>JAANMY010000245.1_pt1 | contig 79412 bp, 58 predicted proteins | sample 7279691 | NCBI WGS metagenome assembly JAANMY01 (sample SAMN14094543, study PRJNA606508) | bioreactor metagenome | isolation source: A lab-scale SPAN reactor treating ammonium-rich wastewater day 388 | place: Ireland: Galway | collected 2018-02-07 | reverse complement strand
AGTTTCGCTGGCCTCCGGCCAGCGGCGACGGCCGGAGGCCGCCGCTACTCATGCGCTGGAAGCGCATGCCACTCGCCTGTTCAGCTCTGAAGGCCCGCTAGTTCGCGCTGGGTGGCGGTACTTTCACGAAGTGAGCCCAGAACTGGCCCAGTGCGCTCAGCAGCTCCACGAACTTCCCGTACTCGGCGGGCTTGGTCACGAACGCGCTGGCGCCTCGCGCGTAACTGGCGGTGGCGTCCGCGTCGGCGTTACTGGTGGTCAGCACGGTCACCGGGATATGCGCCAGTTTCGCATCCGATTTCAGGCGCGACAGGAACTCGTGGCCGTTCATGCGCGGCATATTCAGGTCCAGCAACACGATATCCGGCAGCGGGTGCGCCGTGCGATCCGCGTATTCGCCCTCGCCGCGCAGGTACTGAAGCGCCGCAACGCCGTCGTCCACTACGCGCAGGTCGGCCTCCAGCGTCGAGTCCTCGAGGGCTCGACGCGTCAAGGCCTGCTGCACAGGGCTGTCCTCGACCAGCAGGATCGTGAACGGCCGCGTCTGTGTTGAAGCCTCGCTCATGCCTCTCCTGGTTTCACCGCGGGCAGCGTTAACCGGAAACGGCTGCCCTCGCCCGGCACCGAACTTACCTCGATGCTGCCGCCGTGGCGTTCCACTATCTTACGGCATACCGACAGCCCGATGCCAGAGCCATCGTACTTGCCAACCCCGTGCAGCCGCGTAAAGGGTTTGAAAATCCGGCCCAGGTACTGCTCTTCAATACCGATGCCGTTGTCACAAACCTCAAGCCGCACCTGCTCGCCGGCGGGCTCGGCGCGGATGGTCACCACCGGCGAAGCGCCCGGCCGCTGGAACTTCAGCCCGTTCGCCACCAGGTTCTGCAGCACCCGACCGATCTGCATTTCGTCGCCCAGCACCTTCGGCAGCCCGTTGTACTCGATACGGCCGCCAGTTTCTTCGAGGCGCGCGCGCAGGTCGCCGGCGACGCGTTTCATCACCTGCTGCAGGTCCACCTCGTCCAGCTTCAGTTCGCGGTGGCTGGAGCGGGAATACTCGAGCAGGTCAGTGATCAAGCGCTGCATACGCAGGCTGGCGGACAGGATTGCCGATAGATCCTCCTCGGCGCGCTTGGGCAGATTGCCGCCCAGGTCGGCCTTCAGCAGGCCGCAGTAGGTGCTCATGGTGCGCAGCGGCTCCTGCAGGTCGTGGCTGGCCACGTAGTTGAATTCGTCCAGTTCGGTGACCAGCCGCTCCAGCTCGAGGTTCTGCTGCTGCAGCTGCTCTGCCTGCTGCCTCTCGAGGGCCTGGGCGCGAACGCGCTCGCTGATGTCGCGCACGAAAAGGCTCACGCGCGGCGAGCCTTCATAGTCGTAGGCGCTTACCGTGAACGAGAGCGGGAAATCCTTGCCGTCCTTGTGGCGCCCGTGCCACACGCGGTCAAACGGCCCCGTCGGCTTGTGGCGCGCGTAGCCGGCCAGCACCTGCAGGCGATCGCCGCTGTGGTGCTGGAACAGCTCGGGCAGCAGCAGGTCCACGTTGCGGCCCACGATCTCGGCGTGCTTCCAGCCGAACAGCTTTTCCATCGCCGGGTTCACGGCCTGCACGATGCCGCCCACCGCCACGATGATGATGGCGTCAGCGGCGCCATCCAGGATGGCGCGGGCGCGCCGTTCCTGGTGTCGCAGGTCCTCTTCCAGCTCTTTGGTCTCGGTGATGTCGCTGGCGTACAGCACGCCGGTCGAGTGGCCGGGCACGCCGCGCATGTGGCAGATGTACCAGCGTCTCCCCCACTCCACCTGGCGCGGCTCGAGCACGCCGGCGCGGATGCACTGGCGCACGTCTTCAGGCGTCATGCCGGGCAGCAGGTCGGTGATCAGCCGCCCCTGCAGGGCGGCACCGCCGATCAGCTCGGTGGCAGCGCGGTTGACGCGTACCACGCGCCCCTCGGCGTCAAAGCGCAGCACCGGGCCCGGATACAGCTCGGGGAACAGCTCCTCTTCGCGCAGGCTGGCCTCGGCCTTTTCCCGCCGGGCCACCTGCTCGGCGAGCAGCTGCCCGGTGTTCCGGAGGTCGCTGCGGCTTGCGTCCACGTCGCGCTCGATGCGGCGCAGTCGCCAGGTCACGGCCGCGAACACCAGCACCACGAGGGCGCAGAAACCGAACACCGTGCCCCACACCAGCAGGTTGCTGCCGGCGCCGGGTACGAAGGCGGTCACGCCCACCAGCACGGCAAATGCCAGCGCCGCGCCCAGCGCGAAGGCGTAGTACCAGCTGAGCTTGCGGCGGATTTCCGTGATGCGCTTGTCGGCCATGGCCCACAGTTTGACCAAAAGCAGGCGCGCCCGCCACTGGGGCGGGCGCGTCAGATTTGCAGGCGGCTCTCGCTACCACCCTCGCGTCGACCAGGCGAAGCCCAGGGTGAAGGTGAAGCGGAAGTCATGGTGCTTGAACTTCTCCGGCGGCAGGTTGTCCCAGGCGTGCTCGATCAGCAGGCCGGCGGTGACGAAACTGCCCAGCTTGTGCTCGATCAGCAGCGACTGGTTGCCGGTGAGGTTCTTGGACTCGTCGAAGTCAAACATCAGGGCGCCCTTGTAGTTCACGTGCAGCATGCCGCTGGGGCTGGACCAGTCGAACTCGGTCATCAGCCGCGCACCCAGGTAGCCGCGGTCTTCGGCGCCCGCCAGCTGGTCCTCGTAGGTGTAGGTCAGGTGCGCGCCGACGTGCCAGGTCAGGCGCTCCTGGCGCAGGATGTAGTAGCCGGGGCCCAGGCCGGTGACGCTGCGGTAGTGGTAGCCCGCGAACTCGTTGAAGTACAGGTCTTCGGTGAAGTCGATGGTGAGGTTGAAGTCGAAGATGTAACGGTACAGGTAGCCGATATGGTGCTTGCGTTCGCGAACCGGCTCTTCCTCCAGGTTGCGATCCTGGAAGTAGCTGCCGCGGCCGAACAGCGTCATGAAATTGCGCTTGCCGGTGCGCTTGATATCGAAGCGGTAACCGAGGCTGTAGGTGCGGGTGTTGCCCTCGGTCCATGAGAAGGTGCCCAGCGCGCTGACGTCCCACACCGCGCGTTCATCGGGCAGGGTCTCATCGATCCCCTTAAGGCCGGCCAGCGACTCGACGTCCAGTTCGCCGGCTTCCAGCTTCACGACGAGCTTGCCGTCGCGGGTGCTGAGCTCGGCCTCCTGCTGGGCCTTGATGTCGTCGCCGGTGCGGATGCGCGCCTTGCGCGTCGTATCCAGGCTCAGGCTCGCCACTTTATCAACGGGCACCTTCACGGCGCCGGCCGACTTTGTGGTGAAGTGCACTTCACCGTTCTCCAGCTTCTCGAAGGTGCCGACCAGCTTGTCGCCGTCCGTGGTGGTCAGCTCGTCGGCAAACAGTGGCCCGGCCAGCAGCAGCAGCACGGCCAGCAACGAATAGGCAATCTTCACGCTCAAGCCCCTTTCCAAAGTTGAGTCCGGTCCCCGTCGAAACGGGTCCGGGACGTCCGCTCATCCATTATCAGTGCCGCACAAACAGAAAGATCGGCCGGAAGATTCCGGCATTTGCCGAAAGTTGCTCAGCCGCCGCAGGGAGAGTTGGCGGACTCTTCGTTGCCTGCGGGCGCATCATCGCCGTTGGAAGGGGGCTTTGGTTTCATCTGCTCGATCAGCTGCATCGAGAGCGCGCGGCTGTAGCGCCAGGTGCCGTCCTCAATTTTCTTGAACACGATCCAGCTGCTTTCGCGCCCTGCTTCCTTGCCTTCCTTCAGTCGGATGTAGTCCACCCTCGCCTGCGCAAGCGCGGGCGACAGTTGCTCCGCCTGGCTGAACTCCAGCTTCCACTTCACGCCCTGTTGCTCGCTGGCCTGGAAGTTGGCGCGGAACTGCGAGATCAACACGTCTCGCTCTTCATCCAGCACCACCATCTCGGCCAGCGTGATGCTGCCCGTCTCGATGGCGCGGGCGTAGGTTTCCGTAGCGCCCTCCGGTGTGGTGACGTCGGGGATGAACGTAGCCTCACGGTTAACCTGGTCCGCGGCGTTTTCACCGCCACCGCAGGCAGCGCAGAGCAGGACAAGAAAGGAAATCAGGATCAGGAAATGGCTTCGCATCGGCTCTTCCCTCGCGGCTGAATGCATACCATACCCAAAATCTTCGACCAACTGAACAAGCCCGGCCATGGCCGGGCGTAAGCGTAGCGGCGCGGGCGCAGCCCGCAGAGGTCGTGAGCCGCACCCAAATGGAGAACGCCTCCCGCAAGGAGAGGCGTTCATAATGGTCGGGGCGATGAGATTTGAACTCACGACCTCTTGCACCCCAAGCAAGCGCGCTACCAGTCTGCGCTACGCCCCGATCCGTTTCGAAAGCTAACGCACCGCTGTTGCAGCGTCAAGGAGAGGCGCGGCAACTACTTATCGCGCCAGCCAGCCCGCGATCTCGTGCGCCTTCAGTATGCCGTCCTCGGTGATCCAGCCGCTGATCAGCCCCGCCGGCGTCACGTCAAAGGCCGGGTTGTACACCTTCACGCGGTCCGGCGCCGTGCGCACATCGCCTACAAAACGCAGCTCGCGGGCATTGCGCTCCTCGATCGGAATCTGCGCGCCGGCTGCCAGTTCAGGGTCGAAGGTGCTTTTCGGCGCCGCGATGTAGAATGGAATGCCGTGCGCCTTGGCCAGCGTCGCCACCCCGTAGGTGCCGATCTTGTTGGCCGCGTCGCCGTTCCTCGCGATGCGATCCGCCCCGGTAATCACCAGCTGCACCCAGCCCTGCCGCATCACCACGGCCGCCATCGAGTCCGTGATCAGCGTGACGTCCAGGTCGTTCTCCGCCAGTTCAAAGCTGGTCAGCCGCGCCCCCTGCAACAGGGGCCGGGTCTCGTCGGCGAACACCCGGAACTTGCGGCCTTGCTCGTGCGCCACGTACATGGGCGCCAGCGCGGTGCCCATGCCGGCTGTGGCCAGGGCCCCGGCGTTGCAGTGGGTCAGCACGCCCATGCCGTCCTGGATCAGCGCCGCCCCGTGCTCGCCGATCGCGCGGCAGGTGCGGACGTCCTCGGCGTCGATGGCCTTTGCCTCGGCCAGTGCGCGCTCCGGGTCGCCCTTGGCGGCGCGGCGTACGCGCTCAACCCCCCAGCGCAGGTTGACCGCCGTGGGGCGCGCCGCGGCCAGCTTTTCCAGGCCGGCATCGCCCAGTCCGCTGCGCAGGGCAATCACCGCCCCGTAGGCGCCGGCCACGCCAAGCGCCGGGGCCCCGCGCACGGCCAGGCGCTCGATGGCGTCGATCACGGGCTCCAGTTCGGAAAGCTCAAGCAGCTTGAGTTCGGCGGGCAGCAGGGTCTGTTCGATGATAAGCAGACGGCCTGTGGCCGCATCACCTTGCCAGTCTACGGTGCGGGGCAATGCCATGGTTGGATCCTGTGAAAAGAGCGCCCGGGAATCTATATTGGTTTGGTCACGTTACGACCATCGGGCAGGGTGCAAGCATGGCCAAATCAAGCGCCAGCAAGGATACGTCGTCCGACCAGGCACGACTCGAACAGGAAGAGCAGCTCGCCGACGAGCAGGTGCTGGAGGACCTGCTGGAAGACACGCACGCGATTCTGAAGCAGGCGGTGGATCGCGCCGGGCCCAAACGCGTGGCCCGCGCACTCGATGTGAGCCTGAGCCTGGTGTACAAGTGGACGCAGCCGCCGCGCACCAAGAAGAACCCGGGTGCCAGCGGCGCGCGCAACCCGCTGGACAAGCTGGTCACCATTTTCCATCTGTCGGAAGACATTGAGCTGGTGCAGTTCCTGTGCCGCATCGCGCGCGGCTACTACACCTCGAACCCGATGCTCGCGGGCCAGGCCGGGCACAGCTTCGTGACGGCAACCGTCTCGGCGCTCAACGACTTCGCCGACCTGATGCAGATGGCCGAGAAGTCCTTAACCGACGACGGCAAGATCGACGAAGGCGAGGCCAAGAAGCTGCGCAAGAACTGGGACAGGCTGAAAGGCCGCCTCGAGCACTTCATCGTGAGCTGCGAAGAAGGCGCATACGACATCAGCCGCGGCAAGTCGTCCGAAGAAGAGTAAAGCCGGAACGCCATGAGCGACAGACTACCGATACCGGAAATCGACGATGAAGAGCTCAGGAAGCACATTCTGAAGCTGCGCGGCCTCGTGGCGGAAGAGACCATCGAGACGCTGAAGATGGTGCGCCTCGACCACATCGTGAACCCGCGCGGCAAGCTGACCGCCGAGTACGACCAGCAGGCCTTCCGCGCCTGGGTGATCGCCTGGCTTAACGCCCTGGAGACCGTGGTGTGCGCCCACATGGCGATGATGACCAAGCGCCTGTGGGACGAGCAGCAGCCGCTGGAACCGATCGTCGCCCACCCCAAGCTGCTGCTTGACCAGGTCGAAGACATCAAACGCGCGCTCGAGATCATCCTGCACGCCGAGCCCGAGATGACGCCACAGCCCGTCACCGGCCAGCACCCCAAGCTCTCCGACGAAGAAGAAGCCGCCGCGGTTCAGGATGCGGCCGACAAAGACGCGTAGACCCCGATCCAACAGCAAATTTCCAATAACCAGTTACCAATGACCAATTGGCCCTGACGAGGTTGCCGGGATTGGTAACTGGCCATTGGACACTCGCGGTTGATATCCACCCATTGCCCTTGCGCCTGCTGCTGGTAGATACCCCGCTTATGGAATCTCTGCCCAAGGCTCGCGCGAAACAGTTGCGCGCGTTGAAACTCCGCAAGTCACGAGAAGAGCAGGGCCTTTTCGTGGCCGAAGGGCCGCTGCTGCTGGAAGAGGCCTTCAAGGCCGGCGTGTTCCCGCGCTACGTGGTGGTCTGCCCCGAGCTGATCGAGAGTACGCGCGAAAAGGTCGAGTCGCTGCTTGCGCGCTGCAAGCAGGAAGGCGTCGAGACATTCGAGACCGACAGCGGCGAATTCATGGCCGCCAGCGACACCGTCAACAGCCAGGGCATCCTCGGCGTGTTCGGCATGCCCGCCTGGGACCTGACCGCCCTGCTGTCACGGCCGCAGCTCACACTGCTGGTGCTCGACAACCTGCGCGACCCGGGCAACCTCGGCACCATCCTGCGCCAGGCGGCCGCGTTCGATTGCGGCGGGCTGCTGCTGCTGAAGGGTTGCGTGGACGCCTACAACCACAAGGCCGTTCGCGCCAGCATGGGCGGCATCTACCACGTGCCGGTGTTCGGCGACCTGACGCCCGAGGACGTGATGTCCAAGCTGACGGAGGCGGGCGTGTGGCCCTACGTGACGGGCACGAAAGGGCAGAACGCGTTTACGATCAGCTACCCGCCCAAGACGGCGTTCATCATCGGCGGCGAAAGCGAAGGCGTGCAGCCCTTCTGGAAAGACCACGAGGTCATCCAGGTAAGCATCCCCCAGACCGACAAGGTCGAAAGCCTAAACGCAGCGGTGGCAGCCAGCATCCTCATCGCCTACAGGTACCAGGCGCGGCAGTAGCCGACGTGGCATCGGGTGTCCCCACCCATGCAGACACGGGTGCGGACACCCGTGCCACGGGAATTACCCCCGCCGGCTGATCAGCATTACCGCGTGGGTGGTTTTCTGCACGATCTGCATGGCGAAGCGGCCGAAGTGTTTCTTTCGTTTCCCGATGCGCTGCACGCCGATGATCGTGAGGTCCGCCTGCTCGCACTGCTTCGCCACCTGCTCGATCGCGTTGTTGCTGCGGATGATGCGCACGCGGCCGAAGCCGGGGGCTTCGCTCATGGCGACGCGCTCCAGCTCTTCCTCGATCTTCAGCGCGTCCGGGTCGGACACGTCCGTGTCGATCACGCGCAGGTAAATCACCTCGCGCTGGGCCTCGCGGCTCAGGCTGCCCAGCATGCGGGCGCGCAGCTCGTCCTGGGCGCCGCCGCCCCCGACCGGCACAAGGATGGTCCTCGCGCTTGCCACCTGCCACTCGGGCTGGGCGCGCAGCACCACCACGTCGGCGTCCACGCTGCTCATCAGCTGCTCGAGATGCTCGCCGTGCTCGTTCTCGGTCACTTTGCTCATGCCCAGCAGCAGGCTCTGGCAATCGCGGGTGCGCGCCACGCGCGCGATCTCGGCCCAGGGGTCCGACGCAACGGTGGTCAGCGCCTCCGGGTACAGCGCCTCCCTGAACGACGCCGCCAGGGTCTGGCCCAACACCTGCTGCGTGCCGATCAGGGCCTCGGCCGTGCCCTCCAGGTCCGGCTTGCGGATCACGAACAGCAGCAGCACCCGGCCCGCCATGGGCGGCGTAAGGGCATGGGCCACGCTCACCAGCGCACCGGCGCTGGCCGGGTTTGCGATCGGCAGCAGCACCAGCGGGTTCTCACCGCGCGCCTGGCTGCGCAACGGGTTGCGCGCGACGTCGGCGGCGTCCACGGCCTCCGCGCGCCGCGCGAACAGCGTCACGTAGATGCCCACGCCGATCGCCATCCAGACAATGGTGATCACGCCGGCCTGCGGCACCACCACGCCCTGGAACACCGCCAGGCCGAGACATGCAAGGCCACCCAGGACCGGCAGCGCGTTCAGGCGCAGCCGGCCTTCTACTGTGCCGCGCCGCCGCGCCAGGAACTCGGTCCAGTGCACCAGCGCGTACGTGACCAGAAAGATCAGGCCCGCCGCAGCGCCCGCGCTGGCGACGTCGCTCATGACCGGCAGGATCGCCAGCATCAGCACAGCGCTGGCCAGCACGCCTCCGGCCGGGATGCCCCGCTGCCGATTCAGTTTGGCCAGCCCCCAGGGCAGCATGCGATCCTGGGCCATGGTGCGCGCGATGCGCGAAGCCACGAACAGGTTGGCCTGCAGGGCGCTCAGCATCGAAAGCAGCGCCGCCACCGCCACCAGCCAGAAACCGGGCGCGCCCAGGAAATTGCGCGCGGCCACCACGATCAGGTCGTCGCGGTGCCGCTCCCCCATGCTGACGACGCTCTCGCCCTCGCTGATGCCGGCCAACGCCACCACGACCAACAGCGGGATGTAGATCAGCAGCGCAATCGCCAGTGACAGGTACATCGCGCGCGGAACGGTGCGCCGCGCGTCACGGATCTCGCCGGACACCGCCGGGATCAGCCCGAAGCCCTGCACGGCGATGAACGTGAAGCCCATCGCTTCAAAAAGTCCCGCCGCGCCCCCGTACAAGAACGGCGAAGGCTGCGGCTCGGGCGCATCCGAGGCCAGCGCAGCCCAGATGCCAAAACCGATGATCATCAGGAAAACTACGACCTTGCCCACCGATTCAAGCGTGCCGCCGCCGGCCGCGCGGCGCAGCAACAGCAGCGTGTAAAAGCACACGGCACACCCGGCCAGCGCGAGCACGGTCGTGTTGTAGGCCAGCCAGGGGGGCGACTTTGCCCCGGCCACCGCAAACGCTTCGCGCGCGATGATCAGCGCGTAGACGGCGAACCCGAGCGCGTACAGCACGCCGGCGACGATGCCGGCGAACCACACCATCCAGCCCACGGCAAAGGCCGAGCGCACGGACAGGATCATCTTGGCGAACACGTACGACCCGCCCGACTGCGGGTAGGCGCGCGTCATCACCGCGAAGCTGCGCGCGGTCGCAAACGCGATCACGCCATTCAGCACGAATGCGAGAATCGCCGCCAGCCCGGCGCTCGCGAAGGCCGTGCCGGCCAGTGCCAGAACGCCGCCGCCGACGATGGCGCCGACGCCTACCAGCGTGGCGCGAAACAGGCCAAGTTTGCGGCTGGATTCCGGTGCGTCCAACGGCCCCCCGTCCATGGTTATCGGCAGTTTGGCTGTGCACGTCCAGCCAAGCTCAAGCCTGGCGCAGAATCAACTTCGGAGTGGCAAGCCACAGCAGACCGCCCTTGCCGGCCGCGGGCCTGCCGCTGAACTCGAGGCAGGCGATGCCGCCCTTCTTCATGCTGCCCAGCGGCGCAGCGCCGGCGCCGACCAGCAGGTGCGCCAGCAGTTGCGACAGGTTGGGTTCGTGACCCACCAGGGCCAACGCGTCCTCCTTGCGGCTTGCAAGCGCCTTCACCACATCGGCCGGCGTGGCGCCGGGCTCGAGGCTTGGCAATTGTTCGGGCTCGGGCCAGCCCGCCTTCTGTTCCAGGATCTCGGCCGTTTGCCAGGCGCGCGCCAGCGGGCTGCTCAGGCAGGTGTCAACCTGCAGGCCCAGCTTCGGCAGCACGGCGGCGACTTTTCGAAAGCGCGCGGCGCCCTTTTCGGTCAGCGGGCGGTCGCGGTCGTCAGGCCACTTCGCCGCGTCGCGCTCGAAGGCTACCGCGTGGCGCACGAGATAGACGATCATCTCTTCCTCCGCTTGCGGCCGGTGATGGCTTCCAGCACTTCGGCCCAGCGCCTGGAATCGAGTTCGTCCAGCAGCTCCGGCATCTCGGCCAGGTGCGCGCGGGCGCGCTCGCGGCAGGTCTCGACCAGCTTTGCGCATGCGCGGCGAGTGGCGGGTTTGAACTCAGGCTCGGCGCTCAGGTGCGACAGCACGTCGGCGGCGTGGGAGGCGTCGAGGTAGTCGCCAAAGCCCTCCTGGATCGCCGCCAGGGCTTTCAGCGTGGGCTTGGCGGGCTCTCCGTAATGGCCGGCGAGCGCCATCAGCGCATAGCGCAGCTTTTTGCCCGCGATGCGCAGGCGATGGTACTCCTCAAGCGTCTTGCGCCGGCGCGCGCGCTCCAGGGCCTTTCGAAAGCGGCCGTGGGCAACCTCCAGCAGATCGGGCGCGACACTGTCAATCGCAGCCTTGGCCGCCGCCGGCCACTCCGCCCGCGGCCGCGCCAGCAACAGAAGCAACTCGAACTCGGGCGAGGCGTGCCAGGCGTCCAGCGCGGCCTGCGCCTCGGGCAGCAGTTGTTCGCGGCGTTCGGCGAAGTGCTGGAAGAGCGGCTGCAGGGCTTTTGCGTCGCGGCCGGGCAGGTCGCGGTGCCAGTCGTCCAGGTTAACGCGCAGCACGTCGAGGTCGCGCAGGGCCGAGAACGCATCGGCCAGCTCGCGCAAACGATCTCGCACCTGGCGCGCGCCGGGCGGCAGGTAATCACGGAACAGCGAAAGCAGCGAGCGCAAGCGCCGCGCGGAGACGCGCACCTGGTGGACGCCCTCGACTTCCGGCACGGCCTTGCAGGCGGCGTCCAGGCGCTCGCCCAGCTGCTTCAGGGAGTCACGCAGGAAGGCTCCGGTGGCCAGGCTGGTGGGTTTGGGATTCATGGGGGCTCATGAGGTGAGGCGTTTGGCAAGTGCCGCAAGGTCGGGCTTGTTCTTCATCTGGAACTCGCTGGGGTTGGCGAACTCGGTGATGTGGTTGGTGGGCAGCAGGTGGATGTGCACGTGCGGCACCTCGTAGCCGATCACCATGGTGCAGACGCGCCTGCAGCTCAACTTTGCTTTCAGCAGTTCGGCCACCTGCTTGGCGGCCAGATGCAGCTGCGCGTAGGCGTCGTCATCCATGTCGAACAGGTAGTCGTGCTCGCGCTTCGGAATCACCAGCGTGTGGCCTTCGACCCAGGGGTTGATATCAAGGAAGGCCAGGTGGTGATCGTCTTCCCACACCTTGTGGCAGGGAATTTCACCGGCAACGATCCTGCTGAAGATGGAAGCCATACTCGTCTCCTTGGCAGATGTTTAACCACGAAGCCCCGTGCAGGACCACGAAGAAACGGCACATCAAGATCGTGTGAACGGCCGGAGAGTTGAACTACAGACGCGAAGAACGGCAACTGTGGTCGCACGCCGAAGCGCCAAGGCGGCTTGGCGTGAAGCCGCTGTGCTTCGAGTTGATGGGCCACGAAAACACAAAAACACAAAATGAACTGCGCACAAAAACAGCAGACCTTTTGTGGATTCTCCTTTTGTGTTTTCGTGTTTTCGTGGCCTTTCGCAGTTTGCTCGAAACGGTGTGAACCGCGAAGTACCGCGAAGGACCGCTAAGAACTGCAACTGCAGGCTCACGCGGAGGCGCTAAGGCGCCAAGAACTGCGGCGTATCTCTTGGCGCCCTGGCGGCTTGGCGTGAAGCCGCTGTGCTTCGAGTTAATGGGCCACGAAAACACTAAAACACAAAAGGAAGTGCGCACAAAAACAGCAGACCTTTTGTGGCTTCTCCTTTTGTGTTTTGGTGTTTTTGTGGCCTGCTGCAGCTTGCTCGAAACGGTGTGAACCGCGAATTACCGCCAAGGACCGCGAAGAACGGCAACTGCGGGCTCACGCGGAGGCGCCACGCCGCTAAGAACTGCAGTGCCTCTCTTGGCGGCTTGGCGTGTGACTGTTTTTCTTCGCGGTTCTTGGCGGTGCTTCGCGGTTAAACACAAGGGCCCCGAGCTTACGCTCGGGGCTCCCTGTCTGTTGTGATCGCTACTTCTTGAGTGTCTTGGACGCCCAGTCGTTGAGGCGGGTCATGGCGCCGAACTCGGCGTCCAGCGCCTTGATGTCCGCGTTGTAGCCCACCTTGTCGAACCACTCGAGCATCAGGGCGAAGTCCTCGCTGTTCTTGCGCACTTCCTCGATCGGGTACTGCACGAAGCTGAGCTTGCGCCCGAGGTTTTTGCCCAGCACTTCCGCGGCCTGGGGCATGGTGGCCGCGTCGCCCGCGATCTCGATCTCGCGGCGATTCAGCTTCTCGGCATCCGTGAAGGCGCGCGCGCCGATACGGCCGATGTCATCCACGGCCACCATCTGCAGCTTCGTGTTCGGCTGCATGGCGGCACCCAGGGTGTCGCCGTTCAGGAACCAGGGCGAAGGCAGGTTCTCCATGAAGAAGACCGGGCGCAGGATCACGTGGCTTGGGAAATCGAGCTCACGCACGGTGTTCTCGACGCGCCATTTGTTCTCGAAATGCGGGATGCCGGTGTTGCGCTCGGCCGAGCCAACCGAGGTGTAAACGAAGTGCTGCACGCCGGCCTCGCGGGCCAGCCTGGCGATACGGTGGCCCTGCTCTTCTTCGCGTTCGACACCGGCTTCCCAGGTGTTCTGCACAGCGAACACGCCCCAGGCGCCCTTGAGCGCCGCCTTCAGCGAAGCCTCGTCGTCGAGGTCGCCCTTCACGACTTCCACGCCCTGTGCGGCCAGGGCCTTGGCCTTGTCGCTGTCCGGCTTGCGTGTCAGCGCGCGCAGATTGAAACCTTTGCCAAGCAGGTGACGCAGCACCGCGCCGCCCTGCTGCCCGGTCGCGCCGGTAACCAGAATCGTCTTTTCGCCAGCCATGTGTCTCTCCTTGTTCGCGTTTTCCATTTAGTTCTACCTCGAACCCTTTTTGTTCTATATAGAACATTCTGGACTGCCAGCGAATTCCGGGATATTTCGTGCTATTCCGCGCTGCGCTTCCAGCCGCTGATCTGGCAGCCGAGCTTCAGCCCGTTGCGCAGCATGTTGCGCAAGCTGACGCCATCCAGCTCCGTGTCCGAGGTGATGAACGCGTGGCCGTCCAAAGCCGCCCGGCGCATGCGCGCGCGCAGCAACTGCCCCTGCAGGCCACGGCCGCGATACTCGGGGATGGTGCAGGCGTTGGCCAGCCGCGCGTGCCCGTCCACGTACGCCAGCGTGCCGGCGGCGGCGGGCTTACCTTCCACGCGGGCCAGGAGCAGGCGCCACTGGCCGTGGCGGAAGCGGTAGTCCAGCAGCGGCCGGTCTTCCTCCACTTCGTGGGGCGCAAGTCCGTAACCCAGCATGAAGGCCTGCAGGAATTCGTCCCGGTTGGCTTCGCTGACTGGCTCGACGGCCGGCTCATCACCGGGCGGGGTCTCGCGCGGGTCGGCCCAACACAGTGCGTGCCAGCGATGCATGCGATAGCCCCGCGCGGGCAGGGCCTCCAGCAGCGGCTCATTCTCGCGCAAGGGCGGCAGGTCGATGGTGGGCTGCAACTCATGGTCAGCGGCCAGCGCTTCGAAGGCGGGCAACTGCTCCAGGTCGCGCGGCCGCAGCAGCATCAGGCGCAGGCAGCCACCCTGCGAGACGGCGATGGCATTGCCAAGCTGTTCGGCCAGGAACTTGCCGGGCAGGCCGGAGGCGGCGAGGTGACGGTTGATCTCGAGGTAGTGGCGCGCGCGCACCGTCTCAAGCAGGTGGCAGAACGCGTCCGTGCCGGGCATAGGTTCCATGGCGCGAAAATAGCAGAGCACAGCGCCGGCCCAAGTGGCCGGTACGGCTCACCCGCGGTGGAAGATCCTGCCGGCCTCAACCTGGAAGCCCCGCAGCAGGGCCGAGGTCGCGACCTCGCCGTCAGCGGCGATGCAATGCTCGACGTACTTGCCGTCTGTCAGGCTCAGGACGGTGATGCGGAGTTCAATCGGGTCAACGATCCAATACTCAGGTATGCCGGCCTGGGCGTATTCCTCGCGCTTTTCTTCGTAGTCGCGCCTGTGGCCGTCGGGGTCGTCACTGACCACTTCCACAACGAGGTCCGCGCCTTCGAAGAGACGCTCCCCGGCACGGGGGTCGTGCTTGTCCAGCATCGCCACAATGTCCGGCTCTCGAATCGTGTCCGAGGAAGTGCGAACTCGGATGCCCGCAACCCATGCTTCACCGTCGCGTGGATTGAGCAGGTTCTTCAACAATGCACATAGAAGCCAGATGATCTCCTGGTGCGTGCGGGTCGGCATGGGCAGAAACTCCAGCGTGCCGGTGTTGAACTCGATGCCGCGGCGGCCTTCGGTGTAGATCAGGTACTGATCCCTCGTCCACCTGCCCTGTGGAGGGTAATGCGTCGCGAGTTCCCAGACGGGCTCGCCCGGCTTGCTGCGGATCGGATAATCGGCCGTGTTCGCCATGGAACCATTGTACGGCCCGTCGCCCCGGGTGAACAGAAAAGGCCGCCCGAATCCGGGCGGCCTTCTGGGTTGCGGGTTGTCGCCTAGCGTGCGTACTCGGTTACGCGGGTTTCGCGCATGAGGGTTACGCGGATTTCTCCGGGGTACGTCAGCTCGTCCTCGATCTTCTCCGCCATCTGGCGGCAGATCAGCAGGGCTTCGTCGTCGCTCACCTTCTTGCTGTTCACCAGCACGCGCAGCTCACGGCCGGCCTGCATGGCAAACGCTTCGCTGACGCCCTCGAAGCTCTTGGCCACGGCCTCGAGTGCCGTCAGGCGCTGCACGTAACGTTCCATGCTTTCGCGGCGCGCGCCCGGGCGGCTGGCGGAAATCGCGTCGGCCGCCGCGGCCAGGCTGACGTACGGGTACTTGTGGTGCATGGGCTGGTCGTGGTGGCCGCCGGCGCTCTCGATCACTTCCGGCCGCTCGCCGATGCTGATCAGAAACTCCTTGCCCACCAGCGGGTGGCCGCCTTCCTTCTCGTGGTCGATGGCCTTGCCGATGTCGTGCATCAGGCCGCAACGGCGCGCGAGCTTGGGGTCAAGCCCGAGCTCGCTGGCCATCATGCCCATGATGTGCGCCACCTCGACGCTGTGCTTGTAGTTGTTCTGGCCGTAGCTGCTGCGGAATTTCAGGCGGCCCAGCAGGCGCTGCGCCTTCGGGTGGATGTTGTGCACGTCGGCATCAAACTGGATCTGCTTGCCGGCCTCGATGATTTCCTTGTCCACTTCCTTGGTGCACAGCTCGTGGATTTCCTCGATGCGCGCGGGGTGGATGCGCCCGTCCTGGATCAGCTTTTCGAGGGTGCGGCGCGCGATCTCGCGGCGCACGGAATCGAAGCAGCTGACAACCACCAGGCCCGGGGTGTCGTCCACGATCACGTCCACGCCGGTGACGCGCTCGAAGTGCCGGATGTTGCGGCCTTCGCGCCCGATGATGCGGCCTTTCACTTCGTCGCTGGGGATCTCCACCGTGCTGGTGGTGGTTTCGCCGGTGTGCTCGCTGGCCAGTCGGCAGATGGCCTGGCTGATGGTCCACTTGGCCTTTTCGTCGACGGTTTCCTCGACGGTCTCGAGCATCTTCTTGATGCGGTCGGCCTTCTCGGTGACTATCTGGGCGTCGATGCGCTCCAGCAGTTCGCGGCGGGCCTCTTCGGGTGACATCTCCGCCACCTGGGACAGCTTGGCGCGCACTTCTTCGACGAGCACCTGGTGGTCCTGCTCGAGCTGTTCGACGTGGGCCTGGGTCTTGGCGACTTCCTGCTCGCGTTTCTCGAGCTGGTCGGCCTTGCGGTCGAGCATCTCGAACTTCTGCTCGATGGACTCTTCGCGTTTGGCGATGCGTTTTTCGAGTTCCTTGACCTCTTTGCGGTCCTTGTCCAGCTCCTGCTCGATCTTTTCGCGGTGTTTCAGCGCCTCGTTCTTTGCCTCCAGGCGGGCGGAGGTCAGAATTGTTTCCGCTTCCTTCTTTGCTTCTTCTTTAAGGCGATCCGCCTCGCCTTGGCTGAACTTGGTGGCAGCCTCCACCTTCGCCTTCATGATAAAGAACACGGCCGCCGCGGCTGCGCCTGCGCCGGCCACCAAACCGATAATGATCCCGATGACATATTCCATGACGCGCCTCCAACCCCTTGCGGGGACGAACGCCGCCCAGACCGGGCGGCAGAGGTACGCCGAACGAGATGGAATTCCGCTTAGCCGGCTGCCACACCCCTGAGCCGCGCCAGGCCAACGCCCGCGGGCAATTCAGCATAAGTGTTTGCACTTCCAGCAGATACAGCGGCACCCTGACCGCATTTTGCGGCCCCTGACTCCGTCTCACGGGCGGGGCGTGGTGTAACCATCGGGTGCTTGCGTATACGGCCGTCGAGGACCGTCTGGGAATCCATAAAGTTCAACGTATCTGTAAACCGCAGGGGAGCGCACTGACAGGCGAATTCGGAGACCTCGTTGGTACGCGGCGCGTACCTCGCGTCACATCGTCTTCGCCAATCCTTCCGTGCGTTCCGCTGGCCATGTGCCAAACTGCGGACCGTTAGTAAGTGTACCTGCCGAGTCCACTTTGCACAATAATTGACAAACAACTGTCAAACACTGTGTCAGGGTGAGCGTGGTCACGACCCCTCTTCCGTTAGCGACCTGCCTCAGCCTCACCGCGAATCCATCATGAAGGTAGCCCCGGACCGCGATCGATCAGGTTCTGAACTCCAGCTTACGGCGGAGGCGTCCTACCTGTTCCGGCATGCGCTGCTGCGTGACGCGGCCTACGAGTTGCAGCCGCCGAGCTTGCGCAGCGGCCTGCACGCGTTGGCGCTGGAGCTGATCGAGAACCTGTGTGGAGGACGCGCGCCCGGCCCGCAGCGCAATGAAGGCGGTGAGCTGCGATGCACGCCCCACGCCAGCGACCCCTTCGCCACTGAGCTGGCCACACACGCTCGACTGGCCCGCGCGGACAATTCAGGCGCGGTGCTCGAAAGCCTTTACCTGCGCCGCGCCGCGGAGCACGCGGAACGGCAGTACCACAACGACGAGGCCCTGCGCCTGTGGCAGGAGCTGGCAGCGCTGCTGCCCGCCGACCGGCAGACGGAGCCCCTGCGCCGGGCGGGGCTCGTTGCCCACCAGGCCGGCCGGCACGCGGACGCTGATGCCTGCCTGACCCGGGCCCTGGCCGGGGCGCGCGCGGGCGGCCGGGCACAGGACATCGCGACAGTCCTCTCGAACTTCGGCGTGCACCTGGAGCAAACCGGGCAGCCAGGTAAAGCGCGCGCGTGCTTCGAGGAAGCGCTGGCCATCTGGCGGGGCGAAGGCAATCGCGCCGCCGAGGCGGTCACCCTGGCCAACCTGTCCGCGCTGCTGCTTGACCAGGGACATCACGACGAGGCGGAAGCCATGCTGAAACGGGCGCTGGAGCTGCATCGCGCCACCGGCAACCGCAAGTTCGAAGCCGTCGCGCTCGGCAACCTGGCCGGGGCGCAGCTCGGGCGCGGGCGTCTGCCCCAGGCGCTGGAGCTTTTTGAGCGCGCGCTCGCGATCCACCGCGAACTCGGCAACCTGCCGTTTGAGGGCATCGTGATGATGAACATGGGCGTCGCCCGCATGCACGCCGGCGAAGTTGACACGGCCGGCGACCTGTTCCGCCGCTCGCTCGAAATCCACCGCGTCGTCGGCAACCGTCGCCACGAGGGGATCACGCTCACCAACCTGGGCGTACTGCACCAGAACGCAGGGCGGCTGGCCGAGGCGCTGCCGATCTGCGAGTCCGCGCTCAGCATCCACCGCGAAGTCGGTAACCTGCGCGGCGAGGCGATCCTGCTGGGCAACCTGGCGTTGATCCGCGAAGGACTCGGTCCCTTGCGGGAGGCACTTGAGCTTTCGCTGCGCGCAATCGCCCTGCACCGGGCGCTGGGCAACCGCAGGCTGGAAGGTGTCTGCCTGTGCGATCGCGCCCGCATGCAGGTGCAGGCCGGCAAGCTTGAAGAAGCGCGGCAGGACTGGGCAGCGGGCACGGCCATCCTCGCCGGGCTGGGGTTGGACGAGACGATCGACGAAAAGGCGCGCCCGCTGCGCGAAGCCTGCGAACGGGCCGGGCACGAGTCCCTCGTTTAGCACGGGCAGCCCTGTAAACTGCCGTCGTGACCAGCGCCGAGACCGCCTACCTGTTCCGCCACGCGCTGTTGCGCGACGCGGCCTATGAGTTGCAGTTGCCCACCGACCGCGCGCGGCTGCATGAGCTGGCGTTCTACCTGATCGAAGAAGCCTTCGGCGGCAGGGCACCCGAGCCGCCGCCGTTGTGTGCCATTGATGCGACCCGGATGGAGCCGCACGCCACGGACGCGGTAGCGGAAGAACTGGTCAGGCACGTGCGTTTGGCCCTTGACGCAAGCGACACAGGTGGGCCCGACACCGCGCACGGCGTCTCCGAAAAGCAGCTGCGCCTGTACGTGCGTCGTCACGCCGAGCACTCCGAGCGCCAGTTCCAGATCGGAGCAGCCAAGACCGCGTGGATTCAATTGGCGGATTTGCTTGTGGGAAGCGAGCGCAGCGAGGCTTTGCGCCGTGCCTCAGACATGCTGCGCAGAGCGGGTCAGAGCGCAAGTGCTGAAGGCGTGCTCCAACAAGCGCTTGAAGTCGCCCGCCAAGCGAACGATCGCGCCGCTGAGTCTACCGCCATGGCGGGACTGGGAGAGCTGTACCGGGAGACAGGCCGCTACGAAGATGCCGATCGCCGCTTCAGGGAAGCGTTGGAGACGGCCGAAGACCTGAAAGACACGCGGTTGGTGGGGGTGGTTCTTCTCGGTTACGCAGGCGTGCACTGGTACCTTGGCCGTGCGGCCGCAGCCGAGAATGCCCTCAACAAAGCGCTGCCGTGTTTCCTCCCCACAAAGGACCTGCGGAACGAGGCGAACTGCCAAGGCAATCTTGCGCTGGTGTATATGGCTACCGGGCGCCCCCAAGCGGCCGAACACGCGCTCAACTCAGCGCTGGTGAACAACCGTTCGATAGGCAACCGGCGCGGCGAAGGGGCGACACTGGGGAACCTCGCGGTCCTGTACATGCAGACGGGGCGCAGCGCCGAAGCGGAGCGATTGCAGGAGGAAGCGCTGGCGATACACCGGGAAGTAGGCAATCGTCATTTCGAGGGCATCGTGCTCTCGGACATGGCAGTGTTGTGCGCTAACTCCGGACGCGTGTCCCGGGCGGAACAGCTGTATAAAGCCGCGCTGCGCGTGCACAGAGAAACGGCCAGCACGCAGCGTGAGGCTACTACGCTGAGCAATCTCGGTTCGCTGTACGCCATGACCGGAAAGCTGGAGCAAGCAGAGCGACTCGTTGAAGACGCTCTTTCCATCCACCGACAAGTTGGAAACCGGCGATTTGAAGGAGTTTCACTAACCACGCTTGCCGGCATCTACCGCGACACTGCGCGCTCGGACCTGGCCATGCCCGTTTACGAGCAGGCGCTGGCGATACACAGAGAGCTTGGAAACTTCCGTGGTGAGGGCGCCTGTCTATGCGAGTTAGCGCGCTGCTTCCTGGCGCAGCGCCGTGTGGAGGAGGCACGCCAAGCATGGACGCAGGGCGCGACAATGCTGCGCGAGGCCAAAGACGAGGAGCTGCTTGAGCGCCTGACCACAGCGATGCGCCAGGCCTGTACCGGCGCGGCCATTCCGCCATTCGAGTAGCGGAGCGCGAACAGCCGACCCGCAACCGGGCTGGTGGCGATTTGCCCGCGACGGTGCGCTATCATGCCGCAATGCCAATGCCGTCAGCCGAGACCGCCTACCTGTTCCGCCACGCGCTGCAGCGGGACGCGGCGTATGAGATGCAGTTGCCTTCCGACCGGGCAAGGCTGCACGAGCTGGCGTTCTACCTGATTGAAGATGCTTTCGGGGGAAGAGCCCCGGAACCCCCTCCCCTCGACGCGGTTGATCCGCCTGAGTTCGAACCCCACATCACAGACTCATTTGCCGCTGAACTCGCAGAACATGCCCGTTTGGCGCAGGCGGCGCGAGCTGCTAGCCCGCATACACCAGGTGAAGCGAGCCCATCAGGGAGTGGTGGCGCCACCAACGAGCTCCGTCTCTATTTGCGACGCGCGGCTGAGCACGCGGAGCGGGCTTACCTGAATGCGGACGCGCTGGCGGCGTGGGAGAGCCTCGCCGCGTTGTCCCAGGGTGCTAAGCGGGGCGAGGCACTGCGCAGAGCTGCGGTGGTTGCGTTCCAGTCGGGTGACTCGATCCGGGCCGAGACCATCTATCAGCGCACGCTGGCGGTCCACCGCCAGAATTGCGACCGCAGAAACGAAGGCCGGGCTCTGGCAGGCCTGGCTGCTGTCTACCAGGTCACCGGGCGCTTGAAACAGGCCGAGGCCATACACAAGCAAGCTCTTGCCATTCACCGGGAGGTGGGCAACCGCCGCGCAGAGGGCAGCGCGCTGGGAAACCTGGCGCTTGTCTACCAGGAAACCGGGCGCACGGAGCAGGCCGAGGCCACGCACAACCTCGCGCTGGTCATCCACCGCGAAACTGGCAACCGGCGCTCCGAGGGCATCGTCTTGGGAAACCTGGGTTTGATCTACCACCAAACCGGGCGCATGCAGAAGTCCGAGGAAACTTCTGCTCAAGCGCTGGCTATCCACCGAGAAGTCGGCGACCGGCGCTCCGAGGGCGTCACGCTGGGAAATCTGGCGATCGTGTATCAACAAACCGGCCGGGTCGAGCAGGCCGAGCGCACATACGAGCAGGCCCTGGCGATCCAGCGCGACGTCGGGAACCGGCGTTTCGAGGGGACCGCCCTAGCAAACCTGGCGATCGTCTATCAGCAAACTGGGCGCATGCAGCAGGCCGAGGCAAGCCACGAGAAGGCGCTGACCCTCCACCGCGAGGTCGGCGACCGGAGATCCGAGGGTTCCACGTTGGGAAACCTGGCGGATATCTACGTACAAACCGGGCGCATCACGCAAGCCGAGGAAGCGCAATTGCAAGCGCTCACCATCCACCAAGAGATCGGCGACAAACTACTCGTGGGCATCTCTCTGGGGAACCTGGCGGGCATATACCAGCATTCCGGGCGCATGCAGAAGTCCGAGTTAGCATTTAAGCAGGCGATAGCTATCCTTCGCGAAATCGGCAACCGCCGCCATGAGGGTGCGCATCGTTGTGGCTTTGCACTCTGCCTGCTGGCCAATGGCCGTGATACCGACGCCATCCAACAGTGGAAGAGTGGCGCGACAATCCTCCGGGAACTGGGCGACACCGCCCTGCTCGAACGCTTCACCGTTGACATGCTCAATGCCTGCGCGAGGTCCTCTATTGAGCCCTTCGAATAGGTTGCACGCCTTGCCGCCTGTGGTAACGTGCCCGCGATCTTCTGGAAGGTGCTGCCATGGCCAAGTTTGAACCGGTTCTGTCCAAGTACTTCAACGAGCCCGATGCCTGGACGCTCAAGCACTACCGCGCGCGCGGCGGCTACTACGGCTACGCCACGGCCAAAAAGGCCCTCGATATGGAGCCAAAGGCCGTCACCGAGGAAGTCAAGAAATCAAACCTGCGCGGGCGCGGCGGCGCTGGTTTCCCGGCCGGCGTGAAGTGGACCTTCCTGCCCGACAACGGCAAGCCGCGCTATCTCGCGGTGAACGCGGACGAATCGGAGCCCGGCACGTTCAAAGACCGCGAGATCATGGCCAAGGACCCCCACAACCTGATCGAGAGCATCATCTGCACCTGCTGGGCGATCCAGAGCAACCACGCCTACGTCTTCATCCGCGGCGAGTTCACCCGCGAAGCCAAACGCCTGCAGGCCGCCATCGACGAGTGCTACGCCGAGGGCATCCTGGGCGAGAGCGTGCTCGGCAAGAACTTCAAGCTGGATGTCACGGTCATCACCGGCGCCGGCGCGTACATCTGCGGCGAGGAAACCGGCCTGCTGTCCGCCGCCGAAGGCCGCCGCGCATACCCCAAGATCAAGCCGCCCTTCCCGGCCGTCGAGGGCTACTTCCGCTACCCGACCATCATCAACAACGTCGAAACCATCCAGAACGTGATGCACATCGTGGCACGCGGCGCGGACTGGTTCCGAAGCATCGGGCCGGAGAGCGGCCCGGGCCCCAAGCTGTTCTGCGTCAGCGGCCACGTGAACAAGCCGGGCCTGTACGAAGTCGCGCTGGGCACCACCCTGCGCGAGATCATCGACATGGCGGGCGGGCCCATCGGTACCATCAAGGGCATCATCCCCGGCGGCAGCAGCATGCCGATCATGACGCCGGATCAGCTGGATACGCCGGCCGACTTCGACAGCATCCGCGCGGCGGGCAGCTTCCTGGGCTCGGCGGGGATGATCGTGTTCAACGACCAGACCTGCATCGTGAACGCGCTGCTGAACCTCTCGCGCTTTTACCACCACGAATCCTGCGGCCAGTGCACGCCCTGCCGCGAAGGGCTGGGCTGGCTGGAGAAGCTGTGCCACCGCATCGAGTTCGGCCACGGCAAGGACGGCGACGTTGACCTGTTGAACGAGGTCAGCGTGATGATCAAGGGGCGCACCATCTGCTTCCTGGCGGACTCGCTGATCATGCCGGTACAGAGCTACATCGCGAAGTTCCGCGACGAGTTCGATTACCACATCAAGCACCGCAAGTGCCAGACCGCCACCGAGGCCGGCAAGTTCAAGGCCCTCGAGGAAATGGCCGCCGCAAGCTGAGCCGCGCCGCGGGCATCCGGTCCCGGCAGGGTCCGGACGCCCGCGAAACGGCAAGGATCCCGGCGCGGATCAATCTTCCGTGGGTATCAGGTTTACGTCGGCCAGGTTGGTCTTGCCTGCCGAGCCGTCAACGTCCACCACATGGTCCTCGTAACCCTTGGCGACCAGCCGCGCCTTCTTGGCCTCGGGCGGGATGTTGATCACCACCAGCTGCATATCGTTGCCGTGCATGTTGGTCACGAAGCAGGCCTGGCCGTCGGGCGAACTCCAGGGAACCTTGTTGCCGGCCTCGTCCTCCAGCTCCCAGGCGGGCTGGGCCGTCTGCAGGTCCTGCATCCGGAAGTTCTTGATGGTGACCTGCAACATCGCAGCGGCAGTGGGGTTGGCGGTGATAGTGGTGGTCTCGCCTTTCTTGACCTTCACTTCCTTGATCTCGAAGGCCTGCAGCCCGTGGGCCAGAATCACGGCGCGATAGGTGCCGACAGGCACCGCGTGGACCTGCCACTCGCGACCGACCCCGCCGAATGCGTTGAGGGGGTCGCCGGGCGTTATCTCTTTGCCCTTGGCATCGAACAGCATCACGCGCGCGCGAGGCTCGATGACCCGGGAGCTGCCGAGAGCCGGGCTGCCGATCACGCTGACCTTGAGTTTGCCGACTTTCTCGTCGAACTTCACGTTCTCGGTGCCGTTGCCCTTCACCTTGATGCGCTGGCATGTGACGTACTGGGGGAAACCGTTGAGTTCGGTGACGGTGGCCAGCAGGTCGTAGCTGCCCTCCGGCACGGCGACCAGCACGCACTGGTCTTTCTCGTCCAGGCGCCCGTAGCGCACGATGTTGGCGTAACTCTGGCCATCCACGTAGGGGAGGCGCAGGGCTATGGACACGCGGTTTCGATCCACCCCCTTGGGCAGCTTGACCTTGATGGTCAGCTTGCTCAGGTCCCAGTCCAGTTTCACGGTCTGCTCGGGCGATGTGTCGATGGTCAACTCGCGCACCATCGACACCTCATTGCCGTCACCCAGGCGCGCATTCGCGGTGAAGGTGTAAACCCCGTGCTTGACGCGGCCGAAGTTGAAGACGCCGTTCTCATGGCGCGCGCTGTAGTTGTTCGCCCGCGTCATGCGGTTGTCGGTTTTCTCGACCAGCGAGGCCCAGTCAGCCCGCATGTCGGCCTCCATGGGCAGCTGTACCGTGAGCCAGCAGTGGCCGGGGTCATCCAGGTTGATCGTGACGGCCTCTTGCACGCCGTAGGTAATGTTGCGCTGGCGCTCGATCTGGTATGGCTCGAGGCGCTGGCGCAGTTCGTAGCCCTGTCCGTTGCCCTTGGCCCAGTCGTACTCGCGCTTGCTGAGCGCCATGAATTCACCGGGCTGCAGGTCTTTCAGCACCACCTGGCCGCTGGCGTCGGTTTTGTACTCCGTTACCGTCGGTTGCCAGTGCAGCTGGCCGGACAGCACCACCACGGTCTCGTTCGCTTTAGGCCTGCCCTTTTCCATCACCGTGATGGTCAGCGAACCCAGTTCGGGCTTCAGCGACAGGCTGGTGGTCTTGCCCTTCTCCACCTTCACGTTGTCCTGGCACAGGAAGCCGAACTGCCAGCTGCGCGCGATGAACAGGTAGTCGCCGACCGGCAGGCTGTCGATGCGGGGCACGTCGCTGCGCTGCTGGAAGTTGGGACCGTAAACGCCGGCCGGGAAGGGCTGGTCCACGCGGTAGTCCTGCTTCAGCTCCAGGGCGCGCTTGTACTCGGGCGAGTCGCACTTGACTGCGAAGGCCCAGTCAGCCCTCATCTGGCGGCCCTGCAGGTCGAACAGCTGGTACTCGATGGTGCCTCCCTGCGTGAGCGAGACCGTGACCGGGTCCTTGCGCGGAAGGTCCACGGTGACTACGCCGGCGGCGTAGCCGTCCGCGATCACCTGTACATTCCACTTGCCGCTGAACAGGCGCCCGATCTCGTAGCGCTCGGCGGTCATCTGGGCGGACTGCCCGTACGCGGAGCCGCCGCGACCGCCCCAGCCGCGCAGGTCGGCAGGCAGCGTGCCTTCGAGCAGCGAGACCGTGGTCGTGTAACGCTCGATGCCGCGGTTGTCGTCGCTGACGGCGATCACGCTGAGCGTGCGGTGAGGCTCAAGCTTGATGTTTCCGAGATCCTGGGCGCTGCCGCCCTGCACCTCGACGTTGTCCTGGCGCACGCCCCAGAAGCCGTTGAGCGTAACGGTCACCGTGTAGATGCCCTCGGGCAGCCCCGCCAGGCTGTAGTTTTCGCCGACGACCTGCGCGGTGTGCCGCACCTGGCTGCCGCGCTCGGCGCCGGCCACGCTGATCATTGCGGGCAGCGCCTTGCCCGTGTCGGAGTCGATGGGCGACAGCTTGATCGATCCGCCCGGCACCACCACCAGCGTGCCAAGGTCGTTGCTCCCGGCGTTGAGGTTCAGGCCGCTCCAGGCAGTGCTGCTCTGGGCAAAGGCCCAGTCCGCGTCCAGGCTGGTGAGGGTGATGCGGCCGACGGGGCAGACGTCCTTGGTGACTTCGAATTTGCCGTCCTTGTCGGTCTCGACAATGATTTCCTCCGCCAGCGTACCGCCCTGGTAATAGCCGGGATTGACCTTCAGCTTCATGCCCGCCACGGGCTTGCGGTCAGAGAGCTTGATCACCCTGCCCGTTGCCGTGGTCGCGAGCTGCAGGGACACCTGTCCCACGTTCTGCTCGGCGTCGGCATCCAGCAGGATACCGCGCTTCTCCGGCTTGCACTCGCTGTGCTCGCTGACCACGATGGCGTAAATGAACGTGACCTCGCGGCTGTTGCCCCTGCGGTCCGAAACCTTGCGCGTGGGCAGTTCGCCGTCACGCTCGGACACGATCACCTTGAACTTGAAGACGCCCTTGGCGTCCGAGGTGCCGGTGCCTGACACGTCGATCACCGGCAGCTGGCCGTATTCCTTCTTAAAGGCCTCGAAGTCCTGGGCATTGGCGCGACCCCACAGCGGGTCAGCGATCACCTTGATACTGGCGCCTTTCAACGGGCCCGTAGCGCTCCGGGCGCTGCCGAGCACGGTAGCCTCAAAGCCGGCGAAGCAGCCGGTGGCGAACAGCGCCAGCAGGCTCAGGATCAACAGGTATCGCATGTTTTGCACCTCAGAACCCGGAAAACGTCTCGTATCCTCACCGCATACGCTGCTGCGGGCAAGGGAACTATCTTCCACTGGAAGGAAAATCAACACGCCCGCCAACGGAGTGTCAGAAAAGGCCTGCGGATCGCCGGCCCGCTGCCCGCCAGACTTCCACGCATGTTCCATCTGTTGCACCGCTTGGCACAATGCGGCCGGGAGATGCTGCCATGAGCGAGTACGTCTGGACGCCCGACGCGCAAACGATCGAGAACGCCAACATCACGCGGCTGATGCGCCGCCTGAACTTCGAGGTTGACCCGCGCCACCCGGGCCAGGTGTATCACCAGGCGCGCGAGTTCGTGCGCCGCAGCCAGCACGAGCCCGCGGGCTTCTGGGAAGCCGCGTTGCGCGACATGGAGTTCGCCTGGTACCGCGAGTACGAAACCACCCTCGACACCAGCCGCGGCAACGCCTGGGCCGACTGGTTCATCGGCGGCGAAACCAACATCGCGCTGAACTGTGTTGACCGCCACCTGGGGTCTGGCTCCGTTTCGTCCGGCACGGGCGAAACGGTGCCTGACCCCCTCTCTCGTGCGAACCAGCTGGCGCTGATCGCCGAGACCGAAGACGGCAACGTCCGCCAGTTCACTTTCGCCGAGCTGGCCCTGCAGGTGAACCGCGTCGCCAACGCCCTGAAATCCTGCGGCGTTGAGAAGGGCGACACCGTGGCCTGCTACATGCCCATGGTCGCCGAGGTGGTGTTCGCCATGCTGGCCACGCAGAAGATCGGCGCGATCTTCATACCGGTCTTCAGCGGCTACGCGCCGCCGGCCCTGCGCGAGCGCCTGGAGGACGCCGAGGTCAAGGTCCTGTTCACGGCCGACGGCAGCATGCGCCGTGGCGAGCCCTTCAGCATCAAGCAGCAGGCAGACAAGGCCGTGGAAGGCCTGGAGTGCATCCAGAAAGTGATCGTGTACCGGCGCATCGGCGAAGGCCTTGCTTGCCCGATGCAGAACGGCCGTGACGTGTTCTGGCACGAGCTGGTGGACGCCCAGGACGACGCCTGCGCCACCCTGCCGGTGCCCAGCCTGACGCCCGCGCTGATGCTGTACACCAGCGGCACCACCGGCAAGCCCAAGGGCACGGTGCATACCCACGCGGGCTGCCTGGCGCAGATGGGCAAAGAGCTGCTCTATAACTTCGACGTTAAGGACGGCGACCGTTTCTGGTGGTTCAGCGACATCGGCTGGATGATGGGCCCCTGGGAGATCATCGGCTGCTTCATGCACGGCGTGACGCTGATCGTGTTCGAGGGCGCGCCGAACTACCCGGAGCCCGACCGGCTCTGGAAAAGCATCGAGCAGCACAAGGCCACACACCTGGGCATTTCCCCCACCGCGATCCGCATGCTGATGCGCGCCGGCGACGAGTGGGTGGACAAGCACGACATGCCGTCCCTGCGAGTGCTGGGCAGCACCGGCGAGCCCTGGGACCCGGAAAGCTACATGTGGTTTTTCAACCGGGTCGGCAAAGGCCGCCTGCCGATCATCAACATCAGCGGCGGCACGGACATCGTGGGTTGCTTTTTGGCGCCGCTGCCGATCATGCCGCTGAAGGCCTGCACCCTGCAGTCGCCGGGCCTGGGCATGGACATCGACGTGTTCGATGAAGAGGGCAACAGCGTGGTGGACGAAGTCGGCTACCTGGTCTGCAAAAAGCCCGCGCCCAGCATGACCCGCGGCCTGTGGAAGAACGAGCAGAAGTACATCGAGACCTACTGGAGCAAGTTCCCCAACGTCTGGAACCACGGCGACTGGGCCAAGGTGGACAAGGACGGCGACTGGTTCCTGTTCGGCCGCGCCGACGACACCATGAAAATCGCCGGCCGCCGTGTGGGCCCGGGCGAGATCGAAAGCGCGCTGATCGACCACGACGCGGTAAGCGAGGCCGCGGCCATAGGCGTGCCCGACGAGCTCAAGGGCACGGAGGTGGTGTGTTTCGTGGTGCTGCACAAGCACTTCAAGCCAAGCGAAGAGCTGCGTAAAGAGCTGGTGCAGACAGTAGTGAACGCGCTGGGCAAGGTAGACCGCCCCAAGGCCGTGCTGTTCGCGGAAGACCTGCCCAAGACCCGAAGCGCCAAGATCCTCAGGCGCCTGATCCAGAAGAAGTACTTAGGCGAAAAGGAATTGGGCGACCTCAGCAGCGTAGCCAACCCGGAAGCGCTGGATGCTATAAGCAAAGCACGCTAGCGCGGAGAGAACCGATGAAAAACGTGGATATGAAGGTGGAAGGCGACAAGCTTACGATCACGGTGGACCTGACCAAGGAATTCGGGCCGTCGTCTTCGGGCAAGACCATCATTGTTGCCAGCAGCGAAGGCAACCAGACAATCGAGTACAAAGACGGCTACAAGATCGGCTTGAACGTCTATCGCAAGCCGTAGTTCGTAGCGCAGCCGCCTCGGCTGCACAGGCCGTGGGCACCTTGCCCACGGCATTGCAACGTTCAGGCTCCGATCAGCTTCTGGATGCGACAGCAGAAAAGCCAAACCCGCCGGCGAGGCGCCGGCGGGCGGTGCAGGCCCTCCTGTGAAGCGGTGCTTCACAGGTTCACGGCCTGCAGCCGTCCTGCGCTACTTTTCTTGCCGTGGGCGGGGCGCCCACGGCCTGTGCAGGCGGGGCGCCTGCGCTACGTTACTCGCCGCCGGCTGTGGCTTGTTCGGGGTTGCTCTTGTTGTCGAGGTCGCGGGCCTTGGTGATCAGGGTGGCTAAATCCAGCACCTCGGTTTCGTCCGTCTCCGCTATCAGCTTCTTCACGTCTTCCAGCAGCGCGTCGTAGCTGGCGCCCTTGGCCCAGTAGCTCTTGCGCAGCATTTCGCCGAACTCGGCCACGTTGCCGGCCAGGCGCAGACCCTTGGGGGCTTCGGCCCAACTGCGGGCGATTTCGCCGGTGCTCAGCTCGCGGTTGATTTCGAAAAACTCGTCGCGCTCGTCGTGCTTGTAGCGGATGGTCGCTGTGCCCACGGGCCCGCTGGCGTTCTCGTACAGCTTGATCTCGTACAGGGCCGTCACGCTGTGGCCGCTGCCGACCTCGCCGCCGTCCACGGCGTCGTTGCGGAAGTCCTCATCCTTCACGTCGCGGTTCTCGTAGCCCAGCAGGCGCCAGGATTTCACCACCTCGGGATTGAACTCGACCTGCACCTTGGTGTCGCGCGCCACCACCTGCAATGTGCCCGTCAGGTTGTCCACGAACACGCGCTTGGCTTCGTCCAGCGTGTCCACGTAGGCGTAGTGGCCGTCGCCCTTGTCACCTAGCTGTTCCATCAGGTGGTCGTTGTAGTTGTTCATGCCGAAGCCGATGGTGCTGAGCTGGATGCCCTTGCGGCGCTGCTGCTCCACCAGTTTCAGGATGCCCTCCGGCCCCGTCTCGCCCACGTTGGCGACGCCGTCAGAGCACAGGATTACGCGGTTGATGCTGCCCTCGCGGAAGGCCTCAGCGGCCATGTCGTAGCCGATGCGGATGCCTTCCTCGGCGTTGGTGCTGCCGTCCGGGTTCAGGCGATTGAGTGCCGAAACGATCTCCTCGGCGTCGTTGGTGTGGCCCAGCACCTTGCGGCCGTTGCTGCCGTAGACCGCGATGCCCACGTAATCGTCGCGGCGCAGCTGCTTGACCAGCATCTTGAGCGCGGACCTGACGTGGTTGAGGCGGCCGTCGATTTCCATGCTGCCGCTGACGTCGATCACGAAGGTGAGTACGGCCGGCTTGCGCAGGTCGGGGTCAATGCGCTTGGCCTGCATGCCGACGCGCAGCAGGTAGGCGTTCTTGAGGTCGGCGCCGTAGCGCGAGGGTGCGGCGTCCATGGTGATGGCGAAGGTGTCTTCGTAGGGCGCTTCGTAGCCGTAGTCGAAGTAGTTGACGAATTCCTCGACGCGCGCGAAGCCCTGGGGCGGGAGCTGGCCGTTGTTCAGGTAGCCGCGGCACTTGGTGTAGGCGCCGGTGTCCACGTCCACGGCGAAGGTGGAGAGGCGGTCGTCTTCGCAGTCGATGAACGGGTTGGTGTCGTACTTTTCCCAGAATTCTGAGTAGGGCTGGCCGTCATGCGCGCGGCCGTCGGGTTCGTTGCCGAGTTGATCGTCGTAGATGTGTTCAAAGCGCCCGCGGATGTCCTGGTTGAAGTTGACGGGTGGTTTGTTGGGATCATGGTTGTTGAAGAAGATGCCGGAGGTTGGGTTCTGCGGGGCAATGCCTGCGCTGCCGTTGTCGAACTGGCCACCGGCATTGCGCTCTTCACCGACTGTAACATCCGCACTATGCGCGCAGGCTGCCAGGAACACCAGGCCGCCGATGGTTGCCAGTGTGAGCATGGCGGGGAGTTTTGATTTCGTTTTCATGTCTGTCCCTTTCCGGGGTAGGTGTGTAGCGCAGGCACCTTGCCTGCACAGCCCGCGGGCACCTTGCCCGCGGGTGCCGTGGGCGGGGCGCCGACGGCCGGTGCAGCCGAGGCGGCTGCGCTACTCTTTCAGCTCCGCTGCCTTCGCTACCAGTTCGATCAGTTCGTCTACCTTGTCGTTGCGGAACTCCTGTTGCAGGTTGCGCAGGTCCTGCAGCACCGCTTCGAGGCTGCCGTTCTTGGCGTAAAAGCCCTTGCCCAGAATCTCCGCGAACTCGGCAACGTTGCCGGCCAGTCTCAAACCTTTGTCGGCCGACTCCCAGTTGCTTGCGACCTGGGTGGTGAAGACCTCCTGGCTGATCTCCAGCGCTTCGTAGCGCTCGTCTTCCTTGTAGCGGATGGTGGCGTAACCGATCGGCCCGGTGCGGCCTTCGTACAGCTTGATCTCGTAGAGGGCCGTGGCCGCGTGGCCGGCGCTGATCTCGCCGCCGTCCACCTTGTCGTTGCGGAAGTCCTCATCCTTGATGTCGCGGTTCACGTAGCCCAGCAGACGGTAGGACTTCACCACGTCCGGGTTGAACTCGATCTGAATCTTGACGTCTCTGCCGACGACTTCGAGCGCGCCGGTCAGGTTATCCACGAAGATGCGTTTGGCCTCTTCGATGCTGTCCACGTAGGCGTAGTGGCCGTCGCCCTTGTCGCCGAGCTGCTCCATGAGCGTGTCGTTGTAGTTGCCCATGCCGAAGCCCAAGGTGCTGAGTGTGATGCCCTTGCGCCGATGCTCGACGATGGTGTTCAGGATCTTCTCGGCCTGGGTGGCGCCGACGTTGGCCACGCCGTCGCTGCACAGAATCACCCGGTTGGTCCAGCCTTCCTTGTAGGCGGCCGTGGCCATCTGGTAGCCGACCTTGAGGCCTTCCTCGGCGTTGGTGCTGCCCTCGGTGCTGAGCCTGTCGATGGCCGCCAGGATTTCGTCCTTCTGCCAGGCGTCCTTGTATTCCATGTACTGGTAGCCACGGCTGCCGAACACGGCGATGCCGACCTTGTCGCCCTCGCGCAGCTGCTCGACCAGCAGTTTCAGGCCGCGCTGTACCAGGCCCAGGCGTTCCTCGCCGCTCATGCTGCCGCTGACGTCGATCACGAAGGTGAGCACGGCCGGCTTGCGGTCGGCGGCGGGAATCTCGCGGGCCTGCAATCCTACGCGCAGCAGGTAGCAGTTGGCGAGATCGGCGCCGTAGCGGGAGGGGGCGGCGTCCATGGTGATGGAGAAGGGGTCGATGGCGGGCTTGATGTAGCCGTAGTCGAAATAGTTGACGAACTCCTCGACGCGCACGGCCTCGGCGGGGGGAAGGCGGCCGCCGTTCAGGTAGCCGCGCACGATGGTGTATGAGCCGGTGTCGTGCTCAAGGCCGAAGGTGGAGAGGCGGTCGTCCTCGGTGTCGACGAAGGGGTTGGAGCCGTTGGCCTGGAAGTTCATTCCATCCGGTGTCTCGATCGGTGGTGGAGTTTCGCCTTCTGAGGGCGGAACGGGCGGGGCGGGAGGTGGCGGTGGTGGTTCCGATACCGTTCGCACATTCACGCCACCTGTGGGCCGATCGTGGCGCCTGCCGGCGCTGTCTTCGGGACCAACTGTGACATCTGCAAAGCCGGCTGCACCCGCAGAGTTACCGGAGTGCTTGGCGCTGGTTTCCTTCGCCACCATATCCGGCTTGCTGAATTGAAACGATGCCAGTGCGCCGATGCCGATTACCAGTACCACTGCGGCAGCCGCGGCCAGGCCTGGGCCCCAGGCACGCCATGCGGGGCGGGGCCCGGCCACGGGCTGCTTAGGGAGGGCGCCCTCGGCGCCGGCCTTGGCCAGCGTGCGGGCGATGAGGTCGGGCGGGGTCTTGCCGCCAAGGGCTTCTTCCAGCGCCGCCTCGAGGATGGGGTCATGGTCTTTCATGTTCGTTTCCCTGGAGATGGGTTCGCGCGCCTACCCGTCGCTTGCGCTCCGGGCTCCTGTTTTCAGGTTTCGCCGCCGACCCTCAGCTCCATGCACTTGCGAAGGCGTGCCTTGGTCCTTCGTAAGAGTGTCTTTACTCCGTCGTCGGTCATGCCCAGCGTCTCGGCAATCTCGACGCGCTGCTTCCCTTGCTGGTACTGCAGGTCCAGCGCCTGCTTCGGCTTGTCCTCGAGCTGCTTGAGGCACTCTTTCAGTGCCGCCGCCAGGGCCGCGCCGTCTTCTTCCCCTACCAGCTCAACCCACTCGGCCTCGACCTGTTCCAGCTCGGCTACTGCCACTTCACGGCCGTCGCGCCTGCGTGCTTTCAGAAACAGGTTCTTGGCCACGATGCGCAGGTAGGCGATGGTCTGGCCGCGCGAGCGCTGTTCGAAAGGCTTGCGGTACACGGCCAGAAACGTCTCCTGGGTGATGTCGTCGGCCAGGTTGGGCTCGGCCCCGAGCGCGCGCAGGAAGCGCCACACGCCCGCCTGGTGCTCGCGCATCAGGGCTGCCAGGTCGATCCCATGTTCGGCCGTCGTCATCGGCATCGATCATAGAGTCCGGCGGGTTCGGGGAAGGGTTCAGGATTATTTTGGATTTTGGATTGGCGCTGCCGTGCCAGGATCCAGACCAATCCAAAATCCAAAATCGTAAATCAAAAATAGCAGGGGCCCGGTTTCCCGGGCCCCTTTGGTTCTGGCTGTGACTGGCTTAGTTGACGGTGATGCCCACCAGGCGCTCGGTGGTCTTGATGCCGTAGAAGCCCCACTGCGCCCACCAGCCGCCGGCCGGGCGGCACATCGGGGCGATGTAGCGGGCCTGGGTGCTGCCGCTTGCTACCGCGGTCACGGAGTCGGTGCTGGGGGTGTAGCTGGCAATGCCGCTGCTGGTGAAGCCGACGCCCTCGTAGCCGCCCACGGGCTGGCCGACGTTGATGCCGATCCAGTTGAAGAAGCTGTTGATCGCGCTGTAGGGCAGGTTCAACAGGTTGGCCACGATGCCGGCCACGTCAAAGCGGTACTGGCTCATGTCCAGGCTGAAGTTGGGAATCGAGATCACGGTGAAGCTCTGGCCCGGCACCACGCTGGCCGAGATGAATCCGCGCTGCGTCAGCCAGCTGGTGATCCAGCCCGGCACCAGAGCCGCAACCTGCTGCACGTAGCCGGTGTACGGGGCCAGCACCTGGCTCTGGCTCATGCGGGTGGTCACCACGGCAGCCGCCTGGCTGACGAAGGTGGAAACCGTAGTGGTGAAGAGCTGCTGGTTGAACGGTCCCTCCGACTCGAAGCGGCCGAGCGCGTTGACCGCGATGCCCTGGCCCACGTTGAGCCAGTAGGCTGAAGACAGCGATGTGATGCGCACCAGGTCAGTGGGGATCATGGTGTTGATCAGGTCGTGTGCGGGCTGCAGGCTGGCGGACAGACCGGTGGCCCAGGTGGCCACACCCTGCGCCCAGCTGCCGATGATGGGCCAGCCGGAAACCTGGTTCATAATGTAGGCCAGCAGGTTGAGCGCGCCGCGCACCTCGCCGATCAGCAGGCTGGCGAAGTCGGCCTTCAGCAGGGCGGACTCGATCAGCGCGTTCAGCACGCTGCTGAGCGGGCTCTGCTGGCTGCCGCTGGCGGCCAGGGAGACGCCGCCCGCATCGGCCAGGAACTGCAGGTAGCCCGAGTTCTCGAGCAGCTGCTGCAGCAGCGCCATCTCGCTGGAGTCGAGGTTGGCGTTGAAGTAGTGCACGCCCTGCAGGATGGAAATCTGCTGGTTGAAGGCGTCGCGGGCCACGGTCGCGTCCGCGGCGGGCATCACGCCCTCCTGCTCCAGGGTGTCGATGCTTTCCACCGCCAGTTCCACCAGCCGCGCCAATCCGTTGCCCACGGCCAGGTCGAAAGAGTCGCGCGTGTAGCTAAGGCTGGAGGCAACCGCGCCCACGCCCAGGGTCTGCGGGTGGGTGTCGCGCACCACCCCGTCGATGTCCACGATCTCGAGCACCACGCCGGAAGCCGCGGCTTCGGGCATCGGCGGCATCATCACGAAGGCCGTGCCGGCCTCGACACGGAACACCGGCGAGCTGACGCTTTCGCCGTTCAGCGTGAAGCGCACATGGAAACCTTCCAGCAACTCACCCAGGCTGCCCTGCACGGGGATGGCCAGCATGTCGCCCGGCTGCGCGCTGCTGACCGGCAGCGTGTCGGAGGCAAAAGTCACCGGGGCGGGCACGGCCGCATCGCCGCCGCTGTCGGGTGAACAGGCTGCGGCCAGGACAGCCAGTGCAATGGCCGCCATGACAGCGAAGCGTTTGGAAAGGGCTGCAGAATTGATCATGATCGTAGTTCCCACGCAGGGTCCGAGAAACGTTTCGCCCCTTCCGCAAAGGGGCACGAATGTCCGTGAAGGTGGAGACGGTAAAGACCGAACGTCACGATGCAAGGAAGATTGGAGAAAAAGTTGTGACAAGGCCATGATAATAGCGCTGTGCAAGCAGTGCGTAATCCCGAACCCCTCTTGTCGGAATGCCTTACGATCGCGACAATGATTGAACTGGAGAGCGGGCATCGTGCAGGAGCCGTTTATGAAGCTTCGCCCAGTTCCCCTGCTGCGCATCGCCTTGCTGGCCTTGCTGGCCGGCGCTTGCGCCTCACCCCAAACAGTCGTCGAACGCGAGGTACGCCCCTCGCCCCCCTACGAGGTGATCGTGCGCTCGCTGGGTCCGGCCCAGGTTTCCGACGACGGCTTTGACGCGCGCTTTGAGTTCGAGGTGATTTCGCCCTTTGACCTGCAACGCAATTCGCTGGTGCAGGAGCTGCGCCAGACCATCACCTTCGAGTACGACAACGGCTCCACGCGCCAGCGCGAGCTGGCACTGGTGGAGGCCTTCCGCCTGCGACCCGCCTACTTCGACGGAGCGCGCCGCTACCATTACCGAATCTGGGCCGGCCAGAGCGATCGCCACTCCATGCGCGGCATGAACGACCTGCCCGAAGAAGTGGTGGCCGTCAGCATCAGGCGTGAAGTGTTTGCCTACGTCGCCGACGTGTCCGGTGCGGACTTCACCAACGCCGGATTCGCCCACCTGCCGCGCAACCAGGACGGCAGCGTGGTTTCCCGCATCCCCAAGCGCTTTAACGAACATTACCAGCAGAACCACGTCATGCGCGGCATGGTGCTGAACAGCGGCGACTCCATGGGCATCACCTACCGCATCGACTATCGCCTGATCCGCACCGGCGGCCAGAACCCGCACTTCGTGGTGGACCACAGCAGCGGGCCGGGCCGGGTGGAAGCGCCCCCTGTGTTGTGGGTGCCGTCTCGCTGATCCACTGCACCCCTGGCCGTGGCGATGATCCCGGTAACGCAGAATGGGCCCGTCCGGGCCCATTCTGAAATTCAGCTGTGCGGTCGCTCACGCCGCCTGGGCGTAGAGGTTGCTGAGTGCGACCTCGCTCTCTTCGTCCAGGGCTTCGAAGGCCAGGCCGATGGTGCGCCCGCTGAGGGAGCGGTGGCGCTCCACGAACGCCAGGCGCGCGGTGAGCTGGATGACTTTGCCTTCCTCAACCACCAGGCTGGCACGGGCGCTGCTCTTGCCCACTTCATTTTCCAGGGCCTCGAGTTGCTCGGGCGCGAGCCTGGCGTCCGTGGCGTCGATCGCAACGCCGCGCTGGCTGAGGTCGATGGTGCGCGACTTCAGGCTTACGCCCGCCACCTCGAGCTCGACGGGGAGCGCCACGTGCACGCGCTGGCCGGTGCGGCGTGCGCTCTGGCGGAACATGTTGACCAGCGCGGTCTGCACGGCGTCTTTGACGTCGCGGCCGCGGATCGGGCGATGGAACCTGCCGGCGAGCTGGATGCCTTCCAAGCGGCGTTCATAGCCCGGGCGGGTAAGCGCGACGACGGGGAAGCCGGGCAGCATCTCGTTGGCGAAGCGCCCGACGGCAAGGTTGTCGTCGACGATCGAGCCGTAGTCCATGACCAGCAGGTCGAACAGACCGGTGGAGAGCTTCGCCTCGGCGTCTTCGCGGGTGACGGCGATGGAGACGGCATGGCCCACACCGCGCAGCAGGCTGCGTACCAGGTAGGCGGACTCTTCAAACAGGTCGGTGATCAGCACGTTGGCCATGGTTTGCTCCGGGTGTTTGTGTCGGGTGTCCGTCCCGCGTTGCCGGGACAGTCAGATAATCGGCGCAAACGGTGCGGTTCTTTGGTGTTTTTTACACGGGGACTGTCCCCGAATCCGGGGACAGTCCCGTGCTTCGGGAGACGCGTCGCAGGCCGACCGCGGGGACAGTCCCCTGCCTAACCGGCCAGCGCTTTCGTTTCCTCAATGTGCTTCTCGATACGCTCGAGCTCGGCCACCAGCTCGCTGACGCGGTCGCGGTCGCGCTGCACCACGTCCTTGGGCGCGCGCTCGATGTAGTTGAGGTTCTCGAGCTTGCGCTTGATCTTGTTGATGCCCTCGGCCAGTTTCGCGTGATTGGCCTCGAGGCGCAGCAGCTCCATCTTGAAGTCGATCAATCCCTCGAGGTTCACGTACACCTCGTTGCCGCCGCCCAGCACCACGGTGGCCGAGGCTTTGGGCTTTGCGGCGCCCACGGCCACCTGCAGCCGCGACAGGCCCGCCAGCTTGCAGATCGTCTCGCGCTCGGCCTCGCCCAGCAGGTCGAGGGTTTCCTTGCCCGCCACGTTCAGCGCGCCCTCGATCAGCGTCTTGGGGTCCAGGCTGTGCTCGGCCCTGATGTTGCGCAGGGCGCGCGTCACGTCCTGCATGAAGCCGAAGCGCCTGCGCTCGGGCGTGAACAGCCGCTCCTTGCTGGCCTTGGGCCAGGCCGCGATCGCGAGCGCGAGTTCCGGCGTGTCGTGGCGCAGGGCCGCCAGCATCGGGCGCAGGGTCTGCCAGATTTCCTCGGTGATGAACGGGATGTAAGGGTGCAGCAGCTTCAGGATGCCGTCCAGCACGCGCACCAGGGTGCTCTGGGCCCGCAGCCGTGAACGCTCGCCGCCCTTGCCGTCGTACAGCCGCGGCTTGATCACCTCGAGGTACCAGTCGCAGAAGTCGTCCCACACGAAGTGGTACATGGCCTGCGCGGCGTCATTGAACTTGTAGCGCTCCAGCGCGTCGGTCACGTCCACGATCGCGTTCGTGAGGCAGCCCTCGATGTAGCAGTCCTCCAGCTCCACCACCTGGCCTTCGTTCAGGCCGGCGCGCTCGGAGTCGGAGAGCTTGCCGATGGCTTCTTCGAAGTCTCCCAGGTTGCTGATCGCAAAGCGCGAGGCGTTCCAGAGCTTGTTGCAGAAGTTGCGGCCCATCTCGAACTTCGACTCGGCCAGCTTGATGTCCTGGCCTTCGCTGGTCAGCATCGGCAGCGTCAGGCGCACCGCGTCCACGCCCCACTGCTCGGCCATGTCCAGCGGGTCGATGCCGTTGTTCAGCGACTTGCTCATGCGCCGGCCCTGGGCGTCCAGCACCGTGGCGTGCACGTACACCGTGCTGAACGGCTTCTCGTCCAGGAACTCGTAGCTGGCCATCACCATGCGCGCCACCCACAGGTAGATGATGTCGCGGGCGGTGCTCAGGAACTGCGTGGGGTAGAAATAGCCCAGGTCGGCCGTCTTTTCCGGCCAGCCCAGCGTGCTGAACGGCCACAGCCACGAGCTGGCCCAGGTGTCGAGCACGTCGTCGTCCTGGCGCACCAGCGGCAGGCCGGACTTCGGGTGGGTTGCGCCGGCCGGCGGGTCTTCCTTGAGCGCCACGGCGTTGCCCTCGGCGTCATACCACACCGGGATGCGGTGGCCCCACCAGAGCTGGCGCGAGATGCACCAGTCGCGCACGTTTTCGAGCCACGCCAGGTACACCTTTTCCCAGCGCTCGGGCACGAAGGTGATCTCGCGCTTGCCGTCGGGGCCTGGCTTCACGGCGTTGATGGCTGGCTGCGCGAGCTCTTTCATCTTCACGAACCACTGCTCGCTGAGCAGCGGCTCCACGGGCGTCTTGCTGCGGTCGCTGTGGGGCACATTGGTGGTGTAATCCTCCACGCGCTCGAGCAGGCCCAGCTCGTCGAGCTCGTCCACCAGCTGCTTGCGCGCCTTCAGGCGCTCGATGCCCTGGTACTTGCCCGCCTGCTCGTTCAGCGTGCCGTCCTTGTTCAGCACGTTGATCATGGCCAGCTTGTGGCGCTGGCCGCGGTCGTAGTCGGCGAAGTCATGGCCGGGCGTCACCTTCACGGCGCCGGTGCCGAATTCGGCATTCACGGTTTCGTCGGCGATCACCGGGATCTCGCGGCCCAGGATCGGCAGCAGCAGCGACTTGCCCACCAGGTTCGAGTAGCGCTCGTCGTCAGGGTTCACGGCCACGGCCGTGTCGCCGAACAGGGTCTCGGGGCGGGTGGTGGCGACCACCACGTGCTTCCCGGGCTGTTCCTTGATCTGGTAGCGGATGTACCAGAGGTTGCCCTTCACCTCGCTGGTTTCGATCTCGTCGTCGCTGATCGCGGTCTGCAGCTTGCAGTCCCAGTTGATCATGCGGTAGCCGCGGTAGATCAGACCCTTTTCCCACAGCTTCACGAACGACTCGCGCACCGCGCGGGTGAGGCCTTCGTCCATGGTGAAGCGGGTGCGCGACCAGTCGCAGCTGGCGCCGATTTTCCGGAGCTGGTTGAGGATGCGGTTGCCGTACTCATCCTTCCACTTCCACACTTCCTCGAGGAACTTTTCGCGGCCGAGTTCCTGGCGCGTCAGCTTCTGCTCGGCGAGCAGCTTCTTTTCCACCACGGCCTGGGTGGCGATGCCCGCGTGGTCGGTGCCCGGCAGCCACAGCACGCAGAAGCCCTGCATGCGCTTGAAGCGGGCCACCGCGTCCTGCAGCGTGTTGTTGAGCGCGTGGCCCATGTGCAAAGCACCCGTCACGTTGGGCGGCGGGATCATGATGGTGAAGGGTTTTTTCCGGATGTCGCGGACGGCTTTGAACAGCTCGTGTTCCGTCCAGAAGGAATACCACTTGGATTCAATGGTTCCGGGCGTAAAGCGCGGAGGCATCTCTGCCGGCATGGTTGTCTCCAGTGCCCCATGTCTTGGGGCGGCCGCCTTGCCCGATCAAAGGAGCGTCCCCGTGCGGGCAACACCCGGCAAAGCGCGCGGAATGATAACGAGGCAGAGTTGCGGGGGAAGTGGTCAGTCGGCGAACTCAAGCCCTTTCAGCCAGGTGCGGATGTCTGCATCCAGCTTGGCCGCGTCGGTGCCTTTGAAGACCTCCGTGAACGTACCTTTGTCGGACTCTTTGCAATGCACCACCCGCGCAAACTTCATCAGTTTTGCGCGGGTACCTGCGTCCTGGCTGTAAAGATAAGTCCAGATCGCGCAACTCTGGGCGTACGCGTCGAGTTGCCCGTTCGCGAACTCCGAGTCTGTCTGTACCACGAAGGTGTCAGTCGATGGCAACTGGTCCAGGCGCGCAACCGCACGCCCCAGGCGCGCTTCGTAAGCCTTGCCCTTCTCCGCATTGAGCGTGAACTTGCGCCGCAGAACCCACTCGAACTCGAGTTGTTCGTCGCTCCAGAAAAAGTTCTCTGACCACGTGGCGATGCCCTCGTACGCCCACTTGTTGTGTGGCGGAGGGCCCGACGGCGACTTTGTCCAGCGCCCGCTTTCCAAGTGCTTCAGGTTCTCCGTGCAAAGCATATGTGTCAGCTCGTGCTGCATCAGGTTGATGAGCATCACTTCGTTGCAGGGGATGCTCTCGGTTTCTGAGGTCGGGACGTCCGGCGACATGATGATTGGGCCGCCCTTAAGCCCTACCACGCCGAGGTACTTTCCCGAATCAAAGGTGTTGTGCCAATTCACGCCCTGGCTATCGGTGATCTTTTTACCCTGCGCGTTGTAGGAAGCGCGGTCCTTGGCCATGTACATCTTCAAGGCTTCGCCAGCGTGCCTCATGTCCATCTGTCCGCCGACCTTGTCCAGCAGGAACACACGATAACGCGTCGCCACGTTCATGAGGCGCAGGTTCAGTTCAAGCGGAAGTTCGCTGTACAGGATGAGGCGCCCGTCCGTCAGCACTGTCGGATTCTTGAACGTCGCGTGCTTGCCGTTGTGCTCGGCGATCGCAGCCGCATCCAGCCACTCGCCGGCGTACCGCAGTTCACCGCCGTCCACGCGCTCGCTGGCTTCGCTGGGCATCAAGCAGCCCTGCTTTGCGTTCCAGACCCAGCCGTGCTTCTTGAGCAATGCGTCGTCGCGGAAGTAACGCAACCAGAGTGCTGCTGTTTCCGCGGCGAAGTCTTCGCCTTGTTTTTTCCAGGCATCCACCACGAACCCGAGCAGCTCCGCACCCGCATTAAGCAGCTTGGCGCGCTCCGCTGCGTGACCCTTCTCGTAGGCATCTCTGACTTCGTCCTCTTTGTCGCGGACTCTGTCAAAGACTTTGCCGCCGAATTCTCCTCCGGAAAGCAATGCCAACGCGTTCAGATAGCTGCGCGCCTCGCTGTAAGCGCCGCAGTCGGCGCACCACCCGGCGTACTTCTCGACGGACTTGGCAACCTTCTTGCGAACCTTGGCGTCCTCTTTGGTCAGGGTGCTCTGCAGCTTGTCACGCTTGCCGGCAGCGTTGACCGGCGCATCCTGCATGGCCGGCATCAGGGTAAAGGCGAAGGCAACCAGCAGCAGAAGTATGGAACTGCGAACAGTTTTCATAGCTATTTCTCGTTCGGCGGAAGAGACGGTCATACTAATACGAATTCGCATGAAGTCACGAAAACTTCACGCTAATCGGCGCTGGCCGTCGCGGCGGCTTGGGTGCCTCCGCCCTTCGTGCGTTCGCCGAAGATCACGCCGACCCAGGACTTCACGGCGAGGCCGAAGTCGTCCAGCATGGTGTACAGCAGCGGCACCAGCACCAGCGTGTAGACCATGCTGACCAGGATGCCGCCCAGCACCATGCGCCCCATCGGGTAGTAAGGCGTTCCTACAAACTTCGAGTCCCCCATCGCCATCGGGATCAGGCCGAACGCCGTGGTCAGGCTGGTGAGCAGGATCGGCCGCAAGCGCTGCTGGGCAGCGGTTTCCACGGCCTCGGCACGCTGCATTCCCTCGGCCCGCAGCCGGTTGATCAGGTCCACCAGCACGATGCCGTTGTTCACCACCACGCCGATCAGCACCACCAGGCCCAGCATGGTCATGATGTCGACCGGGGTGCCGGTCAGCCACAGCGCTCCGAAGCCGCCCAGCAGCGCCCCCGGCACGCTGACCACCAGGATGCACACCGGCTTGAGGAAGCTCTCGAACAGGAAGCACATCACCAGGAACACCAGCAGGCCGGCCCAGATCGTCGAGCGCCACACCTCGGTGAAGCGCGCCTGGAAGTCGCCGAAGCGCCCGCCCAGTTCCTGGGTGTAGCCGGGCGGGAACTTCACGCCTTCCATGGCGTAGTTCACCTGGGTGCGGATGCGCTGCAGGTCCTCGGTGCTGGTGGTGCCCACCACGCGCAGACTGGTCTGCCGGTTGCGGCGGCGGATCTCGCCCACGCTGGCCTTCGCCAGTCCGCTCGACTGCGTGACTGCCTTGGCCGCCACGCTGGCGCCGCCGCCGGTAAACACCCGGGTTTCCGCCACGTCCTGCAGGTTGGGGTCACGCGCATGGCCCTGTGAATCCTCGGGCGGCGCGAAACGCACCCGCAGCGGAAGCAGGTTGTCGCCCTGCTGGTAGTCGCGCAACGTGGTGCCGGAAAGCTGGAACGCGAGCACCTGCGACAGCGAGCCGGGCTCAACGCCCATGGCCGCTGCGCGCTGGCGGTCCACGCCCACGACCAACTCGTCCATGCCCTCCTCGGAGTCGACCTGCACGCCTTCCAGGCCTTCCACGCCCTGCAGGCGCAGCGCGATTTCCTCCGCCAGCAGCAGCAGCCTCTCGGTGTCCGGGCCGTTGATGCGGATGCTGACCTCGCTGGTCGCGCTGCTGCCGCCCTCGAACTGGCCGCGCATCTCGACCCCCGCGCGCTCAGGAATCGCGGCGACGATTTTCTTGTACAACTCGCCGGATTCCGCCACCCGCTCCGGCTCAATGAAGATCTGGAAGCGCGCGCTGCTGGCGCTGAAGTTCACGGTCAGGGTCTGGATGCCGTACTCCTGCTTCGCCTCATCGGGCGTGCGGCCGTAGGTGGCGAGCGCCAGCTCCGGGCCCATGCCCTGCTGGATGGCGCGGGCGCGCTTTTCGTCGGCGCCCTTCACGCCCAGCAGCACGGACTCGACCTCGTACACGTAGCGCAGCGCAATGGCGTCGCGCAGGGGCTGGGTATCTTCCATCACGCCGGTGATGCCGGTGGGCCCGCCCTCGATGTCCAGCGAGCCGGTGGCCGCGCCGCGCGCCAGGCTGATCTGCACAGGCGCCCCGGCCGGCACGGCGGCGGACATGATCTCCAGGTCGGCAGGCGAAGTGACCGGCCGGCGGTTGTAGCCCAGCACGAAGTCGCCGACCCTGACGCCGGCGCGCTCGGCCGCGCTGCCCGGCTCGACCCGCGTCACCAGCAGCGCGCGGCGCTGCACCATGATGTCGGAGCCGGCTGGGAAGCGCGCGCGCAGGCTGATGCGATCGCGGTTGCCCTGGTTCTGGTCGGTCTTGTTCATGGAGTCCTGCATCAGCCACGCCGCGGCGCCGGTGGCGACCAGCAGCAGCGGCACGACCATCCAGCGCGCGGGCATCAGCCGGCGCACCCAGCGGGTGTAGAACAGCGCGAGCCGGTTGACGATCGGCGTGGCAGGCAGGCCCTCGGCGTTGCGCCCGGCAAACAGCGCCGCCAGCTCCCAGGCCGCGATGCCGGCCAGCAGCGGCAGGCGCGCGGCGCCCCTTCGCTCGCGCCAGCGGTACGACAGCCGCGCGCGCAGCCCCGTGAACCAGCGGCGCAGCCGCGAGCCGCCATGCGCGCCCAGCAGGCCGGCGCCCTGCATGGTCATGGGGATCACCCCCAGCGCCAGCACGATGCTGAATGCCAGGCTGAGGCAGACCGGCAGCCCGATCCTGCCCATCACGAAGCTGACGAACGCCTCATCGGCCAGGAAAATCACACTGATGAACACGATCACCGTGGTGCTGGTCGCCAGCACCAGCGCCAGGCCCACTTCGCCCGCACCGCGCGCCACCGCGGCCTCCGGCTGCTCGCCCAGGGAATGCCTGCGGTACACGTTCTCGGCCACCACGATGCTGTTGTCCAGCAGCATGCCGCCCGCCAGCGTGAAGCCCATCAGCGCAAGCAGATTGATGGTCTGGTCAAACAGGTACATCACGGCCAGCGTCAGCGTCATGGAAAGCGGGATCGACAGCGCGATCACCAGCGCCAGCCGCCAGCTCTTCAGGAACACCAGCAGCACCAGGAAGGCCAGCAGCCCGCCCCAGGCCAGGGTTTCCATCAGGTTGGCAATGCTCTCCTTGATGGTGTCGCCCTGGTTCCAGGCCACACGCGTATTGAAACCCTTGAGCTGCGGCTTGCCGCTCAGCTCGGACAGTGCGGCCTCAATGCGGTTTCCCACCGTGACGGTGTTGGCGTCGCCGTTCTTGAAAATCATCGCCGTCGCGCCGTTCTGCCCGTTGACGCGCACGTACTGGCTGACGCCGTAGGTTTCGTACACGCCCTTGTGGCCGCCGCTGTGGCGGGTGATGTCGGCGACCCGCAGGCCCGGCCTTACCGGCAGGTTCTCGATTTCCTCGATGCTGCGGAAGCGCGCGTCGGCCACCAGGTAGACCTCGCGCTGCTGTGCCTGCCGACCCTCGGCGTCGATGGGGTGGCGCACCGTCGTCTTGCCCGCCGGGGCACGGAAGTTGTCGCCGCGCAGGCGCTGCAGCAGCTCGGCCAGGTTGATGCCGTAGGCCCGGGTTTTCTCGGGGTCGAGGTCGACCGCAATGAACTTGCGGTTGCCGCCCGTGAAGGAAACGCTCGCCACGCCGTCGATCGACTCCAGCCAGGGCTGGATCACCTTCTCCAGCACCAGGTGCGGGTCATCCGTGCCGTCCTCCCAGAAGAAGTTCACCCACACGATCGGCATGCCGCCGCTGCTGCCGCGGAAGCGCCGCACCTGGATGCGACCGACATCGGGGGGCAGACGCAGCCGCGCGCGCTCCACGGCCGCCATGATCTCGGCATAGGCCTCGTCCATGTCGCGCTCGCCGTCGAACGAGATGTCGAACTCGGCGCCGTCGCGACTCGAGGTCGCGCTCAGTTCCTGGATGCCGGGGATGGTCGAAAGCTCGGCCTCGACCGGCAGCGTCACCTCGCGTTCCACGGTGAGCGGAGAAACGCTGTCGCCGGCCTTGTTGTAGGGCACCTCCACGCTCAGCGACCTGGGCTCGAAGCCGGCCGGCCACAGCTCCAGCGGCAGCAGGTTCATGCTGATCAGGCCCAGCACGCCGGTGGCGAGCAGCAGCACCGTGACGGTCACCGGCCGGCGCGCAAAGAACGCCAGTATCGGGTGCCGTTCACGGGCCTGGCTGGGCGAGAACAGGTCGCTCATGGATACAGTTATACGGATGAAAGCGGATTTGAGGCGGGGCAAGCGGGAGGAATCCGGTGTTGGGGTTTAGGGCTTAGGGCTTGGGGCTTGGGGCTTGGGGGTTGAGGAAAGACAAACTGCTGTTCCCCACGCCCTAAGCCCCATGCCCCGCATGCCCCTGCTTGAGACAGTTCAATTCTGCTTTGACTCAAGATCACTCGTGGAAGCGGACGATCAGAGATCGGGACCGCCGCCATGAAGAAGATCTACTTCCTTACCCGCCCTGACATGACCGCCACGCGGTCCGGCAAGTGGCGTAACCGGCTCAAGAACACCTACAAGAGCACCGACGCCATCCGCGACATCATCGACTGGACCGGCGAAGGGCGCGAATTCTACGTCGCCATCGTCTTCCACGACACCGGCGAACGCCGCGTCTTCCACATGAACCCGCCCGGCAGCCCGGAAATCTGCACCGACTTCGCCACCAAGCGCCCCGTGCTGAACGTGATCGACCAGATCCTGCGCCTCACGGCCGCCAATGCCGACATCGACATCTGCCTGCTGGAACGCAAGCGAGGCGGCAACCCCGACAGCGGCCGCTGGGACGGCCCGCCGGGCGCGGCATAACGTCCGATGGCGCGATTCATCCAGACCGAGATCTTGATCCATGCCGCGCCGCAGCGTGTGTGGGAGGTGCTGACCGACTTTGCCCGCCTGGGTGAATGGTCGCCGTTTTTCCAGAGCATCGAGGGCAAGCCGCTGAAGGACGAACGGCTGGTGGTGCGGTTCCGTAAAGGCCCCACCTTCAAGCCCCGCGTGATCGAGGCGCGCGCACCCGCCGTGCTGGAATGGCACGGGCGGCTGCTGCTCCCCGGACTTTTTGACGGGCGTCATCGTTTTGAGCTGCTGGCGGAGGGCGCGAACACCCGCCTGCTGCACACGGAGCGGTTCACCGGTTTGCTGGTGCCGCTGTTCGGGTCTGCGCTCGATAAAACGGAGCAGGACTTTAGGGCGTTCAACAGCGCGCTGAGATCCCGGGTCGAGGGATCTACTGACACTCCCCAAGCGGGGGCGTGAAAAACTTTTTCGCAGCTATTGTTTATATAACGACGTTATGTATAACGCCGTTATGTACGCGCTGCTGTCAACCGCTTGCGACCCGTGCGATCTGCATACGGGCCTTATCAAACAGGGTCCGCGGATTCACGCCTCGCAACCCCGATTTGATTTTGGACTATTTCAGTCCGCTTCTGTGCCACTCTTTTCACACACCACCCGCCAAGCCCACCAATTCAGGCTTGCCCGATACATACTTGCGCAATACTTTCTGCGCCGGCGAAAGCGACCAATTCGGTCAACGTCACACCTGTTCGGTCACTTTTGGCGGGGGGAACTCGTGATCATCACCTCCAAGTCTGACTACGGGCTCAGGGCCGTGCTCTACCTGGCAAGCCGCGCCGGGCGCGTGCGCCTGCGCGAGATCAGCGAATCACAGCACATCCCTGAATCCGTCTGCGCCCAGATCATGCGCAAACTCGTCGGCGCGCACATCGTCGCCTCGCAGGCCGGCCCGGCCGGCGGCTACACCCTGGCCCGCGCGCCGGAAAGCATCTCCGTCGGCAGCGTGCTGGCCGCATCCGACCGCGACATCTGCGTGTTCCGCTGCGTCGAGGACGCCTGCGACTGCGACCTGCACGGCAAGTGCGCCTTCCAGATGGTGTTGAAGGGCTTCGGCAGAGGCATCGCCGAGTACCTCGAGCAGCTGTCGCTTGCTGACCTGCGCGACCACCGCGCGACTCTCCCTGAATTCAACCTGCACGCAGTCGCTACCGGAAAGGCGGACTGATGTCCACGCAGAAGCAGCTCCCGGCTGAAGTCATCGTCGGACTCGACGTCGGCAGCACCACGGTCAAGGCCGTGGTGATGCACCCTGAGACCAACGAAATCCTGTGGTCCGACTACCGCCGTCACGAAACCAAGCAGCCTGAAAAGGTGCTCGAGTTCCTGGGCGAAATCACCGCGGCCTTCCCGCTGCCCAAGGAAAAGATCCGCATCTTCATCACCGGCAGCGGCGGCGGCAGCCTGGCCGCGCTGTTCGGCGCCAAGTTCGTGCAGGAAGTGAACGCCGTCAGCCTCGCCGTCGAAGTCTTCTACCCGGCGGCCGGCAGCGTGATCGAGTTGGGCGGCCAGGACGCCAAGATCATCATCTGGAAGGACGACCCCAACGGCGGCAAGCGCAAGATCCCGTCCATGAACGACAAGTGCGCGGGCGGCACCGGCGCGGTGATCGACAAGATCAACGCCAAGGTCAAGCTTCCGATCGAAGAGCTGATCAAGCTCAGCTACCACGGCGTCAAGCTGCACCCGGTGGCCGGCAAGTGCGGCGTGTTCGCCGAGACCGATATCAACGGCCTGCAGAAGCAGGGCGTTCCCCCCACCGAGCTGATGGCCAGCCTGTTCGAGGCGATCGTGCAGCAGAACCTCAGCGTGCTCACGCGCGGCAACACGCTGCGCCCGGTGTGCCTGCTGCTGGGCGGCCCCAACACCTTCATCCCCGCCATGCAGGAGGCCTGGCGCCACAACATCATGAAGGTGTGGGAAGAGCGCAAGTTCCCGCTGCCCGAAGACAAAGACCCCAACAAGCTGATCGTGGTGCCCGACAACGCCCAGTACTTCGCCGCCATCGGCGCCGTGCTGTACGGCAAGAGCGAAGACCCCGAGGTCGCCCGCTTCACCGGCCTTGAGGCGCTGCGCGAATTCGTGGCCCACGGCCGCGACGCCATGCGCGCCTCCGGCGGCGCGGCCAAGAGCCTCAGCAAGTCGCCCGAAGAACTGGAAGAGTTCAAGCAGCAGTACACCATCCCGAGGCACGAGTTCCCCGAGTTCAAGCCGGGTGAAGTGGTCGAGGGCTGGATCGGCATCGACGGCGGCAGCACCAGCACCAAGGCCGTGCTGCTGAACCGCGACGCCAAGCTGATCGGCGCGTTCTACCAGTTGAGCAAGGGCAACCCGATCGAAGACACCAAGGAAGTGCTGGCGGGCCTGCGCGACTCGATCGAGTCCCAGGGCGCGACGCTGAAGATCATGGGCGTCGGCACCACCGGCTACGCCAAGGACATCCTGAAGGACACCATCGGGGCCGACGTCGCGCTGGTCGAGACCGTCGCCCACACCCAAGCCGCCCTGCACTTCTATGACAACGTGGACGTGATCGTCGACGTCGGCGGCCAGGACATCAAGGTCATCATGCTGAAGAACGGCCGCGTGTCGGACTTCAAGCTCAACACCCAGTGCAGCGCGGGCAACGGCTACTTCCTGCAGAGCACCAGCTCGCGCTTCGGCCACCCGGTCGAGAAGTTCGCCGACATCGCCTTCCAGGCCAAGGGCCTGCCGGTGTTCAGCTATGGCTGCGCCGTGTTCATGGAAAGCGACATCGTCAACTTCCAGCAGCTGGGTTGGAGCGCCGACCAGATCATGGCCGGCCTCGCGCACGTGCTGCCCAAGAACATCTGGCTGTATGTCGTCCAGGAGCCGAACCTGGCCAAGCTGGGGCGCAAGTTCGTGCTGCAGGGCGGCACGCAGCGCAACCTGGCGGCGGTGAAGGCGCAGGTCGATTTCATCAAGAGCAAGGTGCCCGACGCCGAAGTGATCGTGCACAAGTTCTGTGGTGAAAGCGGCGCGATCGGCTGCGCGATCGAGTCGATCCGCGTCACGCAGCGCCACGGCCACACGCATTTCATCGGCATGGACGCGCTGCTGGGCCTGGGCTACAGCAGCAAGCGCGACGAATCGACGCGCTGCTACTTCTGCAAGAACAAGTGCCTGCGCACGTTCATTGACACCAAGACGCCCGCCGGCGACGAGCGCCGCTTCATCATCGCCACCTGCGAGAAGGGCACCGTTGAAGACGTCGCCAAGATGCGCGAAATCAAGGGCAAGATGGACGACAAGAAGAAGGCCAACCCCAACTTCGTCGATGTCGCGGCGAAGAAGGCCTTCACCAGCTACAGCCCAACGGTTGCGCTCAAGGAAGACAAGCGCGGCCTGCTGTCGAAGATCCGCCTGCCGCGCGTGAAAGAGGCGCTCGAGAAACGCGCCCGCATCAGCGAGCTTAAGGTGGGCATGCCGCGCGCGCTGAACATGTACAACACCGGCCCGTTCTGGAGCGCGTATTTCGAAGCGATCGGCATAAACCCCAAGAACATCTACTGGTCCGACTACACCAACGAAGAGCTGTACAAGAAGGGCTCGCGCCGCGGCTCGATCGACCAGTGCTTCCCGGCCAAGGTCAGCCTGGCCCACGTGCACGACCTGGTCTACGCCAAGAAGAAGCCGGACGCGATCTTCTTCCCCATTCCGAACACCCTGCAGACCGACCTGACCCACATGCTGGACAGCTGCGCCTGCCCCACTGTGACGGCCACGCCCGAGGTGGTGAAGGCCGCGTTCACCAAGGAAGGCGACATCTTCAAAGAGCAGGGCATCGAGTACTGGGACCCGGTGATCGACCTGTACCGCCCGGCCCTGGCCGAGAAGCAGCTCTTTAAATTCTTCAATGCACATCTGGGCATCAGCAAGGAAGAAAACGCCGCCGCCGTGCAGGAAGCCTACAAAGCGATGGACCAGTTCAAGAACGAGCTGCTGCGCAAGCCCGCCCGCGAAGTGCTGGAGCGCCTGAAGGCCGAAGGCAAGCTGGGTGTGGTGCTGCTGGCCCGCCCCTACCACAACGACCCGGGCCTGAACCACGAGATCGTCGAAGAGTTGCAGATGATGGGCTACCCGATCTTCAGCCTCGACAGCCTGCCGATCGACGAGGACATCCTGGAAGAGGTGTTCGGCGCCGATATCCGCGCCGGGCGCATCCCCCACGCCATGGCGATCATGGACGTCTGGAAGAACGCCTACAGCACCAACAGCGCCCAGAAGCTGTGGGCCGCCAAGTACGTGGCGCGCCACCCCAACCTGATCGGCCTTGACCTGTCCAGCTTCAAGTGCGGCCACGACGCGCCGATCTACAGCGCCGTGGAAGAGATCGTGACGGAAAGCCTGACGCCCTACTTCACCTTCCACGACATCGACGAGAACAAGCCGACCGGCGCAATCAAGATCCGCACCGAGACCATCGACTACTTCCTCAAGCGCTACATCGAGGACATGCAGGACAAGAAGGCCAAGGCCCAGCAGCTGCGCGAGAAGCTGGAGGCCAAGAAACGAGAACTGATCGAGAAGCAGAAGACGGAACAAGACAAGTCGGACCCGGCCCTGGCCGCGGTAAGCAGCTAGAGCCCCGGCCGAAAGCCCGGGGAGTGCCCGAAGGGCACAACGGGTGAAGTGAAAGACGAGTAACATGGACAAGCCAACCTACGCATCCATTCTCGGCACCATCCTCGGCCTCGCGGCCGGGATCGGCGGCATGCTGCTGTTCAGCCCCCAGTCCTCGGACACCGAAGAGCTGGCAAAGCTGCAGCAGCGCCTGACCGAGGCCACCCGCGAACGTGACGACGCCGCCCGCGAGCGCGACGACGCCGCCAACGCCCTGGGCGCCGAAAGCAAGCGGCTCAGCGAACTGGAGCAGGCCAACCGCGACCTGGCCGATGAACTCGCGCGGCGTGACGCCAAGGCCGACGACGGCAAAGCCGCCCGCGAGTGGAAAGACAAGTACGACAAGCTGAAGTCCGACAGCGAAGAGGCTAAGCGCCAGGACGACGCGCGCATCGACAAGCTGGAAGGGCTGCTGGAAGACAACGGCATCCTCAGCCACCTCAGCGACGAGGAGATCGCCGCCCGCGTGGCCGAGCTGGAAACCGCCTTCAACACCGCCTTCACCGGCAAGGACAAGAAGGCCTCCATGCAGGCGCTGTGGGACCTGCAGAAGCTCGGCCCCAAGGCCTACGACAAGGCGATCGAGGCCTGGAAAAAGATCGCCGAGGATTTCGGCATCAATCCCTGGGGACAGGGCCCCGGCGAGCTCGGCCTCACCTTCCAGGAGTACACCTCGCTGGTCACCACCTTCGGCATGGTCGAGTACGGCCTGACCAACCCCGACGTTGACCCCGCCTACCGCATTGCCAGCCTTTACAACCTGCCCTGGTGGAACGGCGAGGACGCGGGCAAACGCGCCGAACTGGCGGGCAACGCGCTCTCCAAGGCCCAGGGCTACGAGGCACAGGCAGCCATTGAGGCCCTGCGCGACATCGCCGACCCCAGCACCGCCCGCTACCTCGCCGACTATGTCACCAGCAACAGCGACAACCCGGAGGCCCGCAAGGCCGCCGTCATGGCGCTGGCGCGCAAGGATTCACCGGCCGGCTGGGCGGCGATCGAGGACGCCGCGGCGAACGACCCGGACCCGCGCGTGAAGGAAGCGGCCCAGGCGGCGCTGAACCAGAAGAACGTGCCGGTGGCCGGCGTGCTGATCACGCAGGTGATTGCTGAGTACCAGGCCGCGCTGGCCGGCATCAAGGTTGGCGACATCCTGACTCACTACAACGGCGTGCGCGTGAAGACGCTGGAGGACATCAACAAGGCCAAGCAGGACGTACCCGCGGGCCAGAGTGTGCAGGTGGTGCTGCGCCGGGGTGAAGGCGACGTAACCCTCACGCTCGGCGCAGGAATGATCGGTATCAACGGGGTGGCAGTCGCGCCGAAAGACTAAACAGGAGCCGCAAGCGCAAGCGCGCGGACGAACACAGGACGATTCACGAACCTTACGGAAAGGTCCGTCATGACGCCAAACGACGTGCTGGAAGCGAAAGTCGAAGAAGAACTGAAGGCCTACGAAGCCGAGCTGCGGAAAGAGCTCGGCCTCGAGGACGAAGAGATCAACCACTTCGAGAAACCGGTTGAGCACGCCTTCCTGCGCCAGTCGCGGGAAACCACCACCGTGCTGTTCGGCGGTCTGACCATGGCCCACGACCAGCTGATCCAGCGCGCCGTGGCCGGCCTGGGCTACAAGGTCGATCCGCTGGAGGTGCCCGATAACGAGGCCCTGGCGCTGGGCAAGGAGTTCGGCAACCGCGGCCAGTGCAACCCGACCTACTACACGGTCGGTAACCTGGTGAAGTTCCTGCAGAACCTGCGCGACAACCAGGGGCTCAGCGTCGCCGAGATCAAGGACAAGTACGTGTTCCTGACCGCCGGCGCTTGCGGGCCCTGCCGCTTCGGGATGTACGAGGCCGAGTATCGCAAGGCCCTGCGCGACGCGGGCTTTGAGGGCTTCCGCGTACTGCTGTTCGAGCAGAACAAGGGGATCAGCCAGGCCGCCGGCGACGAAGCGGCCGACGAGGGCGGCATTGACTTCAACAAAGACTTCTTCATGGCGATCATCGCCGCGCTGCTGGTCGGCGACCTGCTGAACGACCTGGGCTACCAGCTGCGGCCCTACGAGCGCAAAGCCGGCGAGACCGACCGCGTGCTGGAGCAGGCCAAGCAGTTGATCGGCGACACCATGGAGAAGGGCGAAAAGCTCGAGCCCGCGCTCAAGAAGGTGCGCGCCATGTTCGAGGGCATCGCCTGCGACTTCACGCGTGTGAAGCCGAAGGTGAAGATCACCGGCGAGTTCTGGGCCATGACCACCGAGGGCGACGGCAACTACCACATGGCGCGCTGGCTTGAAAGCGAAGGCGCGCAGGTGCTGGTTGAGCCGGTGAGCACCTGGGTCGATTACCTGCTCTACATCGCCAAGCACGACCTGAAGGCCGCCTGGGGCGTGCCCGACAAGGATGGCAACAAGTTCAGCGCGATGAAGGCGATCAAGACCTATGCCCTGACCAGCGCCCTGAAAATGTACTTCCGCGGGCGCTACGACAAGTACCGCAAGCTGCTGGGCATGAAGCCCAACGCCCTGCCGGACCAGAAGAAGATCCACAAGCTGGCGCAGCAGTACTACAACATCGACCTGCGCGGCGGCGAAGGCCACATGGAAGTGGGCAAGAACATCTACAGTGTTCTCGAGAAGAAGGCCCACATGGTGATCTCGGTGAAGCCTTTCGGCTGCATGCCCAGCACGCAGTCCGACGGCGTGCAGAGCAAGGTGGTCAACGACTACCCCGAGTGCATCTTCATCCCGATCGAGACCAGCGGCGACGGCGAGGTGAACATCAAGAGCCGCGTGCAGATGAAGCTGTACGAGGCCAAGGTGCGCTGCCGCGAGGAGTTCGCCCGCGTTCTTGACGGCTACGGTTTCAGCGTCCAGCAGTTCCGCGATTACGTGGATGCGCACCCCGAGCTCAACCATTCGCTCGTCATCCTGCCTCACGAGGAAGTGGGCGTGGCATCCAACCTGCTGCACATGGTGGCCAAGCGCATGAAGGCCCACTTCAGCAAGAAGGTCGACAAGCTGATGAGCGTGCAGGAAGTCGAGAGGCTCGCGCGTGAAGCGGCCCAGGCCGAGGGCGCGGCCTGCCTCGAGTACGAGACGCCGGCCGTCGAGGGCGAATGCGGAGACGGCGGCTGCCCCAGCTGCAGCGACAGCCTGCCCGGCGAGCAGAAGGAGCGCACGGCCGCGGATACCGTCAAGGCGTCCGCCGGCGGCTGCGGCGACTCCTGCGGCTGCGAGTAAACAGGGAGCCCCAAGCGTTAGCTCGGGGCCCTGCAGAATCTGCGTACGATTGTTGGAGGGCCCCGAACTGACGTTCGGGGCTCTCTGCTATTTCGATACCACCGCGTCCGGGTCCACGCTGCGCTCGGTGGCGTCGGCCGTGGGCTGGCTGTGCCTGGGCATCTCGATCACGCCCGTGGCCATCAGCACGGCAAAGGCCATCGCCGCCAGCGCCAGCACCATGGCGGCGCCGGTCAGCGCAAACTGCGTGCGCGAGCTGCGCTTGAAGTGTTCCTCGATTCGGTTGAAGTAGCGCGACTGGTCCTGTTGCATGGTGGTCAGCCGGCTTTCCTGGGTGCGGGCGACCTCGGTGTGGTGGCGGCGCTGGCTGCGGCGCGCCAGCTCGCTGCTCTTGACCGCCAGCGCGGCCTGCTTGAGCTGCGCCTTCTGCACCTTGTTCATCTCCTCGACCACGGACTTCAGCTCGGCGGCCTTGGCGTCGCTGCCCTGTACCAGGGTTTCGACCATCACCTTGACCTGTTCGCTCTGCTCGCGTGCCTGGCTGTTGCCGTCTTCGAGCTGGCGGGTGAGCTCGTTGATCGCCCACATCTGCTTCTTCACGGTCTCCGGCAGGTTGGCGGTCGCCTGCACGAACTGGGGCAGCGGCTTGAGCGCGTCCACGAAGGTGCGGTTGGCCTCAGCCTGCTCATCCAGCGCGAGCTTGAGCGCGCCCAGCGCACGGTTCTGCTCTTCCATGTTGGGCAGCACTTCCTTCAGCGTGGCGGGCAGGCTTGAAAGCGCCTCGATCAGCCTGGCCTGGCCCATGCTCTGGGCGTGCAGGCGCTGGCCCAGCATGCGGACGTGCTGGCCCAGGTCGGTCAGGCCGTTCTTCATTTCCACGACGGCGCGCGTGCGCACGGACATGCCGGCCGGGTCAAGCGGGTTGACGGGCGCGAGCAGGCGACTGTTCAGCATCACCACTTCCTCGGCCGGGATTTCGTCGCCGTCCTCAACCAGGATGGGATTGAGCTCTGGGTCGTCGCTGGGGAGCTGATAGGCTTCTGCTTCGACCGGCTTCTTTTTGAACATGCGGGTGACGAACTTGAACATGGTGACTGGCTCCCGATGAGTAGACGTTGATGTAGGCGCGAAAACGCGCGCCCCACTGGAATCGGAGCGTTGGCGTTCGAACTTTGGTGAATTTTCGCAGGGGCCGACCCGTGTGGCGGACCGGGCGGGCACATGGGCCCGCCCCTGCTAAATCGCGTCGCTGCCGCGCTCGCCGGTGCGGATGCGGATCACATCATCGAGTTTCAGTACCAGCAGCTTGCCGGCGCCCACGGCGTCGTCGCCGGCGGCTTTCATCACCGCGTCGATGGTGGGCTGCACAAAGTCATCGTTGACGGCGATCTCGAGCTTCAGCTTCTTGAACATCTCGATGTCGAGCCGGCTCTCGCCGGCGTCGGCGGCGCCGCGCTGGTGGCCGGTGCCCAGCACCTCGCTGATCGTGAACCGGAACACCTCGGCCTCGGCCAGCGCGTCCTTCACAGCATCCAGCTTCTCAGGAGCAATGATGACCTGGATCAGCTTCATCTACCTACTCCACTTGCGCGGGAGCCGTAAGCGCCCGATAATAACTAGCGGAGCACAGCCTATGATCACGAAAGAAGACAAGGAAGCGATATTGAAGCTCTCAGTTGAATCTCGGCTCGAATTGCTGGAGTTCATCTCGGAGAGTTTGGCAGATCAGCCATCTCAGCTTTCGGAAGCCCAGCGGCGCCTGCTCGATGAGCGACTCGCGGAACACGAGGCCAATCCCACAGAAGGAGAGGACTGGCGCATTGTGGTGGATCGGCTCCGCAGAGAAGGCAAATGAAGCTTTCCCTCAAGGCCTCCGCCCGCCGCGATCTGGTGGAATTCTTTGAGTGGTACGAAGCTCAAAAACCGGGTCTGGGTAAAGAGTTCCTGGACGAGTATTCAAACGTCGCGGTACGCATTGAGGAATTTCCTACCGCCTTTCATAAAGTTCACGCTGACGTCCGCTGTGCGCGGCTCAAACGGTTTCCATACTTCGTTTTCTACAAAGTTGAAGCGGAGAAGCTGGTTGGCCTGGCCATCATTCATCAGCACCGCGATCCGGAGTTCTGGCGTCACAGGACTTCCTGATCCTCGAACTCGATCTTCTCGATGCGCACGATGGGCATGGGCGCGCCGTCCACGCGCAGGGCGCGCAGGCCCACGCCGGCCGTGATGTCGCCCAGCAGCGGCCGTATCAGCGTGGAGCGCCCCTGCCGCACGTTCTCGGCCTCGGCGAACTCGGTGAACAGGTAGAACAGCGGCATCAGGCCGCTCAGCGTTTCGCCGTCGCGCATCTCCACCAGCACGCCGGTGGCGGGCGCCGGCTGCGCGAACTCGATGCTGCGGATCTCAGCGAACGGTATGAACTGCAGCTCGCCGTTGCGCACCAGTTCGAGCGTCGCGCCGGTCAGGCTGTCCGCATCTTCCAGCACCTCGCAACGGCGCGTGTCCGGGCCGACCTCGTCGGGCAGCACGCGCAGGCTGAGGGTCGCGGGCTGCGGCGCGTAACGCTCGCAGCCGCGCATCAGCTCTATGGCCTGGCCGAAGTTGCGCGCCAGCAGCGCCAGCTCAGACTGCGCGTCGCCCGGCAAGTCGGCCAGCCAGCGCGAAATCGCGTCCGGCGTGTCGGCGGGCAACCCCGGCTCAACCACCAGGCGGATCAGCTCCGGCCGCATGATGCGCATGAACGTCAGGTGGGCCAGGCGCTGCAGCTGATCGTCGGCAAGCTTGGCCTGCTGAGCGGCTTCGAACAGCCTGAAGTAATCCTCCTGCTCGAAGGTGAAGTAGCGGCGGCGCATGGCGGACACAAACTCGGCCGCCACGCCCTCTTCGTCGGGCAGCAGCTCGAAGGCCGCGGTGATGTGCGGGTAGCCGATCTGGTGGTCGCCGCGCAGGAAGCAGACCCGGCTGAACAGCAGGTGCGCCACGCCGTTGTCCTCGTCGCGCGTCAGCACGGCCATCAGCATGTTGCGCGCTTCTTCAAGCTGGTCCTGGTCCAGCGCGATGCTGGCGAGGTTGAGGTTGGCAGCCGGGTGGGTGGGGTCCTGGCTCAGGATTTCCCCGTAGATGCGCGCCGCACCGGCAACGTCGCCGTCGCGGTGCTTGTTGAGCGCATCCTGCAGCAGTTCGTCGAGGTCCATCAGAGTGCCTGTCCCCAGCGCACCCGGTGGTAGATGCGCGTCGCCACGGCGTCGAGAATCATCAGCCCGCCGAAACTCACCGGCCAGAAGTGCGGGAAAAGGTCGCCCCACGCCAGCCACAGCACCAGCGTGGCAAAGCCCGCCGCGTTGGCAAGCACCGCGCTGAGAAACAGCGGGCGCGCGAACTTGAAGCCGAGCAGCGCCCCGATCACCAGCCCGATGCCGAGGCCGAAGATCGAATACAACTCGTGGCTGGTCGCCAGAAACACGCCGCCGCCGAAGGCCGCGCCGCCCAGCACCATACCCGCAAACGCCACGTTCACCAGCATGTTCGCCAGCAGCAGCCGCGGCGCCAGCCACGCGCCGATCAGCGCGCCGGCGCCCGCCGCGCTCCACATGATCCAGGGCTCGACGCCGAGGAAGAACGTCACGCCCCAGGCAATACTGCCCAGGAGCGCGGCCGCCAGCACGCGCACGAACACGGCCATCAGGATCAGCCCCAGGCCGCCGACCAGCAGCGCTACGAGCGTGGCGAAACGCCGGTAGTTGTCGTACTGGTCGCCCGCCAGGCGGCGGATCTCGGCGCGCAGGCTTTCCATGGTGAGCGGAATGGATGGTTCTTCTTCGGCTTGCTCTGCTTCCCCGTTTACCAGTTCTTCGGCGCGTTTGCGGCGATCCTGCAGCTCTTTGATGCGCTGCTGGATCTTCTCGCGCTCGGAGATCAGCTCGTCGGCCTTCTCGGCCTGACTGACTTCCTCTTCCTTGAGCAGCCCCGCCTCGCGCGCCACCTGGATCAGGTGCTTGCGCTCCACGCGTTGGGCAAGCTCCGACACGCCGATGCACAGCAGCAGCGTCAGCAGCACCCACTTCATCGGCAGGTCGGTCAGCTTGGCGGCGGCGGGCAGCTCTTCGCGCTCGAGATCGACGCGCTGGTCCATCTCGATCTCGGTGATGCTCTTGGCCTCGACGTCGTCGAACGGGTCGGTGCGCGGAGGCTCAGGCTTTTTTCCGGAGGCCCTGGCCATCAGGGCACCTCAATCACGCGGCGCGAAGATGGAGAACAGCGAATTACCAATAACCAGTTACCAATGACCAATTCAGAAACGCCACCCCCGGCTGAATTGGTAATTGGTAACTGGTTATTGTTCATTTGCTGTTCGAAGCACTTCCGGCCCACTACGGGCCAACACTCAGCCGAGTCTCTTTTCAATGAAGTAGAGAATGATCGGCTTGGCGCACTCGTAGCAATAGCCGTAGGTACGGTCCATGTTGTCGACCAGCGACAGGGTTGCGCTGCGCTCCGTGTCTCCCTCGGCCTTCAGGTGTTTATCAAGTTCGCCGCGCGACTTGCAGCGTTCCAGGTTGCGCTTGATTTCGCTCCAGTTCACCTGGTCGCGCATCTCGCGGTAAAGGCTGCGGTGCAACTCCTTGAACAGGTCGGCGTAGGTGCTCTGCAGATCGATCGCCTCGGGCTCGGCTCCTGCCTTCAGTTTCTGGGTGCCGGTGGTCATCGCGTTGGTGAGGCGGCTGACCATGCGGAAGCGGAAGAAGTCGCGCTCGGAATCCTCCACGTTCATCAGCGCCTCGACCTTGCGCATCATGGCCTGGTCCGGCTCGATGTCCGCGCCGGTTACGGCGTTCTTCAGCTTCTCCTTGCGGTTGTACGCCGTGACGTGCTGCAGGTAGGTGCGGATGCGCTTCTCGATGTCGCCGGGGTCCACGTTGACGATGCTGTTCTCGATCTCGCCGGCGATGATCTCGTCGTAGCGCTGGCGCAGCACGGCGGTGAAGGCGCGGAAGTCGTGGTAGCCTTCATCGCGCTGGCGCGCCAGGAAATCGTAATTGACGGGCCCCTGGTCCACCACGCGGTCGAGCAGCATGAAAACGGCGAACGGCGTGATGCAGTCGGCGCTGTCGTCCTCGCAGATGTCCGCGAACACGTTCTGCAGAATGCGGGTAGGGATGCCGTCCATGCCCTCGCCGATAAACTCGTTGCGCAGGCGCTTGCGCACTTCGCGGCTGAGCGTCTGGCGCTCGCGATTGGAGAGGAACGGCGGGTACTCGCCCGCGTACAGCAGCGCCTTGGCCATGGGGTTCAGCTTGCCCAGCACCTGGCGCGCTTCCTCGGCGATGTCGCTGGCGTTGGGCAGGTCGGACTTTTCCAGCCGCGACATCACCGCCCACAGCGCCGCCAGCTCGGTGGCGTGCGGCGCGATGCGGTGGTAGCGCTTGGCCTGGCGCAGCCCGCGGTTGTAGATCTTTTCTTCATCGACGTAGTTCAACAGATACGGCACGTCGATCTTGCGCATGCGCGAGCGCAGGGCCTTGGACATCGGGTCGCTGCGCAGGGCCTGGTACTCGGCCAGGTTGGTGGTACCCAGGATCATCACGTCGATGTCGCAGCCCACCTCGCCGAAGTCCATCTTGTGCTCTTCCACGGCGCTCAGCAGGTGCTGCAGGTAGTTGCTGGGCTTCTTGAAGATGTCGCTGTAGTGCACCAGCCCGCGGTTTCCGCGCACGTACTTGCCGAAGTAGCGCACCAGGCTGACGCTGCTGAGCAGGTTGGCGATGTACTTGAAGTTTTCGTCCATCGTGACCGGCGAGCTGGCGGTCTCGACGTTGCCCTCGGGCGGGATCTTCGCGATGCCGATGCCGCCCGATTCGCTGAACACGATGCGCTGCACCAGCACGTGGTCCATCACCTTCAGCCAGTCGCCCTTGTAGCGCCTGAGCAGGAAGGCGTAGATCTGCTTGCTGTTGTACTCAAGGTCGCCTTCCAGGATCTTGTGCGGGATCGGGTACTTGCTGTCGAGCCCGTTCTGCTTCCACAGCTTCTCCAGCAGCTCGCGGCGGGGCTGGCGCGGGATCAGCAGCAGCGGGTGCTCGTGCATCTGGCTGGGCAGCACCGCCACCGGGTTGTGCACTCCCGCGACGTCCGGCTTGGCGCTGCCGAAGCCCAGGCTGCCGCCCTCCTCGGCGTGGAAGTCCTTGCCGAAGCGCCACGCGAAGCTGTAGACCGCGCCGTCCTGCTGCGCCGTGTAGGCCTCCAGCCCGCGGCCGATCAGATCGATGATGCTGGTCTTGGCCGTGCCGACCGGGCCGTGCAGCACGAAGATGCGTTCCTTGCCCTCTTCGCGGGCGCCGGCGCGGATGTACTTGACCAGCCGGCTGATGGTGCGCTCGAGTCCGTAAATGGCGTTCTTGCCGTTGTTGAAGGGGTCGTCGAACAGCTTGTGGCGCCGCACCTGCTCACCGCTGTCTTCGAAGGTCTCCGAGCCGAAGTGCTGGATCATGTCGAAGGTGAGCTGGTAGGTGGTGCGCGTGTGCTTGTAGGGGTCGCCGCACACCTGGTTCAGGTAGTCCATGTAGGACCCCTCCCAGGCGATCTGCTCGAACTGGCTGCGGTTGCGCTCGGCGATGAAGTCGCTGATCAGGGCTTCGTTGATGCTGGGCCGTTCCATGGTTCTCCAGACTGGCGCCTGCCCCTACATGATCGGAGCTTGCGGCCCCCGCGTCAAACCCGGGGACGCCCAGGCTCCGCTTGCGTCATTCTAACGCGGCTCCGCGGCCGTTCATTGCGGCTTCTTCGGCTCCTCCGGCGGCGGGTTTGGCGGCCCGGCTCGTTGCTCCAGCTGCTCCTTGGCGATCTGCTGGGTGGCAAGGTGCCTGGCCAGCTTTTCGGCGTCGGAAACGTGCGGCTCCTCGGGATTCGGGGGCTCCTGAGCCGACTCGGCGGCGGGCTCGGTCTTTTCCTCAGTCTTTTCCTTCGCCAGCTCGACTTCACGCTTGGCGATGGTTTCGGCGCGGTCGCGCTCCTCGACCGACATGCCGGCCAGCGCGGCCTCTTCCTCTGTGATCTCGCCGCGCACCCTGCGCACGTAGCGCAGGATCTGCAGGCGCTTGCGACGCTGCTCCGTGGCCACGGTCTTTTCGTCCCTGTCGGCATCCTGCTTGTAGCTGAGCACGGTCTGCGGCCACGGGATCTCGATGCCCAGCTCGTCGAACTTGAGCTTGCAGCGGCGCAGGTACTCGCGCGAAGCACCCCACTGCTCACCGGCGCGGGTTTTCAGCAGCATGCGGATGGTGACGGCGCTGTCGCCCAGCTCGACCACGCCCATCAGGATGGCATCCAGCACCTTCTTGCCCCAGGCCTCGTCCTCGCGCATTTCCTTGGCGACGCCCTCCATCACGGCGCTGACGTCGTCGGTGTTCTCCTCGTAGGCTACTCCGACGTCCACGATCGCGCGCGACCACAGCTTGGTCTGGTTGGTGGTGACCGAGATTTCGCCGTTGGGGATGGTGTGCACGTCGCCGTTGAGGCTGCGGATCACCGTGGTGCGCAGGTTCAGGTTCTCGACCGTGCCGGTCTTGCCGTTCACCTCGATCACGTCGCCGATGCTGAACTGGCCTTCCAGCAGGATGAAGAATCCGGCAAAGAAGTCTTTCACCAGCGTCTGCGCGCCGAAGCCCACGGCCAGCGAGACGCCGCCCGCCGCCACCAGCAGCGGGCCGTAATCGACGTCAAACTGCGCGATCGCGAACATGATGGCAGTGATGTAGACGACCACGCGGGCGGTGGTCATGAACACTGTCATCAGCGTGCGGGCGCGCTGCTGTTCGTCGGCGCTGAACTCGGACTTCTTGTCGGCGCGCGACACGATGCGCTCGATCAGCGGCTCGCCGATCTTGCGGATCAGGAACAGGATCAGCCACGCCACCAGCAGCACCGCGGCCACCTTGGCCGCCCGGATGCCGACAGTCTTGCCGATTTCCTCGTAATACAGCGACCGTATCTGCGGCAGCAGTTCGGATGTGATTTCCGTGACCCGCGCCTCGATGCGCTCCACGCGCCGGTCCACGATATCCAGCTGCGTCTGCACCTGGCGCGTGTCGCGCTTGGCGCTGCTCAGGCGTTCCTGCTCGGCTTCCAGCCTTTCGCGCAGCGTGAACAGCAAAGCCACCGGCCGTCGCGTGTAGGCCGGCACCTTCACGCTGGGCTGGGGGGGCTGCGCGTCCGCGCTTTCGGCCGGTTTCGCGAACTGTGCCTCGATGGCGTCGATGGTGGCGCGTGTTTCATCAACCAGCGCCACGACCTCGGTCTCAACCAGCTGCTTTCCCGCGATCAGCTTGACCAGTTCCGCGCGATCCTTGGCCAGGCGGTCGAGCTCCACCGCCTTGTCCTTCTGCTCCTGCTTGAGGTCGTCGATCTGGCGCCCGAGCTTCTGGTACTCCTCCAGCTCCGACTCCGGCTGCACTTCCGCTTCAGGCTCGGCTGCCGGCTTGGCGCCGTTTTCGGCCAGCACGTTCTTCAGGCGCTCGGCGTCCTGTTCCAGCCGCTCCTTGTAATCCTCACGGACATCGATCTCCTGCTGCAGGCGCTTCAACGCTCCCTCATACACCCGCAGGCGGAAGGCCCCGGCGGTTCGGCTGCGTGTAACCCGGCCATCGTACAGCGACTCGATAGCGCCGCGCGCGTCCTGGTTGCTGCGGGGGTCATCCAGCATTGCCGGCAGCACGGCCGGCTCGGGCAGGCCCAGCTTTTCGGCCGGCGTTCCCTCGAACTCGCGCCAGAGCGGCAGGGCCTGTTCGATGGCCTGCAGACCCTCGTGGGCGCGCGTTTCGTAGGCCTGGTAGGCGCCGTACAGTTCCGTCGCCATGTGGTCGTAGGCTTCGATGGAAAGCTGGAAGCGCTCATTGGCCCAGCGCAACTCGTACTCGAGCTTCTCGATGTCCGACAGCTTCTCGTAAATCCGGCTCTTGCCGAACTCGAACTCGCGGGCAGCGTCTGCCAGCTGGTTGGCGCGCAACTGCTCTTCTTCCGCGAGGCGCACCGCGCGGGCGCGCTCGCCTTCCGGCACGGCCTCGGTGGTTTCGGTCTTCTCCTGGCCGGGCGTGAGGTCCTTGCGCACCTGCAGCGCCAACGCCGCCAGCGCGTCATAGCGCCGGCGTGCATCCAGCTGCGCCCGTGTGGGGCCGGTTTTTGCCGCCTCCAGGTCCGACTTCAGCTGCGCCTGCCTGGCCTCGATCGCCTTCACCGCCTCTTCGGCCTGGCTGACGGCCGCGTCGCGCAACTGCTTTTCCTCGGGCGCCAGGTCGGGCTCGGCGGCGGCGGCCCGCTTGTCGGAGAGTTCCTTGCGCGCGGCCTGTAATTGGGGCTCGACGGCATCGAGGTGAGCCTGGAGTGCCTCGGCGTCTTCTTTCACGAAGGGTGCGGCCGGCATGGCCGGCAGGGTTTGCGGTTGCTCGCTCGTGCCGTCTTCGACGGGCTTTGCGTCTTGCGCAGCCGTGAATGCCACGGTCAGTGCCAGCAGCGAAATAACTGCTGCAATCCAGCAGACTTGGCGCATTGCTCGTTTTCCTTCCCGCCTACTCCCCGAATTCTTCGCTGGGCAGCAGGCGTTCCACTTCGGCCTCCAGGAGTTCATTGATTTCGTCCGCGGCGCTGAGCGCCATGGCCTTTTCCGCCAGCGCGACGGCTTCCGCGACCGTCACGCGGCTCAGCAGCGTGCGCAGTTCGGGCAGGCTGGTCGGCCCCACGCTGAAGTCACGCAGGCCGAATCCCAGCAGCAGCACCGCAAAACGCGCCTCGCCAGCCATCTCGCCGCATACGCTGACCGGCTTGTTGTGCTTCACGGCCGTGTCGATCACCAGCTTCACCAGCCGCAGCACAGCCGGGTTGGTGTGCTTGAACAGGTTGGCGACGTACTGGTTGTTGCGGTCCACGGCCAGCGTGTACTGCACCAGGTCGTTGGTGCCGATACTGAAGAAGTCGGCGTCCTGCATGAAGCTGTCGATGGTAAGCGCCGCGGAGGGCACCTCAACCATCATGCCCAACAGCACGTCGGGCTTGAACTGGGAGCCTTCGCGGGCCAGGTCGGACTTCACGTTCTCGTAAATCATGCGCGCCTGACGGAACTCCTCGATCGAGCCCACCATCGGCAGCATGATCCGCACGCTGCCCAGCATCGAGACGCGCAGCGCCGCGCGCAGCTGGGTGATCAGCAGGTGCGGCTGGCGCAGGCTCAGGCGGATGCTGCGGCAGCCCAGGAACGGGTTCTCTTCGCGCTCCAGCCCCACCTCGCTGGCGAACTTGTCGGCGCCGAAGTCCATGGTGCGCAGGGTCAGCGGCCGCCCGTCCAGCATTCCCAGCGCGCGCTTGTACACCTCGAAATGCTGGTCCTCCGTGGGGTGAGCGCCGAACTTGCTGTAAATGAACTCGGTTCGGAACAGGCCCACGCCGTCACCGCCCAGCTTGATGGCCTGCTCGATCTCGTCGTCCCACTCGATGTTCGCGTAAAGGTTGACCGCCGTGCCGTCGCGCGTCGTGCGTTCGGCCTTGGCGGCCGCCTCGAACATGCGCTTTTCGCGGTCGATGTAGCCCTTGCCGCGCGCTTCGTACTTCGAGTGCGTGGCGTCGTCCGGGTTCACGATCACGCGGCCGGACTTGCCGTCCACGATCACCACGTCGCCGCCGCTGATGTCGCTGGTGATGGTGCCCAGCCCCACCACGGCCGGGATGCCGAGCGCGTTGGCCAGGATGGCGGTGTGGCTGGTGGCGCCGCCGACATCGGTGATGAAGCCGGCGACCATCTTCTTGTCGAGCGTGGCGGTCTGGCTGGGCGTGAGGTCGTGGGCGACCACCACCACCTTGCGGTCCAGCTTGGTCAGGTCGTGGGCGCGCTGGCCGAGCAGGTTGCGCAGGAGGCGCTTCTGGATGTCGTAGAAGTCGTTGACGCGCTGCAGGAAGTAGGCGTCGTTGATTTCCTTGATCGGCTTGATGATCTTCTTGAACACGCGGCTGACCGCGTACTCGGGCGTGTAGCGCTTGCCGCGGATTTTCTCGGGGATCTCGCGGGTGATCAGCGGGTCCTCCAGCATGCGCAGGTGCGCGTCGAAGATCAGCCCCACTTCGTCCTTGGCCACGCTGTGCACGCTGTCGCGGATTTCCGCGATTTCCTCGATGGCCTTGGTGCGTGCAAGCTCGAAGCGCTTGAGCTCAGTGTCCACTTCATCCTTGCGGATAAAGCGGCGCGGGATCCGGAACGATTCCGAATCCAGCACCAACGCCGGCGCGATGGCGACGCCCGGCGACACCGGGATGCCGTTCTTGATTTCCATCCGTTCTCCCGCGAGCCAACGGGGAAGAGTGCGCGAAGGCGACCATCTCTTCCGGCCCGGCGAAACTGACGGTTTTTATAGCAAGCGACGCGACGCGAGTCTGCCCCCGTGCGGATTTTCACGGCAGGTAGATCGTGAAGTCCTCAACCATCGCGCGCGCGATGCAGATCGGCCGTGCGTCACGCCCCCCGCCGGCATCGTTGTACGCGGCCTGCAGTGCCTGCTGGGCGCGGTACAGGGCGGTCTGGTTTTCGACCAGGTCCGGGTCTTCAATCGCCTCGCCGTCGGCAAAGTTCAGCTCGCAGGCCAGCACGCGATCAGGCCGGTCCGGGTTGAAGATCGGCACGCCGAACTTGCGGCACATGATCGGCCGCGCCTCATACATGCCGCAGGCGCCGGCTTCGGTCAGGGCGGGGCAGGGCGTGCCCCTGCCGCGAGGTGCCGCATCGCCCCAATGCTCAGGGCCGTCGAACAGCTTCGCGCGCTCGGCCAGGTTGAGACGCGCGCGAGCCTGCAGTGCCGCGCGTTCGGCCTCGGGCAAGGCTTTCACCCAGGCCGAAATGCGCGCGGCTTCGACTTCGGTGATCTGGAAGATCTGCGAACAGCACGAACTGCAACCCGGCGCACAGTGAATACGCGGGCCGTGCACAGCCAGCCCCCGGTCAAATTCCGCGTTGGCCTTGGCGCAGACCTGCTTGAGCTGTGCGATCAAAGGATGGTCAGCGACGTCCATGGCAGTATTGTTGTGTGCTGGTCAAAATGCGCAACAGAGTCGGTGGGACACGTGGGACCAGTGGGACTGGTGGGAGAAACGCCTGTCTCACCTGTCCCACGAGTCCCACATGTCCCACGCCACAGGAGCCAGCGTGACCACCGAAGCCAAGAAAGCCAGCGAAAGCGAAAGCCACCTTACCTGGATCGTTACGCCCAGCGACCTTAACCGCCACGGCACCCTGTTCGGCGGTCAATTGCTCTCCATGGCGGACCGTGTGGCGGCCATGGCGGCCCTGCGCCACACGCGCCAAGACTGCGTCACCGTCAGCATTGACAAAGTGGACTTCGTCGCGCCCGTGCGCAACGGCTACATCCTCGACCTCACCGGCCGTGTGCACTTCACCGCCCGCACCAGCATGGAAATCTACGTGGAGGCCTACGCCGAGGAACCGCGCAGCGGCGATCGCCAACTGGTGTGCGAGGCCTTCTTCAGCTTCGTGGCCGTTGGGGATGACAATCGGCCGGTGCCGATCCCCCAGGTCGAGCTCGAGACCGAGCGCGACCACCGCCTTAATAAGGAAGCAAAAGAGCGCTACGAGGCGCGCAAGGCCGGCCGCAGCACGACGCGCACCGCCCAGGGCTGATTATCAGACACTTTAATTCTCGAATTTTGGTTGAACCCGTAGCCCCCTACGGCGTTATGGTGTTAGCGCATGATCAAGCTGTTGAACATCCTGCTCGCCGTAAGTCTGGCCGTCGCGCCCGGCCTCAGCATAGACGGCCTGCTTCACAGCCTGAAGCTGTGTGACCTGCTGGCGCCCCAGGCCGCACACATGCGCCCGGCGCCGCAGCCCGCGGCGCAGCACTGCGGCCACAACCACCAACAGCCAGAGCCCGAAGACGAACCCAGCCACTGTCACCATGTTGATGGCGTGGCGCAGTCTCAGCTTTCGCCGCTGTTGAACACGGCACCGGAGTACGCACCGCTGCCGCCTCACACTTGCCTGCTCAGCACCTCCATGCTGCAGCCGCCGGTGCTGCTGCCCGCGCTGCCGAAGAACCCGAGGCCGCCACCTCTAGTGCCGCGCGTGGGCACAACACTGCTCCTGATCTAGTGACACCAACGAACCTCGGCGCCGTCGCGTCGGGGTGTTGTCGTGTCACTTGACCAGGAGACTGCCATCAAGTCCGTGATCTCATTCGCCGTGCTCGCCGCTTTACTGGCGGGTTGCCAGGGCTACGACCCCATGCCCCTCGACCCCGAGGCGCACCTGCAGACGTGGCACGAGCGCGACCCTGCCTCCGAAAGCGTGGTCGCCTACGCCGCGCGCCTGGCCGAGCGCGACTCGCGCCCGCGCGGCAAGTACGACCTGCGCGACGGCGTCTCGCTGCCCGAGGCCGAAGTGATTGCTCTTTTCTTCAATCCCGACCTGCGCAGCGCGCGCCTGCATGCCGATGCCGAGCTGGCGGGCGCCCGCGAAGCCGGCCGCTGGGAAGACCCGGAGCTTTCCGTCGATGCCATGTGGATCATCGACAGCATTTCGCAGCCCTGGATCCTGGGCGCGGGCATCTCGTTCACCATCCCATTCTCCGGCAGCCCCGGCGTACGCGAAGACCTCGCCTACGCCCAGCACGACGTGGCGATCCGCATTGCCATCCAGCGTGAATGGGAAATCCTAGTACAGCTGCGCTCGGCCTGGAACGAGCACGCGGCCGTCACCGAGCGGCTGCGGCTGACACAGGACTACATCGCGCAGGTCGAGAAGGTAAAGGCGACCGCCGACCGCCTGACCGCCGCCGGTGAGCTTACCTCGCTGGACGCGCGCATGTTCGCGCTTGAGCTGGCGGCGCGGCGCGCGGAACTGCTGGCCCTGCGCGGCGAGCAGCGTGACCTTGAGCTGACCCTGCGCGAGTTGCTGGGCCTCGCCCCGGAAGCGCCGCTGCAGCTGATGACCGCGCTGACGCCCGAGCAGCCCCTGCCCGGCGAGCGCGAGAAAACCGTGGCCGGGCGCAACCCGTCCCTGGCCGTGAAGCGCGCGGAGTACGAGACGGCCGAGCAGCAGTTCCGGCTTGAGATCCACAAGCAGTACCCGGACCTCTCGATCGGCCCCAGCTACGAAATTGAAGAAGGCCAGTCGCGCATCGGCATCGGCTTTGGCCTGCCGATCCCGATCATCAACCTGAACAAAGAGGGCATTGCCCGCGCCCGCGCCGCGCGTCTGGCCGTGCGCGCCGAGTTCGAGGGCGAGCTCGAGCGGATGCTGCACGCCCTGGCCCGCGCCGAGCAGCGCCTTGCCGTTGCACTCGAACGCCGGCAGTTCATCACACGGGAACTGGCCCCTCTCTCGGACGAGCAGGTGGCCGACGCCGGCCGCCTGGCCGACCTGGGCGAATTCAACGCGATGCTGCAGCTTGACGCCCTGACCCGCCGCCTTGAGGCGCGCGTGCAGGTGCTTGAAGCCACCCTGGCCGAGGCCCTGGCCCGTGAGGAAGTGATCGCGCTGCTCGGCCCCAGCTTCAAGCCCGAGCCGAAGGAGGAACAGGATGACTAGACACGCACCCTGGCTGCTGCTGTTGCTGGCCCTGTCCGCCTGCACGGCCGAGCCGCCGCCGCCACCCCCGGCAGCGGGCGGCGATACCGCGCCGGTCGAGATCACCAACCGCATCGACATCCCCGCCAACGTGGTGGACAACCTTGGCCTCACCTTCGTCAAGGTCGAGTCGCGCCGCGTAGAGCAGACCCTGCGCGTCCCCGGCTTCTTCGAGAGCCCCCCGGAAGCGCGCCGCGACTACCAGGCCATGCTGCCCGGCCGCGTGCAGCTGCTGGTCCGGCAGTACCAGGTGGTTGAGGCCGGCACACCTCTGTTCACGCTGGAGGCGCCGGAGTGGCGCCGTTTACAGCAGGAGCTCGCGGCCGCGCAATCCGCGGTGACGCAGCTGCAGGCGGGGCTGGTCGTGCTTGAGTCGGAGCGCACGGCCGCGCAGGAAGCGCTGAAGCAGTACCCCACGCGCCTGTCAGCCCAGCAGGAGCTGCAGGATGCCAGCAAGGTGCACCTGGCAAGACTGTCGGAAGCGCGCGACCACTGGCAGGCGCGCGTCGATGAGCTCGAGGAATTGCAGCGCCAGGGCGCCGGCAAGGCGTCCGAACTCGCTGAGGCTCGTGGCCAGCTCAAGACCGCGCTGGCGGGAGTCGCCGAGGAATCCGAGCGCAGCGCCGAAATCCGTGAGCAGCGCGCGGCACTGCAGGCAGAACAGGCCGAGCGCAGCCAGGAACTGCCGGTGCTGGACCTGCGCATCGCGGCCGCCAACCTCGAGATCCGCAACGCGCAAGATGCTTTTGAACGCGCAATCCGCGCGGCGGCCGGCACGCTTGGGCTACCGCTGGAGACTCTGAGTGCCGGCGAAGCCTGGCGCGGCTTCGACACCCTGACAGTCACAGCCTCGGCGCCCGGCACCATCGAGCATATCTCCGCCACCAGCGGCGCCTGGGTGGACGCCAACAGCGCGCTGATCTCGACGGTCGACCTCGCGCACTTACGCTTCCGCGCGCGTGCCCTGCAGAGCGACCTGGGCCTGCTGAAAGAGGGCCTGCGCGCCCGCGTGGTGCCGCCCCAGGGAGGCAGCCTGGAACGGGCCGAAACCGCCCAGGGCACGCTGCACCTGCCCATCGAGGCCGACCCCGACGAGCGCGTGCTGGACCTGCTGATCACCTTCGAGCAACTGCCCACCTGGGCGCGTCCCGGCATCTCGGCCGAGGCCGAGGTGGTGTACAAGCCCTCGGCGACTCCTGAGCTGGCGATCCCGCTGCGCTGCGTGGTCCAGGACGGTCTCGAGAAAATCGTGTTCGTGCGCGACTCGGCTAACCGCGACAAGGCCATCCGCGCCACGCCCGCCCTGGGCCCCAGCGACGGGCGCTGGATCGTGATCTACGACGGCGTGATGGAAGGCAGCGAGGTGGTGCTGGACGGCGTGTATGAACTGAAGCTGACCGGCAGCGGCAAAGCCCCCAAGGGCGGCCACTTCCATGCCGACGGCACGTTCCACGAAGGCGCTGACCACTAGGAGAACGCGTGTTCCAGAAAGTCATTGCATTCTCGCTCAAGAACTCCGCGTTGGTAGTGGTGCTGGCCGCGGCGGTGGTGATCTACGCCGGTCTGAACTACCGCGAAGTACCGGTCGACGTGTTCCCCGAGCTCAATGCGCCCCAGGTCGTGATCATGACCGAGGCCGGCGGGCTCGCAGCCGACGAGGTTGAGCAATACGTTACGTTCCCCATTGAGACGGCCGTGAACGGCCTGCCCGGCGTGCGCCGCGTGCGCAGCAGCAGCGCGATCAGCCTCAGCATCGTGTGGGTGGAGTTCGAGTTCGGCCAGGACATCTATCGCGCGCGCCAGCTTGTGACCGAGCGCCTGGCCAGCGTCGAGGAAGACCTGCCCGAGCAGGTGCACGCCGAAATCGCGCCCATCACCGGCATCTCGGGCGAAGTCATGCTGATTTCGATCTCGAGCCCCGAGGGCACGGTCAGCGACCTCGAGCTGCGCGCCTACGCCGAGTTCGACCTGCGCAACCGCCTGCTGGCGATCCCGGGCATCGCCCAGGTAGTCGCCATCGGCGGCGAATTGCCGGAGTACCAGGTCAACGTGCGGCAGGACCGACTGCGCCTCTACGGGCTGACGCTGCCCGAGGTCACGGAGGCCGCGGCCAAAGCACACACCATCGCCAGCGCCGGCTATCTGCCCAACCACGAAGGCAAAGAGCTGCCACTGCGCCAGAACGGCCGCGTGGAATCGATCGACGACATCCGCGGCACGTTGATCAAGTACCACAAGGGCGCGCCCGTAACTCTGGGAGACGTGGCGGACGTGCAGTTCGCCGGCGCGCCCAAGCGTGGCACAGGTGCAGAGGGCGGCGTCGCGTCCGTGGTCGTGAGCATCCAGAAGAGCCCCGGCACCAACACCCTGCAGCTCACGGAGCGGCTGGATGAAGCGCTCGACCAGGCCGACGCCAGCAAGCCCGAGGGCCTGGTGATCAACCGCCAGGTCATGCGCCAGAGCGACTTCATCGGCTACGCGGTCAACAACGTGCTGCACGTGCTGCGTGACGCGGCCATCCTGGTCGCGATCCTGCTGGTGCTGTTCCTGATGAACGTGCGCACCACGGTGATCACGCTGACCGCGCTGCCGCTTTCGCTGGCAATCGCGCTGCTGCTGCTCTGGTGGCTGGGACTGAACATCAACGTGATGACGCTCGGCGGCCTGGCCGTCGCGATCGGCGAGTTGGTGGACGACGCCATTATCGACGTCGAGAACGTGTTCCGGCGCCTGCGCGAAAACCGGATGCGGCCGCCCGAGGCACAGCTTTCCCACACCGAGGTCGTATTCCAGGGCAGCAACGAAATCCGCAGCTCGATCGTGTTCGCCACCATCATCATCGCCCTGGTGTTCGTGCCGCTGCTGTTCCTGCAGGGGCTGGAGGGGCGCTTTTTCCGGCCGTTGGGGCTGGCCTACATCATCTCGATCCTCGCATCGCTGGTGGTCGCGGTCACCGTCACTCCCGCGATGTGCAAACTTCTGCTGAAGAAGGCAAAGACGGAAGGCCACGAGCGCGACTCGTTCGTGGCGCGCAATCTCAAGAAGCTCTACGCGCCTGCCCTGCGCACCGCGATCAAGCTGCGCTGGCTGCTGGTGGTGCTGGCTTTGGCGGGCACGCTGGGCAGCGTGTGGCTGGGCAGCACGTTCGGCACGCGCTTCCTGCCCGACTTCAACGAGGGTACGTTCACGGTGTTCCTGATGGCGCCGCCCGGAACGTCGCTGGAGGAAAGCAACCGCCTCGCATTCGGCGTGGAGCAGAATCTCAGCAAGATCGAGGGCGTTCGCGCCGTGGTGCGCCGCACCGGCCGCGCCGAACGCGACGAACACGCCGAGCCCGTCAGCAGCTCCGAGATCGAGGTTTCGGTGATGCAGGGCCACAGCAAGGATGAAGTGCGACGGCAGATCGACGAGATTCTCGCGCAGGTGCCCGGCATCACCACCATGATCGGCCAGCCCATCGAACACCGGCTGTCGCACATCCTGTCCGGCACGCCGGCCGCGATCGCGATCAATGTGTACGGCGACGACCTCGACGTGCTGCGCAAAATCGCCCGCGAAGTCGAGACGGAACTCAAGCAGGTGCCTGGCACCCGTGACGTGGCCGCCAACCGCGAGGTGATGATCGAAACCATTCCCATCTCATATCGGCGCGCCGACCTCGCCCGCTACGGCCTGACGCCCGCCGACGCCGCCGCGCAGGTGGAGGCAGCCTTCAACGGTGTGGCCGTGTCCGACATCAACCAGGGCACGCGCACTTTCCGGCTGGTGGTGCGCCTCGCGCCGGACCAGCGCGAAAACCCGGAACAGGTGAAAGACCTGATCCTGGTCGGGCGCGACGGAGCCCAGGTGCGCCTGCGCGAGGTGGCCGACATCGGCATCGAGATGGCCAGCAACCTGATCGCCCGCGAAAACGCGCGGCGCAAGGCGGTAATCAGCTGCAACGTCGCCGAGGGCTACAACCTGGGCCACCTGGTCGAGGAAGTTCGCGGCCGCGTGGACCCCATCGTGCACAGGCACGGCTACAGCGTGCACTACGGCGGGCAGTTCGAGGCGCAGCAGTCGGCCTCGCGGACCATCTACCTGATGGGCGCGGGCGTGGTGCTGGCGATCCTGTTCCTGCTGTACCTCGCGCTGCGCTCGTTGAAGGCCGCGTTGCTGGTGATGGTGAACCTGCCGCTGGCGCTGATCGGCGGCATCGTGGCGATTTTCATATCCGAGTCGCCGGACGTGCTGGCGAACCTCAAGGCGCTGGTCGGCCTGGGGCGCTACGTGGCGCCGGTGATCAGCATCGCCAGCATGGTCGGCTTCGTCACCCTGTTCGGCATCGCGGTGCGCAACGGCATCCTGCTGGTCGCCCACTACCAGCATTTGCAGGCGGAGGGCATGCCCCTGCGCGAGGCCGTGCTGAAAGGCAGCAGCGAAAGGCTGATCCCGATCCTGATGACCGCGCTGGCCGCGGTGCTGGGCCTGGTGCCGCTGGCCATGGCCGCCGGCGAACCGGGCAGCGAACTGCTGGCGCCGCTGGCCGTGGTTGTGCTGGGCGGCCTGGTGTCGTCCACGTTCCTGAACCTGATTGTCGTGCCCGCGGGGTACGTGCTGATTCACCCCGATAAACCCGAACCGGAAGGAGAAACCACATGAAGCGAATCGCAACACTTTGCCTGGTGCTGGTCGCGAGCCTGGCCCTGGCGGCCTGCGGCGGCGGCGCCAACAACACCGGGGGCAGCAGCAACGCCCCGGCAAACAAGGCCTGCGGCGGCGACCACGGCCACGACCACGAGGGCGAAGCGGAGAAGCTCGGTACCGCCGAAAAGGACGGCTACAAGATTTCAGCCTCGCACATCGGAGAGATGGAGCCGGGTAAGGAAGCCATCCTGGAAATCAGCGTGGAAAAGGACGGCAAGGCCGTGCCGGACGCGCAGATTTCGGCCTGGATCATCGACACTTCGGAGAAAGGACTCAGCGAGCGCGGCAGCGGCGAGTGGGTCGCCGACGAGAACCTGTACGACTGCCACTTGAAGATGCCGGCCGACGTGCCCAAGGGTGCCAAGGTGCGCATCCGCGTGCGTCACGGCGACAAAGACGTAACTGTGGACTTCGAGGCCCACGACGAGCACGAAGGCAGTTGAGCACCGACCGCGGGGCCGCCCACCGGCGGCCCCGCCGGTTTTTCCAGGATTACCGTTGAACCCGTAGTTAGCTACGCCGTTACTAAAGAGACATGAGCGTCGCGTTAAACATGCTCGCTGTCGCCCTGATGGTGGTGCTGCCTTTCGTGCGGCCCTGCAACTGCGGCGACTTCACGCTCTGGTGCCAGTGCCAGGCCAACGCGCAGGCGGCCGCCAAGGCCGAAGCCGAGCCGCCGCGCTGCCCCCATTGCGCGAAGAAGCAGGCTGAGAAAGACGGCAAAAACACGCCCACGCCCGAAAACCACGACGACGCGCCCTGCAAGAAGCAGCTCGCGCCCGAGCTTGGCAATGGCGTCACGGCCGACATTAATCTGACCATGGAAGCCGCGCCGCCTGTCTCAGCACCGCTGTTTGAACTGCAGCCGGTCCAGCTAATCGCACCGCGCGCCGAGCGCCTGCCGACCGCCCAGCCGCCGCCTACTTCCTTATTGGTAGTCCGTACCAAGTTCCTGCGCATCTAGTTCAGCACCCGTGACGACCGGTTCGCCGGTCTGGTGGTCATTTGGCCCTCACGAGCGTGAACTATGCGTACTTCGTACCTGCTGATTTTCTCGGTCGCCGTGCTTGCCCTCGGCGCCTGCACCTCCAGCGCCTCGCGCGAGCGTGAGGCCTTCGACAACGCGCGCTGGCAGCACCTGGCGGACGCCCTTGAACACCAGCCCGCCGCAAACACCAAGGCGGTAAATCAGCCCGAAAGCCGCCTGTCCGGCGAACTCAAGCTGGAGGAGCTGATCCGCCTCTCCGAGCTGCACAGCCCGCGCCTGGCCGCGGCCTACGAAAAGTGGCGCGGCTCCGTGCGCGGCATCACGGCCGCCACGGCGCTGCCCGACGCCACCTTCACCTACACCGAGTTCATCCGCTCGATCGAAACGCGCCTGGGCCCCATCGAGCGCCGCTTCATGCTGCAGCAGATGGTGCCCAACCCAGGCAAGCTGGTGGCGCGCGAAGAGCAGGCGGCCTCGGGCGCCGCCGCCATGCGCAGCAACTTCGAGGCCACGCGCCTGGGCCTGCGCGAGGCTCTGGTGGTCGCCTTCGTGGACCTGCAGGCGCTGGATGAGCGGCTGCGCATCCTGGACCGGCTGGTGGAAATCCTGGCGTCCATCGAGCTGGTGGTGGAAGCGCGCGTGACGGCCAGCCTCGCGCCGCAGAGCGCCCTGTTGCGCGTGCAGGTCGAACTCGAGCGCCTGCGCAGCGAGCGCACCTCGTTGGACAAGCGCCGCCCCGCGCTGGCGGCGGCGCTCAGCGCCATCGTGGGCTCCAAGGTGGCCGACAACGCCACCGCGCCGCCGCTGGCACGCGAGGCCGCACCCCTGCCCGAAGACGCCAAACTGGCCGCGCTCGCGCTTGATCACCCCTCGGTGCAGGAGCACTTCGCCCGCGCGGCCATCGCCGACGCCAAGGTCACCGAGACCGGCTGGATGTGGGTGCCCGACCTGATGTTCGGCTTCGAGTACCAGATGGTCGGCATCCCCGACATCCCGGCCTCCATGCGCCCCGACGAGTACGGCGAAGACGCCTGGGCCTTCAGCGTCGGCCTCACCATCCCCTGGCAGGTGCACGTCAACCTGGCGCGCGGCGACATGGCCCGCGCCGAGGAATCGGCCGCGCGCTTCATGGTCGAGCAGCAGCGCCTGGACCTGCAGGCGAAGCTGGCCGGCCAGCAGTACGCCTACCGCGACGCCGCCCGGCTGATCGAGCTGTACGACGAAACCGTGCTGCCCAAGGCGCGCCAGACGCTTGAGCTGGTGCAGAACGACTACACGGCCGACCGCGCGAGCCTGACCGACGTGCTCGACGCCGAGCGCGCTCTGCTGGCCTCCGAACTTTCACTGATCAACGCCCGTGCCGACCTGTTGAAGGCGCGGGCCCGGCTTGAATCCATCGTTGCCAGGGACCTGGAGACGATCAACTAAGGAGACGTCATGAAATACGCATTGGCATTCATCACATCGTTCACACTGCTGCTTGGCATCACCACCTACGCGCGCGTGCAGGCCGGTGAGGCGCCGATCGCCGAGCCGCAAGCACACGGCGAAAAGAAGGAAGAGCCGCCCAAGAAAGAAGAGAAGAAGCCGGCCGAAGACCACTCCGGCCACGGCAAGCCCGAAGAAGCCAAGGACGAAGCCAAGGAAGAGAAGAAGGCCGACGACTGGGGCGGCGAGGTGAAAGTGGACCTGAAAAACGCCAAGGACCCGGTCAGCGGCGCGGAGATCGCCGAGGACGGCAAGATCGAGGCCGTCTACAAGGGCTTCCGTGTGCGCTTTGCCGACGAGAAGACGCTCAAGAAGTTCAAGCGCCGGCCGGTGGAGTTCTTCGTGCCGCTGGAGCTTGAGCTGACCAGCGACGGCGAGGTCAAGCAGGTCAAGGCCGCCGACTTCAAGGACCCGCCGATCATCCCCGCCAAGTGCCCGATGATGGGCGGCGACATCGTGGCTGAAGACGGCTGCTACATGTTCCACCGCGGCTGGCGCATCTACTTCTGCTGCTGGAACGGCTGCTGGAGCGACTTCCTGAAAGAGCCCACCAAGTACTACGCCGAGTACGGCCTGCAGGAGAAGGACGGCAAGCTTGTGCCGCTCGAAGAGAAGGAAAGCGACTAAGGACTACGGCCTCGCGCAGAGAGCACAGAGGAGAACAGATGCAGCGGCAACCGCACCATCACAGTTGTTCAGACCGCGGAGAGGTCGTGTCCTCTGGTAGTTCTCCGCGTCCTCTGCGGACTCTGCGCGAGGCCCGCAGTTCCCGTCCCGCTTACCGTACCGACAGACTCAAAAGGCAACTGCGACTAACCACGAAGGACCACGAAGGGCCACGAAGTTGTCGAGCCACAAGCGGTCTTCGTGGCCCTTCGTGGTCCTTCGTGGTTCACAGCTTTTCGCAGTTGCCATCAGCATTCCCCAATCTTGACAGGTCAATACAATGAGTGAAGAAACGACAACCGCGCCGGAAGCGCCAAGGGCCGCGCGCAAACCCTGGATGATCTGGGCCGTGATCGGCGGCGGCGCGCTGCTGGGGCTGATCTTCGGCCTGGTGCTGCCGTCCTCCTGGCTGTTCGTGCCCCAGGTCGCGGCGAACACCGAAACGCATGAGCACGCGGAGGGCGAAGCCGCCGAGTTCTACGCCTGCCCCATGTTCTGCACGCGCATGGACAACCCGGGCAAGTGCCCGGTCTGCGGCATGGACATGGAGCTGTTCGTCGACTCCGGCGCGCGTCTGCCCCTCGATCAACGCCAGGCCGCGGCCATCGGCCTGCGCACCGAGCCGATCCAGCGCCGCCGTCTGGCGCGCGAAATCCGCACCCTGGGCGACTTCGCGCCCGACGAAACGCGCCAGAAGGTCGTGTCCGCCTGGGTCGACGGCCGCATCGACAAGCTGTACGCCGACTTCACAGGCGTGCCCGTCGAGAAGGGCTGGCACCTGTTCGACCTCTACAGCCCCAGCCTGTACGCAGCGCAGAAAGAGCTGATCGTCGCCCGCGACGCCCACGGCCGCGCAGGCAACAGCGAAAGCCAGCGCCTGCTGGAAAACGCCCGCGAGAAGCTGCGCCTGCTGGGTTTGTCCGATGAACAGGTCACGTTCTTTGAAAGCCTGCAGACACCCAGTCTCACCGTCACCATCCCCTCGCCCGACAGCGGCGTGGTCACCGAAAAGCTCGCCAGCACCGGCATGTACGTCAAGCAGGGTCAACCCATATTCCGCATCACCGACCTCTCCCGCCTGTGGCTGATGGTGCAGGTGCACGAGCGCGACCTCGGCCTGGTCGCGCTCGGACAGCAGGTCAGCGTGGAGGTGAACGCCTGGCCCGGCCGTGAATTCCAGGGCCGCGTCGGTTTCATCGACCCGCGGCTCGACACCCGCACACGCACGGTGCGCGTGCGCGTCGAGGTGCCCAACGACGACGGCGAGCTGCGCCCGGGCATGTTCGGCACGGCGACCATCTTCGCCGAGCTCGGCGATGACGGCCTGATCGCCAGGCCCGAGCTGAAGGGCGACTATGCCTGCCCCATGCACCCCCTGCAGCGCAGTAACAATCCCGACGCGCGCTGCGAAGTGTGCGGCATGGGCATGGTCAAGCACGACCACGAGCACGGCAGCGCGCCGGTCGCCCTGTGGGCCATTCCGCGCGAGGCCGTGCTGTCCACCGGCAAGCGCACGCTGGTGTACGTGGAGTGGTGGGTGCGCGAGATGCCCGGCGACCCAGACCAGCCGCCGCCGCTTGAGATGCTGACGCGCCCCGAGTACCAGGGCTTCGAGGTGCAGCTGGGACCGCTCGCGGCCGAGTACCACGTGATGCCCGACGGCACGCGCCACAAGCTGGCCGAGTACTACCCGCTGATCGGAGGCCTGCCCACGGGCATGCAGATGCCGGGCGGCGAAATCGGCTTCCGCATCGTCACCAACGGCCAGTTCCTGATCGACAGCCAGATGGAGTTGACCGGCAAGCCCTCATTGCTGCGGCCCGAAGGCGGCAAGGGCGCTGACCCCCACGCGGGACACGGAGAGTAGGCGCAGGAATTTTGAAAGTTTCGGAAAGCACGGAGTCCACTCCGGTTTGTTTGCGGGTGCAACGGAAAGGAGGAAGTCATGAACGAACAAGACAAGCACACGCACGCAGACCACACGCATCACCACCACCACGCCCACACCGCCGGCAAGGGTGTGGAGTACACCTGCCCCATGCACCCGGAGGTCTCCCACGACGGCCCGGGCGATTGCCCCAAGTGCGGCATGGCGCTCGAGCCGCGCGTGCCCGTCGCGGCAAAGCCGACGCCCGGCACCAAGTGGACCTGCCCGATGCACCCGCAGATCGTGCAGGACGGCCCGGGCTCATGCCCCATCTGCGGCATGGCCCTTGAGCCCATGCAGCCGGCCACGGCCGAAGAGGAAGAAAACCCCGAGCTGAAGGAAGTGTCCCGCCGCTTCTGGATCAGCCTCGTGCTGTCCGTCCCGCTGCTGACGATGGTGATGCTGGACATGCTGCCCGGCCAGCCGGTCAGCCGCCTGCTGGGCGAAGAACCGCGCATCTGGCTGGAACTCGCGCTGGCGTTGCCGGTCTGCACCTGGGGGGCGTGGCCCTTCTACGTGCGCGGCGTGAAGTCCCTGCGCGGCCTGAACCTGAACATGTTCACGCTGATCGGCCTGGGCGTGTTCGTCGCGTTTGCCTACAGCCTGGTCGCCACGTTCGCGCCCGGCATCTTCCCGCACGCCTTCCGCGGCCACGGCGGGCGCGTGGCGGTTTACTTTGAGGCCGCCGCCGTGATCACCGCGCTGGTGCTGCTCGGCCAGGTGCTCGAGTTGCGGGCGCGCAGCCGCACCGGCGCCGCGATCAAGGCCCTGCTGGGCATGGCCGCCAAGACCGCGCGGCGCATGAACGAAGACGGCACGGAAGAGGACATCCCGCTCGAGCACGTGCACGTCGGCGACCGCCTGCGCGTGCGCCCCGGCGAAAAGGTCCCCGTGGACGGCGCGGTGCTGGAAGGCCGCAGCAATGTTGACGAGTCAATGGTGACCGGCGAGCCCCTGCCCGTCGAGAAACAGGCGGGCGACCGCGTGATCGGCTCCACCATCAACGGCACGGGGGCACTGGTGATCCGCGCCGAGAAGGTGGGCGCCGACACCCTGCTGGCGCGCATCATCGAGATGGTGGCCCAGGCCCAGCGCAGCCGCGCGCCGATCCAGAAGCTGGCCGACACCGTCTCGGCCTACTTCGTGCCCACGGTGATCGCGATTGCCGTGATTACCTTCGGCGCCTGGGCGTGGATCGGGCCCGAGCCCGCCATGGCCTACGCCCTGGTCAACGCCGTGGCGGTGCTGATCATCGCCTGCCCCTGCGCGCTGGGGCTGGCCACGCCGATCTCGATCATGGTCGCGACCGGCCGCGGCGCGAACCTGGGCGTGCTGTTCCGCAACGCCGAAGCCATCGAGCGCATGCGCCAGGTGGACACGCTGGTGGTGGACAAGACCGGCACGCTCACCGAGGGCAAGCCCCGGCTGGTCAGCGTCGAGCCCGCGGAGGGCGTCACTGAGCAAGAGCTGCTGAAGCTGGTGGCGGCCCTGGAGAACGCCAGCGAACACCCGCTCGCGGCCGCCATCGTCAAGGGCGCCGCGGAGCGCGGC
>JAANMY010000244.1_pt1 | contig 80036 bp, 68 predicted proteins | sample 7279691 | NCBI WGS metagenome assembly JAANMY01 (sample SAMN14094543, study PRJNA606508) | bioreactor metagenome | isolation source: A lab-scale SPAN reactor treating ammonium-rich wastewater day 388 | place: Ireland: Galway | collected 2018-02-07 | reverse complement strand
CCTGTTCCCTCCTTCGCTCCCCGCCGAACTCCCCCCTTCGCCACCCGCGCCCATCGCGGCGGCGCGGACGTACGCGGAGGTGAGGGTCGCGACGCCCGAGAGGCGGGAGAGGAGGTTGAGGAGGGTGCGTTCGATCGCGAGGAGTTCGCCCAGCGGGCCGGAGAGTTCGAGGATGGCGTCGCCCGGCGCGGCGACGTCGCCGTCGCGGGCGAGGGCCTCGGCCCGGGTCAGGGCGGCGGCGAAGGCGTCGAGGACGGCGGGCAGGGCGCGGAGGCCCGCGAGGGTCCCGCCGGAGCGGGCGACGACGCGCGCGCGGGCGGGGCGGTCGGCGAGCCCGCCGGCGAGCGTCGAGAGGTCGCCGTCGAGGCCCAGGTCCTCGTCTCGAGCGAGGGCGAGGAGGCGTCTCGCGGCGGGCTCGACCGTCGACCAGAACTCGTCGAGCCCCGGGGGGATCATGCCTTGATGGTACCCCGGGCGTAGACTCCGGCTCACCATACGGAGGGCGCAGGCATGGGGCTTCTGACGGGGCGGACGGCGCTGGTCGTCGGGGTGGCGAACGAGCGGTCGTACGCGTGGTTCATCGCGCGGAGCCTGCACGAGCACGGGGCGAGGCTGGCGTTCACGCACCTGCCCGGGGAGAAGAACGAGCGGCGGACGCGCCGGGCGCTCGACGAGCTGGGGCTCACGAGCCCGTGGCTGCGTGAGATGGACGCGGCGAGCGACGCGTCGATGGACGCGGCGTTCGCGGCCTACGCCGAGTCGTTCGACGCGATGCACGTGCTCGTGCACTCGATCGCCTTCGCGGACCGGGAGTACCTCAAGCCGGGGAACTTCGCGACGACGCCCCGGGCGGCGTACCTGGCGGCGCTGGACATCTCGGCGTACTCGCTCCTGGCGATGGCGGCCCGGGCGCGGCCCATGATGGCCCGGACCGGGGGCTCGATCATGTGCATGTCGTACTACGGGGCGGAGAAGATCGTCCCCGGGTACAACGTCATGGGCGTGGCCAAGGCCGCGCTCGAGGCGACGGCGAGGTACCTCGCGGGGGACCTTGGCGCGGAGAAGATCCGCGTGAACACGATCTCCGGGGGCTACCTCAGGACGCTGGCCTCGTCGGCGGTTGGGGGGATCGAGGGGATGGAGGAGCATGCGGCGAAGAAGTCTCCCCTCAGGAGGACGGTGGACGGGGCGGACGTCGGGAACACGGCGGTCTATCTCGCCAGCGACCTGTCGGCGGGCGTGACCGGGGAGACGATCTACGTCGACTGCGGGGTCAGCGCGGTCGGGCTCTAGGGACCGCGCGGCGGAGGGATGGCGGCACGCGACTCGAACACGACCGCAAAGGGCTGGCACACGACCGCAAAGGGCTGTCACGCGATCGTAAAGGGCTGGCACGCGACCGCAAAGGGCTGCGACACGACCGCAAAGGGCTCGATCCGAGGCGTGCAAGCGTGGCGATCCGTGCGCACGGCTCGCGCGGATCGGGCTTGGCCGGCGGAAGAACCGCGTGCGGACGTTCCCCCAACCCCCCACCCCCCCACCCCCCCACCTCCACCCCCCCCACTTCTGGAACTCCTAGACCTCGCAAGGCGGGTGATCGACCGGCTCGGTCGAGGCGATCCATCCCCCGCCCATGACGAGGCCCCCATCGTCGTAAAGGACGATCGCCTGTCCGGGGGCGAGGCCTTCCTGCGGCTCGTCGAACTCGACGCGGAAGCGGCCCCTGCGGCCCGAGGGGGTGGGGCGGTATGCGCCGGCCTGGTCCTCGGGAAGGAGGGTCGCCACGGCGGGGACGGCGGGAGAGTTGGAACGGAACTTCGCGAGGCAGGGGAGGGGCGCCGCGGAGGGGAGGGGAGGGTCGATGTGCCAGTTGGCTTCGGCGGCGGTGCAGGCGCGGGTGGCGAGGCGGCGGCGTTCCCCTACCACGATGGTGTTGGAGGCGGCCTCCTTGCGGAGGACGTAGAGGGGGAGGGGGAGGGCGAGGCCCAGGCCGCGGCGCTGGCCGATGGTGAAGCGGTGGTGCCCGGCGTGGCCGCCTAGGGCGCGGCCCTCCTCGTCGAGGATTCGGCCCGGGCGGGCGAGTCCGGGCCGGCGGGCCTCGACGATGCGGGCGTAGTCGTCGTCGGGGACGAAGCAGATCTCCTGGGAGTCGGGCTTGGAGGCGACGCCCAGGCCGAGGTCTCGGGCGAGGCGTCGGACCTCGTGCTTGGGGAGGTCCCCGATGGGGAAGAGCGTGCGGGCGAGGCGATCGCGCGGGAGGCCGAAGAGGACGTAGGACTGGTCCTTGGCGGGGTCGGCGGCGCGGGCGAGGCGTCCGCCGAGGATGCGGGCGTAGTGCCCGGAGGCGACGGCGTCGGCGCCGATGGAGCGTGCGGTGTCGTGGAGGCGGCCGAACTTGAGCCAGTCGTTGCAGCGGACGCAGGGGTTGGGCGTGCGGCCCGCGGCGTACTCGTCGGCGAAGTAGTCGATGATGCGGTCGAAGTCGCCGCGGAAGTTGGCGACGTAGAAGGCGACGCCGAGGCGTGCGGCGACGCGGCGGGCATCGTCGGCATCGCCGATGGAGCAGCACCCGCGGTGGTGGAGGCGGGAGCCGTCGTCGAGGGCCTCGCCCGGGGCGCCCAGGCGCATGAAGACGCCGACGACCTCGTGTCCCTCGCGCGCGAGGAGCGCGGCGGCGACGGAGGAGTCGACCCCGCCCGACATGGCGACGAGGATCTTCATCCCGCGGGGATCGTAGGGTTGAGCGGGGGAAGGGGGTTGGGGAGAGAGTTGGGGAGGGGGGTGTGGTTAGCGATCGAGGTCGTATTCGCCCGCGCCGCCCTCGGGGCGTTCGATGACCTTGCCCTGCGGCTTCGCGGGCCCCTCGCCGGCGGAGGCGTCGGGGGGGAGGAGGTCAAGGGGCCCGGCCCCGGAGGGGGAGGCGGGGGAGGCCTTTCGTCGGGCTTCGAGGGCGCGCTGGGCCTCGCCCTGACGGGCGGCGCGCTCGGCCCTGCGGGCGACGCGGTCGTCGCGCTCCTCGCGGGCGATGGAGATGCGGACGGCCCAGCGGAGCATTCGCCAGTAGTTGACGTGGAGGACGAGTTCGACGAAGACGCCGATGACGACGCCCAGCCACGCGACCATGACGCCCATGGCCAGCATGCCGGTGAACGGGGCGAGCAGGGCGGCGCGGGTCGTGGTGTGGAGCCAGAGGAAGAGGTTGCCCAAGAGGACGAGCCCGCCGAGGGCGTAGACGATCCAGGTGATCGTGCGGAAGTAGCCGGCGAGGGCGGTGTCGCTCGCCCACTCGCACACGCGGGAGAGGTGCAGCGCGAGGAGGCCCAGCCCGAAGTAGCCCACGAGGCTCGCGACGAAGGAGGCGTCGGCGACGGCGTCGATGGAAGGGGAGGCGCCCAGGAGCGAGGAGAAGAACATGAGCGCGGCGGTGGCGAGCCATGCGCACTGGCTCAGGACAACCGCGGCACGGAGGCGTGGATGGGCGTCGGCGTTCGAGGCGCCCTCGCGACGCCGGACGACGAGCAGGACGCCCACGAGCCAGAGGAGCATGGGCCAGACGGCGATGGCGAAGAAGACGAGGAGGGCGCCGGGGTCGGCTTTGCCGCGTGCGTGGGCGCCGGCGAGGGCCGGGGCGACGAGCCCGGCGAGCAGGTTGGGGGCGAAGGCGAGCATGAGGAGGAGGGCGGCGAAGGTCTGGAGGCGGAGGTAGGCGCGCGGGGCGTCGGTGAGGTTCTCGCCCAGGCGGATGTCCTTGGCGAGGATGGTGCGGCCGCACTCCGGGCACTTGGCGCCGCTGGCGAGGCCCTTGAGGTTGTAGCCGCAGCCGGTGCAGGCCTGGTCGGCAAGGATGATGGCGGTGAGGGGCTTCTTGGCGCCGAGTTCCGAGGGTCGCACGGGGGACATCGGGTGTCACTCGCTGGGAGGAGGGGAGGGATTCGCGTCCGGGATGCCGGTGACAGGCGCCAGAGGGGCGGGTGGGACGGGAGGCGGGGCGGACGTGGCGGGCAGCGGCATGGAAAAGAGCCGACGGTTGCGGAGCCAGGCGAGGCGCAGGCGGAGGAGGTCGGCGGCGACGGCGTAGGTCACGGACCAGGCGATGGCGAAGGCGAAGAAGGTGATCCAGAAGACCAGCGTGGTCCACTCGGGCAGCGAGAGGAACCCGTCGAAGAGGAAGAAAGCAATCCCCAGGGCGAAGATCCACGGCGCGATGCGGGACATCACGTGCGTGAGCGTCGCCATGCGCGGCCCGCCCGAGAGGCGGAAGAGGTCGCGCAGCACGGTGAGGCCCAGGGCGTGCTTCGCCCCGACGATCGTGAGGATGAGGGCGAAGGTCGCGGCCCCGGGCGTGAAACCCTGAACCGACCCGACCTGCACCTGCTGGACGACCATGAGCGCGGGAACCCAGCCCAGAAGGGCGGCGGCCCGCGCGATGACGAGCCAGAACACCCATCGCTTGCGGCGCTCGAGGCGGGCGTCGTCTTCCCACGAGGCGGACCGGGAGACCAGGAGCAGCCAGCCGACGCTCGAAACGATGACGGCGGCGATGAGGGCGGGGAACGCGAGGCAGATGAGGAACATGCTCACGCCCAGCATGAGCGTCAGGGTGGAGAGCCAGGCCCCGATCTCGATGAGCAGGGAAGAGCGGGCGAGATGGGCGACGTGGTCGAGCGGCGCATTGACGAGCGAGACGGCGCGCACGGAATCAGCGGCGGAACGTCCGCACTCGGGGCAGAGGCCGCTCTCGACGAGCCCGCGGAGGTCGTAGCCGCAGCCGGCGCAGGGGAGGGAACGGCGGATAAGTCCGTCGTCGGGCATGCGACGGGGAGTGTACCGGGGGGCGGGAAAGAAAAAACGCCCCGGAGGTTGGGGGCCTCCGGGGCGTGGCATGGACGAAGCGGCGGTCGGATCAGCCGGGACCCTGGGCCTTCTTGTACTCGTCGAGGGCCTTCTGGAGTTCGGCCTTCATCTCGCCGGTGGCGAGGGAGACGGCCTTGGTCTGGAGTTCGATGGCCTTGGCGATGTCACCCTTGCAGAAGTAGACGCGGGCGACGGTGTCGACGATGGCGGCGTCGTTGCCCTTGGTGAGTTCGTTGGCGCGGAGGGCGGCCTTCATGGCGAGGTCGAGGTCCTTGTCCTTGACGGTGCCGTCGGGATCGACGATGGTCCAGGCGAGTTGGTTGAGGGCCATGGAGTTGTCGTTGATCTTGACGAGGGCCTCGCGAGCGAAGGCATACGCGGCCTTGGTGTCGCTCTTCTTGTTGATGAGCACGTCGAACTTCATGCCGATGTAGTTGACGGCGGCGTCCGGGCTGACCTTGACGACCTCGTCGTAGGCGGCGAGGGTGGCCTCCCAGTCCTGGGCGCGGTAGGCGGTCATCATCTTGTTGACGACGGCCTCGGCGGCCATCTTGGCGGCGTACTTCTTGGCCTCGGCCTTGACGTCGAACTTGCCGGCGACGATCTCCTCGAGGGGCTTGTCCATAGACATGGGGTGCCCGATCCAGGCGACGGTGCCGGTCTTATCGACGATGAACGCGGAGGGGATGCCACGCTGGCCGGCGGCGGCCATCCAGTCGGCGGCCATGAGCCCGTTGCGGATGTTGGCCCCGTCGTCGGTGTACTTCTTCTCGATGGCGACGGTGTAGCCCATGAGTTCGTTGCCGGAGGGGAGCGGGGAGCCGTCGCGGGCCTTGCGCTCCTTCATGAAGGGCTCGACGTTCTTGGGGTCGTCCCAGATGTTGACGCCGACGAAGCGAACGCCCTTGTCCTTGTACTCTTCGGAGAGTTCGGTGAGGTGGGGCATCCCGTTGATGCAGGGCCCGCACCAGGTGGCCCAGAACTCGACGACGTAGACCTTGCCCTTCTCGAAGCCGGTGATGGGCTCGCCCTTCACCCAGGTGCCGATGGCGAGTTCGGGGGCCTTGTCGCCGACCATGAGGGCGAAGGGCTTGTCCGAGGGTTGCTTCTCGACAGGCTTGGTCTCCTGGGAGGGTTTGTCAGCGGGCTTGGCGGCGGGCTGCGCGACAGGCTTGGCGGCGGGCTGCTTGCCGGCGGCGGCCTCGATGGCCGCGTCGAGCCCATCGGCGGGGTTGCCGATGAAGGTGATCTTGCCTTCCTTGTTGACGACGAAGGCGGTGGGGATCGTGTTCCGCCCTGCGGGCTTCATCCAGTCGCGGCTCATGGAGCGGTCGGAGTCGTACGCGATGTCGTAGGCGATATCCATCTCGCGGGACTTGACGAAGTCGGCGACGCCCTTGAGTTTGGCAGAGTCATCGTCGCCGCGCTCGCTGGCCGCGACGCCGATGATTGAAACGCCGGCGTCCTTGTACTGCGTCTGGAGTTCGGAGAGGTGGGGGATGTTCTTGATGCAGGGCATGCACCAGGTCGCCCAGAACTCGACGACGTAGACGCGTCCCTTCTCGAACCCGGTGACTTCCTGGCCTTTGACCCAGTTCTCGACGGAGATGGCTGGTGCGACGTCTCCGACCTTGAGGGTCGTCTGGGCAAGGGACATCGTCGTTCCGCAGAGAACCATCGCGATGATGGCTGCTTTCGTGGGCATGCCTGCCTCCATGAAGGGTTCCCGGGCGTCGGCGTCGAGGCTCCGGGGTTTCGGCGGTCACCCCGGCGGCGAACGAACGCCCGTAGTCCTAGTATATGACGGAACCCGACCATGGTTCCTTCGAACTTGCGCCTCCCATGCGACAAGTCAGACTTTCATGTCCTCTTTGGGCCGCCGTCTTCGTCAGCGTGCTCCTCCATCTGGGCATCGCCGGGGTGGCGGGTGTCCGGCTCCTGCGGTCGGAGCAGGCCGCACTTTCGGTCGTCGCCCTGGAGGCTCACCAGGCACGAAAGCCGGTGACGCTCGGGATCGAGCGCTCGGCTGCGATGACGATGACCTGGCTGGGCTTCGAGGAGCCGACCCCACACGAGGCCCCCAAGTCTGAGATCGAGCAAGCCGCCTTTTCGCTGCGCGAGGCCCGGCGAGCCGTGGCCCAGGCGGCCCAGGAAGCCGTGCAGGCGGCGGCGGAGGCCGCGGCGGGGGCATTCGCGGTTCGTGCGGCGATCGAACGAGCGGTCCGGGCCATGCCGATTCCGGCGTCGACGCAAGCCGACGCGTCGGGTGAACAGACCGAGGCCGGTGGGGCCGAGGCCCCGTCGAAGGACACGACCTCAGAGTCCTCGGTCGGCGAACCGGGCAAGGCGTCGGAGAAAGAATCGGATGCGACCTCGCTCAGGGAGCCCGTCTCGGTGCGGCTCGGTCAGCCCGCGGCGGCGGAGGGGCTGGAGATTCGCACCCGGCGGCCGTCGGTGTCGATCGTGTCTCGACTGGCGGGCTCGGCACGCCAGCCCGAGGTGGGAATCACCTTCGGGCGAAGCGGACGGGTGATTCGTGCCGATTATCTGAGTGGAAAGGGAACGGGAAATGCGGAGTTGGATTCGGGCCTGCTCGCGTCGATCTTCGGGTGGACGGCCAAGGGGGAGGCGCTCGACGAACTCGACGAGAACGACCCGGACGCCGGTGTGACGATCGTGATGCGGCTTCTCTTCTGACCAAGGATGGACCATGTGGCGCGCGGTTGGCTGGATCGTGGCGGCGTCAACCCAGGCCTTGGGGCAACTGGTGCCTGTCGACCAGGGCGTCGCGGATCGAGGGCCGCTCTCGGCAAGCCACCGGACGACGCCTCTGGACCTCCGCAAGCCCACGAACTTTGACCGCGTCTATGAGGGCGTGGACCAGGACGGCTCGCGGATTTTTCTGAGGATCGACGGTGCGATCGTGGCGACGTTCTCGGCATCGGTCTACGAGGCGTCGAGTTGGGGGATGGTCCCGGTGATCCCTGCGGGGACGGTGTTCCACATCGGCGAAGCGTCGCTGTTCGAGCCGAGGAACACCGGGACGCTCGTGGGGCGAAGGCTGCCCGGCGTGGACCTCCGGGCGGACAAGCCGCCGTCGCCCGTCGACCCGCCGAGCCTATGGACGGACGAGGGGTATCGGCAGCGCCGGGTGATGCAGCGGCTGTCGCAGGCCGCCGAGGCGTCGGCAGGGCGATAGGGCCGGGCACGAAATCGACGAGCCGCGGATCCGAAGGAGGGGGCTCTTGACGGCCCCGGCGCATATGGTTAGCATATACAAACTTCAGGGCGCATGGCACCAACAAGGAGACCGGCGATGATGAAGCAGGCGATGCAGGCGGCGGCACTGACGGCGGCGGTCGGCGTGCTGAGCGGGTGCCTCGTGCGAGTGAACTCGTCGAGCGAGTACTCCGGCAACTATGTCCCCCCCACCACCCTCTCGAAGGTGGAGCCCGGGAAGACAACGCAGGAGTGGATCCAGGCGACGATGGGCGAACCCAACACGAAGACGACGCTGAAGGACGGCACGGAGATCTGGCGCTTCGAGTACGAACGGACGCGTTCGAGTTCGGGGAGCGTCTTCCTGCTCCTGGACTCGGACTCGCGCTCGCGCGTTCGCGGCGCGACCTTCGTTGAACTCAAGGACGGCATCGTCCAGAAGGTCTGGCGCGACTGAACGCCCGCCCCTCCCCCAAGGCCCGAGGCTCAGTCCCGGTGGACCTTGTGGCATGACTTGCACGAGGCCGCGACGGCCTGGTGCTTCATCGAGATCGACTCGGCGGGCTCGCCGGCGACGATCGCCTCTTCGAGGGCGGTGGCGAGGCGGACGGCTTCGCGCAGTTGGGCGATGAGGTCCGGGTCGGTGACCTTCGGGTCTTCGAGCGAGATGCGCATCGAGTCGGCCAGACGCCCCGCCTCGGCCGCGGGGACAAGGTCGGGTTGATCGGCCGGCACGCGCCACCCCGCTCCCTTAATGAGAAGGAGGTGCTCGGCGGCGAGATCGACCTCGACCATCGCGGCGACGATCCCCACTGGGCGACGGACGCTGGGAAAGTCGTCGGGGACCTCGTCGAGCGTCGCGTCGTCGGCCACCCACGCCTCGCGGACGCAGGTGTAAAGCCCGGTGTAACTGGCGGCTGTTCCGGCCCGGACCATGTACTCGACCGCGTCGGTGTCGGTGGTCTGGCCGAGGGTCATGACGGCGGCCGCAACGGCTGCGGGGCCGCGGTGCTTGCCGTGATGGCAATGGACGAAGACGGGGCCCGGGAGGTCGCGGATGGCGCGGGCGATCTCGAGGCGCTGCTCGTCGGTGATCGTGGCGTAGGTGACGGGAACGTGGACGTATCGCATGCCGCGTGCGGCGGCGCGTTCGACATCGGGGGCCGCTCCGTCGACAGAGATGATGGTCTTGACGCCGAGGGAGGCAAGTTGGTCGAAGGCGGCATCGCCCTCTGGCCCCGAACCCGAGATGACCCCCTTGAAGGTGTGGATGTTGTGGATAGGCCCGTGGTGATCGTGGTGGGCCAGGGACGGGTGCTTCTGGGGGTCGTTGGCGCCGTCGAGGTGGGCAGGGCTCGGCTCGCGCGAGGCGCACGACGCGAGGAGGGGAAGGGCAAGGACGACGGGGACGAATCGCATGGGGAAACTCCTGAAGCCCCCGCACTCCGAGGCGGTGCGTTGTTGGGAAGGGCAGGGAGTCTCTTTCACGGAGGCCGGGAGTCGGCAGAAGAAAACGGGAGAACGTAGTGGATCAGAGTTGGCGGGCAACTTCCCGGGCGACGTCGAGTGTGGAATCCTTTCCGCCCATGTCGTAGGTGCGGACTTTCCCCTCTTTGATGACGCGGGCGATGGCGGATTCGAGTCGGGAGGCCATCTGTTTTTCGGCGGCGCCTCCCCCACCGTTGCCGTCGCCCAGCCAGTCGAGCATGAGTTTGGCGGTGAGGAGCATGGCGTGGGGGTTGACCTTGTACTGGCCCGCGTACTTGGGGGCGCTGCCGTGGGTGGGTTCGAAGACGGCGTAGCGGTCGCCAAGATTGGCGCTGGGGGCGAAGCCGAGGCCCCCGACGAGGCCGGCGCAGAGATCGGAGACGATGTCCCCAAACATGTTCTCGGCGACGAGGACGGAGTAGTCCTGGGGGTTCTTGAACATCCACATGCAGATGGCGTCGATGTTGGCCTCGTCGGCCCAGATGCCGGCGGGCTTGTAGTCCTCGGCCATCTTGCGGAAGATGCGGGTCATGAGCCCGCCTGTCTCGCGGAGGACATTGGGCTTCTCGACGAGGGTGACGCGCTTGCGGCCCGTGCGCTTCGCGTGCTCGAACGCCTGTCGGCAGATGCTTGTGCACCCCTGGACGCTGACGATGCGAGAAGAGAACGCGACGTTCTCGAGCCCCTTGTCCTTCCAGGGCTTCATCTTGGGGTTGGCGCACAAGGCGGCATAGACGGGCTCGGGGAGGGGGAAGAACTCGACTCCGCCGTACATCCCCTCGGTGTTCTCGCGGAAGACGACCTGGTCGATCATGATGTCGTCGCCGGAGGGATTGGCGAGGCGGGTGCCGCGGTAGTTGAGGGGGTTGCCCGGGTAACTCTTGCACGGGCGCATGTTGGTGTGGAGGTTGAAAAGTTGGCGGAGCCGGACGATGGGGGAGAAGTAGACGAGGTTCTTGCCCTTGAGTTCGGGGGCGAGTTCCTCCTTGGCGTCGTCCTGGGGCTTGCTCGTGATGGCGCCGAAGAGGGCGCAGGTCGTCGCCTTGAGCACCTTGATGCTGCGATCGGGGAGCGGGTTGCCCTCGCGGCACCAGAAGTCCCATCCGATGTCGCAGGGGATGTACTCGGCCTCGAGCCTCAGGGCGTCGAGGACGATGCGGGTCGCTTCCATCACGTCGTTGCCGATCCCGTCTCCGGGCATCCAGGCGATGCTGAACTTGGGCATGAGGCTTCTCCGCTGATTGGCCATGAGGATAGGGGGCCGCTCCGGGCTCGTCCGACCGAGAAGCATGGGCCGCCAGGAACCCGGACGCCACGTCAAGGGTTGCGCGGCGGGACGCCGATACCCCATTGGTGGGCATGATCCCGAGCAACCTGGGTCAGAGCCTCGCGGGGGTGCAGCAGTCCGAGGCCGCGGAGGTCAAGGAGAAGCTGCGCACGAAGACCCCGGCGAGGCCACGGCGTCAGGACGAGTTTTCGCCGGCCACGCCCGTGGAGTCGCCCGAGGCCATCCGACGGCTCAAGGGCTCGACGGAAGAAGAGACCCGAGAGGAACGCGAAGCCCACCCCGAGCCGCCACCCCGGCCGCCGGAGTCGCCCTCGATCGATGTGCAGGCCTGAGGTCCGGACCCGACCGCCAACCGTGCGATGCGGGTTTCACGCCGCGGCGCGGAGGCGGCCCGTGCAGAGGTTTCGCAGGAGATCGAGGAGCATGGCGTGGTCCTGGTCACGCCCGATGAGGAGCCCGGAGTATCGGAGGTCCTCGGCGATGTCGTCCTTGAGGTAGTCGAGGCGTTCGACGGGCGTGGTCGCCACCAGCAGGCCGAGCCCCGCGGCGAGACGCCCGAGCGTGAGTGGGCCGGGCACGCCGGTCGCGAGTTCGGACTGGATGAAGGCGAGGTGATCGACGTGCGTCTCGCGAGGTCGCGACCGGAGGAGCACTTCGGCCCTGCGGATCGCGTGCATGGCCTCGGCTTCTTCGCCCGAGGCGAGCCGCATTGCGGCGGCACGGAGGGCGGCCTCGGGCTCGCCTTCGAGCACCCTTGCGGCACACTCGACCGCGAGGCGGCGGGTCTCGGGGCGCACACGCCCCGATCCCGAGGCGAAGTAGGCGCCGACGACACGCGCGGCGGCCCGGGCGAGGGCCGATTCACCGCTCGATCCCGCCAGCCTTTCCGCGAGCGTGGCCATGACGCCCGCGGCGGTCTCGGGGCTCTCGATCGCCTGGCGGCCACCGAGGCGGTCGGAAAGCGTCAGCCGCGTAGGGTGGCGAGCGAGGACGCCGCCGGCCTCGACAAGCGCGCGCAGGAGCGCGACCTCGGCATCGTCGAACCAGTCGACCTCGCCGAGGGTAGCCTGCCCGGCATCGACCCGGTGCGGGAAGACGGACGCGTACGACAACGGACGCTCGCCGCCCCAGTCAAACCAGGCGGCCTCGCGGCCCTCGGACTCCGGGAAGACGACGCGAAGGGGCGAGTGGGCGGGTTGGACAATCAGGGCGTCGAGCCGGAGGCGCCGCATCGCGCGCGGCTCATCGTCCTGGCTTACACGGATCCACTGGATGTCCGCGCGGCCATCGGCCTGACCGAGCGATCGGGCGAGGTCGTCACCGGCTCGGAAGCCGACGCGGAGACGCAGGGCGCCCGGACGGCCTTCGAGGAATCGGATCGCCCCGTTCTCGATCGTTGTGGGCAGCGTCCAGCCCACGCGGTCAAGGACAGGGCGGCCGAGGCGGACGGCCTCGTCGGCGATCCCTGCGAGGAGACGCCGCGTCGCGCCGTCGAGAGGTCGTGTGGCCCATCCACGGTCTTCGAGGCGCGTCCGCTTCATGACCTGGATCACGCCGAGGAACCCACCCAGCCCGATGCACCAGAGCCCGCACGGGACGCCCATGACCGGGAACTCGAGCCAATAGGCGCCGAGCGACTGGGCGGAAACCACGACGGCACTGGTGGCGAGAAGATGACCCCAGACCGGCCCAAGACCAAACATCGAATCGCGCACGCGTCCCTCCCCCTGTGGATGATCCGAGGGGTTCATCGGCGCGCGTTCGCGTTCGCTTTGCCCGCTCCGACGGGCGAGAACCAGTCAGAGGCCTGCTATCGGACCGGCGCCGGCCGGACCCGGGCCGGTTGACATGACCCCCATGCCGGGTTTGCCGGGCATTTCTTTGATGCGTCCCTCGGCGATGGCCTTGTCGATGGCGCGGGAGATCTCGACATACTGAAGGCGGAGTTCGTAGAGGGTGCTGGTGAGGATCTTCGATTCTTCCTCGGAAAGGTTGCCCTTGGTCTTCTCTTCGAGCACGCCGAGGAGATCGATGTTGAACCTGGCCATGTCCGGGGCGAGGATGGCGCGACCGGTCTGAGGATCGGGGATCGCACCGAGGTAGAGCAGGGCCTGGGAGGCGAGGAGGCGGATGAGTTCGAGGAAGTCTGCCGGGTGCTCGTCGCCCGGGCCCGGGTGCCCAGCGGCGGGATCCGAGGACTTGGGCTTGGATTCCTGTGCTTTGGCGGCGAGCCGATCCTTCTCGGCCTGCGCCTGGGACTTCCAGTCGCTGTCCACGATGATCTTGGGCTCGTCGCTCATGGGTCGAACCGCCTTCCTTTGGTCGATGGTAGGCGCTCGCCTCGCGCGCTCCCGGCGAGTAGGCTTCGAGTGATGAGGGCGTGTCTGCTGCCGCTGCTCGGGTTGCTCGCGTCGTGCGGGGCCATCGCGCCCGGGACGCTCACGCCGGAGGATTTCATCTCGACCGAGGCATTGCCACAGGGGCCTGCGCCGGGCCCCGCGCCCGTGCCGCGAGTCGCGCCGGAGGAAGCCCGGCAGGGGGTGCTCACGGTTCGAGCGAGCCCCGGCGGGCCGGAACTGGACCCGGGGTTGCCCGTGCAGGGAACCGTCGGCGCGGTGTACGACGCGAAGATCGGGGAGATCAGCGGGCGGCCGATCTTCGTGAACGCGTTCCTCGAACCGCTCGAGGCGCAGCTCGAGCAGGAAGGGCGGACGCTCCCCCGCGACCAGTGGATGCAGCGCGCGACGCGGGCGATCTCCGATCGTCTCAACGGGATCGTGGTCGATCAGCTCTTGTCGGACGAGGGACTGAGCCTGCTGACGCCTGAGCAGCGGATGCGTCTCTCGACGCTGACCGAGACCTGGCGGGCGAAACTCCTGAGCCAGAACTACGGGAGCGAGCAGCTCGCCGCGGAGCGTCTTCTGGCCGAGCGTGAGATGACGATCGATGATTACCTCCGCGAGCAGAGGCGGGCGTTGCTCATCCAGTACGTGATCGAGAACGAGGTGAGATCGAAGATCAAGGTGACGCTCGACGACGTCCGCCGGGCATACCAGGCGAACTACCAGCGGTTCAACCCGCCCGGGGTGGTCGTGATGCGGGAGATCACCGTCCCCGCGAGCGACGACGCCGCGGTGGCGCGCGTGCGCGACGCGCTCGCGTCTGGCGTGCGGTTCGACGAGGTCGCACGGACCATGGACAACGTTCACAACCGTGCGGAAGGCGGACGATTCGACGTCGCGCTCTCGGGGCCGTTCGAGGACGAGCCGGTGCACGCGAACGAGGAACTCGACCGCCTGGTCCACACGCTCTCGCCGGGGACGTGGGCCGGGCCGGTCGCGGTGGGCGGGACGCTCTCGTGGATCTACCTGGAAGAGGTGCGGCATGACACGGTGACGCTCGACGAGGCGCAGCTCCTGTTGACGCAGGAGATCATCCGGACCCGGACGCAGCAGGAGCAGCAGCGGTTCCTCGTTCGCCTGATGGAGCGAGCGGGCTTCACGGAGCAGGACCTGGAGCGGATGGGCCAGGAACTCCTGCAGGTCGCCGTCCAGCGGTACGCCCCGCGATGAGATTCACGACGCTCCTTCGCTCGATCGCGGGCCGCCCGGCCCTCCGCACCCCGCCCAGGCCAGGCCGCCAGGAACTCGGACGACTGGGGGAGAACGCGGCGGCGCGTCTTCTGCGGCGAGCGCGCTATCGCGTCCTGGCGCGGAACGTGCGAACGCGATCGGGGGAAGCCGATCTCGTGTGCCTCGCGCCCGACCGATCGACGCTTGTGATCGTGGAGGTCAAGACGCGGCTTCTCGTGGGCGAACACCCGCCGCCCGAGGCATCCGTGGATGCGCACAAGCGGCTCAAACTTCGTCAGGTGAGGAGGGCGTTGATCCGGGCGAACCGATGGCAGGATCGGCCGGTGCGGATCGACGTGGTCGCGGTGGACTGGCCGGACGAGCCGCGAGCACGACCATCGCTGCGGCACTACATCGCGGCGGTGGAGCCGGACTGACGCGCGGCTTCGGGGAGGCGGTCAAGGCGTGCGAATGAAGATCGACCCGGCTTGGCGCAGGGGATCCTTCGATGACCGGAGGCCTTGCGGGGCGGACTCGCCGGGGTGGATTGAGCCCGGGTCACCCGTACATGCGGACGACGCCCTTGACGATGCCCTGGACTTGGCAGTACTTGACGCGGATGGGCTCGAAGTTGGGGTTTGCGGGCTGGAGGCGGATGCCGTCGTCTTCGCGGTAGAAGCGTTTGAGTGTGGTCTGTCCGTCCGGCAGGAGGGCAACGACGCGGTCGCCGTTGCGGCATGTTTCGGTGCGTTCGACGAGGATGTAGTCGCCGTCGAGGATGCCCTCGTCGCGCATGGAATCGCCCTCGACCTTGAGAGCGAAGGTGGACTCGGGCGCGTTGCGGGAGTGGAGGAACTGGCCGAGGTCGAGCTCGTCCTGGTCGGGGACCTTCTCGATCGGATACCCGGCGGCGATCTTGCCGACAAGGGGAAAGCGAAGGGGGCGTGATTCGTCCGGGACGGAGACGTTGTCAGCGATCGACAAAGAGCGAGCCTTGTTGGCCTCTCGGACGAGGGCCCCCTTCTTGATGAGGGCTTCGACGTGCTCGAACACGGTGACCTTGCTGACGCCGATCTCGTCGGCGAGTTCCTGCATGGTCGGGGAATAGCCACGACGGACCCTCCAGTCGCGGATGAGCTGAAGGATGCGCAACTGCTTGGGAGTCAGGTTCATGGGTCACCTCGTTCGAGTGGACCGGGCGAAGCCGGGGGAATGCGAACCAGCGGACGAGCCGCGATGGGGATGAGCGGAGAGAGGGATCGGCGGGTACGAAATCCACTGAGAAATCGCCGCCTGGACCGAGCCTGAGGACCGTGTTCAAGGGAAGCCTCCGTGCACCGCGAGCGACCGATCCAGGCCTTCGCGATCCTTGGGTCAACGGTCGGTCCCCAACCGCATCTGTTCGGTTCACGATAGCCAACCATCGACCACACGGCAAGCGGGACCTTGAAGAATTTTCGTGGGACGTTTGTATGCGTGGCTGACCGGTGCCCCTCGCTGGTGAGGGCGGACGTGGCGCGGCTCGGCAGAGAGCGGAATGGGAAGCGAGGCGCCCGGGGAAGGAAGGAGTCGCCGGTCAAACGGTGCAAAAACAACGACGCCCGGGGGTGAACCCGGGCGTCGCGAATGAAGCAGTTGGGTGCCGATGGACGGTCGTTGCCGACCGTCTGTCCCCCGGAGGGGGCGAGAGTGTGCTGACGATCCTGCTGCGGATCGCTCCGCGATCCCCGGCGGTTGGGCCGGGGCATTGGCAGGTCCAAGGAAATCCCTTAGAAAGGAGGTGATCCAGCCGCAGGTTCTCCTACGGCTACCTTGTTACGACTTAGTCCCAGTCACCGATCTTGCCGTAGGCACCACTGAGATATGGCGACTTCGGGCACTACCGGCTTCCATGACTTGACGGGCGGTGTGTACAAGGCTCAGGAACTTATTCACCGGGGCGTAGCTGATCCCCGATTACTAGCGATTCCGGCTTCATGCAGGCGAGTTGCAGCCTGCAATCCGAACTGGGGCGCGCTTTTTGCGATTTGCTCCGCCTTGCGGCCTTGCATCGCTCTGTACGCGCCATTGTAGCACGTTTGCAACCCTGGACATAAGGGCCATGAGGACTTGACGTCATCCCCACCTTCCTCCGGTTTAACACCGGCAGTCTCGCTAGAGTACTCGGCTTTACCCGTGAGCAACTAACGACAGGGGTTGCGCTCGTTAGGGGACTTAACCCGACACTTCACAGCACGAGCTGACGACAGCCATGCAGCACCTGTGCACGTTCCACCCTTGCGGGTGTGGCTCCCCTTTCAGGGAGTTAATCCGTGCATGTCAAACCCAGGTAAGGTTCTTCGCGTTGCATCGAATTAAGCAACATGCTCCACCGCTTGTGTGAGCCCCCGTCAATTCCTTTGAGTTTTAGCCTTGCGACCGTACTCCCCAGGCGGCGCACTTAACGTTTTTACATCGACCGAAAGGGCGTCAGAGCCGCTCCGATCTAGTGCGCATCGTTTACGGCGTGGACTACCAGGGTATCTAATCCTGTTTGCTCCCCACGCTTTCGTGCCTCAGCGTCAGAATAGGCCCAGCGGACTGTCTTCACCATCGGCGTTCCTGTAGATATCTACGCATTTCACCGCTCCACCTACAGTTCCGTCCGCCCCTACCTACCTCAAGACCACCAGTTCGCCGTGCCGTTCCCCGGTTGAGCCGGGGGATTTCACACGACGCTTAGCGATCCGCCTACGCACCCTTTAAGCCCAGTGATTCCGATTAACGCTCGGGTCCCCTGTCTTACCGCGGCTGCTGGCACAGGGTTAGCCGACCCTTCCTTTGGGGGCGATCGTTGGTTCTGCCCCCTGACAGTGGTTTACACGCCGAAGGCGCTTCATCCCACACGCGGCATTGCTCCGTCAGGCTTGCGCCCATTGCGGAAGATTCGTCGCTGCAGCCTCCCGTAGGAGTCCGGGCAGTGTCTCAGTCCCGATGCGGCAGGTCGTGCTCTCACACCTGCTACCCGTCGTCGCCTTGGTGGGCCTTTACCCCGCCAACTAGCTGATAGGACGATCGCCGCTCCCGAGGCGGTAAACCTTTCCTCCGTAGAGCACATGGGGTATTACCGTCAGTTTCCCGACGCTATCCCCCACCTCGGGGCACGTTCGATCGTATTCCTCGCCCTTCCGCCACTTTCCCCCTTGCGGGTTCTCGTTCGACTTGCATGCTTTAGCCATGCCGCCAGCGTTCAATCTGAGCCAGGATCAAACTCTTCGCTTGATGGACCATTGAGCGTCCGGCTTTCGCCGTCCGCCTTGTGTCACAAGTTTTGAGCCGATCCGGTTAACCCCATCCTCGCGGACGGGGCCGGTCTCATCGGGGTTGCCCCCGATGCCGGGTGTGGCCCACCCGGTGTTCTGCTGACCATTCATTGGAATCAACTCTCGTACGACCGAATCGCCGACCCTTACGGGTTGACGACCGGCCTAAGGGCTGAATCTTGCACGAGAATGGCAGCGGTTGCGGGCTGTGAATCCCGCAGCCGCCTCTTGATCGACCTCGCGTGGCCCTGGCAGGGCCGACGCGTGCAGCGCCTTGCGAGGCCGCACATTCTCGCGGTCACCCAACTGCTCACATGTCAAAGATCGGTGCTCGATGCGGGTAGCACACCCGTCCCGAGCTTCGTTCCCGAATCGGGTAGCCTCGATAGTACCACCCATCCCCCCACAGTCAAGCCTCCATCGCCCTTCACACGTCCCATTTTTCACCCCCTCGTTCCGTCACCGCGAGCGTAGCGGCCCACACCCGTTCGGGGGGTGCACCGAGCGCTTTCGCCGCTGCCGTCAGCGTTGCGCCTGTTGTTCGGACATCGTCCACGAGGATCATCCCTCGGCCGCCGGTCTCCGCACCCCGACGCACGCCGAACGCACCCGCGATGTTCCTCGCCCTCGATGAGGCCGAGAGACCAGCCTGTTCCGGCGTGTGCCGACGCCTCACCAGCGCCGGAACGACCTCGAGCCCGGATCGGCCCCCGACCGCTCGGGCAAGAGTCATCGCATGGTCGATCCCGCGGGAGATCCGGCGCCGAAGGCTTGACGCGACTGGAACCAGGACCCACTCTCCACCCGCGTCACGCACCGCGTGGATGATGTGATCGGCGAGGATCGTCCCGAGCCATCGGGCGGTGGCCCGTTGCTGGTGGAACTTGATCTCCTTGACCATGGTTTTCAGAACGCCCTCGTAGGCCCCCAGGCGGATCGCCCTGCTCCACCGCAGTCGCTTTCCGCGGCAGGCATCGCAGGACCCATCGGCGATCGAATCGCCGCCCGGACGAGTCGTCCCGCAACGCGTGCAGAATGCGCCGGAAGGATCGGGCTGCCACCCGGCCTCGGCGGCTCTGATCCAGGCCGGGGGCGAGACCAGACCGAGCCACGAGCGTTCGACATCGAGGATCGCGCGCTGAAGAGGTGGAATCGGGCTGGGCGTCGGGTGTTCGGGGGAGAGGGTGGGGAGTCGTGCCGCCGCGCGAGGAGCGTCCTCGGAGGAAGGCGACGTCTGTGAGGGGGCGGCGGGGCGGGATGGGCGAGGCGGCCAGACGAAGCGATCCATCCTCACCCCCCCAGAGCCCTGCGCAGGACCGTGGCGCGCTCGACCTGTCGATCTTCCTGCGAGAGCCTCCGGCCCACGGTTCGCTGGAGGTGTTCGCTCTGGACGGTGAGGAAGAGCCGCGTGACCGAGCGGGCGTCGAGGTCCACGAGCCCTGCGGTCGCGCCGAATCGGGCGAGGCTGAGCAGTTGCATCGCTTCCTCGCTCGTCATGAGCCGCGCGCTGCGAAGTGTTCCCACGGCCCTGTGGACCTGGTCCTCCACGACCGCTCGGCGTGTGGAGAGGAGTTTCCGTCGTGCCGCACGCTCGTACTCGATGATGCGGGGGAGGATGGCGCCTCGGAACTCGTCGAGGATGGCGCGTTCCTCCTTGCCGAGCGTGACCTGGTTCGAGAGTTGGTGGAAGTCGCCGGAGGGCTCGGAGCCTTCGCCGAGGAACCCTCGCACGGCGAGGGACATGTCGGAGGCCGCTCGCTTGAGTTTGTCGACCTCGCCCAGGAGTCGCAACCCGACGAGGTGGAGCATGACGGAGAATCGGGCTCCGGTCCCGACGTTGGTGGGGCAGGCGGTGAGGTAGCCCAGCCGAGGGGAGAAGGCGAAACCGAGGGCCTCGTCGAGGACGTCGTCGGCGCGGTTGGCGCGTTCGAAGGCGTCTTCGAGATTCAGCCCGGCGCGGATGGCCTGGATCCGCAGGTGGTCCTCCTCATTGACCATGATCGCGAGTTGCTCGCCGGGGACGGAGGCCGCGAGGGCGCGTGGCTCGTCGAGCCCGCCGATGCCGTTGGACTGCTTTCCTCGGGAGTGCTGGATCGAGATGAGGTGCCGCTCGACGCAAAGGGCACGGTCGGCGGGCGAGGCGTGGTGGAGTTCGATCCAGGCGACCTTCTCGGGGAATGTGTCGGCGCGGACGACTTCGCCCACTCTCTCGACGAGCCTCGCGCTCTCGGCCCGGGAGGCGCGGATCATGAAGCGGAAAGAGGAGATGTTGCGAGCGAGGCGCACGCGAGAGGAGAGGACGACATCGTCCTGGGCCGCTCCGCCGCCCAGCCACTCGGGATCGGAGGCGTGGTCGGGCCAGGGAGTCACTCGCCCTCCTCGAGCCGGCGGAGTTCGTCGCGGATCTTTGCCGCCCGCTCGTACTCCTCGCTGGCAACCGCCTGGTCGAGCATCCGGCGCAGGGCGACGGCCCGGCGCTCCTCCATCGAACCGTCCGAGGTGCGGCGAGGGGATTTCCCCACGTGCGTGCTCGAACCCTCGTGGGCGCGCTCGATGAGCGGGATGAGCCGGGACTCGAACGCCTCATAGCACTTGGCGCACCCGAGCAGCCCTGACTGGCGGAACGACCCGAAGGCGAGCCCGCACGCCGGACAGGCCTGCGGTCCCGGGGAGCCCTGCTTGAGGATCTGCGAGATGAGTTCCTTCACCGGGGGCTGGGCATCGACCTGGATGCCCTGGGCGCGCGCGCAGCGCTCGCAGAGATGCCGCTCGATCTTCTTCCCGCCCTTGATGATGATCTCGTGGACCGTGGCCTCGGCCTGCCCGCACTCGCACAGCATTAGGCGAGTGTAGGAATCCCGGCGGGGTGATCCAATCCGGGAGGGGCAAGCGCTGGGAATCAGCCCTGGCCGGCTTCCTTGCGGGGCCGCGTGTAGGCGTACTTCCGCTTGAAGGGCTTCTCGACGAGCCCGCCTCGGATGGCCCGTGTCGAGGCCTTGATGCGGGTCGGGACGCCGTCGACTACGGCCGTCACGTCCTGGAGGTTGGGACGGAAGGTCCGGCGGCTGATGCCGGTGGGCTTGAGGCCGAACCCGCCCTTCTTCACGGCCTGTCCACGCCACGCGCGCTTCTTGCCGAACTGCGTCTTCTTGCCGGTGAAAAAGCACTCGTAAGGCATGGCGGGCTCCTCGACTCTCAGGGGGGGAAGTGTAGCCCACCCTCAGGCCGGGACAAGCCGCCGCGGCCCGCACGCCCCGGGCCTATCCCCGGCGAAGGTTCTCACGCCCGATCATGACCTCGAAGGTCTGGACGGCGAGGTCGATCTCCTCGTCGGTCAGCCGGTTGTGGAAGGGGAGCGCAATTGTCCGCTGCGAGACCGACTCCGCGATCGGAAAGGACCCGGGCCCGAGCCCCAGCAGGTCTCTGTAGTAGGGCTGGAGGTGGATGCAAGGGAAGTAATCGGCGGCCCCGAGGTCGTGGTTGCGCATCCCCCGGATGATCCGGTCGCGCTCTTCCCCCGAGTACGTCGTCGCGAGCCGAACGACGAACACGAACCAACTCATCACCGTCTCGGCCTCGATCGTGGGAACGATGAGGTTCGGATTGGCCAGCAGGCGATCGATGTAGCGCTTCGCGACCCGCTGGCGCTGCTCGATGATCTCGTCGAGGCGCTCCATCTGCGCGACGCCGAGAGCGGCGTTCAACTCCGACAGGCGGTAGTTGTACCCCAGGCGTTCGTGGAACAGCCATGAGCCCGTCGGCACCCCACCCGTCGACGACGAGGCCTGCGAGTTCGGGATCGCGCGCCCCTGGTTGCGCATCGAGCGGCAGAGGTCGGCGAGCCTGCGATCGTCTGTGACGATCATGCCCCCTTCGCCCGTGGTGATCTGCTTGTTGGGGTAGAACCCGAAGACCCCGACGCGGCCGAACGTCCCGCAGGCACGGCCCTTGTAGGTCGTGCCCAGCGCCTCGCACGAGTCCTCGATCAACGGGATCTCGTGACGCGCGGCGATGGCCGCGTACGCGTCCATGTGGGTCGGGTTGCCGAAGGTCTCGACCGCCAGGATCGCGCGTGTTCGCGGGGTGATGGCCGCCTCGACCTTCGCGGGGTCCATGTTCAGCGACCTCGGGCAGATGTCGACGAAGACCGGCCTGGCGCCGACGAACAGGATGCAGTTCGACGAGGCGATGAACGAGAAGGGGGTCGTTACGACCTCGTCCCCCGGCCCGATGTCCAACGCTCGCATGATCAGGTGCAGTCCGGAGGTGCCCGAGGAGACCGCGACCGCGTGCGTGCAGCGGCAACGCTCCATGACGAGCCCTTCGAACCGCTCGACCATCGGCCCTATCGAAAGCCGACCGGAGCGGAGCGTCCGCACGACCAGGTCGATCTCGTGCGCCGTGATGTCCGGTCGGCTCAGGGGGATTTCTTGGTCGGACATTCGAACTCCTCACTCTCTCCATCGGCTCGCGCGCGACCGCGGCTTTGCCCGCTCGCGCTGCCCGGGAGGTATCGGGCAGCGCGAGCGGGTTCAGGGCGGCGCGGGGGTAGGGGAAGGAGGGGGTGACCGGCTCAAGGCCTCGCCCGGCGGATCCCCTCCGTCAAGGTCGTCACGAGTTCTCGAAGGGGGATCCCATCGAGCCCTTCGATCCCACGGATAGGCTCGTCCCGGTCGAGCATCTCCCGGACACGCTTGCACGCCGTCACCACCGTGGAGTGGTTCGGGCGGGCGAGCGCCCTGGCGATCTCGGGGAAGGACTGCGAGGTCAGCATCCGGCAGAGGTGGGCGGCGATGGATCGGGCGAGCACGACACGCGGATGGCGTCCCCGACCGGCGAGGTCGTCGGGCTCGACGCCCAGCGCCTTGCGGACGTGCTCGACGACGGCCTCGGCGCGGATGGGACGCCCCTGCGAGCGGTCCTCGGGCCCCAGGCCCAGTGCCCGGCGGACGATCGATGCCCCGATCCGGCCCGCGCCCGCATGGTCGGGAACAAGTCGATGCAGCGCCTCGACGCGGTTCATCAACCCTTCGAGTTCGCGGACCGAGGCCTCGGCACCCGCCTCGCGGATGAGGAGCTCCGACGCGGCGGGCTCGAGGTCGATCCCCAGGCGAAGCGCGATCGTCGAGACGATCGCCCGGCGCGTCGCGGGGTCCGGCGGCTCGATCTTGACCACCATCCCGGAGAGGAAGCGCGAGGTCAGCGCACCGCTCAGGCGGCCGATCTGGCGCGGGTGGGCATCGGAGGCGAGGACAACGCGCGAGCCGTCGAGGTCGATCGCGTCGAACGTGTGGAGGAGTTCGGTCTGCGTCGCCTGTTTGTTGGAGAGGAAGTGAACGTCGTCCAGGCAGAGCAGGTCCACGCCGCGATAGGCCCTGCGGAAGGCCTCGAGGCGGTTGGTGCGGAGGGCGGTGATGAACTCGTTGGTGAAGGTCTCGGCGGGGATGTATCGGACACGGGCGCGCGCGTGAGTGTCGAGGAATCGTCCCGCGATCCCCTGCAGCAGGTGTGTCTTGCCCAGCCCCGAGGGACCGTGGATGAACAGCGGGCTCATCCGCCTTGGCATCCGCGCATCCGAGACCTGCGTGGCGGCGGCGTAGGCGAGGCGGTTGGATGCGCCGACAATGAACGTGTCCAGGCGATACTTCGCCTCCCACGCCTTCTCCCCCGCGCGAGGAGGAGCCTTGGTCGAAGCATGGCGACGCGGCTCCTCGGCGGGGGGAGCGAGGTCGGCGGGCGGGCGCTCGGCGAACGCCCCCGCGTCGATCGTGAACCGCACTTCCACGTCCGAGCGCACGAAGCCGGATTTCTCGAGTTCCGCACGCGCGGCCCTGCGGAGCGGGTCCTCGAACCGGCGACGGAGCAGGTCCGCCTTGAAGCCCGTGGGCACGGTGACATCCAGCCGGCCCTCGTGGAGTTCGAGGCTCGCATCCCGACGGAAGTACCGCTCGCAGCGTTCTTCCCCCACTTCCGCCGAGAGCCTGGTGAGGATGCCCGAGAGCAGTTCCTGGCGTCCATTGCTCGACGCGTGGTCGGGGTCGTCGTGATGCACGCGTGCCGGCCTTCCCGGGAAGAGCCCGTCCTCGAGGCGATCGAGTCCGTTCGTGGGGGGCGCACCTCAACCGGGACGAGCCGTCCGGCTCGCCGATTCGTCGTCATTGCTCACGAATCCGACACGCGGCCCAACCGCCGCGAGAGGTCTACTCGCCCGCCGGCCTCTCCCTGGCCAAGCGAGGGCAAAAATAGCGACTCGCGAGGCATCGGGCAACGGGGTCTTGTCTCTTCCGCTTCCCACACGCGAGAGATCCGTTCATTCTCAACAGGTTAGCGTTGGATTTTTTTCTTTGTCCACCGGAAGGCGCGCGCGTGCGAACAACCGGTGCATAAGTCAGCGCGCCGGTCGCACCATCGCGGCGCGTTTCGCGAAAGGCCTGAAGCCCGCACGCCGGTAGAGGCGCATCGCCGGCGTGTTGCGCGTGTCCACCGCGCACGCGATCTCTGCGGCGTCGGTCCCGCGGACGCCCGCGAGCCCGAACGCGAGCAACCGCGACCCCAACCCTCGACCGCGCAGTTCCGGCGCCAGACCGAAGTACACGAGCTCGACGCTCGAAGGCCCGCGGCAGACATTGAACAGCATGCACCCCACCGGTTGGGCGCCGCGGAAGACCAGCCACCAGAGGGACGGATCCCACTCACCGGTCGCGCGATGCGAGTCGAAGACATCCTTCGTCTCGCGCAGCCCGCACAGTTCCGGGCAATCCAGCGTGTCGACGTAGGACCGATCGAGCGCCTCGATGGTCCGCGCCTCGTCCGCCTCGTGCTCGCCGGTGGCGCCGAATGCCCGGACCTCGATCCCATCGCCCCAGTTGGCGGGCGCCGCTGGGACGACCCGCCCCCGGTTCGAGCGCCGGAGGTACGAGAGCACTCCGACATCGACGAACCCTGCGAGGTGGAGCGCGCGGATCGTCGTTGTTTCCTCTGGCGCGGGGAGCACCTGCACGATCCTGACATCAATCGGCCGTCGGCGTTCGATCTCCTCGCAGGCGACGCGGATGAGTCCGGCCAGTTCCTCCGGCCGATCGGCGTCACGGGCATCCTCCCCGGCGTGGGGAAGGAAGAGCATGGCCGTCCGTCCTGTGCCGATGACCGCCAGGCAGGCCTCGCGGAACCGCCCCGAGACAGGATCGGTCGTCGCCCAGCAGAGATCGAGGTCGATCCCGTGGCCGGAGGCGGAGGCCACCAGCCGCAGGGCCGCGCTGCGACGTTCCTCCTCGGGGACGTTGACGAGGCGTTCGGCGGCCTCGGCGCGGCGTTCCGGGGGGACACGGACAACCTCCGGCACTCGCGCTGAAGACCTGGGTTCGGCCATCGTCTCCTCCCCGATTGACGGGGACGCACACGCCTGTAGACTACACCCCTCGGATCACCGGAGCACCGCATGTCCCGAACGCTCAAGGCCCTGCTCGCTTGCCTCGCCCCCGCCGTCCTTGCGGCCAGCCCCGCCGGCGCTTGGGCGCCGTCTTCCTGGGCCGCTCCGGAGCCGGACCCGATCCCTCGCCGCTGGGAACTGGACGTGCAGGTCGGGGCGCTCCGCCTGGCCACGCTGGCGGATCGAGCGGGGCAGGTGAAGGTCTACGCCTACCTGACGTACACCGTCACGAACAACTCGGGAACCGACCTGCTCTTCGCTCCATCCTTCGAGATGGCGACGGATGAAGGCCAGATCGTCCGCTCGGGCCGGGGCGTCCCGACCGAGGTCACCGCGGCCCTGATCCGTCGGCTTGCCAACCCGATGCTGATCGATCAGAACTCGATGATCGGCCCGTTGCTCCAGGGCGAGGAAAACGCCCGGGAAGGCCTGATCGCCTGGCCGCTGGACGACCTGAACGTGGGAGAGATCCACGTGTATCTGGCCGGCTTCAGCGGCGAGACCAAGACCATCCAGATCTACGACCCGGAGAGCGGAGGGCGGGTGCCGCTGGTCCTGCGCAAGACGCTGATGATGCGGTACCTGATCGACGGCGAACTCAACCCGAAGGATTCGTCCGCCCTCCGACCCATCGACCCCCGCGGGAAGTGGATCCTGCGCTGAGGTGGACTCTTCTCGTCCCGCTCGCCTACCCTTTCACCCCCCGGCATCGGACCAACTCGCACGGGGCCGAGGTTTTTGACATGGCACACAAAAAGGGACAGGGCTCGACCCGCAACGGCCGCGACTCGAACCCGCAGTATCGCGGGATCAAGTTGTACGGCGGAGAGACGGCCCAGCCCGGCTCCATCATCGTGCGTCAGGTGGGAACGCCGTTCCTCCCCGGCTTCAATGTCCGCAGGGGCCAGGACGACACGCTCTACTCCGTCGCCCACGGGAAGGTCATCTACAAGGGCCGAAAGGTCCATGTCGATCCGACCGAGCCCGGGGCACCGCGTCCGGCGTGGCTGGGCAACTGAGCAATCGCATTATCCATTAGCCCTCGAAGAGCCGGGCTGCGCCGAACATGCACTGAGTGAGCTGCGTCACTCGTTCTTAGCCTCGCCAGTGCTTTCGAGTTTGTCCAAGCGCTCCTCTGTCCGATCCAACCATTCCTCGTGCTTTTCGTGATCGGCCCTGAGGTCAGTGAGTGACTGTTCAATCTTCGCGAGTTCCGGAGCGGATCGGCTCTTCCCGAACCGGCTGACAGCCCCGCCGCCGCCGGCGGCAAGAGCCCCGGTGCCCAAGAGCCATGCGACGAGCTCCGTCGTGCTAACCCCCTTGAGTTGCTGGATCATGTCGGGCGAGAGCCCGCGCGCCTGCAGGAGTTGCTCGAGCGATTCTCGGGTGATGGCGCCTGAACTACTGGCTTGGAGCGCCTTGATCTCCTCGGCGATGGGTTCACGAATCCGAACGAGTTCGGCGCGCAATGCCGGATCGATCGCCTCCAACTTCGACTCGAGTTTCGTGACCGATGTCTCGATGCGCTGCGTGCGTTCTGCGACGTCGGATCGAACAACTCCGATCTTGGCGTTCATCGCTTCGTCTGTCTTGCGCGACGCCTCTTCGACCATCGTGCGCGTCGTTCGCTCGCTGATGGCCTCGGTCATCCTCAGGCCGTTCCCTACGATTCCCGCAACATTGCCCGAAGTGATCGCAGCGGCTCCACCGACGGCGGCGTTCACGATGCTCTCGATGTCGACAACCTGCTTCCTCGAAGCCTCGACTTCCGCACGAAGTCTTGCCTCGAGTTCGCCGTCCGCCCTTCGCATCGCCTCGATCTGCTTGTTTAGCCCTTCAAGGTCCCCCTGGAGGATGTGCTTGTGCTCGTTGCTCAACGCCTCCCGGTTGCTGTTGTCGTTCACGATGATATCGAACTTAGCCTCTTTCACATCCGTTCGTGTGGCGCACGATGACGCGAGGATGAAGAGCGGCACGCACGCGACCACGAAGATGAGCCTTGGCATGGGACCTCCCGATCGAAGAACGCCGAGCTTCTAACACTCATCACATCTTCGCAAGTTTGACCACGACTCGCAAGTCAACTGGGCGGATGCGGAATCTAGCGGTTCGCGTGAGCCGTCCGCGATCTCGACCGAATCGCCCACTCGGACGACCGATCGAACAGGTAACTTTCTATTGACGCTGTACTTATGAACCCGTGAGATGATGAGCCCATGGCCCGTCATCAGCATCGGAAAATCAACGGCCCTTACCGAGAGTCGAACGCCAAGCTCACCCTCGCCAGCGTCTTGACCAGCGCCGGAACCTCGGCCAGCGCCATGATCGTCGAGGCGTCGCTGGGGGATTTTTCGGGTTCCGGGTGGCACTCGACAAAGACCGCGTGAACCCCGGCCGCGACGGCGGCCCGCGCGAGCATCGCCGATCGCTCGGGCCGCCCTCCCGTCTGCTCGCCGGCGCCGGGGAGTTGCACGGAGTGGGTGCAGTCGAAACAGACCGGTGGCGAGCCTCCCGGCGCGTCCAGTTCCATGAGGTCGCCCAGGCCGATGAAATCGTTGACGAGCCGGTGGTAGCCGAAGAACGTCCCCCGCTCCGTGAGCATCATGTTCTCGCACCCGCCCTCGGCGAGTTTCACCACCGCGCCGCGCATCTCCGCCGGCGCGACGAACTGTCCCTTCTTCACGTTCACGCCCCGCCCGTGAGCCGCGGCGGCCCGGGCGCACGCCACGAGCAGGTCCGTCTGGCGGCAAAGAAACGCCGGGACCTGAAGCAGATCGACGACTCGGGCGACCGGCTCGGCCTGCTCGGGCGTGTGGATGTCCGTGGTGACCGGGACGCGGAGCGTCTCGCGGATACGGGCGAGCCAGTCGAGGCCTCGATCGAGCCCCGGCCCTCGGGCGGAGCGAATGCTCGACCGGTTTGCCTTGTCGAAACTGCCTTTGAAGATGAAGCCAAGGCCGGCCCCGAGGCAGGCGTCGCGAACGAGTGAAGCCGTTGCCAGCGAGGCTTCCAGCGACTCCAGGACACAGGGCCCGGCCACGATCGCGAGCGGTTGCCCCTGTCCGATCGTCACGCTCCCTGCCTTGCAGACCCTCGGCATGCCCAAGCGTAGGGCGACGCCCCTGAGATCGCGGCGGGCGTACATCCGCTCAAAAAGTTCTTGACAAGGCGTGGCCAAGCCAGATTCTGTGCGTACGTTGTCCCACGGAGGATTACCGCATGAAGATTCCGGCGTTTGTTGTACTGGCGCTGTCCGGGTCGGCTCTCGGGCACTTCGTCGAGTTTCGCCACACGGGGTTTGGTTCAGGAACGCTCGACGGGGTCCCGTTCGGCCCGACCACGTTCACCCTGATCGGGCACGGGAACAACGATTCCCGCACTTCGTTCTTCGGCGGGTTCTCGGTCGCGCACGACCACTCGCACGTGATGATCGAGGGGTTGGGGATGTTCGACTTCCAGGTCCCCACCCGGACGTTCGTCTCCAACACCAACAAGATCGTCGGGTTCTCCCGGGCCTTCGGGCCGGGCTTCGATCTCATCAACGGCCCGACCGACAACGCGTTCACGTTCTGGGACATGATGCTGCCGATCGGCCCGATTTCAGGGGATGACGGCAAGATCATCCAGTGGGTGGCGGGCGACATGCAGACGTCCGGCGGGATCCTCGTCCTCCAGGACGCCACGGATGTTCCCATGACCTTCGAGATGACGATGGTCCCCACCCCAGGGGTCGCGGCTCTCCTTGCTCTGTGCGTGCTGGCGCCACGGCGGCGGCGAGGGCGCTGAGGACGTACCGACGATCGATGGGGGCCGTGGTGTGCGGACGCCTTGCCTCTTGCTGGGCAAGCCCGCGGCTCGCGCGTGAGGAAGGCGAGCGAGCCGCGTCCGATAGTCTGCCACGGGGTTGGTTCGGATCAATGGGTGAGGTTGGCTTGATACGACCCCGCTCGATCGGATACCTTGGAGGGAACCCCGCATCCCCGAAAGGGGGGCGGGCATGCCCGTGTGCCCCTTGCCCAGGAGAGAGCCCATGACCACCCGACTCGCCGTGTCAGCCCTCGTGTCCGCCCTTGCCGGCGCTCCCGCGCTGGCCGACACCATCACCTTCAGCCATGTCGGGACGGGGAGCGGAACGCTCAACGGAGTTGGGTTCGGGCCCGTGGAAGTCCGGCTCACCGGCGTGTCGGACACCGCCAACCGGCAATCGCTCGGGTTCGGGTGGTGGATCGACCACACCACTTCCACGGTGGAGATCCAGGGCGTCGGGACGTTCGGGTTCACCGTCGGAACAAGGACCTTCGTGAACAACTCCGGGAACCTCGTCGGGTTCTCGCGGGCGGGCGGATTCGGGAACGACCTCTTCAACGGGCCCTCCAACCCGGCCTTCGGCACGTGGGACATGCTCTCGCCGATCGGTCCCATCGTCGGGAACGGTTCGTTCCTCCAGTGGGGCTCGGGCGACATGATGACCACCGGCGGCGTGCTGATCCTGAACACCGAGGGGACATCCGTCACGTTCACCGCGTCGATCGGCGTCGTGTGCTATCCCGATTGCGAGGAGGATGGAGACCTCGACATCTTCGACTTCCTCTGCTTCCAGGGCGAGTTCGCGAACCAGACGAAGTACGCCGACTGCGAGGGCGACGGCGACTGGGACGTCTTCGACTTCCTCTGCTTCCAGGGGCAGTTCGCCAATGGCTGCGACTGATCCTGCGCGAGGACGCTAGGCCCTGGGAACATTGACCACAACGGTCTGGACGTTGCTGCCGCGCTGGCCGTGGAGCATGGTCCATTTCAGGTTGGCGTGCTCGACCATCCCCGGGATGAGGATGAGATCGATGAGCTGACCGATGCCGAAGAGCCCGAAGGTGAAGAGCCAGAGGAGCCCGCTGAGGATCTTGCCGTTATAGAAGCGGTGGATCCCGCAGAACCCGATGATGCAGAGCAGCCAGAGGATATAGGAGACTCCGGTGGACTTCATGGGCACGTGCTCCAGTGTGGATCAGGACGTGACAAGCGCCGGTCTTGGGACGGGAACGCGAAGCCTTGGAGGATCCAGAACAACGATCACGTCTCTGTCTCCGTCGAGGCTAACTTCGGTCTCGACCGGCTGTCAATACCAGGCACGTCGCAACCGCATGCGACATCGTGGGTTGTTGGCAAGTCGCGACCCAAGATTCCGTGCCACTTCCGCCCCCTCCGTTACCGACGCCGCGGCGGAGTCCGCCTGGGCTGGGTTGGAGGGGGTGTCGGTTTCACTTCCTGCGCCTTCACCACCCGCATGATAGTCTCTCGCATCGCCTCCACATCCAGGTCCATGCGTGTCGCCCCGACCCCCTCCGCAAAGCACGACACCGTGACCGTCTCGGCGATCTGGTCGATGTCCCCAAGGGGCCCAAGCAGCACACGCACGCTCGAACCCGCCGGGATCCGCTCCACATAGACCACGCCCCCGTATCCAAGTTTCGCGCGCTCGGCCCTCAGCCGCCGGGCCTCCACACGCTTCTGCCACGAGGCCTCGTCCACCCCCAGCAGCGCCTCCATCGCGCGGGCCTGGACCCAGTGGGCGTACTCCGCCTCCCACATCTTCTCGATCCTGGCCCGGTTCATGCGCACGTCCGTCACGATCGCCAGGTCGTGCAGCGGCTCCTTCGTGCGGTTCGTGACGACCGCGAACCCGGCCGTCCCCGGCGTCACCGACCCGTTGGGGGACGAGGGAGTCTCAAACCGCACCTCGATCCCCAGGAGGTCACCCGGCGCCCCGGCAGCGAGCATCGCCCTCGCCGCCTCTCGCATCGCGTTCTGCGACCGCTGGATCTCCACCGAATCCGCCATGATCGAGCGCAGGCGCTCGGCCGCCCTGTCCACCGCTCCACCCCTCGAACCGAAGATCCGGCCCACCTCGTGAAGGGCTTCCGAGGGCGGGCTGTCAAGTGACGTGAGCGCATACTCCGCGAGTTCGGCATAAAACTTCGCCGCCTCGAGCGTGAAGTCCCGCTTGCGGTTGGTGATCTCGAAGAGGAGATGGATCCCGATCGCGGATTTCACGAGCCGTTGCACGGAGGGGTCCTTCGAGTCCCGGAACGCCGCGAGGTCCTCGATCCGGTGCGGGTGCGCCACCCGCTGTGTCCCCGTGTAATACTCCTCCGACATCGCCGCCATCAGGCTCATCCGCTCTGAACGCGGGGCGCGTGGGGCGGCCACGTGTTCCACAGGCGCGGGCGTGGGGGTTTCCACCGCTCGATCCGGGACGGGACGCGCGGGCTTCTGGGCGGGCTTGGGCGCGGGACGAACAACGGCGACGCCGCGCTCGATCCGCTCGATCTCCGATCGTTGATAGGGTACTTCCGCCCGGATCGAGCCCATCTTGACAAGCACGCGGATCTCCCGATCCGTCTCCCCCACGATCTTTCCCTCGATCACCTTCCCGCCTACGAAGTGGACGAGGTCAACCGTCTCCGTGTCCGAGCCCCCGCCCGACTGGCCCCATGACGCCGGGGCGAGCCCGCCGAACACACAGATGATCAGCACGACCGTGGACCAGCGCAGGGTGCCGGGCCTTGGAACGGTGCTCGTTACGTTTCCCGCTCTGTTGCTAGGATGCGATGAACCCACGTGCGACCTCCTCAGTCCCTGTACCGCTTGCCCGATACGGGCTCGGGGCAACCCATCAGCGAGCGTGTCGAACACGCCGCGACAGCCGTGCATATTCTCGGCGATCCACGGCCCACGCAAGGAGGGTTGTTGGGAACGACGGAAGGGTCTTTCAAGGGCGCAAGAAAAGCCCCGGGCACAGATCCCGGGGCCTTGCCGATCGTTGATGGCCATGATCTTGCGGATCGCAGGGCGATCAATAATCCATGTCGTCCATGCCGTGGTCGTGCCCGTGCCCGCCGCCACCCTTCTTCTTTTCCTTGATCTCGACGATGGCGGCCTCGGTCGTGAGCAGCAGCCCGGCGATGCTTGCCGCGTTCTGGAGCGCCACCCGCTCGACCTTCGTCGGCACGATCACGCCCATCTTCACCAGGTCGCCGTACTCGTGCGTGAGGGCGTTGTACCCGAAGTTGGCCTCGGCGGATTCCTCGACCTTGGAAGCGACGATGGACCCGTCGAGCCCGCAGTTGTGGGCGATCTGCTTGACGGGGGCCGAGAGTGCGCGGTGGACGATATCGATCCCGATGCGCTCGTCACCGGAGAGTTTCTTCCGGAGTTTTTCGAGGGCGGTGCGGGCGCGAAGGACGGCGACCCCGCCGCCGGGAAGGATTCCCTCCTCGACGGCGGCGCGGCAGGCGTGGAGGGCGTCCTCGACGCGGGCCTTCTTCTCCTTCATCTCGACCTCGGTCGCGGCTCCGACGTTGATCTGCGCGACCCCGCCGGCGAGTTTGGCGAGTCGCTCTTCGAGTTTCTCGCGGTCGTAGTCGCTGGTGGTGGCATCGACCTGGTGGCGGATCTGCTCGATGCGGCCCTTGATGTCGGATGACTTGCCCGCGCCCTCGACGATGGTGGTGTTGTCCTTGTCGATGGTGATCTTCTTGGCACGGCCGAGGTCGGAGAGCTCGAGTTTCTCGAGATCGATGCCGAGTTCCTCCATGACGGCACGCCCTCCGGTGAGGATGGCGATGTCCTCGAGCATGGCCTTGCGACGGTCGCCGAAGCCCGGGGCCTTGACGGCGCAGACCTTGAGAACGCCCCGGAGTTTGTTGACGACGAGGGTGGCGAGGGCTTCGGACTCGACGTCCTCGGCGATGAGGAGGAGGGAGCCGCCGGTCTCGGCGATCTTGCCGAGGATCGGGATGAGTTCCTTGGCGGAGGTGATCTTCTTCTCGTGGATGAGGACGTAGGGCTTGTCGAGTTCGCACTCCATGGTGGCGGCGTTGGTGACGAAGTGTGGGGAGAGGTAGCCCTTGTCGAACTGCATGCCCTCGACGAGTTCGACCGCCGTCTCGAGGGACTTGCCCTCCTCGACCGTGATGACGCCGTCCTTGCCGACCTTGTCCATGGCCTGGGCGATGATCTTGCCGATCTCCTCGTCCTGGTTGGCGGAGCAGGTGCCGACCTGGGCGATCTCCTTCGACCCTGCGACGGGCTTGGAGAGGCGTGCGAGCTCCTCGACGATGGCCGCAACGGCCTTATCGATGCCGCGCTTGACCTCGTTGGGATTGGCGCCGGCGGTGATGTTCTTGAGGCCCTCGGCGTAGATGGCCTCGGCGTAGATGGTGGCGGTCGTCGTGCCATCGCCGGCGTCCTTGGAAGACTTGCTGGCGACCTCCTTCACCATCTGGGCGCCCATGTTCTCGTAGGGGTCCTCGAGGGTGATCTCCTTCGCGACCGTCACCCCGTCCTTGGTCACCGTCGGCGTCCCGAAGGACTTCTCGAGGACGACGACGCGGCCGGAGGGCCCGAGGGTGACCTTGACGGCGTGGGCGAGTTTCTGGACGCCGCGGAGGATGCGCTCCCGGGCGTCGGTGTTGTAGGCAATGGACTTGGCGGCCATGGTGGTGTTCCTTTCAGAGTTCGTACTTCACGGGCGCGGCCCGCGATGGGTTAAGACGGTTTCAGGCCGATGCGGATCCACGCGACCCGTTCGGCGTCGATGATGAAGACGGACTTTCCGTCGGTGACCTTGACGAGGTGGTCTTCCTCGTCGGGGATGAGCATGGCGTGGGGGAGGTGGAGGCGGTTGGTGTGAGAGGCGTTGTAGACATCGAAGACGACCTCCAGGTCGCGCTCGCCGTTGAGTTCTCGGAGGGCTTTTCGCAACTGCTCGGTGGTCATCGGGCCCCCGGTCAGTCGATCACGGCAAGGATGTCTTCCTCGGAGACGATGAGGTATTCCTTGTCGTTGAGTTTGACCTCCGTGCCGCCCCACTTGGAGATGAGGATCCGGTCGCCCTTCTTGATGGTGAGGGGGATGCGCTGGCCGGTCTCGGTGTTGAGGGAACCGTCGCCCACGGCTTCGACCGTCGCGGTCATGGGCTTTTCCTTGGAGGTCTCGGGAAGGAAGATCCCCGAGGCGGTCTTGGTCTGGGCCTCGTCGCGGGTGATGAGGATCTTGTCCCCCAGGGGACGGATGAGGTTGCTCTTGGCCATGTCCTTCGTTCTCCTGTCGGTCAGAATGCCCGGGCCCGCCGGGACGAGCCCCGGCGAGATCCGGAAGGTTCAACATCCGGGCCAGCGCCCGTGGTAATGACGATGGAGGCAGCGACGAAGCACCTCCAGAAGCAACTCGAGATCCCCCGCGTGCCGCGGCCTGTCGATCACCGCGAACGCCCCGACCCGCAACGCCTCGGCGAGTTCACGCGACGCGTCGCGGTGCGTCCTCCCCCGTTTGACGACCACCACCGGCGGCGGGTCGGGCGACCTCGACAGCAGATGCAGCACCCGCTCGCCCGACTCCTCCCCCGTTCGACCGGAGTCGAGGGGGAGCCCAAGATCAACGACGGCAATGTGGATCGGGTACTCCCGAATCACCGCCGTGGCTTCTGTTCCGGAATGCGCGCGGAGCGACTGCACGCCCATGGGCTCGAGCAGGCGCGGCAAGCGGTCGGCCCAGCACTCGGGCTCCCAACCAGCATGGGACAGGAGGAGATTCAGCCTGCCCCCCAGACCACCGGCGCCCCCTCCCACTCCCGCACCGGCCCCGCCGACGACACCGCCGGACAACCCGGTGGGCGTGCGACCCCCCCCGCCCTGGCCAGCCTCGTCGGAATGGGAGCGCACATTGACCATCAGGGGCAACTGATGGCAACGGCGATGCCGGACGGCTTGCGGGGGGCTGCCCGATCCGTGACCCGATCCACCACACAGGTGCCCATTTTCCTGCCAACCGCCGGGGCTTCCTCCCCGGGGCGTGCCAAAGTGGCAGCCGATCCCGTGGGGTCTTTCGTCGAGGATCGGCTAGGATCGAACGCGATGGATGCACTTTCATGGGTTCTGCTCGTGGTGGCTTTCGCGGCTCTGGTCGGGTGCGGATGGCTGCTGGCCCTTCGGGCGAAGTCGGGGGCTGAACTGGCTGCGGCGAGGCGTGAGATCGATGAGCGGAACGCCCGACTGGTGCCTCTGGAGGTCAGGGCGGCCCGGGCGGAGGAAGAGGCGCGGCGTCTGGGGGCCGATGCGGCCGCGCTGACGGAGAAGCATGCGGCGGCAGAGCAGCGACTGGCGGATGCACACGCGGCGGCGGCCCGGACGCTGTCGGAGAAAGAGGCGGCGTTGCGCGAGCAGTTCGAGGCGAGCCTCAAGGCGTGCGAGGACAACTTCAAGGCCCTGGCGGGGGCGGCGCTCTCGGACGCGCAGAAGCAGTTGCTGGACCTTGCGCAGCAGACGTTCAAGGCCGAACGCGGACAGGCGGTTCGAGAGTTGGAGCAGCGCCGCGAGGCGGTGGACACCCTGATCAAGCCCATCGCCGAGGCGCTGAAGAAGACCGATGAGAAACTCGGGACGATCGAGAAGACGTGGACGTCGGACCGCGCCTCTCTGGGCGAGCAGTTGCGCGCGGTCACCATGAGCGGGGACCGGCTTCGCGAGGAGACCTCGCGGCTGGCGTCGGCGCTCCGAGACCCCAACGTCCGCGGGCGCTACGGCGAGGTGCAGTTGCGGCGCGTGGTCGAGATCGCCGGGATGACGTCCTATTGCGACTTCACGGAGCAGGACCGGACGGTCGACTCGCAGGGCAACCCGCTCCGCCCGGACATGATCATCCGCCTTCCGGGCGAGCGCTGCATCATCGTGGACGCGAAGGCCAACCTGAAGTTCTATCTCGAGGCACTCAGCGCCACCGACGCGGAGGCGAGGGAGCAGTACCTTCGGGACTACGCACGGCAGATGGTCAAGCAGGCCTCGGACCTGGCGAAGAAGAAGTACTACGCCGAGTACGACGGTTCGCCCGACTTCGTCGTCATGTTCGTTCCGGGGGACGGGTTCCTGGATGCGGCGCTCGCGAACGAGCCGGACCTGCTGGAACTCGCCGCGCGGCAGCGGGTGGTCCTGGCGAGCCCGGCGACGCTGATCGGGCTGCTGCGCGCCGTGGCGCTCGCCCTTCAGGAGCAGCGGGTGGCGGAGCAGGCCCGCGAACTGCGCGAACTCGGGCGGGAACTCCACGACCGCGCCTGCATCGCCTTCAAGCATCTTGCGGACCTCGGCGGCTCGCTGGGCCAGGCGGTGGAGCGGTACAACAAGGCGATGGGCTCGGTGGAGTCGCGTCTCGTCCCCACGCTGCGAAAGTTCGAGGAGGGTGGGGCGGGGAGCGGGAAGACGATCCCGGAGTTGCCGGAGATCACGGCGATGCCGAGCCGGGGGACGGTGCCGGAGCGGGACTGATAGTTTCGCCGGGAAGTCTCAGGTTGGACATCTCAGGTGGGACGAGCGTTGCAGCGCGCGTGGAGCCGAGCTTACGTTCCGAACCTTGCCACCACGCCGCGTCCTCGCGACTGGTGTCTTGAGGGCCCTGCCCGCGGCTTCGTGATGTCGGGGTCGTGCTCGTTCTCCCGGCCAGCGGCCACCGCGCGATCGCGCTCCGCCTCTTCCGGGGAGGGTGTGCCGGGGGAACCGCTGGTTCCCCGGCGCTTGCAATCCTCTCTCACGCTCAAGACCGAGCCGACTGCCGGCATGCCTCGGTCGAATCGAACGGAGACTCCGCCGCATCGGGCGGAGTGGACGCCGCGGCGTGTGCCACACTCGCCTCGCACTCGCCTGCCCAGCACCGTATATCATGCCCTGTGAATAGAACCTTTGCCATTACGCATGTGATTTCTCCGGAGAACGACGATCCCCTTCGTCAACCTGAGCTGGACTTCCTTCTGCGCGAGAAGAGAACTCCGCTGATCGCGATAGGCGCAAACGTGCGCGGGCCAACGCATCGGGACCGCGGGACACGCCACGCCAAGAAGAAGGCTCAGGAATTCGAGTGGTTCGGCGATCTCGCCCGGAACGGTGGATATGTGATCGCCAACTATCACGGCCTCAGTCCGAAGGCGTACCAAAGGATCGTCGGGCGCGTCGACCCTGGACCGAGTCGCACGTGGCGAGAAGACATTCCCGAACTTCCCGGCCTTCTTGTCCTCAAGCTGAGCGGGGCACGGCAGATCGACGCCAGGAACGTGTCGGACCTCTGCCAGAACCGGGAGCGCTGGACGGTGCGTGACATCACCGCCGAGGCGGCTGATCGGATCGCGAAGCTGGTGGATTTGCCGGGCTGATCCTTTCAGGGGGTGTGCCCCTTTTCATCGCGGACGGCAACCCTTCACACCCTCTCCAGTTTCGTCACCCGCCCCACCTCGACCCATTCCACGATGAAGATGTTCCCTCGGCGGTCGAAGATCCCGCCGTGGGGCGCGATGAACTTCCCGGGGATGAACTGGTCGCGTGCCTTGTCCCTCAGCCCGAAGTCCCCGCCATCGCCCAGGTGCGCGATGAGCTTGTTCTGGCGATCGAAGATCGTCACCCGCGCCTCAAGGTCCGGGATGAGCAGGTCGTTCCCGTGCGTGTGGAAGTGGCACGGCGAGCGAAGCTCTTCCGTCACGAACCCCAGGCACCGCCCATCGAGCGTGAAGCTCTGGATGCGCCGGTTGGATCGGTCGGCAACGAGCAGCACCGGTTCAGACCCGGGCCGCGTGTCCACCATCAGACCGTGCGGACAACTGAGCTGGCCGCGCCGGTTGCCGGGGCCGCCGAAGGACCCGAGGTAGTTCGCCTTGGCATCGTACCGGTGGATCCACGAGAGGCCGTAGCCGTCGGCGATATAGATCGTCCCATCAGGTGCAGTCGCGATGTTCGTCGGGCGGTACTGCCCCGGGTTGTCGTAGAGGCCCGAATCCTCCGGCACGCCGAGGCGCCAGACATCCTCCCCCTCCAGCGTCGTCTTGACGACCAGCCCACGTGCGGGGTCGCAGAGATAGAGAAACTCCTCACGCCCCTCCTGGGCGAGGTGCAGGCCGTGGGCGCCGCCGCGGAACTCCGCCCCCCAGCTTCGGATGAACCGGCCATCGGCATCGAAGACGGCGATCGCATCGGCGCTGCCGCTGGAGGCATGGACGGTGTGCTTGATGTAGATCCGCCCCGCGGCATCCTCGCACACACCGTGCGTGTTGCCGAAGGCCTGGTTGGCGGGCAGCTTCGCCCAGTCGTGGATAACGCGGTAGGTGTGGTCGCCCGAACCCACGGTGATCGGGTCGAGGCCGGACTTGCCCGAGGCGAGGATGATGCGGGGGGCGGCGATGCCCGTCGCGCCGATGGCCATGGTCTTCAGAAACTCGCGGCGGCGCTGCATGTGGTTCTCCTGGGGTGGGAGCGGAGCGGCTTTGGCCATCGTTGTACCCCATTCGCAACCGGGCGTCGAGCCTTCTCATAGACTCCGCAAGAAGGAGCCTCGCCATGCCCATCCTCGCCGTGCTCGCTCTCCTCGTGCCGCTTGCCCAGCCTGCGGAACCCCCGACTCTGGAACAGTTCTTCAAGATCCGCGCTCCGTCTTCCCCGCGTCTGGCGCCGGACGGCTCGCTCTATGCGTCGGACTGGCCCGATGGCATCACACAGCTCTACCGCCGCGCGCCCGGAGCCGGGATCGGCGCACCCATGACGAAGCTCACCGACTTCCCCGACGGGATGAGCCGCTACACGATCTCTCCGGACGGCTCGCGGGTCATCGTCTCGGCCGGCGTCGGCGGGAACGAGCAGACGCAGTTGTATCTACTCGAGCCCGGGGGCCCGCGGGCGCTCACCGAGAACCCCCGCGCGGTCCATTCGTTCCAGGTCTGGACCCGAGACGGCGGCGGCTTCATCTACACGGCCAACGACGCCGTGTCCTCTGACTTCCACATCTATCGCTACGACTTCGCGACGGGATCGAGCACGAGGCTCCTCGCCCAGCCGGGGGCGTGGGGTGCGGAGGACATCACGCTCGACGGCAGCCGCCTGCTCGTCGGGCGTTACTACTCTGCCTCTCACTCCAAGGCCTACGAGTTGGACGCGGCGTCGGGCTCGCTCCGCGAGATCGTGGTCGGGGAGAGGGAAGCCGCAACCAGTTCGGTCGGCTATCTCCCGGGAGAGGACCGAGTCCTCATCCGCACCGATGCCTTCACGGGGCAGCACAACCTCGCGATGGTCGGCCTCAGCGACGGCCGTGTCGAGCGCCTCTTCCCCGAACTCGAGGCCTTTGACGTGGAGAGCACCACCATCAACGACGAGCGGACGCTCCTCGCGTTCACGTTCAACGAGCGTGGCTACGGCTCGCTCCGGGTCCATGAACTCCCCACGCTCACCAGGGTCGAACTCCCCGAGATGGATCGAGGACTCGTGGGCAGCGTTGACCTCGGCAGCGACACCATCACATGGACCATGAGCAATGCAAGGACGCCGGGCCTGGGCTACGCGTCGAAGATCGAGGGACGCAAGGCCTCGGCGCCGCGTCCCCTGACGCGGGCGGAGACCCAGGGGATCGACGTCTCGGTGTTCACGCTTCCATCTCTGGTCTCGATCCCCTCGTTCGACGGGCTCGAGATCCCCGCGTTTCTTTACCTCCCGCCCGGGCACACCGCGGGAACCCCGATCCCGTTCGTCGTGAGTTTCCACGGCGGCCCGGAGGGACAGTTCCGCCCCGGGTTCAACCGCTCGACACAATATCTCCTGAGCCGCGGGTTCGGGATCCTCGAACCCAACGTCCGCGGCTCGACCGGATACGGACGCGAGTTCCATCGCATGGATGACTACACGAAGCGGTGGGACTCGGTGCGAGACGGCGTCGAGGCGGCGCGATGGCTCGTCACGAACGGGTACTCCCGCCGGGGACAGATCGCGGCATCGGGAGGGAGTTACGGCGGGTTCATGACGGTCGCGTGCGCGATCGAGGGGGCCGACCTTTTCGGGGCGGCGATCAACGTCGTCGGGATCGTGAACTTCAGGACGTTCCTCGAACAGACCAGGGACTATCGCCGCGCGCTCCGCGAGGCCGAGTACGGCCCGCTCACCGACTCGGAGTTCCTCGATTCCATCTCTCCCATCCACCGCGCCGACGAGATCCGCTGTCCGATGATGATCGTGCACGGCCTGAACGACCCGCGCGTCCCCGTCGGAGAGGCGATGCAACTGGCCGTCGCCCTGCAGAAGCGAGGGCTCGACCCGGAGATCCTCTTCTTCCCCGACGAGGGGCACGGCATTGCCAAACTGGAAAACCGCCTCCTCTTCGGCGAGCGCATGGCGGCGTTCCTGGAGGCGAACCTGAAGGGGCGGTAACGTGTCTACGCCTTCTCCGCCGCCTGCTTGATCTGCGCGAGGTCGTCCTCGAGGCACTTCTTCATGGACTTGGCCATCAGCCCGACCAGCGGGGACAGGAGTCTCGCGAAGAGCGAATCGGCCTTGGCCGTCGTCTCGATGGAGAGACGAGCGCCACCGGGCGCGGGCTCGACGCGCACTCGGCTTCGGAAGATCGATCCGCACGAGCGTGCCTTGAGGACATAGGACCGGGGCGCGTCGAACTCGGCGACCACCATCGTCTCGGTTGCCTGGCGGCCGCCGAACTTCCGCGTCTCCTTGAAGCGAGTCCCGACCCCGACGGGCCCATCTGTCAGCATCTCCACCCGGATGATCCCGGCGACGTGCCCGGGCAGGTTCGGGAAGTCGGAGGCAAGCGCGAACACGCGTGCGGGCTCCGCTGCAACGTCGGTCGACACGTTCATCTGGATCATGGGATCCTGCCTCCCGGTCGCCGGCGATGGGGCGAACTCGCCCGAACGCCTGGCCTCACGCTCGTGCGTCCGCATGCTCGTGACGGCTTGCTCGGCTAGCATACTCCGGGCAGGCCGGGGCGACTTGTTGCGACCCGGCCGCCACCATCCAGGAGCCATCCATGTCGATGCGGCTGTTCGGGACGGCGTTGGTCGTCGTGTGTTCATCGTCCGGCCTCGCCCAGGATGCGGCTGCCCCGGATGCAAGGGCCATCCTCCGCGAGTGCGCCAAGGCACTCTCGACCGCGAAGGCCCTCACCTACAAGGCCGAGATCAAGACCGAGGGCGAGTCTCCGTTCGCGTATCCTCCCTCGAACGGAACCGTGACGATCGCGCGGGCCGAGGGCGAGCCGGGCTTCCTGGTGAAGGTCAAGGGCGCCCTGGCGGCCCCGCCCGATGTGGAGTTTACGAACGCCGAGGCCTCCAACGACGGGACGACGGTCCGGCTCGTCGACCACGCGGCCAAGACGTTCTCGACGGTCGAACTCGACGACATGACGTGGACGATCATGCCGGGGATCAACCTCCTGATCATGGAGTATGCTTTCCCCGAGCATGTCCATCTCGACGGCGACCAGATCGCCGACGCCAAGGTGATCGGCGAGGTGGAGATCGCGGGGGTGGCGTGCCACGTCGTGGAGGTCACCGTCAAGCCGCCGGAGGGCTCGGACTTCCCGCCCACGGCCGTCCGTCGTGCGATCTCCAAGCGTGACCACATCGTCCGCCGGGTGGAGTGGCCGCTGGAGGACGGGCTGGAAGAGGGCATGCCCCGGGTGGTGATGACGTACTCGGAAGTGAGAATCTCGACGGAGACACCCTCGAAGGCGTCGTTCGCGCTCGCGAAGCCCGAGGGCTACGCCGATCTCGAGATGCCCGGGCTGGAAGGGCTGCCCCGGCCGAAGTTCAAGGTGGGGACGGAAGCGGCGGACTTTGCGCTCAAGGACGCCGAGGGCAAAGAGGTTAAACTATCGGAACTGCGCGGGAAGATCGTGCTGCTGGACTTCTGGGCGACGTGGTGCGGGCCCTGCCGGTCCGCGATGCCCGGGCTCCAGAAACTCCACGAGAAGTACAAGGACAAAGGGCTCGTCGTCCTGGGCATCAACATCTTCGACAACAGCGATCCGATCGAGTTCATGACGGCCAACAAGTACACGTACACGACGTTGCTTGAGGGCGACGACGTCGCGCGGCTGTACGGCATCGAGCCGATCCCGCAGTTCTACCTCATCGGGCCCGATGGCCTGGTCCTCCACCACGCGATCGGCTTCGATCCCAAGCACGATGAACGCCTTGAAAAACTCATCGAGGAGAATCTCGACAAGGTCAAGCGGTAGGCCCACCGCGTCACTACCGCGCGTCGATCCCGAAGAAGCGCCGCGTGTTGTTGTTGATCGCGGCGTGGAACTCATCCCAGGCCTCGCCGCGCAGGTCGGCGAGGCGTCGAGCGGTCAGCGATGCCATCCAGGGCTCGCAGGGGCGCACGCCGCGCCTGGGCTCGGGGCTGAGGAAGGGCGCGTCCGTCTCGACCATGATGCGGTCGAGGGGGGCGCGTCTGGCGGCGGCCTGGACGTCGGTTGCCCCGCGGTAGGTCACGACGCCCGTGAACGAGACCATGGCGCCGAAGTCCAGCACAAGGCCCATCTCCCTCGGGCCCGCGGTGAAGCAATGGAAGACGAACCTGCCGGGGTCGAGGCCCGTCGCCAGAAGGACCGGGATGAGGTCGTCGAATGCTTCCCGGCAGTGGAGGACGATGGGAAGCCGCCTCCCCCCGGCTCCGCCCCGCTCCTCGACGCCACGGATGAAGGCGAGTTGCTCATCCAGCACGGCGCGCTGGACGGCGTGCGACGGCTCCGTGTAATGGTTGTCCAGCCCGAGTTCGCCCCACGCGACGCACCGGGGATCGGCGGCGACGTGTTCGAGCATGGCCCACTCGTGCGGCCCCTCGTCGGCATAGAGAGGGTGCACACCGGCGCTGCACCAGATCCGGTCGCTCGACCGCGCGATCTCCAGCCCCTCGGGCGCCCCGCGGGTCGTCGTGGAGATCGTGATCATGCCCGTGACCCCCGCCGCGCGGCCCGCGCCGAGGATGTCCCGGCCGCGGAGTTCGGGAAAATCAAGGTGGCAGTGCGTGTCGATCACGCCCCGAGCATAGCGGCGAATCGGCTACCATCTCGGCCAAGGAGACCACGGGATGCTCATCCGTACGCTCGCGCTCGCGATCGCCACGCTGCTGGCCGCCCGAGCCCACGCCGACCACGACCTCTGGTACGTCATGGAGTTGCAGGGGAAGCGTGCCGGCTGGATGCGCAGCACGGAGACGACCGATGGGGATCGCATCCGGACCACATCCGAGACGCGGCTGACGCTCAAACGCGGCTCGGAGTCCATCACGATCACCCTTCAGACGGAGTTCGTCGAGACCCTCAACCACAAGCCGATCTCGATGCGTCAGATGCAGCGGTACGGCACCGAGCCGATCGAGATCGTCCACACCTTCACGGAGGCGGATGTCCAGATCGTCTCCACCCAGCATGGGCGTGAGACTCGGACCACGGCGCCGCTCCCCGAGGGCGTGTGGCTGACACCGGCCGCCGCCGCAGCCTACGACGCCCAGCGGCTGGCCGCGGGCGCGAAGGAGATCGTCGTCCGCACGATCGATCCGTCGATGGGGTTGACGCCGATCACGATCACGGTGAAAGTCCTGGAACGAACGCGCGTGGAGGCCATGGGCAAGACGGTCCCGGCGCTACGGTGCGAGTCCAGGAACTCGCTCATGCCCGAGATCGTCTCGCACGACTTCATCGACGAGAAGGGCATCCCCATCCGCACGACGATGGACATCGGCGGGCTGTCCATCACCATGCTCGCCGCCGAGCGGGAGGTCGCGCTCGCCGCCATGGACCCGCCGGAGATCATGGCCTCAACGATGGTCAAGGCCGAGGGGAGGCTCCCCAACCCTCGCCGCTCCAGCAAGGCCTCCTACCTGCTCTCGGTGCCCGGGGACACCCTCGCCGATCTCCCCTCGGTCGGCGCCCAGCGCGTCGAGCGGATCGACGCTCGCACCGTCCGCGTGACGATCGACCTTCGATCCCCCGCGGCGGCTTCGGGCGACGACGCCGTCCGTCCCGAGCACACCTCGCCTTCGGCCATGATCGATTCCTCCGATCCCGAGGTCCGCGCGCTCGCGGCCAGGGCCACACGCGGGCTCCCCGACGATCCGCGCCGGCGGGCGGAGGCGATGCGTCGGTTCGTGTTCGACTACATCGACGAGAAGTCCCTGGGCGTCGGGTTCGCCAGCGCGTCCGAGACCGCTCGCTGCCAGGAGGGTGACTGCTCGGAGCACGGCACGCTCCTCGCCGCGATGCTCCGCGCCGACGGGATCCCCTCCCGCGTCGTCTCGGGACTCCTCTATGTCGAGGAGTTCCTCGGCGAGAAGCACGTCTTCGGCTATCACATGTGGACGCAGGCCTTGCTCACGATCGAAGGCAAGCCGACATGGGTCGACCTCGACGCCACCTTCCCGCCCGAACTCTCGACCGATGCCACCCACATCGCCCTGGCGGTCTCGGCGATGGCCGACGGAGAGCCCCAGAACGCTCTGATCTCGCTCGCGCCGCTCCTGGGCCGTCTCAGGGTCAAGGTCGAGAACGTGGAGTAAGCGTTGTGGGCGATCTTCCCCGGCTACCGGCCCGTGCTCGCGACGGGCACAAGGGCACGTTCGGTACGGTGGTCGTGGTCGGCGGCTGCGCCGGCGATGAGTCTCGAATGATCGGCGCACCGGCCTTGGCGGCGCTGGGGGCGTTGCGCGCGGGCGCGGGGCTTGTGCGCATCTTGGCCCCAGGGCCGATCCTCGACGCCGTGCTCTCGCTCTGCCCGAGTGCGACGGGGGTGGCCGTACCCGTCGATCACGACAAGCGCGTCGTGCCGCACCTGGCCTCGGCGATCCTCGACCGAGCCGAAGGCGAGGTTCTCCTGATCGGGCCGGGGCTCGGACGCGACCCCGCCTCGCGCTCGATGGCGTTGCGCGCGGTCCAGCAGGAACGGATGCCCGCGGTCATCGACGCCGATGCGATCCACGCGCTGGCAGCGATCCCGGACCTCTGGCGGGACTTCCGCGCCCCCGCGGTGCTCACCCCGCACCCCGGTGAGTTCCGGTCGCTCGCTCGATCGCTCGCTCTACCCGAGAACCCGGAGACCGACAGGCAGCGGCAAGAGGCGGCCGAGGCGATGGCCCAGCGGCTGGGGTGCGTCGTCGTGCTCAAAGGTGCTCGCACGATCGTCACCGACGGGCAGGACTCCCGAGCCTCCCCCCATGCCGACCATGCGCTCGCCGCGGCCGGCACGGGCGATGTCCTCGCGGGTGTGATCGCAGGCCTGATCGCCCAATCCCGCGCCGACACCCTGGCTTTCTCGCTCTCGCTTGTTGACCTCGCCTTCATCGGCGTCCACGTCCACGCCCTGGCCGCCGCGCGCTGGAGAGAGACCTCGCGTGCCGACTCGGGGCTCCTGGCCCGCGAACTCGCCGACTGCGTCCCGGCGGTCATGGCGACGTTCCGCGCGAGCCCGCCCTGATCCATCGAGCGGGGCGGTCTGTCGGAGGGTCGCCCGAACAGGACTCGCTCACTCGCCTTCGAGCAGTCTCGGGCTCGTCGACGACACCAGGCGGATGATCGGCGCGTCGAGGTCGGTGGCGATCTTGGCATCCTGCAGGTCGTTGGGCTGGATAGTCAGGTCCATGGTGGCACGGCGGAGGATCGGGCCGACCCCGTACTCGAGGGTGAACGTCGCCTCCTTCAGGCCGCGAAGGAGCGGTCGCGAGACCTCCGAGATGACGTCGCCGTCCTTGAGTTCGAAGATGCGATAGGCGAGGAGGAACGTCCCGTCGCCGGCGGCATCGTCGGGCTGGCGTTCGATCCGTGTGACCTGCACGACGCCCGAGTCCTCGTCGCCTCCCGAGACGAACTCGATGTAGTCCGAAACGATCGGGTTCTGGTCCGGATCGAAGACGTCGGTGGGATAGGGCGCGAACTCGGTGCCGGTGCGGATCATGGTGAGCACCCGGTGCGTCACGATGCGTGAGACCACGTGCGTGGAGGCCGACTCGCTCGTCACCTCGTAACTCTTGAACGAGGCATCGAGCGCGGAGAGCGAAGCCACCAGCAGCGTCGCGCTGATGGTCAGCGCGATCAGCATCTCGATCAGGCTGAACCCTCTCGGCTTCCTCACCATGGCAGGCCCTCCCTGTACGACGACGCCCTCGCGTCGAGCTGGAGCGGGAGCAGGACCCCGTCCGGCATCATCATGTTCGGATCAAACCGCAGTTCCACGCGCCCGTACCCGTGGAACGGGACCGGGGCCGCCCCTGCCGCGAACTGCTCGGGCGTGGGCGTGCTGTCGGGTCCGAGATCGGGCAGCCCGTCGCCGTCGAGGTCCCAGCCGACAATCTTCACGCCCTGATAGGTGGGAAGCGTCGCGGGGTCCAGGGACTCCTGGTCGCCGTCCTCGGGCCCGAAGTACCCGATCGTGGTGTTGAAGTTCGCGGTGCTGCCCACAGGGGACCCCATGGGGTCCTTCAGCGGGCCCTCGCCCGCGGTGGGCTTGAAGGTCATGAGGAGGGCGCCGTGGATGGAGGCGTTGCCGCGGATGTCGAGCACGCCCGCGACGACGACGCCTCGCAGGCGGATGTCCTGCTCGGGCGGGCTGTTGAACTGCCCGACGTCCACGGAGTAGTTCGGGAGCATCATGGAACTCTTCTCGATCTCGGAGAGGTCGCCCGGCTCGGGGTTGACCTTGGGGTCGTCGGGCGTTGCCGGATGGGAGGAGACGAAGCGTGTCTTGCCCGTGAACTGGACCTTGTTCCGAACGTGCGTGTACTCGCCCGGGCTGTCGCTGATGATCGATCCGACCATCAGGCAGTCGTGGAAGCGGATGTTGTTCGAGAACGCCCTGGTATCGGTGACGCGCTTGCCGCCGATGACCAGCGGGTCCGCGAGTTCGGCGTAGTTGATGATCGTGGGGATCTGGTCGTGCGGGATGTCCGCCTTGTCCAGGGGCATCATCGCCATGACGAGGAGTTGATTCGGGGGGAGCGCGGACGCCGGGAGCATCTGCGGGAAGTTAATCTCGCCCGGGTCGTCGCCGTAGACGTAACGCTCGATCTCGAGTTTCGGATAGCCGTCGCCCCCCATCTGCATGCGCCCGTAGAGCGTCCAGTTGACGTGCGAGTTGGACGTGTGCGTGCGCACCCACGTCACCCCGGCGAACGTGCAGTTCACGAAGAGGGCGTTCGTCCCGATGGGGATCTGCACGTCCTTGAACGCCATGTTCTTGTAGACGGGGCGGTAGTACCAGTCCGAAAAGTTCGGCGAGTTGAAGGGCATCTTCTCGAAGTAGGCCTCCTGGTAGTTGTCGGGCCTCCCGTCGCCGTTGGCGTCGGGATCAAGGCGGTAGTACTGCGGGGTCTCGGGGACGCCCGGCTCGACGTACGTCGCGAGTTGCGCGACCGCGATGCCCAGGTTCGCGGCGACCTGCTCCGCGAAGTCGGCCCCGTCCGCCGCCGACTGCAGCGCGGTCTGGGAGGATGTGAACTTCGAGACCGTGACGTCGGGGAGCTGCTGATCGGTGGCGTTGAAGACCATCGCGCCCTGCCCCTGCGGGGGCTTGATCGGCCCGCGGAGCGAATCGCGATAGTCCGGGTTCGCGGCGATCCAGTCCGCCTCGGACGCCTTGAGCACGACTCGCCCGGAGACCTTCGCATAGCGATCGCGCCGGTCGATGACGCCGTCGCGATAGCCCAGCACATGATCCGCGTAGGTGCTCGTCTTGGCGTCCCAATCGAGGAGGGCCTCGGCGCCGGGGTTCCACATGCCGTCGTTGTTCATGTCCTCGAACCCATACACACCGTTGCGGTTACGGTCGGGGAACGAGGAGTCGAGCAGGAGAGCGAGATGGTCGTCGACGCCGTTCCCGGACCCGTCGACGAACTCGGCCGCGAGGCCGGCGTTGATGGTTCCGGCGCGCAGGGCGTCGGAGAGCGCGACCATCCCGTCGCCGTTGGCGTCGTAGTGCCGGATGAAGATGTCGAACTCGTCGAGGTAGCCGTCCTGGGTCGCGTCGAGGAACGCGCCGTCGGGGTTCCCGTCCCCGTCGTAGTCGTAGTCGTTGTCGGGGATCCCCTGCCCTTCGGCCGGATGACCGTAGCGGAGGCGGTTGTCCCCGTCGACGTCGTAGTCCTTGAGGTTGGCGAAGAAGTCGTCGAGTTTCGAATCAAGAACGGGATCGAGCCCGTGGAAATCACACTTGAGCGTGACGGGGTTCCCGTGCACCTCGCCGACATCGAGGTACCTCGCGCCGAGGTCGCCCGTCACCAGCACGTTCTTCCCGATCATCACGCGGCTGGGGCTCACGATCGCCTGGTTGATCCGCTTGACCACCCGGAAGTCCTGCGAGATGACGCGCGTGAGCGGGACGGCCTTCCGCTCGTGCGTGAAGTCGTACCCGTACACGATCACCCGGACATCCATCCCGTTGGCCAGCGGGGCGTACACGACGCTGAAGCCCGTCGTCGCCGCGTCGCTCGTCCCCTCCAGGGCCAGCACGGGCGTGAAGACCCACCCGTCCGCGCGATACTCCGAGCCCGCGCCGGCCGGCGCCGACGTGATCGTCGGCGCGCTGATGCCCGCGCTGCCCACGATGTTCTCGTCCGCCGCGTGCAGGTTCGCGATCGCCTCGGCGATCCCCGTGGGCGAGCCGAACTCGGCATGCCCGCTGGGCGGGGGCAGCACCACCACCTCGCCGTCGGCGCTGGTGTACGTCCCCTCCCAGAGTTTGGCGCCGAACGTGGCGTCGACGGTCCCTTTTTCCACGACGAATCGCGACGTCGCCTCGGCCAGCCGGTGCTGCGCGATCCGGAGTCCTGTCTCGGAGGCGCCCATCGCGCGCATGACGTGCAGGTGGGCCGCGGCGGTCCTGACGTTCCCCTGGCTCACGATCGCCATCGCGCCCGCGAGCGAGCCGAACAGGATCAGGAACATCATCGAAAGGACCGAGGTCACGCCCCGGCGATCCGAACGCCGAACCTTCCGCTTGCCAGCCATCGACCTCTCCCCGCGCCTCAAGGAACGATCCACCGAACCCGCGCCACCTCGCTCGCCTGCGCGTCGTACGGCCCCTGGTACGCCACGATCACCGTCACGAGCAACGGATAGTCACCCACCCCGCGTCCCGCGAAGTTCCCCGAGGGAACCTCGAAGTAGCCCTTCGCCAGCACCTCCGTGTAATCGAACGGGTTGACCTTCTCCACCACGACCCGCTGCGACCAGCCCCGGAGGGCGATCGGGTTGCCCTCGGCATCGAGCACCACCTGCCCGAACCGGTCCACCTCGGGGATCACCAGGCCGAACGCGTCGACCGGGCCGGGGAGGTCCCCGTCGATGAGCCCGGTCGTTCCATCCCAAGAGAACGCGAGCCCGTCGAAGTCGTCGATGTCGTCGAAGTCCGTAACGAGCACCTCGCCAGGCTCGGGGCCCCACCCCGAGAGCGTCGTCGAGCCCCCGTTGTCCACCAGCATCAGCCCGGTCACCGGGTCGTGGCGGGGGAGCTTCCTCGTCATCTCGCGGATCTCGTTGGCGAGCAGGGTCGCCGTCGCGGCCTGGCTCGACCACGAGTTGCTCTTGTGGAAGGCCTGCTGGGCTTCGAGGATGGCGAGGACGCCGACCCCGATGATGATGGTCGCCATGGCCGTCTCGAGGAGCGTGAAGCCGCTGCGACGCATCGCCCACTCCCGCGATCCCCCGGTCTCCGCCCCGGAAAGGGGCGCGGGGGTCCGCCAAGCCCTTATCGTCTATCCGACGACCTGGCTCATCTTGAAGATGGGGAGGATGATCGCCATGGCGATGAATCCAACGATGGCGCCCATAACAATGATCATGATGGGCTCGATCATCGAGGTGACCGCCTTGATGTGGTCCTTGAGTTGCTTGGCGTAGAAGACCGAGATCTCGTCGAGGACCTCGCCGAGCTTGCCGGATTCCTCGCCCGCCGAGATCATCTGGGTGACCGCGCGAGGGAGGAGCCGCGTCTTGGAGAGCGGGGCGGTGATCTTCCGGCCCTGCTTCACGCTCGCGTAGACCCCTCGCCACATCGTCCGATAGAGCCGGTTGCCCGAGATATCCCCGGTGATCGCCAGCGTGTCGAGCATCGGAACGCCCGCGTTGATGAGCTGCCCCATCGTCTGGAGCGAGCGGCTGATGTACAGCGACCGGAACATCGTCTTGACGATCGGGAACGTCAGCTTCACTCGGTCGAACCAGAAGCCGCCCACCTCCGTGCGGATGAACATCCATCCGCCCGCGAGCAGCCCGATGCCCGCGCCGGCGAGGTAGACCCAGTTCGCGACGACGAAGCGGCTCATGCCCATGAGGAACTTCGTCGCCCAGGGGAGGATCTCCTCCTTGCCCTCGAACACCGTGTAGAACCGGGGAAGGACGAACGCGAGCAGGAAGACCGTAACCGCGATGGCGAGCGTCCCGATCACCCCGGGGTAGATCGACGCGCCGATGACCATCTTCCTCGTCTCGAGCTGCTGCGCGATGTACCCCGCGATCCGGTCGAGCATCTGCGAGAACGAACCGGACATCTCCGACGCACGCACCATGTTCACGTAGAGCGGGTTGAAGAGTTTCGGGTGCCGCGCGATCGCTTCCGAGAACTGCTTGCCGGCCTCGACGTCGGACTTGAGCGCGAGGATCACCTTCCGGAACGCCCGGTGCTCGGTCTGCTCGGCGATGCCCTCCAGCGAGGAGCGAAGGTTGATGCCCGCCCGGATCATCACCGCCAACTGCGTCGTGAAATCCAGGACGTGCTTCTGCGTGGGCTTGCCCGAGTTGAGGTCGCGCAACTTGTCCGCCAGCGAGCCCCCCGACGCCGCCGCCTGCACGGGGACGACCTGCAGCACGTGCCCGCCCTGGTTGCGGAGGATCGCCGCCGCCGTCGCCACGCTGTCGGCCTGGAGCACGCCCACCTGGACCTGCCCGCCCGGCGTTCGAACCTGGAATCGATAGTGCGCCATCCGTGGATCGCTCCCGCGCTGCCCGCCCCGATCACGCCACCAACTGACGCTCGAGCTTGTCGGGGAACGCCGCCTGCGCGATCGCGTCCTCCTTGCTGATCATCCCGTTGAAATACAACTCGGCGATCGACGCGTCCAGCGAGCACATCCCGATCGCCCGGTTCGTCTCGATCACGTTGGGGATCTCGAACGTCCTCGCCTCGCGGATCAGGTTCCGCACCGCGGGCGTGCACAGCAGCGTCTCGACCGCGGGCACCATGCCGGGCTTGTCGATCCTCGAGAACAGCGTCTGGCTCACCACCGCCTGCAGCGTGTTGCTCAGCATCGAGCGGATCTGGTTCTGCTGGCCAGCGGGGTACATGTCGATGATGCGCTCGACCGTCTGCGATGCGTTGACGGTGTGCAGCGTGCTCAGCACCAGGTGCCCCGTCTCGGCCGCGCTGATCGCCAGCGCGGTCGTCTCGAGGTCCCGCATCTCACCCACCAGGATGATGTCCGGGTCCTGACGCAGCGCGTGCTTCAGGCCCGACGCAAACGTCGGCATGTCCTGGCCAAGCTCGCGCTGCTCGATCACGCACTTCTCGCTCGTGAACGTGTACTCGACCGGGTCCTCCAGCGTGATGATGTGCTTGCGATAGCGCTCGTTCATCGCCTGGATCATCGCCGCCAGCGTCGTCGACTTACCCGAGCCCGTGTCCCCCGTCACCAGCACCAGGCCCCGAGGGAGATACGTCAGCCGCGCGATCACCTCCGGCAGGTTCAGGTCCGCCAGCGGCGGGACCTCCGTCTTGATCGCACGCATCGCCAGCCCGATCGCCCCGCGCTGCATGTGCGCGTTCACGCGGTACCGGGCCAGCCCGGGGACCTCGTACGAGAAGTCCGCGTCCCTCACCCGCTCGAACTGCTGCACGCTCTCCGTCGGCGCCATCTGGTCGAACATCGCCCTCGCGGACTGCGCCGACAACACCGGGAAGTCCATCGCCGTCATCACCTGGTGCACCCGCACGATCGGCGGCTGCCCGGAGATCAGGTGAATGTCCGACGCGCCCATCTCGAACGCCGCCTTGAGGATCTCGTGCAGGTCCAACGCATCGCCTCCCAACCCGGCTTGCGCTCGCCGTGGCGACGGTCTATCGACCCGCGCATCGTGTCCCTCACGCCTTCCCCACCCTTCCGCCCGAAACCCGAGTCGGACCTGCTCGCGCCCGCGGCGCACCCCGTCTATCCGGCCCGCCCCTCCCCGCCCGCACACGCCTCACACCCCGCCTCCCCCGCCACTCCCCCCCGCCTTCGTGCAGGCCTGCAGGGCCAGCGTTCACCGGTCCGAGAACGCCCGGCTCGCCTCCACCGCCAGCCGGTCGCACTTCTCGTTCTCGGGGTGCTCGCTGTGCCCTCGGATCCAGTGGAACCGCACCTCATGCTTCGACTTCAGTTCGTCCAGTCGCTCCCACAAGTCCTTGTTCTTCACCGGCGTCTTCCCCGACGTCTTCCACCCCTTCGCCTTCCAGTTCGCCAGCCAGGTCTTGAGCCCGTCGAGGACGTACTTCGAGTCCGAGAACAACTCCACGACCGATGATGACTTGAGCGCCGAGAGCCCCTCGATCACCGCCATGAGTTCCATCCGGTTGTTCGTCGTCTCCCGCTCCCCGCCCGAAGCCACGCGCTCCTTCCCCGTCGCGGGGTGCCGGAGGATGTACGCCCACCCTCCCGGCCCCGGGTTCCCGGAGCACGCACCGTCCGTGTAGAGTTCGACCGCGGCGCGCTCGCTCATCCAGGGGTGCTCCCGCCGTCGGCCGGCGCCGATTCGGGAAACGCACGCTCCAGTGCGAGATCATGCGCCCGGTGGTACGCCGCGATCAGTTTCCGCCAGTCGAACTCCCAGCTGCTCCGCTCGACGGCGTTCCGCAGCGCGATCCGGTCCCTGCGCCTCAGCCGCGTGTACTCAAAGACCCGCATCGCGAGGTCGTTGGCGGCCTCGTCGAAACTCCGCCCGCGCCGGCGAAGCACGCCGATCCCCAGCTCCTCGTGCCCCAGGAACGTCTCCGTCACGTACCGCCCGAACCCCGCCAGGTCGCTGGACACCGATGGAACGCCCATCGCCGCACACTCGAGCGGCGTGTACCCCCAGGGCTCGTAGGCGCTCGGGAACACCCCCATGTGACACCCGCGGACGAACTGCTCGTACTCGATCCCCCACAGCGGATTCACTGGGGTGATGAACTCAGGGTGATAGACAACCTTGACCCGGTCCTCGGGTCGGTTGAAGAGCTGGAGGTGGCGGATCTGGTTCAGGACCGGATCCTGCTGATCGTGGTCCATGAGATGCGTCACCACCAGCGGAAGCCGCTGGGTCTTGAACGCGTGCTGCGTCCGCCTGTAGCGCAGCGCCCAGTAGTCATCCACGAGGTCGTCGAGCCCCAGCCGCTCGCCCGACGCCGCGCGGCGATAGAGCGGCTCGCCGACCTCTCGTGTGATCGTGTCGCAGACCTCGCGAAGTTCGTTGAGCACGCCGCGCCCCTGCAGCGCCACCGGGTTGATCGAGTGCGTCGCCCTCTGCGTGATGACGAAGAAGACGACCGTCGTCTCGCTCTGCCCCGCCCGCAGCATCCCGTTGAGCCTCGCCATCGCCTCGAGGCAGACGTCGAACCCCTTGTTCCGAGGCTCGAAACGCCCGCTCGTGAAGATGTACAGGGTCTTGTCGAGGTCAAAGGAATACGACGGGAAGAAATGCCCCATCACGAAGTCGTTGATCCGCCCCTTGTACTGGGCGTGGAACCGCTGCATCTCGTGCGCCGCATGGAGCCGGTCGATGTTCAGCCCGTTGGGAGTCACCACGTCCGGGGTCCGCCCCAGCAGGTGCGTGCACTCCTCTCCCGTGATCGACGAGACCGTCGTCAGCACGTGCGCCGACTGTGCGCACACGCGCTCGGCCACGTGCTGCGTCCGAACGTTGTACCTCGTCGCCTCGTGCGCATCGTTCATCCGCGAGAGCCGGTCGTAGAAACCTTCCTCGCTCGACGCCACGTACCGCCCCAGGATCGTCGCGTGCGTCGTGAAGACCGTCCCCACGGGCAGGCCCTGGTGGCGGACCATCGGCAGTGCGAAACTCCCCAGCCACTCGTGGAAGTGCGACAGCACGCGCCGCCGGCGACCGTTGCCCCGGCGTTCGCCCCAGTCGTGCGAGACCTGCTCGAGCAGTCGCCGCACCCCTTCGCCGAACCCGATCGCCCCGTCGATGAGCCCGTCGTGCCCCGGGCTCTCGATCCCGTGGTCCTTCCAAAGCCGGTACTTCACCTGCCCCAGCCGACCCGCGTCCAGCCCGGGCTCGATCAGGATGACCCTCGGGTTGCCAGGAACCAGCCACCGCCCATAGTGGCACCGGGTCCCTCCTTGCGCCAGCGAATCGAGCACACGCCCGATCCACCCCCCGGGCTTGACTGGTTCGTAGTCCAGCACCGCCTTCGCTTCGATCCACGGGCCGACCAGGCAATACCGGTTCCGCCATCTCTCGCCCAGCGTCGCGGCCTTGGACCGCAGGACTTGGTAGATCCCCCCGACCTGGTTGCAGACCTCCCACGCCACTTCAAAGAGCAGCGTCCCCGAATCCGGACGCGCCGCGTCCTCCTCGATCCCGCGCCGACGTGCCCGATCCACGCGCCTCACGCCAGATGCCTCCCGCTCGCACTCTACCCGCCCTCTATCATCGCCGCATGACCACCCGCGTCCATCGCGTCGAGGTCCGCACCGCCCCCGGGCACGACGATCCGCGCGCCGGCGCCCTCCTGGCCCAGGCCCGCCGCGAGGGCTTCGACCTCCGCGCCGTCTCCACCGCGCGGGTCTACCTCATCGAGGCCCCCCTCGCCCACGATCAGCTCCACGCCGTCCGCGATCGCCTCCTCGCCGACCCCGTCCGAGAACGGGCCAGCCTCGGCGCCGAGCCACCCGCACAGGGTTCCACCCTCCTCGAGGTCCACCCTCTCCCGGGAGTCATGGATCCCGCCGCGCAATCCGTGCGCGACGCCCTGCTCATCCTCGTCGGCGTCGAGGCCGCGGTCTCCACCGGGTGGCGGTTCGATCTCCTGGGAATCAACCCGGCGCGGGCAGAGCCCCTCGCCCGCCGCCTCCTCGCCAACCCCGTTGTCCACGCCATCCACACCGGTGAGCCCTACCACCCGGCCCAACTTCCACGCACCCATCCTCACCCGTTCTCCCTCCGCCGCATCCCTCTCCTCGCGCTGAACGACGACGCCCTGGCCCGTCTTTCTCGCGACGCCCACCTCTTCCTCTCCCTCGAAGAGATGCGCGCGATCCAGGCCGAGTTCCGCCGACTCGGTCGCGAACCGACCGACCTCGAACTCGAAACCCTCGCCCAGACGTGGTCCGAGCATTGCGTCCACAAGACCCTGAAGTCCCGCATCCGCTACGGGTCCGAAGCCGGCTTGCTCGATCCCATCACCTGGTCCGGCCGCCCAGGGCACACCCTCCACCCCGACGGTTCGGTCGAGATCGACAACCTCCTCAAGTCCACCGTCGCCGCCGCCACGTTCCGTCTCATCGACGAGGGGTGCGACTGGGCCCTCTCCGTCTTCAAGGACAACGCCGGCGTCGTTGCCCTCGACGACCTCCACGCCCTCAACATCAAGGTCGAGACCCACAACCACCCCTCCGCCATCGAGCCCTACGGCGGCGCGGCCACCGGCATCGGCGGCTGCATCCGCGACGTGATCGCCACCGGCCTTGGCGCCAAGCCGATCGCCTCCACCGACGTCTTCTGCGTGGCCCCGCCCGACACCGCCGACATCCCCCCCGGCTGCATCGATCCCCGACGCATCCTCACCGACGTCGTCGCCGGCGTCCGGGACTACGGCAACCGCATGGGCATCCCCACCGTCAACGGCGCCGTCGCCTTCGATGATCGCTACGTCGGTAATCCCCTCGTCTTCTGTGGGTGCATCGGGCTCATGGACCGGTCGCTGATCGAGGGCAGGCCCCGATCGGGAGACCTCATCGTCGCCCTGGGCGGTCGGACCGGCCGAGATGGCATCCACGGCGCCACCTTCTCCTCCGCCGAACTCACCGACACCCACGCCGACGAGTTTTCCCATGCCGTGCAGATCGGCAACGCCATCGAAGAGAAACGCCTCCTCGACGCCGTGCTCCGAGCCCGCGACGCGGGTCCCCTGTTCACGGCCCTCACCGACTGCGGCGCGGGCGGGTTCTCCTCCGCCGTCGGCGAGATGGGCAAGGACCTCGGCGCCGTGGTTGACCTCGATCGCGCCCCGCTCAAGTACGCCGGGCTGACGTACACCGAGATCTGGATCTCCGAGGCCCAGGAACGCCTTGTCCTCGCCGTTCCTCCTGCCAACCTTCCCGCGCTCCGCGCCATCTGTGACGAGGAGCGTGTCGAACTCGCCGTCCTCGGCACGTTTGGCACCCCCGAAGCCGACCTCGTCCTTCGCTTCCACGACACCGAGGTCGGCCGCCTCTCCATGCACGTCCTCCACGAGGGCCTCCCCCAGCCCACGCGCGAGGCTCGTTGGACGACACCCTCGCCCGCCCAACCCCCGGCCCGCCTCGCGCCCTCGATCGCCGATTCGCTCCTCTCGCTCCTCTCCCACCCCACCATCGCCTCCAAGCACTGGATCATCCGCCAGTACGACCACGAGGTGCAGGGCAACACCATCCTCAAGCCGCTCGTCGGACCACGCGGCCGCGGCCCGGGCGACGCCAGCATCCTCGAACCCGTCCCTGGCTCCAACCGAGGGTGCGCCGTCGCCTGCGGCCTATCCACGCCAGTGGGCGACTCGCGCCACGGAGGCGACCCCTACCTCATGGCCCTCGCCGCGGTGGACGAGTGCGTCCGAAACCTCGTCTGCGTCGGCACGGACCCCACGCGCGTCGCGATTCTCGACAACTTCTGCTGGCCGAGTTGCGCCCGTCCCCAAAACCTCGCCGCGCTCGTGCGCGCGTGCGAGGGGTGCTACGACGCCGCCCTCGCCTTCCGGACGCCCTTCGTCTCGGGCAAGGACTCACTGAACAACCAGTTCGCCTACGACGACCCGACGACCGGTGGCTCCCGGACGATCGAGATCCCCTTCACCCTCCTCATCACCGGTCTGGGGATCGTCCAGGACCTCTCCCGCGCCATCACGTCCGACGCCAAGCGCCCGGGCAACCTCATCCTCCTCGTCGGGCCCGAGCCCGAGACGCTCGGCGCTTCGCTCTACGCCGAGCGCTTCGCCGCCACCGGCCCGCTCCCAAGGGTGGACCTCGACCTCGCCCCGCGCCTCGCGCGCGCCGTTGCGGCCCTCATCGCTCGCGGGCTCGTCGCCGCGGCCCATGACGCCTCCGACGGCGGATTGCTCGTCGCCCTCGCGGAGATGCTGATCGCGGGCGACGCCATCGGCGCGACGCTCGACCCATCCGTACCCGCGACCGCGGCCTTCGCCTTTGCCGAAACCCCCTCGCGATACCTCCTCGAGGTCGCACCGGAGCATCTCGACGCCGTCCGTTCCGCCCTCGCCTCGCTGCCCCATCGCGTCCTCGCGACGCTCACGCCCGAGCCCGTGCTGGCCTGGCCCGGCGCGGATGTTCGCCTCGGCGTCGAGGACCTCGCCCGGGCCTGGCTCGCGCCGCTCGACTGGTGACGCTCAGTCGTACTCGCTCATCGGCGGGCAGACGCACACCAGGTTCCGGTCCCCGTACGGGTTGTCGATCCGCGCGACGTGCGGCCAGAACTTGGACTCGCGCAGCCACGCCTTCGGGAACGCCGCCCGCTCGCGCGAGTATGGGTGCGACCACTCGCTCGCGCACACCATCCGCTGCGTGTGCGGCGCGTGCTTGAGCGGGTTGTCCTCTCGCGGCAGTTTCCCCTCCTCGATCTCCCGGATCTCCTCCCGGATCGCGATCAGGGCGTCGCACAGCCGGTCGAGTTCGGGCTTGGGCTCGCTCTCCGTCGGCTCGATCATCAGCGTCCCCGGGACGGGGAAACTCATCGTCGGGGCATGGAAGCCGTAGTCCATCAGCCGCTTGGCGATGTCGTCGACCTTCACCCCGGCCTTCTTCTCGAGCGACCGGCAGTCCAGGATGAACTCGTGCGCCACCCGACCGTTGCGCCCCGTGTAGAGCACCGGGTAGTGCCCCTCGAGCCGCTTGGCCATGTAGTTCGCGCTCAGCATCGCCACCTGCGTCGCCCGCTTCAGCCCCGCCGAGCCCATCAGCGCGATGTACACCCACGAGATCGTCAGGATCAGCGCCGAGCCCCACGGCGCCGCGCTCACCGGTCCGATCGCCGAGACCCCGTTCGTCCGCGGCCCCACCGTCGGATCCCCGAAGGGGCTCACCACGGGGTGCCCGGGAAGGAACGGGGCCAGGTGCGGCGCCGCACAGATCGGCCCCATCCCAGGCCCGCCTCCGCCGTGCGGGATGCAGAACGTCTTGTGCAGGTTCAGGTGGCACACATCCGCCCCGATGTCGCCCGGACGGCAGAGCCCGACCTGTGCATTCATGTTGGCGCCGTCCATATAGACCTGTCCCCCGTGCTCATGCACGATCGCGCAGATCTCCCGGATCCCCTCCTCGAACACCCCGTGCGTGCTGGGGTAGGTCACCATCAGCGCCGCGAGCCGGTCCCGGTGCTCCTCCGCCCGTTTGCGCAAATCGCCCAGGTCGATGTTCCCCTTCACATCGCAGGCGACGGAGACGACGTCCATCCCCGCAATGACCGCCGATGCGGGGTTCGTCCCGTGTGCGCTCGTGGGGATCAGGCAGACCTTCCGGTGCCCCTCGCCCCGCGACCGGTGGAACTCACGGATGACCATCAGCCCCGCGAACTCGCCCTGCGAGCCCGCGTTGGGCTGGAGCGAGACCGCCGGCAATCCCGTGATCTCTCCCAGCCAGCGCTCGAGTTTCGAGAACAGCCGGAGGTAGCCGCGCGCCTGCTCCCACGGAATGAACGGGTGGAGGCCCGCGAACTCCGTCCAGGTCACGGGCAGCATCTCGCTTGTTGCGTTGAGTTTCATCGTGCACGAACCCAGGGGGATCATGCTCTGCGCGAGCGACAGGTCCCGCCCCTGGAGACGGATGATGTACCGCAGCATCTCCGTCTCGGAGTGGTGCGTACGAAAGACCGGGTGCGTGAGATAGTCGCTCCGCCGCTCGAACGCCGCGGGGATCTCCAGCCGCGCCCTCCTCGACAGCGCGTCGACGTCTGCCCCGCCTCCCGCCCCGAAGCATGCGAGCAGGTCCGCGAGGTCCTTGCGCGTCACCGTCTCGTCGAGGGTCACGCCAAGCGACCCGTCCCCGAAGTTCCTCAGGTTGATCCGCCGCGCCGCCGCCTCGCGGAGCACCGCGTGGTGGTCCCTTCCCCGCGGCCTGACCCGCAACGTGTCGAAGGCCAGCCCTTCGCCCGTGTCGTGCCCGCCTTCGACGAGCCCCGCGCGCAGCGTCTGCGTCAACGCCCGCACCCTCGACGCGATCGCCCGCATGCCCTCCGGCCCGTGGTAGACCGCATACATGCCCGCCATGATCGCCAGCAGCGCCTGGGCCGTGCAGATGTTGCTCGTTGCCTTCTCCCGCCGGATGTGCTGCTCGCGTGTCTGGATCGCCATCCGATACGCCGTGTCCCCCAGCGCGTCCTTGGATACCCCGATGATCCGCCCGGGCATCCGGCGGGCGTGCTCCGTTCGAGTCGCGATGTATGCCGCATGAGGCCCGCCGAAGCCCATGGGCACCCCGAACCGCTGCGTGCTTCCCACCGCGATGTCGGCCCCCCCACCGCCCCATTCCCCAGGGGGCGTGAGCAGGCAGAGCGCGAGCGGATCCGCGCAGGCCACGACCTGCGCGCCCCCCGCGTGCGCCGCCGCGCACAACGCCTCGTAGCACTCGACCCGCCCGTCCGTCGCCGGATACTGCACCAGCACCCCGCACACGAGCGACCAGTCCAGGCCCCGCACGTCCAGCGGCTCGATCCCTCCGGTCAGTGGCGTCTTCGCCGTCACGATCTCGATCCCGAGCGCTTCGCCCCGCGTCCGACAGACCGCGAGGGTCTGCGGGTGGCAGTCCTCTGCCACGACGAACCGGGGACGCGAGGCCCCTCCGATCGCGGCGCACATCGCCATCGCCTCCGCCGCAGCCGTTGCCTCGTCGAGGAGGCTCGCGCCCGCGAGCGGGAGCCCCGTAAGGTCCGCGACCATCGTCTGGAAGTTCAGCAGCGCCTCCAGACGCCCCTGCGAGATCTCGGCCTGATAGGGCGTGTACTGCGTATACCACCCGGGATTCTCGAGGATGTTCCTCAGGATGACCCCGGGCGTGATCGTCCCGTGATAGCCCATGCCCAGGTACGACCGCCACACCTGGTTCTCCGAGGCGATCGAGCGCAACCACGCCAGCAGCCCGTGCTCGCCCAGCGTCTCGTCACCCCCCGCCTCGATCCGCAACTCCCGCCCCAGGCGGATTGCCGGCGGGACGATCGCGTCCGTCGCCTCGTCGAGCGACGAGTATCCGAGCACCCCGAGCATCGCCGCGATCTCGTCATCGCCCGGCCCGATATGCCGACGCACGAACGTATCCGTCGCGTCCAGCCCCGCCGATCCGACCGACCCCGATGCCGCCGAACCCCGCTCCTTCACGCTCGCTGGACTCATGGCAACAATCGCCCTTGTTCTCGCTGTGCGACAGGCTTCCGCTTCGTCCGAAACCGGACGACCAGCCCCAAACCTAACTGTAGGTCAACTCCGCCCCGACCCCCGTTCCGCCCTTCGCACGCTCCAGCCGACGCACGCCCCCCGCGTTCCCCGGCTCGCCCTCTCGCTCACCACCCCGCATCACGCTCGTACCCCGTCTTCACCAGCACCTCACCGAATCGATCCTTGAACTCCCTCGAGAGCGCCGCGTCGAACAACTCCCGCCAGTCCCCGCCCGTCCCTTTCCTCAGGTGGCTCGACACGTCCTCTTCCCCGGGCTTCCTCCCCTTGCTCCTCCTCTCGAAACTGTTCGACTCCACGATCGCACGCCTCCGCCCTTCGTCCATCTCGATCCCCGCGCACCCGAGGATCCTCGCAAACCCCGCGTGCTCGTCGGCCATCAGGTCCTCGTACCGGAAGTACGGGTCGTCCCCCTCCAGCCACTCCGACTGGATCTGTGCGATCGCCCCCAGGCGTTCCCGCACGAGGAACCCCAGCCCGTCACGAAGGCTCATCTCCTCCAGCATCCGCTGCATCGACGCCACGTTCGGGTTGATCTCTCCCATCCGCTTCGATCGCTTCAGGCTGAAATACCACGACACCAGCGTGTCACGCAGGTCGCGCACCACGACGAACCGCCGGTGCCCTTCCCGCAGCCCCACCCGCTCGACGAACCTCGCCCGCCCCATGTAGACCGGCGTGTATACCCCTCCCTCCACGATCGGATCCGAGTGCACGTGCGACATGTCGTGCTTGAGCGGCACGACCCGATCGCCGGCCGCCGCCTCCAGCACCGCTCGCACCCACTGCGACCCCGCCTTCCAGTGCGTCACGTGGAACACCGTCGCGCTCACGCACGCCTCCCCGCCGCCACGCGCTCCACGTCCGCCCGGAACCCCTCGCCCAGCGTCCGCACGTGACGGTCAAACCGCTCGGACACGTACCGATAGAGGATCGCGTCGAGCACGTTCCGCCGACCCGCCGCCTCCGCGACCTCCGATGGGATCACCCTGGGCCTCGTCTCGCTCACCCGCGCGTTCGAGTAATGCAGCGGCTTCTCCCACCCGAGGCACCTCGCCGCGAGCACGAGCGTCTCGTTGAACCGGTCCGTCACCCCGACGACGTTGAACCGTTCCTCCAGGTTCCGGATCGCCGACATCAGCATCGCCTCCGTGCACGCCCCGATCGGCGTCGAACGCGACATCTCCCGGTCGCACAACATCCGCGTCTGCCCGTTATCGCTCTCGATCGACAGCCCGGCCGTGACATAGTCCAGCAGCGTCATCCCCTTCCCCGCCACCAGATCATGCAGATAGTGCTCCCTCTCACCGAGGATGTGGTGATAGTGCGACACCAGCCGATCCACCGGCTCCCGCACCATCGTGATGTACACGCTGGGCCCGGGCACCAACTCGTGCATCCCGAACCCCTGGTGCCCCGAGAGCATCCGGTACGACGCCCGCTCCGCCTCCCCGAGCCGCGCAAACTCCTCCCTCGCCCCTTCCGCCCCACGGATCCAGTACACCTTATTCTCGTTCTGCCTCGCGATCACGCTCACCATCGTCGTCCCCGCCGTCTTGGGGATGTGCACGAAGATGGTCGCCGCTCCCTCCGGCTTGATTCGATACATGCCCCGCTCCAGGTGAGTTCAAATCTAGCCCGACGCTCACACCCAAGCCACCGCCCCTACCGTTCTCCCGATGGACGAACCCCATCCCCGAACCCCCGCGCCAAGGCTGGGAGCCCTCCGACTCCTCCTCCGCGATCTCCCCCTGCGCGACGGGCTCTGGGTCCACCCCGACTGGGACCTCCGCGACGAGCCCTCTCTCCTTGCTCTCCTCAACGATGGCGACCTCGCCTTCGCCCCTTGGACCTGGGCCACCGGAGGCGTCGAACCCCTCCCCGGCCTCCACGATCTCCTCCTTCGCCCCTTCCCGCTCGGCGCGATCGCCTGGCGCGCCGACGCCTTCCGATCGTTCGCCCCCTCCTCGCTCGACCTCCCCGACGATCTCATCCTCGACGCCGCCGCCGACTGGTTTGTCCTCCGCCTCGCCCTCGCTCGCGCCCTCCGAATCGTCGTCGCCGACGAGCCCCTCTCCGTCCGTGTCGCGATCCTCCACGAGCACCCCGACCGGCTACGCGAGGACGGCCGACGCTGGCTCCGAACCCTCGCCGATCACGCGCTCCACGCCGGAGCCGCCCCATGAAGATCGTCCTCATCTCCCGGGAATACGAGCCGTTCTTCGGCGGCGGGATCGGCTCCTACACCGAACGCTTCGCCCGCGCCCTCGCCTCCGAGGGACACCACCCCATCGTCGTCACCGTCTCGGCGGACGGCCTCCCGCTGCGCGAAGAACGGGCCGGCGTCGTCGTCCTTCGTCTCCCCTTCATCTGCGCCTCCGATTGGTCCGCCCCCCACCCCCGCCTCGACACGCCCGAGCACCGCGCCGCGTTCGAGACCTTCTCCCCGGTCAGCGTCTTCGCCATGCAGATCGCCCGTGCACTCCCCGGCCTCATCGAGGCGGAACGACCCGATGTCATCGAGGCCCCCGAGTGCGGCGCCCTCGCCTGGTTCGCTCTCAACCAGCGACGCGCAGGCCGCGGCTTGGGCCTCGGGCTCTCCGCCCCCGCCAACCTTGAACCTCCCTTGATCACCCACCTCCACTCCCCCACCGAGTGGATCGAGCAATGGAACCGCGACCCGGGGCTCGAGGGTCCTGGCGATCACCTCCGCGCGATGGAGCGCGACGTCGCCAGGTGGGCCGATGCCCTTGTCTGTCCTTCCCTCGCCCTGGGCCGCTGGGCCTCGGAGACTTGGCGCACGCCCACCCCCGCCAACATCCCCTATCCGCTCGGCCCGCTCGAGGCCGACGCCCGTGCGGTCCTCCGCGCCCCGCCCACCCCATCGCCCTCGCTTCGGCGCCTCCTCTTCATCGGCCGCCTCGAGGCCCGCAAGGGCATCGATACCCTCCTTGCTGGCTTCACTCTCGCGGCCCGACGCCTCCCCGACCTCGAACTCCACCTCGTCGGCCGGGACACCCGCGACCGCCGCAGCGGCATGCTCTTCGGCGAGCGCGCGTGCGCCCTCCTCGTGCCCCCCGATCTCCGCCCTCGTGTCGTCTTCCGCGGGTCGCTCAACCAGGACGAGGTCCAGCGCGAGACGCGATCCGCGGACGCCTGCGTCTTTCCCGCCCCGATGGACAACTTCCCCTTCGCCTGCGTCGAGACCATCGCCAGGGGCCGCCTCGTCCTCTCCACGGCCGTCGGTGGCATGGGCGAGGTCCTTCGCCCGGACACCGACGCGATCCTCTTCGAGCCCCACTCCCCCGACGCCTGTGCCGCGGCGATCGAGCGAGCGGCCGCCCTCCCGCCCCAGTCACGGGCCGCCCTCGCGACTTCAGGCACGCGGCGCATCCTCGACCTCATGTCCAACCGGTCGGTGGTCCACCGGCGCGTCGAGCATTTCCGCGCCGTCATCGCGGGCCACCGCGCCCGCCGCCTTCCCCTGCCCGATCCCGCACGTGTCGCGATCGTCGCCGATCCCCTCGCCGAGGCGCTCACTCCTGCGTCGCGCGACCGACTCGCACGATCCATCTCTCCTTCCGTCGCGTTCGCCCACGGATGGGTGTGCACCAGCGACGACAAGGTCCGCGTCTTCGACACGCCAGATCCCGACGCGCTCCGACGCGCTCGCGCGCCCCTCGGGCCCGTCGCCCTCGACCGGCGGCTCCTCGATCGACCCGAGGTCGCCTCCCTCATCGAGCCCGCTCCCGACGGGGCCTTCTTCACTCGCAGCACCCTCGACCTCGCCCGCGCCCTCGCCGACCTCGGCCTCCCCGGCGCCGTGGTCCCCGACGCCACCACTCGACTCCTCGATGACGTCCACCCATGACCACCGCCGCCGACGCCAACCCCCTGCCTTCACCCTCGCGACCCGTCGGCGACCAGGTCATCGTTCGCGTCGAGGATCTCTCCAAGCGATTCCGCATCTACCCCAAACCCTCCGGACGACTCATCGAATGGGTCTCCGGCGGACGCCTGACCCGCCACGACGAGTTCTGGGCCCTCCGTGACATCTCCTTCTCCGTCCGCAAGGGCGAGTGCGTCGGCATCATCGGGCCCAACGGCTCGGGCAAGAGCACCCTCCTCAAGATCGTCACCGGCGCCATGCACCCGACCCGCGGCTCCGCCCGTGTCGAAGGACGCGTCCTCTCCCTCATCGAACTCGGCACCGGCCTCAATCCCCTCCTCACCGGGCGGCAGAACATCCACAATGCGGCCCGCCTCCTCGCCTTCCCTCCCGACTTTGCTCGAAGGACCCTCCCCGAGATCGAGGACTTCGCCGAACTCGGTGACTTCTTCGACCGCGAGGTCCGCCTCTACTCCTCCGGCATGAAGGTCCGCCTCGCCTTCTCCATGTTCGCCTGCTTCCGACCCGAGGTCTTCATCGTCGACGAGGCCCTCAGCGTCGGCGACGTCTTCTTCAAGCAGAAGTGCGCCCTCCGCATGCGCGAGATGCTCGACGCCGGCATGACCATGCTCTTCGTCAGCCACGACACCGCCGCCGTCCTCGGCCTCTGCCACCGCGCCATGGTCCTCCACAAGGGGCAACCCATCTTCCTGGGCGATCCCGCCGAGGGCGTCTCTCGATACATGTCGCTCATGCGATGCGATGCCGCCGGCAAGCGATGGATCGGCCCCGCCCACGCCCCACCCACCCACGCCCCCAGCGACGACGAAGCCCGTGCCATCCTCGCCCACGACCTCACTCGCGAGCGCCGCGACCACCGCCACGGGTCTGGCGGAGCGTCCATCCTCGCCGCACGCGTCACCGATCCCCATGGGCGTGACACCGACCACGCCGAGGTGGGACACGACCTCCTCTTCAGCATCCTTCTCGGCGCCTCCCGCGACATCTCCGAACCCCGCGTCGCCCTCCGCCTCCACGACCGCCACGCCAACCTCGTCTTTTCTTCCGGAACTCTCGGCGTCGGCCACCCCCTCCCGCCCTTGCGGGCCGGCGAACGCCTCATCGTCCGACTCCGGCTCACCCTCGCCGTCCGACCCGGCGAATACTCGTTCGGCCTCGGGGTCAGCGAACCCTCTCCCACCGAGCCCGGCAAGGGCCTCCCGCTCGATCGCCTCGACCGCCTCGGGCCCATCGTCGTTCGTGCGCCCGCCGATGGCCGGCGGACCTTCCACGGCATCGCCCGACTCCCCCTGAGCATCACCCATGCCGACCCCCGTTGAGCCAGGCTCTCCACCCCGCCACGCCCTCGCCCCCCCGCGCGGGCTCTGCTTCCTCACGGGATGCGGGCGCTCGGGCACCACCATCCTCGGACGGATGCTCTCACTCCACCCCTCCGTCGCGTTCCTCAACGATCGACAGGAACTCTGGGTCCGCTCCTTCCCCGTCGCCGATGTCTGGGGCCGCCGTTCCCAGCGCCTTCCCTCGACGCGCCTCGCCCTCACCGCCCGTCACGCCGACGATCCCGGCCCACCCGAAGACGACCGCCCCGTCGGGCGTGCGGCCTTCTACCGCCGCATCGAAGCCCGCCGGGAAGGACGCCCCGTCGTCATCGAGAAACTCCCCATCAACAACTTCCGCCTCCCTTTCCTCCACGCCCTCGCGCCCGATGCCCCCTTCATCAACATCCTCCGCCACGGCATCGAAGTGGCGTGGTCCATCGCCGCCCGCAAGCAGGCCGGCCGATGGGATGGACTCGACGGACGACGTTCAGACTACATCAGGCTCCACGCCATCGAACACGGATACGCCGAGGCCCTGGGCTGCTGCGTGACCCCCTTCGATCTCGGCCTCCTCGAATGGCGCATGAGCGTCGAGGCCGCCGAACGCTTCTTCGCGTCCACGGGCGCCCCCACCCCGCTCCGTCTCCGATATGAAACCCTCCTCGCCCACCCGATCCGCATCGTTGACCAGATCGACGCCTTCCTCTCGCTCCCACCCTCCCCGGATGTTCGAGCCTTCGCCGCCGCCCATATCGCCAGGCAGAATCCTCCCGCCCACGAGCGCCCCACCCCGCCTTCCGCCGAACCGATCGCCGGCGATCTGCTCCGACGCCTTGGCTACTGGACCTCCCGGCCATGACCACGAGCGAGTATTTCTTCGGCCGCGTCCCCACCGTCCGCATCGATGCCTTCGCCTTCCCGCGCACCGGGTCGCACCTCTTCCGTTATGCCACCATGGGCCTCTTCGACCTCGTCTCCCTGCCTCTGGACGCCCGCCACAACACCGAAGCCGCTTCACGTCGCGATGAACTCGATCCCGACGTCCTCTACGCCCTCTCCACACGCGAGGACGGCGTTCCCTTCTCCCCTGTCTGGTTCGACATGGCCCCGCGCGGCCAGCACGCCGACCCCGAACCCACGGGCCACCCCACTCTCATCCTCGCCCGCTCACCCATGCCCACGGTCTATTCCCTCTGGCGCGTCGGCTTCACGCGCTGGGGGTGGGAAATGCCCGCCGATCCCCGAGCGTGGGTGCTCCGGAAGTTCCTGCGCTACCGCGCCTTCGCCGATGCCGCACTCCGCGTCCTCGCGGGGCCCTCCACCCTCCTCCTCCGCTTCGAGGACCTCGCCGGCGATCGTGCCCCCGACGCCCTCCGTTCCCTTGTCGAGTTCGTCGGCGTCACCCCCAAACTCCGTCCGTCCTGGGTCGCACGCCTGATCCGCTTCGACACCCTCACCCGCCCGGGCCAGCGCACCTTCCACCTCGCCGGCGACAACCTCGCCTGGTTGCGCGATCAGGCCTGGCTCGATCTCATCCGAGGGCTTGACCTCCCCGATTTTTCCGACCTCGGCTACCCCCCCGAGCCCCTCCATGCCTGAGCCCATCTTCATCCTCGGCGTCCCTCGCTCCGGGACCACCCTCCTCCGCGCGATTCTTGACTCGCACCCCAACATTGCCTGCGGCCCCGAGACTCCCTGGCTCGGCGCCCACCAGCCCCGTAGCGTCGCCGCCCTCTACCGCTTCCTCCTCGACTCCCCGCAGGGTTACGTCGCCGCGTTCCGAATGGACGCCGGCGTCGTCCGCGACGCGACGCGTGCCTTTGTCGATTCGCTCCTCCTGGCCTACGCCCGGTCCAAGGGCAAACCGCGATGGGCCGAGAAAACCCCGGACAACGCCCTCCACCTCCCCACGCTCCTGGACCTCTTCCCCGACGCCCGCTGCATCCACCTCGTTCGTGATCCGCTCGACGTCGCCCTCTCCACCGTCCGCATCCCGGACCACCGCCGAGGCCTCTCCCCTCGCCTCGAAGATTCCATGTGTGTGGGCGAGGGCTGCTCCACCACGCCCACGCTCACGGGCGCGGTCCTGCGCTGGACGCACTGGAACCGCCTCATCGCCAGGGACGCTCCGAACGCCCTCCGCGTCCGCTACGCCTCACTCGTCCGAGAGCCCGAGCACGAGGTCCGCCGAATCCTCGACTTCCTCGGCGAGCCCTTCGACCCTGGCGTCCTCGACTTCTCCCGGCGTCCCCACGACTTTCTCCCCGCCGACTGGGGCGGCTCCGACCTCGCCCGCCACGCACGCATCGTCACCGATCGCCTCGACCGCGCCGCCCGCGAACTCGACGCCCCGACCCGCGCCTTCCTCGCCTCTCTTGCCCAATGGGAACACGCCGCCCCGTTCGAGCCGATCCCGCGCGACGACGCCCTCCTTCGCTTCGCCGCCGACGAGATCGCACTCTGGGCCGCACGCCTCGGCCTCGACCCCGCCCTCGCCGAGCCCGCCGCCCGGGCGTGGATCGAACGCGTTTCCCAGCACAGCTGGGCCGGCTCCTCGGTCCTTTCCGCCGTGCCCTCTCACCCGCTCCCCTGGATGCTCGCGCTCCTCGGCGCGGATCTCGCCTTCGTTCCGGATCTCCCCCCGGCCTTCGAACGCCTCGCTCGTCGGCTCCGCGTCCGCGCTCGCGCCGTCCGCTCTCCCGCCGAGGCCAAGGGTGTGCGCGCCGCGATCGGTCTCGACCGCGAGATTCCGGGCGCGCTCACGCTCTGATCCCAATCACCCCGGCGTCAGGCCGATCAGCTCCCCGCCTCGATCGCCTGACCGGACTTGAGCATCTGCTCGTTGTACTTCTGCTGCTTCTCGATCTGTTCCTGATCGGCCGCGGTTGGCTGCAGACGCTCCGCCGCCTTCCTCTGCTCACCCGAGTTCAGGAAGTCGAACAGCCCGAAGTACCACGCGTAGATCACCACCGCCAGCAACAGGCAGGCAATCACGATCGCGAGTTTGATCGTGTTCGGGTTCGCTCCCGCACCGCCGTCCTTCGACTTTTTCTTCTTCTCGCCCTTGACGCCGATCTGGCTGAAATCGCCTTCATCGAGGAGCGACCGGTTCGCCGCCATGCTCGTCTCCCGGGTTGTGTGGCCTCACCCCGGCGAGAAACCCCGGGGCCTCAAGAAGATACGCCACGGGGAGTCTATCGGATCGCGCCCGTTCATTCCACTTCTTCAACGCCCCCGGCGACGACCCGCCACGCACCCTAGACCCAGCAGCAACCCAGCCGCCCCAGGCGAGGGCACCACCGTCCACCCGATCACGTCCATCGCGATCAGGTCCGGCTTCGCGGGCCCCGTCAGAAACTCCAGCCACTTCGCCGTCAGCGGCACGCCCGCCCCCAGTTTCGGATCCATCAGCCCGAACATCCCGTCCATCTTCCAGTGCCCGCCCCCCTCCCCATCCCCCAGCAACTTCGTCCCTGTTGAGAACAGATCGATGATCGAAAAACCGCCGTCGATCGAGAAGAACCGCATCGGCGCGAGCCCGGGCACGGGCAGCGAGAGGTCCGGCACGAACATCCCCGCCATCACCGAGTCGGGCGAATACCGGTACAGGTCCAGCACCGTCACCATCACCTCCGGGTCGGGGTCCTTCCCGGGTGAGAACGGATCCGGCGGGAGGAACGTCGCCATCGAGTCCACCCCCGAGACGAACCCCATGTTGTGCATCAGTTCGTGCAGCGCGACCCCGACGAAGTCGTAGTGCCCCGCCTCGATCCCGTCGAACGGCGTGAAGTCGAACTTCGCCGATCCGAACGCGATCGTCCCGTCCGACGCCGCCCCGCCAGCCTTCGCGCCAAGCACCCCGAGCGCCTTCGCGTTCGACTTCGACACGTCCATGAAGATGTTGTTGATCGTCGCCCCGGCGTCCAGGAATGGCGTGAACGGCGGCTTCAGCGTGTCGTTCCGCCAGATCTTCAGTTCCGGCGTGTCCTGCAGGTGCATGACCGCCGTCCCGTCGAACGGCGAGGTCACCTTCGAGATCAACCCCGCCTTCACCGCCGAATACTCCACTCCGCCGGGCATGTACTCCGCGAACGACACCCCCAGCGCCGGAAGCGCGGGCGCGTAGTCCACGCCGACCTTCAGCGTCACCTTGTCCTTGAAGATCTTCGAGAGGATCTTCCCGGCCTCCTCTGCGCCGGCCAGCATCGCCGCGGCCTTGTCCGGCTCCGTCAGTTTCAACACGTCCAGCCCGGGGCCCGAAGAGAACTCGAACGTGAGTTGCCCCATCGCGCCCGTCGCCATCCCCGCCATAGCCGCAACCGAAAGTACGAGCCGTGCCATCGTCTCTCTCCCTTCGTGTCTTGCCTTGTCACAATCAAACAACCCGGTTCGAGCAACGGAGGCGAGCCCCGCAACTCACGGTCATTTCCTCGTCTTCTCCTCATTCCCTCACGAACATGAGGCCGCACAGCCCTCTGCCTTGCCCATCTTCTCGCGCCAGCGTCCGCAAACTCGAACGTGGCCCATCAAGCCGGGACCGCGCCCGGGGTGATCTCCCCGGGCACGAGCCCCGCGTCTCTTCAGACCAGCCGACGCCGCCCGGCCGCCAGCAACCCACCGACCCAGAGCAGCGCGAACGAGCCCGGAGAGGGCACCGGCACAAAGGCCCAGTTCGACATGTCCGGGCTCGCCGGCGCCTTCAGAGGCACGATTTTCGTCGGGTTCACGGCGTAGTCCACCCCCACCGACTTCGCCGACTCGAGCCCCGCGAGGTCCTGAAGCGTCAGCCCGAACTCCCATGTCCCCGCCGCGTCCTTCCCGTCCTGCCGCTCCCACCCGTACTTCCCAAGTTGCCCGAAGCCCGTCGCCGTATCCCACCCCGGCGGCGTGATGATCGGGTCGAAACCCAGGTTCCCCGCGTTTGGGCCCTTGATGTGCAGCGAGTGGATGGCGTCATCTCCATCCACGGTCAGCGTCCAGATCACCTTCATCCCATCCTTCTTGGTCTTGATCGTGATGTCCGCCGTGGCCGGCGGCGCGACGATCCCCATCACCAGCGCAAGGACTCCGATCGTTCGAGCGTTCATGTTCAGGTCTCCGTGTCCACGCCCCGCCGCTTGGGCCGGGCTTTCAAGCGCCGGCTCGCCGTCACCTTCCTCCAACGACGTCCGCGCCCGTCACTCACGCCAATGACCAGGACCACGCGCGTTCCCGCGCGCGACACCTCGCGGCCATCCTCCGATCCGCCTTCGTTGTGGACTCAATCCCCGGGCCGTCGCCCCCACGGCTCGACCTGCCCGACGATGGTGCTCCGGGCCGGGCGGTCGATCGCCCCCATCACCCCCGCCGCGATCTCGTCATGCGTCAACCACCTCGATCGCGAGCCTTCCACGACAAACCCGAGGATCACCCGCTCGCACTCCACATCGCTCCGATCCGCCCCCGCCGGGTCCGCATGCGCGCTCCCGACGACCTGGATCAGCCTCACGTCCCTCCTGCCGACGCCGATCATCCCCGCGATCACGCCCAGCGGCTCTTCCCAGGGCGAGTGGATCCACGCGAGGCACAGCCCGAATGCCCCACGCGCCGACACGCCCGTGCGGATCGCGGCGGCAAGCACGCCCGCCTCGCGATAGTCGCACGGCATGGGATGGATCCCCGCGTGCGACCGCGCGAGCGCCGACAGCGGCGCATGCCTCCGGGCGATCACCGACACCAGGTGCCCACGCCCCGCGAGCCCGACCACGACACCCCTGAGCATCCCCGTCCCTCCCACGACCAGAACATGCCCGGGCTCCATCCTCGCAGCGTACGCCTGCCGTTTCGGCAGCCACCCGCCCGACCCGGTCGCGGATGACCGTTCGAGGCGCACCCCAGCGGGTGATCGCCTCGCTCGTGGATGGCACCCCGGTTGCAATCCCCCTGTCGCGGGCCGCGATCCAATCCGGCCCCTGGAGGCTCGGAATGTCCAAGATCATCGGGATCGACCTCGGTACGACCAACTCCTGCGTCTCGGTCATGGAAGGCGGCCAAGCCAAGGTCCTCATCAACTCCTCCGGCAGCCGCATCACCCCCAGCGTCGTGGCCTTCACCGACAAGGGCGAACGCCTGGTGGGCCAGCCCGCACGCCACCAGCAGGTCACCAACCCCCGCAACACCGTCTTCTCCATCAAGCGCTTCATGGGCCGCCGACGCGCCGAAGTCTCCGCCTCCGGCGACAAGGGCTACGGCAAGTCGGGCGACGAAGAGACGAAGGTCCCCTACGCCCTCGTCGGATCCCCCGACGAGTTCGTCAAGGTCAAGGTCAACCAGGGCGAGTTCACCCCGCAGCAGATCTCCGCCTTCATCCTCCAGGATCTCAAGAAGACCGCCGAAGACTACCTCGGCGAGAAGGTCGATCGCGCCGTCATCACCGTCCCGGCCTACTTCAACGACGCCCAGCGACAGGCCACCAAGGACGCCGGCGAGATCGCGGGCCTCAAGGTGGAACGCATCATCAACGAGCCCACCGCCGCGGCACTCGCCTACGGGCTCGACCGAAAGAAGAGCGAAAAAATCGCCGTCTTCGACCTCGGCGGCGGGACCTTCGACGTCTCCATCCTCGACATCGCCGACGGTGTCTTCGAGGTCCTCGCCACCAACGGCGACACCCACCTCGGCGGCGACGACTGGGACCAGCGGCTCATCGATCACATCGCCGACGAGTTCCGCAGGAAGGAAGGCATCGACGTCCGCAAGGACCCCATGGCCCTCCAGCGCCTCAAGGAGGCCGCCGAGAAGGCCAAGATCGAACTCTCCACCATGCAGGAGGCCACCGTCAACCTCCCCTTCATCACCGCCGACCAGAACGGGCCCAAGCACCTCCAGGTGAGCGTCACCCGCGCGAAGTTCGAGTCGCTCACCGCCGACCTCTTCGACCGCCTCCGGCAGCCCTGCCTCAACGCCCTCCGCGATGCCAAGGTCGACGCCTCCAAGATCGACGAGGTCGTCCTCGTCGGTGGCTCCACCCGCATGCCCCGCGCCCAGCAGCTCGCCCGCGAGATCTTCGGCAAGGAACCCAACCGCAGCGTCAACCCCGACGAGGCCGTCGCCATGGGCGCCGCCATCCAGGGCGGCGTCATCAACAAGGAGGTCAAGGACATCCTCCTCCTCGATGTCACCCCGCTCTCCCTCGGCGTCGAGACCCTCGGCGGTGTCATGACCCGCCTCATCGAACGAAACACCACCATCCCCACTTCCAAAAAGGAAGTCTTCTCGACCGCCGCCGACAACCAGCCCAGTGTTCAGATCCACATCCTCCAGGGCGAGCGTGAGTTCGCTCGCGACAACCGCACCCTCGGACAGTTCGAACTTTCGGGCATCGCCCCGGCGCCGCGCGGCGTCCCGCAGATCGAGGTCGAGTTCGCCCTCGATGCCAACGGCATCCTCACCGTCTCCGCCACCGATCGCGCCACCTCCAAACGCGCCGACATCAAGATCACCAACTCCGGCGGCCTCTCCAAGGACGAGATCGACCGCATGAAACGCGACGCCGAGGCCCACGCCGCCGAGGACAAGGCCCGCCGTGAACTCGTCGACCTCAAGAACCGTGCCGACGCCTTCGTCATCCAGACCCGCAAGGCCCTCGAAGAGCACGGCGGAAAGGTCTCCGCCGAGGCCAGGGGACGCATCGAGAGCGCCCTCTCCAACGTCGAATCAACCCTCAAGGGCGACGACAAGTCCGCCATCGAGGCCGCCACGCGCGAACTCGAAGCCGCCTCCTCCGAACTCGGCAAGGCGGTCTACGACGAGGCCGCTCGCAAGAACCCCGACGCCACCCCGTCCAAGCCCGACGCCAAGGACGAGGTCATCGACGCCGACTTCAAGGTCAAGGAAGACTGACCCCCGCCGACACCGCAGCCACCCGGGAGGGGGCGGGTCCATCCCGCCCCCCCTTTTATTCGACGCGCACGAAAAACCCCGCGCGGGGCGCGGGGTTTGATCGCATCGCCCTCACACGGGCCTCTCAGCCCTTCTTCACGAACACGCCGGAGAAGTTCTTGTACTCCTTCCCGTCCGGCCCGGGGCAGTACCCGCTCATCACCTCGCGGCCTGGCGTCGAGCAGTCGATCACCGACCGCTGCTTCACTCGCTTGCCCGTCTGCGGGTCGAGCATCTCGCCCGTGAACGTGAACGTCTTCTTCGCCGCGTCGTACGTCCCCGACGACGTCGAGATCCACGTCGCCATGTTCTCCAGCCACACGTTCTCGTACTTGTTCTCGATCGTGTTGTACCCCACGATCCCCATCCCCTTGAACGGCATCCCCGACGACTCCGCCTCCACGTGCTCGATCACGAACCGCCCGTCCATGATCCACTCACGCCGGATCGTCCCGTGGCTCTTCATCGCTTCCGTCCCGGGCGCAAACCAGAACTCCACGTCCCCCTCCCACGTCCCCACAAATCGCTCCAGAACCTTGTGATGCTCGCCCGGCTGCATCGACGCCATCATGTCTTCCATGCCCTCCGGCTGATTCGCCAGGGCCACATTCGGCTCCGATGGAATCAACCGCCCCGCCGCGAACGCGCCGCCCACCAACGCCGCCACGATCACACCGCTGCGAATCGACATACCGGTTCTCCTTTTGTTGGTTCACGATCGCTCAGATCGCACCCAAACATTACCCTTCCAATTCCCCCGCGTCCACTCCCCCCTTCTGGCCCTTCCCCTCGGGCTCGCGCCGTCTTCATCCTCGTCCCTGCTCGCCGAGCCTGCGCGATCCAAAACGGTCACGGGCAGGCCCATGCTCATGAGCCTGCCCGTGGGGTCCGCGGCTGGTCTCCGCGGCTTGGGTGCTTCAACTCAGTCCAGCGTCGACACCGACAACCCTTCCGACTTCGAGTCCGGCGTCACCTCGATGGTGCTCGGCTCGATCTCCACAGGGGCCGTCAGCCGGCCACGCAGGAATCGCTCCTTCGACCCGCTCTTGCGATCGAGGTCCCACTTCGCGCGGTCCTCGTACGAGGCACTCGTCCCCGCCCGAGTCAGGCTCTCCAACTGCGACTCCTGCCTCGCCCGGATGTCCGCGAACCTCGCGTGGACCTGATCCAGGCTCGCCGCACGATACCGGCTCTGCTCGTCGATCGTCCGCTGACGCTTCGACATCATCTCGATCATCCGGTCGTTGCGGGCGATCGCGTCCACCTGCCGATCGAGTTGCCACAACTGCGTCTGGAACTGCGCATGCTCGGTCTCGAGCTGCTCCAGCAGCGTCACGAGTTGCTGCTCCTGCTGCCCGAGGTAGCCCATGTCGCGCTCGAGCTCCGCGATCCGCGACTCGTACACCGCCTGCGTGTCCATCACGCGGTTCGCCTTCGCGTACGCCGCATCGAGGTCCATCGACTCTCGGTCGAACCTCACCTTGACGATGTGCCCCGGGTGGTTCCCCCGCGCCGTCTCAGCCCGGGCGAGGACATCCTGGATCACGCCCAGGTCCGCCGACGCCAGGTCCACGACGCGCTGGCTCACCGCCAACTCGCGACCCAACTGTCTCGCCTGCTCGCGCAGTTCCGCCAGATCACCGCGGACCTCCGCGATCCGCCTGGGGTACTGGCCCTCGAGGTCCCGCAACTGCGCCCGCAGCGCCACCGGGTCCTGGATCTGGCCATCGATCGCCTTCGTCACCGAACTCTTCGTCTGCGACACCAGCGCGCCCAGACGCTCAGGCCCGGCAACGACCACCGCGGCCCCGGCCGCCAAGGCCCCGATAACGCCGATGCGGAACACGGACTTCGTCAGAGAGCACGCCATGGTCAACCTCCTGTCAGGGGCCCTCGCTGCTTCCGAGCCGGGCCTCGATGTTGCGTGCTGACGTACTCGGATTCGCCTCGTCACGGTTTCACCGCCGCCCTGGCAACCGTTTTCTCTCCTCGCCCGACCCACCGCGTGATATCCTCTCGTGATGGGCGGTCGCCCGGGCCGGCTTCGGGGGGGGATGGCGTCCGTTCCCTGAAACCCGCCCGTGCCCGGGCGGAAGAACTCTTCGGGAAGACCGGTGTCGCCGCGCCCTCATCGACCCGGCGGGAAAGGCGCTTCATGCTCACCTCGGTGACGACCGACTTCATCGCCCGCCTCCGCTCCAACGACGAGGCCGCCTGGTTCGAACTCTGGGAGACCTTCGGACCCGTCGTCCGCGCCCAACTCTCCAAGTGGGGGAAGGGACGCATCGGCGTCGAGACCGTCCGCGACCTCTCCCAGGAGACCCTCGCCGCCCTCTCCGATTCCATCGACCGCTACGACCCCAAGCGCGGCGCCCGCTTCTCCACCTGGCTCCTGGCCATCGCCAAGCACGTCCTGGGCGACGAGATGGACCGCCGGATGGCCCAGAAACGCGGCTCGGGCAAGCGCGGGGCGGCCTTCGACGATGCCTGGATGACCACCTCCGCCGCCAACACCGCCGACGACCATTACGAGATCGCCGTCTTCCGTGCCAAGGTCGAGGCCGCCATCCGCCTCTCCGAGAAGGAGTGCGACTTCACAGACTTCTCAATCTTCCGCATGCGCGTCCTCGACGGGACCAGCGGGAAGGACGTCGCCGCCGCCCTCGGGATCTCCGAGCCCACCGTCAGCCGCCGGCTCGCCAAGGTCCGTGACCTCCTCCGGTCCAAACTCGCCCTCGTCATCGCCACCTACTCGTTCACTTCCGAGGAGCGTGCCGAGGCCGATCGAAACGGGCTCATCCTGAATCCGAAGATGAACGGCGACAAGGGCGACGACGCCATGTTCGATGACGCGATCGCCGAGATCTACCACCGCCAGATGGAGCTCCGGCGTGCCGACCGCTCGGGCGACTGATGGAGTGAACCCATGAACGCTGCCGGAATCCTCCTCATCATCTTCGCCGCCCTCATCGCCATCCCTCTCGCCGTCGTCCTCATCATCTACGTCGTCGTGCCCGTCGTCCGACTCCTCGCCAGGCTCATCGCCCACGTCGTCCGCTTCATCGCCCGCGAGATCACCGACACCCTGCGCATCATCGGCGCCCTCGTCACCTCCCTCGTCCTCGTCCCCCTCGTCGTCCTCAACGTCGTCCTCGGACGCTGGTCCGCCTCCTCGCACTTCGGGCATGCCTTCCTGGGCGAACTCCGCAACGCCGCCCTCGCGCTCTACCGCGTCGTCATCGCCCACCCCGCCGCCCTGCTCGGGCTCACCAGCCTCACCGAGGGCCTCGAGAAACGCCTCCCCCAGGTCATCGCCGCCGCACCGGGCAAAGACTCACCCTCCAAACGCACCGGCGCCTTCGATGGCTACGACATCGTCGGTTCCCTCGCCGGCGGGGGCTCCGGCGGGAAGCTCTACGTCGCCCGCCCCGACGCCACCCGACTCGCCGCCTTCCGGCGCGCAGGCCGCGACGATGTCCGCGAGGTCGTCATCAAGTCCTTCTCCCTCTCGGACGGGTCGAGCCTTCCCCAGATCGTGCGCGAGAGCCGCGCCCTCGATGCCGCCCGACGCCTCGGGCTCGTCCTCGACCACGAACTCACCGACGAACGCTTCTACTACGTGATGCGATACGTCCCGGGCGAACCCCTCGGGCTCGTCACCCAGCGCCTCCACGCCGCCTCACCCCACGACGGGCTGGCCAATCCCCAACTCGCCCAGTCCCTCTCCTTCGCCGCCGACCTCCTCCGCACCCTCGATTCCTACCACTCAGGCGGGCTCTGGCACAAGGATGTCAAGCCCGACAACATCATCGTCGATGGCTCCTGCGCTCACCTCGTCGACCTCGGGCTCATCACCCCCCTCCGCTCCGCGATGACCCTCACCACCCACGGCACCGAGTACTTCCGCGATCCCGAAATGGTCCGACTCGCCCTCCGCGGCGTGAAGGTCCACCAGGTCGACGGCGCCAAGTTCGATGTCTACGCCGCCGGCGCTGTCCTCTACTCCATGATCGAGGGCTCCTTCCCCGCCCACGGCGGGCTCTCGCAGATCTCCAAGCGTTGCCCGGAGGCCGTCCGCTGGGTCGTCCGCCGTGCCATGACCGACTACGACAAGCGATACGCCTCCGCCGCGGCGATGCTCGCGGATGTCGAGGCCGTCCTTGCCTCCGATGATCCCTTCGCGATGAAGCCAATCGCCCTCCCGAGCATGGGCGGCCCGGCCCCCGCCGTGTCCTTGCAACCGGAACAGGTGGCCCACACACCTGTCCCGCCCCCGCTGCCGCGCCAGACCGTCCAGTCATCCTCCACGCCCCCTTCCATCAACCCGGCCTCCCAGCCCGCCCCGCGTTCCCGCCCGGCGATCAGGGTCGCGGATTGGTGGACGGGGCGTTACGTCGTCGCCGGTTCGCCCGTCGAACCCGCCGCCGCCGCGGCCCAGCCCGCCGGCTTCCGCCCGATCCGTGGCGCTTCTCCCTTCTCCGCCCAGGAGCAACTCCGCCGCGCCCGAGAGCGCGCCGAAGCCGCCCGATCTCGAGCCTTGGAACACGCCGCGGGCGTGCGCACCGCCCGCCGCACGCCGCCTCGCCCCGCCCACTCGAACGGGCCCAATGCCGGCATGGCGATGGCCGTGATGGTCTTCCTCGCCGTCGGAGTCTTCGGGGGAATGTCCCTGCTCAACTACGCTCGACGCGCCAAGGCCGCCTTCGATCCCGCGGCACTCGCGGACGTCGGTTCCCCCATCCCGCCCGCAGCACCTTCGACCCCGGCGGAATCGGTCGACGGTGAGCGCCTGCTCGTCCTGCGCGATCCGATCAGTTTCGCCCCGGGCGTGCGCGATTCGATTGAGCCGGCCCTGCGTCGCCTCGCCGAGTCGGGCTTCGAGCTCGTCGGCGCGTTCGACGACGAGGACCCGGAGGAGGCGGCGGCCCAGACCGAGGCGATCGCCTCGCTCCGCAAGGCGCTGGGGCTGGCCCCCTTCCGGTCGGAGGAGGCCCGTTCGGCCCTGGCGGCGTACCTCGCGGCCCAGGCCGACGCCCCGGCGGTGATCTGGATCGGGAGAGGCGCCCGGGACGACGCGCCCGACACCTGGATGGTCGAGGCGCCGGACGCGCCGCGGAACGTGGTGCGGGTGGCGCGGCGGGTGCTCGGTGGGGAGCGTTGAGCCGCGGAAGGTTCCACGTGGAACCTTCCGGCGCGGGCGCGCGATAGAAACGGTCGATGCACGATCAGACGACGGGACGGCTTGACTCTTCCACGAGCCGGGCAAGCGTCCGGCGGGCGAGCCCCTCACGCACGGCACGCCGGGCGAGTTCGACGCCTTCCTCCAGCGTCGCCGCGGCCCCGGAGACGAGGAGGGCGGCGCCGGCGTTGACGATCGCGAGGTCGGCGCGGGGGCCCGGCTCGCCGGCGAGGATGCGAGTGATGATCGCGGCGGACTCCTCGGCGCTGCCGGCCTCGAGGGCGGCGGCGGGGACTCGCGGCATCCCGAGCGAGGCGGGCTCGATCGTTCGGCGCTCGACGCCCGCACGCGTGGCGATGAAGGCGGTGGTCGGCGCGCCCAGCGAGATCTCGTCGAGCCCGTCTTCGGAATGGACGACCATCGCGAGGTCGGTCCCGAGGCGGTGGAGCGCGGCGGCGACACGCGCGGCGAGGGCCGCGTCGTAGACCCCCAGGAGTTGACGCGAGGCCCCGGCGGGGTTGGTCAGCGGGCCCAGCAGGTTGAAGATCGTGGGGAAGCCAAGGGCCCGGCGCGGGGCGGCGGCGTGTCGCATCGCGGGGTGGTGGTGGATCGCGAAACTGAAGCACACCCCCGCACCGGCCAGGCAGCGCGACTGGGCCTCGGGCGAGGCCTCGACGTTCACGCCCAGCGCGGCGAGGACCTCGGCGGAGCCCCGCCCCGTGCGGCTTCGGTTGCCGTGCTTGGCGACGAGCACGCGCGGGCTCACGTGTTCGCCCGCGGCAGCGGCGATGATGGCGGCGGCGGTGGAGACGTTGAAGGTCTTGGGCGCGCCGCCGGTCCCGCAGGTGTCGAGGATCACAAAGGGTGAGCCCAGTTCCGGTGCGGGGACGCGGGTGACGTGGGCGCGCATGGCCGTGGCGGCGCCGACGAGTTCATCGACCGTGACGCCCCGCGCCTGGACAAGCGCCAGGAGCGCGCCCACCTGGGCAGGGTCGAGCTCGCCGGCGAGCAGGGCGTGGAACACGTCGCCCGCTTCCCCGGCGGCAAGCGTCTCGCCACGGACCAGACGAC
>JAANMY010000243.1_pt1 | contig 80059 bp, 75 predicted proteins | sample 7279691 | NCBI WGS metagenome assembly JAANMY01 (sample SAMN14094543, study PRJNA606508) | bioreactor metagenome | isolation source: A lab-scale SPAN reactor treating ammonium-rich wastewater day 388 | place: Ireland: Galway | collected 2018-02-07 | reverse complement strand
GTTGCGGCCCGTCACCTCGAACACCTGGTCGGCCATCTTCTTGATGATCTTCGCGCGCGGGTCGTAGTTCTTGTAGACGCGGTGGCCGAAGCCCATCAGCCGCACGTCGCCGCCCGACTCCTTGCACTCCTTGATGAAGGCCGGGATCTTGTCCTTGCTGCCGATCTCCTTGAGCATCCGCAGCACGGCCTCGTTGGCGCCGCCGTGCAGCGGGCCGTAGAGCGCGCCGACCGCGCCGGCCGCCGCCGAGTAGGGGTCGACCTCCGAGGAGCCGATGCCGCGCATCGCCGAGGTCGAGCAGTTCTGCTCGTGGTCGGCGTGCAGGATGAACAGCACGTCCATCGCCCGCTCGAGGACCGGGTTCACCTTGTAGTTCCCGATCTTGAACATCATCTGCAGGAAGTTGCCGGCGTAGGAGAGGTCGTTCTCCGGGTAGACGTAGGGCAGCCCCTGCGAGTGCCGGTAGGCGAACGCGGCGAGGGTCGGGATCTTGGCGATCAGCCGCACCACCTGGTCGCGGCGCACCGCCGGGTCGTGGACGTGCTTGGCCTCGGGGTAGAAGGTCGACAGCGCGCCGATCGTCGAGACCAGCATCCCCATCGGATGGGCGTCGTAGCGGAAGCCGCCCATCAGCTCCTTGATGTTCTCGTGGACCATCGTGTGATGGGTGATCTCGTCGGCCCAGGCGTCGTACTGCGGCCGGTTCGGCAGCTCGCCGTTGAGGATCAGGTAGGCGACCTCGAGGTAGTTGCTGTGCTCCGCGAGCTGGTCGATCGGGTAGCCGCGGTAGCGGAGGATGCCCTTGTCGCCGTCGATGAAGGTGATCCGGCTCTTGCAGGAAGCCGTGTTCATGAAGGCCGGGTCGTAGGTCATCAGCCCGAAGTCCTCGGGCCCGGTCTTGATCTGGCGCAGGTCGAGCGCCTTGATGGTGCCGTTCTCGATCGGCAGCTCGTAGACCTTGCCGGTCCGGCTGTCGGTGATCGACAGGAACTCGCGGGGGCCGCCCCCACCCTTCTTCTCGGCGACGCTCGCGGTTTGCGTGCTCATTCTCGTCACCTCGTTGCTGTGGGCCGCGCTCCGAATCGACCGCAGGGCGCAGGATTCGCGGGCGGAAGGTCCAACTGGAGGAGTGCAGCAAGCGAGGTGCCGGCCGGCCCGACCCCCGGCTTGCCGCTCATGACCACTCCTGACCATAATGGGCCATGAGCCGCGTGGGCATCGCCGAGCTGAAGGCACACCTGAGCGAGCACCTGCGGGCGGTTCGCGCCGGGAGCACCGTGACGGTGCTCGACCGCGACACGCCGGTGGCCCGCATCGTCCCGTACGATGCGCCCGCCCGGCTCGAGATCCGCAAGGCGACCAGGAGGCCCTCGAGCCTGCCCCTGCCGCCGCCGATGGACAGCCCGACCGACAGCCTGGCGTTGCTGCTCGAAGACCGCGCCAGGCGTTGACCGTCTACGTCGACAGTTCGGCGCTGCTGCGATTCGTGCTCGGCGAGCCGGGGGCCCTGGCCCTGCTGCAGGATGCGGAACTCGTGTCGAGCGAGCTGCTCGCCGTCGAGTGCCTGCGGACCATCGACCGGCTGACCGCGCAGGGACGGCTCTCCTTCGACCACGCCGCTCGGAGGCGCGGCCTCGCCCTCGACCGGCTGGAGACCGTGGATCTGGTGCTGCTGCGCAGGCCGATCCTCGCCCGCGCCTCCGAGCCCTTCACCGCTCCGCTCGGCACCCTCGACGCTCTCCACCTCGCCACCCTGCTCGCCTGGCGGGAGAGCCATGGGGTGCCCGTGATGCTGGCGACCCACGATCGCGACCTCGCCGTCGCGGCCCGCGCCTACGGGGTCGAAGTCCATGGCGTCTGAGAAGGCGGCGCTGGCTGAGACGGCCGTCGGCGCAGCCGAGTTGCGCGAGGCGACGCGGGTGCTGGAGGCCGTGGTCGCCGACCGGGCGCTGCTCGCGCAGCTCTCCGGGGAGGAGCGGCAGGCGCTGGTGGTCGCCGCCGGGCGGGTGGTCCACGCCGAGCCGGCCCAGAAGCGGCGGCTGGTGCGGGCGCTGCGCTCCGAGGTGATCGCCCGGGCCCAGGCCCACGACCGGGCACTGCGGGCGACCACCGGCATCCGCGCGGCCCGGCAGGACGATGTCTTCACCGCCCCCGCCCGCGAGCCGAAGCTGCTGGGCAGCGCGGGCCCCGAGCTGAAGCAGCCCCGCACCTGCTACGTCTGCAAGGAGCCCTACACCCGGCTCCACCCGTTCTACGACGCGATGTGCCCCACGTGCGGCGACTTCAACTACGAGAAGCGCTTCCAGACGGTGCCGCTCGACGGCCGGGTGGCGGTCGTCACCGGGGCGCGGGTCAAGATCGGCTATCAGGCGGCGCTCAAGCTGCTGCGCTCGGGCTGCACGGTCGTCGCCGTCACCCGCTTCCCGCACGACGCGGCGAAGCGCTACGCCGCCGAGCCCGACTACGCGGCGTGGTCGGAGCGGCTGCGCATCCACGGCCTCGACCTGCGCCACGCGCCTTCCGTCGAGTTGTTCTGCCGCTACCTGCTGCACGAGCTGCCGCGGCTCGACCTGCTGGTCAACAACGCCTGCCAGACGGTGCGGCGCCCGCCGGGCTTCTACGAGCACCTGCTGGCCGACGAGCTGCAACCGCTCCACGCGCTGCCCCCGGCGCTCCACGGCCCGCTGCGCGCCCACCACGAGTGCGTGTCGACGCTGGCCGGTGCGCCGCGACTCGCCGAGCGCTCGCACGAGGGCGACGGCGGCCTGGTCGCCTGGTCGGGCGGCGGCGCCGGCCTCGGCCTGCGCGCCTCCGCCCAGCTGTCCCAGGTCCGCTACGCGTTCGACGACGAGTCGCGCCGCGAGGACCTGTTCCCCAGCGCGCGCCGCGACGCCGACCTGCAGCAGGTCGACCTGCGCGAGACCAACACCTGGCGCCAGACCCTCTCCGAGGTCGAGACCGCGGAGATGATCGAGGTCCAGCTCGTCAACGCGGTCGCGCCGTTCGTCTTGTGCGGCAAGCTCAAGCCGCTGATGCTGCGCACGCCGGGCCGCGAGAAGCACGTCGTCAACGTCTCGGCGATGGAGGGCATCTTCTCGCGCGGCACCAAGACCGCGCGCCACCCCCACACCAACATGGCCAAGGCCGGCCTCAACATGATGACGCTGACCTCCGCTCGCGAGTACGTGGAGGACGGCATCCACATGAACGCCGTCGACACCGGCTGGGTCACCGACGAGGACCCGTTCGTCCACGCGGAGCGCAAGAAGCAGGAGCTCGGCTTCGAGCCCCCGCTCGACATCGTCGACGGCGCCGCCCGCGTGCTCGACCCGTTCATCGACGGCCTCGCGACCGGCGAGCACGTCTGGGGCAAGTTCCTGAAGGACTACAAGCCCTCGAGCTGGTAGACGGCGCCGCCGCTCCCGTGGCCGATTTCGACGGCTCGATCGCCGCGCCCTCGGTGACGACTCCCCCGCAACTCCCCACAGAGTCCCTCCCCCGGCCGTGGCGAACCAGCTCTCGACTTGGTTGAGCCAGCACGAGTAAGTCGGCGTGTAGTGGAACTTCACTCGCGGGTTTGCCGCGAGCCACTCCGGGCCGTCGCCGTCGGCCGCAAGAACTGGCCTTTTCGCAGGCTCCTTCGCGGGCGCAGAGCGCACCGCCGTCCTCTACTCCCTCGTCGAGTCCTGCAAGCTCGCCGGCATCGACCCCTTCGCCTGCCTCAAGGATGCCCTGCTCCGCGTCGCCACCCTCCCGCAGAGCCGGATCGCCGAGCTCACACCCAGGGCCCGGGCCCAGGCCCGCGGCCCTTCAGCCGACCGCGCGAACACCCCGACGAGTAGCCCCGCCCTGCCACAGCTCCGGGCGCCGCGCTGTACCGGTTGTGGCAACGTACCGGTTGTGGCAACGGGTCGGTTGTGGTGGCGTCGCCCGTGCCGGGTCCCGCGGCTGTCTGCTCCGCCCCCTTCGGTCGCTTCGCCCGATAACGTCGTGTTCTCATACCAGAATACGCAAGAGCACCAGAAGCTGATGTAGCTGCGTGTGTCCCAAGAGGACGAAGCGCGATGCCTATGTTCAATAATGCAGTCTGGAAGAGCAACTGCCCTACTGTCTTGGTTGATCATGGGGTATTGCTAGTCACGCACGAGTTGTCCCGGCATGACGTCGTCGTTCCGAGGAGCCCACGATGAGGAACCTCCGACCGCTGCAAATGCGCTTCCTTGCGAGTCCGACGAATAGGGGCTTCGCGAATCCCTTCCCCACCTGGATGGTCTTGGTCCTCGCTGTGTTCACGGTGTGTGCCGTCACGACCAGCGTGTTGTTTCCTATCTTCGAAGCCCCTGACGAGCCGTCGCACTTTCTCTATGCCCGACGGATTGCCAACGGGCATCTACCCGTCCAGACGGACCCGGAACGCACTGCCCACGCCGAAGGATTCAACCCCCCGCTGTACTACATCCTCGTCGCGCCGGTGTTGATCGCCTTCGATCCCGAACGCGGTGCGGCAATAGACATCCGCACGTCCCTGCCGGAGCAATACGCCCTGGCCACGGCCAAGGCACGCCGCACCGGCGACCTCAGGCCGGATACCGGGTTGGTGCCCCCCCAGAACCCCCTGTTCTTCTGGTGGGGGATCGGCAACGCGCCCAACTGGTTCGCCCATCCGCCGGAGGGGCCGTGGGCCACCGGACCGCTGCGGGCGGTGCACGCCATGCGCCTGGTGTCTGTCTGCTGCGGCATCTTGACCGTCATTGGCGTGTTCCTAATCGCCCGCACCTGCCTTCCGGACAACCCCGCGGCCCAACTCGTCGCAGTGAGCGTTGTGGCGTTCAACCCGCAATTCGTCTACCTGTCAGGGGTGCTGAACAGCGACAACCTGGTGACCACCGTGGCCACCTTCACCTTGTGGCGGCTCTCGGTGACAGCGCAGGGCGGCACTGCCACCGACGGCCATGCCGCCTTCGTCGGTTTGCTCCTCGGCGCTGGCATCCTGGCCAAGACGAACATGCTCTTCATGGCACTACCGGCAATGGTCGTCTTTTGGAGGGTACGCACCACACGTGCCGGATTCCTGCGACAGGTGGCCATCATGACCTGCGTCTCGGCCCTGCTGGCCGGCTGGTTCTTCTTGCGAAACGCCCTGCTCTACGGCAACGGCGATTTCCTCGGCTGGGAAGCGCGCCTTCGCCTCGAACCGATTTTCGCCCTGCCGAAGGGATTTCGGTGGGCGTACTTTACAGAGCGCTTCTTTCCAACCCTCTTCTATTCCTACTGGGGGCGCTTCGGCTGGTTGAGCCTGTCGCTGCCCAACTGGCAGTATGCTTTTTATGGTCTGATAAGCATGTTGCCGTTGGTATCGTTGAAAGTGCTGGATGGAAACAGGGGGCCAGCGGCAAGGAATGCGACCCTGCTTTGCCTGGGGTCGACGGGGTTGAATCTGATAGCGCTGGTCACCTTCAATCTGCGGTTCACCGCCAACCAGGGGCGGCTGTTGTTTCCCACCATCGCGGGTGTTGCCATCGCCGCCGCCATCGGCTGGTCAATCCTGTGCTCAGCGCACTCGCACCGGTTCCGCTGGGGCGTGGCGGTGGGCCTCAGCACTGCCATGGTCGCATTGGTGATCTATGCGCAATGGGGGATTGTGTTTCCGGTCTATTTTTGAAAGAGCTGCTCCATTTGGGAGAGGTGGATGACGTCGAAGGCTGACAAGAAGCGGGATGTCGGGCCACCGGTTGGTCAAGGCATCAGCGGGCCGCTGAGTGCCCCTTCGTTGACCGGCCAAGTCAGCGCCGGGTCTGGCTGCGACGCGGTCGGCACTGGTCCGTGAACTCGGGCGGCCGTTCGAGGTGCCGGCCGGGCTGGAGCTGCGGACCGACCTTGGCCCGGAGTTCGGCCCTCTGGACGCGCCGGCTGAGGTGAGGGTCTGAGGTGGGGGTCCCGCGGTCGTCGAGCGATGTGCTCTCGAGTGGAGCCCGTCTCGCCCTGCGGGTCCTTCGGGAAGCGAAGAGCCCGCGTGCCCGCCACCGTTCGTGGCGGGCTAGCTGTGGATTTCGGACAGGTTGTTCACTGCTGAGTGACCACCCGGGCGATCGGGGTTTCCCCACGGAGACTTCCGTGGGGACGGCGGTGATGGTAGTAGCTGAGCCACCTCGAGAGCGCAGCGGTACGACGCGCTGAGGAGAGGTAGGGGCGCTTGTAGGCCCACTCCCTGAGCAGGGTCTGGATCAGCCGGTCGGCCCTGCCATTGGTTCTGGGCCTGTAGGGTCTGGTGCGTTTGTGGACGATCGATCGCGCCAGACAGAAGTCGGCGAAGTTGAAGGAGCGGTAGGCGCCGCCGTTGTCGGTGAGGACCCGGCGGACGCGGATGCCGTGTAGCCGGAAGAAGATCAGGGCTCGCTTGAGGAAACCGACTGTGGTTTCGGCTTCTTCGTTGGCGAGGACTTCGACGAAGGCAAGGCGCGAGGCATCGTCGATGGCAACGTGGACGTACTCCCAGCCGGCTCCGCGACAGCGCTTCGAACGGTCGCCGGTAACCCGGTGCCCCGGCCTCTCGATGCGCCCGAGCTCCTTGATGTCCAGGTGGATCAGATCACCAGGTCGCTCGTGCTCGTAGCGCCTGTCTGGTTCGGGAGGCACGAGGTCTGCTAGCCGAGCCAGACCGGCACGCCGCAGCACCGCCGCCACGGTCGAACGTGGCATCTGGGGGTCCTCCAGGCCCTGTCCTGTGCCTAAGCAACGCAAGACTGGCCGGGAATCCCCGGGTGGAAAACCTCCCCTGGACTTCACAGCTAGACCGCGGCTTCGCCGTCGATGAAGCGCCACAGGTACCAGCAGGCGACCGTGCGGTAGGGGCGCCAGGGCTCCGCCACGCGGCGCATGCGCTTCGGCTTCGGCAGCGAGCGCATGCCGTAGGCCTCCTTCATCGCCTTCTGGATGCCGTAGTCGGCCACCGGCAGCAGGTCGAGGCGGCCGAGGCGGAACATCAGCAGGATCTCCGCCGTCCAGCGGCCGACGCCCTTGACCGCGGTCAGCCGGCGGATCGCCTCTTCGTCGTCCACCCGCCGCACCGAGGCGAGCGACAGCCCCGCGTGCACGTGCTCCGCCAGCGAGTGCATGTAGGCCGCCTTCTGGCGCGAGAGGCCGATGCCCCGCAGCTCGTCCGCCGAGTGGGCGAGCACGTCCTCGGGGTGCGGCTCGTGGCCGCCGCACAGCGCGATCATCCGCTCGTGGATCGCCGCCGCCGCGCTGCCGCTGATCTGCTGGTAGAGGATCGAGCGCGAGAGCGCCGCGAACAGCGTCGAGCTGCGGTCGATCTCCATCCGACACGGGCCGACCTTCTCGATCACCCGCGCCATCACCGGGTCGCACGCCCGCAGGTGGGCCACCGCCCGGCGCCGCACCGCCGCCGGCAGCGGCTCGCGCCGCACCTCCGCGCTCCGTCGCTTCTTCGTCGCCATGGGAGACCGCGAGGTTATCAGGCTAGCCTCGGGCATGCGCCGCCTGTTGTGGTTCGACGCCGTGGCCGGGCTCGCCGTCGGGCTCGCGCTGTTCGCCCTCGCGGTCCCGCTGGCGCCGCTCTTCGGCTACTCGCTGCCCTTCGCGCGCGGGCTGGCGGCGGCCAACTTCGGCTACGGCTGCTTCGCGCTGGCGATCGCGTCACGCTTTCCGGCGTCCGCCGGGGCGATCCCCTGGCTGATCGCCGCCAACGCGGCGTGGCCGCTGGTCAGCCTCGTGCTGGTCGCCTGGGTCCGCGACTCCGCGACCGCTCTGGGTTTCGCCTACCTCGCCGGCGAGGCCGTGTTCGTGGGCGTGCTGGCCGGCGTCGAGGCGCGCGCGCTGGCCCGGCTGCGCGCGGCCGCACCCGCGGCCTGAACGCCGCTCAGGCCGCTTCGCGGTGGCGGGCGCGAATCGCCCGCTTCTCCGGCAGGGCCGGCCACAGCGGGAACAACTTCAGCAGCGGGTGTCCGGCGATCCGCTCGCGGAAGTAGCGCTCGTGCTCCCACTCGACCTCGGCCATCTCCAGCAGACAGTCGACGAGTTCCGGGTGACCCGCGGCCACGGCGTAGCGGGCGGCGACCTCGTACTCGCCGACGTTGCCGCGCTCGAGCCGGCCTGCGCCCCACATCGGGAAGAACCAGGGCGTCAGGTGGCACAACGGGCCGAGGATTCCGCCGATGACGAGGAACACGACCTCGCGCCAGCGCGACGGCGCGGCGCCCAGCGCCTGGAGCATCTCGCCGACCAGCCGTCGGTGATGCCACTCCTCGGCCTCGATCTCGCGGATGCGGGAGCGCTCGTCGGGATCGCCGCTCGCGCGCCAGTGTCCGGCGTAGGCGTGGCCCGCGGCGCGCTCGCCCGAGTAGGCGCCCTGGAGCTGGCGGATCAGTCGGCGACGCGCTTCGGCGGGAGTCACTGGCGCGGAGTGTAATGCGTCTCGCACCCCGCCGGTCGGCCGATGCCCGGCCCTCTAGACGGCCACGACGCCGCTCGCGCGGACCTCGAACGCGGGGGGCTCGAAGATGTGCTTCTTCACGCTGCAGAGCTCGGCCGCGCGGATCACGGCGTCGCGATGCTTCTCGGGGAACCCCTCGGGGAGGCGGATGTCGAGCACGAGCTTCGCGATCCGGCGCCGCTCCTCGTCGCGCTCGATCTGCATCTCGAGTCCCAGGCCGTCGGTCGGGATCTCGCGGGCATCGCAGTAGCCCTTGACGTAGATCCCGGCGCAGGTCGCGATCGAGGCCAGGAAGAGGGTGAACGGCTCGGGCGCCGAACCCTCGCCCCCGCCCTTCGGCGACTGGTCGGTCCGGATCTCGAAGCCCTTGTACTCCGCGTCCACCCGCTTCCCGCCGGGGAACTTCACGATCATCGTGGTCGTCGACATGCTGGCTCTCCTCGAGGCCTGAGAGCGGCCACCCGGGGCCCGCCGCTGCCGCAGGCTCGCCCTGCAATCGGTGCAATCGCCATGCCCGACCGCCGCGCAGCACGTGCGACGAGCCCGGGGCAGGGCCTCACGTTCACGGGTGGGGCTCACCCACCACACTGGTGCGCGACACCTGCCGCCATCGTGGTCGCACGCGCATCGCGGTCGTTGTCGGGGAACCGGTTGCCGCTGCTCCGCTGGAACATCAGGCGCACCACGAGAGCCTCGCGGGCCGAGAAGTCGCGGCGAGCGCGGACGTGCATCGCGTCTCCGTTCGACGAGCTGTGCCGCAGCCCGAGGCTGTGCCCCAGCTCGTGGAGCGCCAGCGTGTAGTCGGACGCCCTGCCCTCGCAGTACACGATCTCCGCCCGGGAGATGTCGCCCGCCGGCGTCCACCACGTCGTGTGGGCCCAGTAGCCGGCGGCGCAAGCCGGATGGCTGTCGTCGATGCGCAGCAACACATGGCCTGCCGACGGGAGCTGCTCCGGCGCCAGCTCGGGCTCCGAATAGGTCACGGCGCCGGCAACGACGTCGTTCAGCCGGCGAACCGCTTCGGCTTGCACCCGGAGATCGCCGGGCGCGAGCCCCTGCGAGAGGACCCGGACTGCCGAACCCCTGGGCCACCTGCCGAGCGGCACCCCGGCGAAGGGCGCGGCTTGGTTCAAGGCCGAGCTGGTGTAGAGGATTTCACCCGTGAAGGTCTCGTCGAGGCCCGTCGGGCTGAGGCGCGGCCAGAGCGTGAACGTGCCGTCAGCGGGCCGGCGCGCCAGTGACGTCTGGCGATCGAGAAAGTCCTCTGAAAGGATGTCGACGGTGGGATTTCCACTCACCGATGCACCCGCGAGCTCGACGCGGCCCGCCGCATCGGTGGTGTGGGCGGCTCCAGCGACCCGCACTTCCGCACCCGCCACCGGCTCGGCCGTCTCGCCCGACACGACCGTGACCGTGATGGATGTCGGTGGGGTCGGGGTGGGCACGGGCGCAGGGGTCGCCGACGGCATGGACGGTGAGCCGCCGCGGCCGCCACAGGAAGCCAGGACCAGGGCCAGGGCGGCGAGCTGGAGAGTGGTTCGCCCGATCCGCCTTGCTGCCGTCAAAGCGTTCATTGGCGGCTCATGCGGACCAGGCGTCGATCCACTCGACGACAGCCTCGAACACCGCGACCTCCTTCTCCGACTCGACGGCAATCATAGGCGCGCGCTGCCGAGCGCACGCGTCACCGCCTCGCGATCGAGCTGCGCTTCCCCTCGCATGAACAGGAGCGCTTCCCGCGGAACCCCGGTGGCGGCATCCTCGTAGTCCGCACTCGAGGCGTTGTCCCGAGGATCATCCAATTCGATGAACACACCTGCTTCGTTCGCCACTCGCCTGATGCTGGTCCTCGGCGGCCTGCGGCGCGACCTCGCGCACGCCGGACGATCGCTCCGCAGGGATCGCGGCTTCGCGCTCGTGTGCGTCTTCTCGCTCGGGATCGGCATGAGCGGCTTCGTCGCGCTGGCGACCTTCGGGCGCGCCATCACCGCGCCGGCGCGGGGCATCGACCCGAGCGGACTCACGGAAGTGCTGGTGCTGCCCCAGGGGCCGCTGCGCGACAAGGCCGGACAGTGGGCGATCGAGGAGTGGTCCTATCCGGACTTCCAGGCGGCGCGCGAGGCCGACACGGGCCTGGCGATCACCGGCTGGGCCGCGGACTACAGCGAGATCGGCGACGAGCCGGCGGACGACGCGCCCGCCCGGCCCCGGGTGCGAACGTTGTACGTGTCGTCCAACTACTTCAGCACCCTCGGCGTGCCTCTCGTGCGCGGGTCGGGGTTCGAGGCGGTCGACGACACCCCTTCGGCCGAAGCGCGCGTCGTGCTGAACCACGGCTTCTGGCGCAGCCGGATGGCGTCGGATCCCGACGTCGTCGGCAGGACCGTGACGATCGACGGAGTCCCGCACACGGTCGTGGGCGTCACCCCCGAGGACTTCCACGGCCACTACCACTTCCTGCAGGTCCACCTGTTCCAGGCGCCGAGTTCCCTGCTGTTCCTGCCGCTCGAGCGGCACCCGCGCCTGCGGGAGCAGCCCGGCCTCCGACAGGATCGCTCCGCGGACTGGGTGCGCCTCTACGGGCGGCTGGCGCCCGGCGTCGGGATGGCGCAGGCCCGCTCGCGCGTCGAAACGCTGATGTCCGGGCTGGCGCGCCAGCACCCGGCCACCAACGAGTTCAAGGCGGCGACCGTGGAGCCCTACGCGGCGCTGGGCGCGGCCCGCTGGCCGCAGTCGCGCCGCGTGCTGGCGACGCTGCTCGGCCTCGCGGGCACCGTGCTCTTCGTCGTCTGCCTCAACATCTCGGGGATGATGCTGGTGCGCGGCACCACCCGCGAACGCGAGCTCAGCATTCGCGCGGCGCTCGGCGCCGACCGCCGGCAGTTGATCCACCACCTGCTCTTCGAGGCGCTGCTGCTCGCTCTCGTGGCCGGCTCGATCAGCACCTTCGTGCTGTTCGGCATTCCCGCGATCCTGGGCTGGCAGCTCGGCCTCCCCGTCCCGCAGGAGATCGACTTCGACGCGACCAGCATGGCGATCGCCGCAGGCCTGTGTCTGGCGGCGAGCCTGCTGTTCGGGCTGCTGCCCGCCGTGCGCTTCAGCCGGCCCGACCTGGTGCCCGCGCTGAAGGCCGATGCCGGTGGCGGCGGGCGCCGGACGATCCACGTGCACCGCATCGCCGCGATGGCGCAGGTCGGCCTCGCCATCCCGTTCCTGGTGGTCGCCGGCGTCATGCTCGACCGCGTGCGGACCGCGGACTTCGGCTTCCCCACCGACGGCCTCGCGGCGGTGCGGGTGGCGGTGCCCGCTGGAGAAGCCCGCGACGCCGAGTTCGCGATCCGTCGCGTCAGCGACGGCCTGCGGCAGGCCAGCGGCGTCCGCTCCGTGGCCGTCGCCGAGGGCATGCCGATCGACTTCGACTATCGCGAGTTCCGCGTCGCGCCGGCGGGCGGCGAAGAGGCGTTCGTGACCGCGCACGTCACCCGCGTGGGCGAAGACTTCCTGGAGGCGGTCGGAGCCCCGCTGCTGCGCGGCCGCACGATCACGGCGGAGGATCGCCTGGCGGCGTCCCCCGTCGCCGTGATCTCGGAGCCGCTGGCCCTTCGGCTGTTCCCCGGCACCGAAGCGATCGGCAGGCAGGTCACGGCGATGCTCGAGGAGAACCGCGAGCAGCAGTTCACCGTGATCGGCGTCAGCGGCGACTTCGCCACCTCACAACTGACGACCGTGCGGCCGCAGATCCTGCTGCCGATGCCGGTCGCCCTCCCCGCTTCGGTGCAGCTCATCGTGCGCGGCGCTCCGGGCGACGAGCCGAAGCTGCGGACGGCACTCGAAGGCGCCCTGCGCGAGCTGGGAGTCGAGGCCATGCCGGGCGTCGCCTTCCCGGGCATCGTGACCGGCCACCAGCTGCTGGAGAAGAGCCTCGACGATCTCGTCGCCGAGAGCATCGCCGTGGCCGTCGCGGGCGGCCTGGTGCTGGTGCTGGCCGCGCTCGGCATCGTCGGCGTCGTCGGGTTCATGGTCGCGACCCGGACCCGCGAGTTCGCCGTCCGCATGGCGCTCGGCTCGACGCGGCTGCGCGTGTTCAGGCTGCTGCTGAAGGACGTGGTCCGCCTGGTGAGCCCCGGCGTGGTCGGCGGCCTGACGCTGGCGGCGGTCCTGATCCGCACGATGGAGAGCGTGATGGGGACGCCGCTCACGCTCGGCCCCGATCCGCTCGGCGTGATGGAGCCGGTGATCTACGCCGGCGCGGCGACGCTCGCGGTCGGAGCCGCGATCCTCGCCGGCCTGCCCGCGGCCCGACGCGCGACGACCGTGCCGCCGCTGGTCGCGCTGCGCGCGGAATAGCCGGGCCGCACGAAATCTGGCTCAGCGGAACCAGCGGAGCACCACCAGCACCGGCTCGAGCAGCGCCAGGGCGGCGTAGCAGCCGATCGTCACCCAGTACTGGCGCGGATCCTCGTCGCGGCGGACGCTGCCCCTGAAGTAGGCCTCTCCGGTCACCAGCGCGATGGCGATCGCGACCACCCACAGCGCGGTGAACCACGAGAGACTCACGACCAGGGCGGGATCGCCGCCGCGGATCGAATGAGAACGTGCATCGCAATCCCCTCCACCCGGGATTCGACCACGGTTCGCGCGGGAGCCGCCCCTGTTCTCGGCGCGTTCGATTGTCGTAGGCTGTTCCCGTGACCGAGGTGCTCGTGATCGTTGCCGTGGCAGCCCTGATGCTGCTGCCGTCCCTGCTCGGCTGGCGCAGGCGGCGACGGCAGATCGAGGCCCTGCGGGCCATGGCGCGGAACTGGCCGTCGGTCGAGGGGCGCATCACCGCTTCGGCGCTGCAAGACGTCTTCCGCCACGAGAGTTCGCACGCCGTCGGCGCCCAGCGGGCCGTCGTCTGGTACGAGTACTTCGTGGGCGGCCGGCGCTACAGCAACAACGTGGTCGACATCGCCGACGAGATCCGCAGCGAGGGCCACCCGACGGGCTCGGGGTCGCCCGAGTCCCCGCGCCGGACCGCGGAGCGCTACCGCGAGGGCGACACCGTGCCGGTCTACGTCGATCCCGAAGACCCCCACCACTCCTGCCTCGAGCGCTGAGCCGACGGATCTCGACCGCGTCGAAGCGACCGGGAGTCGTGACCGATCAGGCGCGGGCAGCGGCCTGTGTGCGGGCAGGCCACGTGGGCGTCGGGCTTCGCGGACGGATCGGCGTGGCGCCGCGCGGGCGCCTCGGCGTCGCGAAGGCTTGGCCGGTGGTCTCGTTGACCACCTGGTCCTCCGTGATGTGCGCCAGTCAGGGTCGTTGCGGGATCGTGGCGCGGAACAGCCCGGTCCCGTAGGTGGACGCGTACAGGCGCGTGCCCGACCCGTTGAATGCCAACGAGCCGACGACCATCCCCTCGAGACCGATCGGCCGGAAGCTCATGCCTTCGTCCGTGGACACATACGCACCCCCGGGACGCCCCCCGAACGTGTGTTCACCTCCATAGAGGACGTGTGGTGATCGTGGGTCGATGAGCAAAGCCAGCGAAAAGTAGCTTCGGCCGAGACGGCGCCAGCTCGTGCCCTGGTCTTCGGTGACGTAGAGTCCGGCGCCTTCTGTCAGCGCATAGACCTTCAGCTCCGCGGGGTGCGCCTGGTTCTGGACGACGTGCCAGGGCAGCGTACCCGTGACGTTCTCCCAGGTCGCGCCCAGGTCGCGGGAGCGGAAGTAAGGCGGCCGATACGGTTGGGGATGGTCGTAGATCTCGGTCCCCGCGTAGAACACGCCCGAAAGGTCCTCCACGAGGCCGCGAGGGATGAGCCCGCGCGACACCGTCGGCAGGGCCGAGTGTGTCCACGTCGTGCCGAGGTCAGTCGAGACCCAGATCCCCTCGGGACTCCCGCTGTTCCGCGGGTTCACGCTCGGCCCGACGAGTATCCGCCGAGCATCGCGGCTCACGTAGACCGATGAGATGAAGTCCGGGAAGGTGTGGACGGACCGCCAGTTGTGGCCGCGGTTGTCGCTGCGCATGAGGTCGCGATTGAACCCGACGAACACCGTACACGAGTTGCCGGGCACGAACGCGAGCGAGCCCTGCGCGACCACGGCCGACAGCGCCCCGCCCCATCGCGCTCCCGCGTCGTGGCTCACGAAGAGCCCAACCTGGCCCCCATACGCGTACAGCACCCGTTCGTCCTCGGGGTCCACGGCGATCGATCCGACCAGTGGGGTCGGAACGCTGACGCCTTCCCAGGTCCAGGAGTGGGTCGGTGTGGCCGGAGTCTCGGCTGCTGGCGACGAACACGGCGTCGGCGCGGCCACTGCAGGGTCGGGGGTCGGGGACGTGCTGCCCGCACCCGCGCAACCTGCCATCAGCGTGACGCCGAGCGCCAAGCCGCACCCTCGAGACCAGGTCGGCGTACGCATCGTCATGGCCCTCCCGGCCCGACCTCCGGCTCTGCGGACCGCGATCCTCGGGGCGCAGCTCGGGCCGCGGCGGGCCGGCCGATCAAGCGCGGGTGGCGGACTCCACCACCCGCTTGCGGGTGTAGGCGATCAGGCCGCCGGCGTCGATGATGGCCTGGCGGGCGGCCGGCAGCGGGATCGTCGCGAAGGTCTTGCCCGTGGTCTTGTTGACCACCTGGTCCTCCGTGATCTCCAGCTCGTCGCCTTCGTTCGCCTCGATGTCCGGGGCCGTGATCAGGTTCAGGCCGAGGTTGATCGAGTTCTGCAGGAAGATCCGCGCGAAACCGCGGGCGACGATCGTCAGCTCGTAGCCCTTGAGGCACGAGCAGGCCTGCTCGCGCGAGCTGCCGCAGCCGAAGTTCTTGCCCGCCACGATCACGCTGCCCGGCGCCACCTGCTTCGCCTTCAGCTTGCCGTTGACCTCCGCGTTGTCCGCGAACGCGAACTGCGGGGTCTCGGTCGGCAGCACGGTCGCCATGTAGCGGCCCGGGTAGATGACGTCGGTCGAGATGTCGTCGCCGGTCTTGAAGAACACCGTGGCCATGGCTCTACGCTCCCACCCGGGCATCCGTCCGCGGGTCGGTGATGACGCCGGTCAGCGCGGAGGCCGCGGCCACCGCCGGCGAGCAGAGGTAGACGTCGGAGGTCGGGTTGCCCATCCGGCCCTTGAAGTTGCGGTTGGTGGTCGACAGCGCCGTCTCGCCGTCGCCCAGCGCGCCCTCGTGCACGCCGAGGCACGGGCCGCAGCCGGAGTTCATCACCACGGCGCCCGCCTTCATCAGCTCGCTCACGTAGCCGCGCTCGATCGCCTCCTGGAAGATCCGGCCCGAGGCCGGGAACACCAGCATCCGCGTTCCTTTCGCGACCCGCTTGCCCTTCAGGATGCGGGCCGCGATCTCGATGTCGTCGAGCCGCCCGTTGGTGCAGGAGCCGATCACGACCTGGTGCACCTTCGTGCCCACCACCGCGTCCACCGGCTTCACGTTGTCGACCGTGTGCGGGCAGGCGATCTGCGGCGCGAGCTTCGCCGCGTCGATCTCGACCACGCGCTCGTAGGCCGCGTCGGCGTCGGGCAGCACCATCTCGACGTGGTCGGTGACGTGGGCTTCCTCGCGCAGGTAGCGCAGCGTCTCGGCGTCGCCCGGCACGATGCCGGAGGTGGCGCCGGCTTCGACCGACATGTTGCACAGCGTCAGCCGGCCCGACGTCGGCATGTCGCGAATCGTCTCGCCGTGGAACTCGATCACCCGGTAGTTGGCGCCTTCGGCGGTGAGCAGGCCGACCAGGTGCAGGATCAGGTCCTTGGGGCCGACCTCGGGAGCGAACTTGCCGTTGACCACCACCTTGATCGTCTGCGGCACCTCGATGTTGAGAGCGACGCCGAGCGACCACACGCTGGCCATCTCGGTCGCCCCGATGCCGAACGCGAACGCGTTCAGGGCGCCGTGGCTCGTGGTGTGGGAGTCGGTGCCGACGACCACCGCGCCGGGGCGCACGTAGCCGTTCTCCGGCAGGATCTGGTGGCAGATCCCGCCCTCGTCCCCGCGCACGTCGTGGAAGCGGGCGATCCCGTGCTTCGCCACGAACTCGCGGACCTTCTTCTGGTTGCTCGCCGTCTTCGGCGACTCGGCCGGCACCCGGTGGTCGAAGATGATGGCGATCCGCGACGGGTCCCAGATCTTCGGCTCGAGGTCGGTGCCGAGGAACACCGCGTGGAACTGGTTCAGCACCAGCGCGGCGTTCTCGTGCGACATGGCGAGGTCGACGCGCGGCTCGACGACGTCGCCGGCGGACACCGACGCCCGCCCCGACGCCCGCGCCAGGATCTTCTCGACAACCGTTCTGCCCATGCAAAGCTCCGGGAAAGTGGTTCTCAGATGACGCCGCGCTGCCGCAGGTCGGCGATCGCGGTCTGGTCGTAGCCGAGGCCGTCCAGGACCTCGTCGGTGTGAGCGCCCAGCTTCGGCGGCGGCGCCGTGATCTCGCCCGGCGTCGCGCCCATCCGGGCGGAGAGGCCGAACACCCTGATGGCGCCGATCTCCTCGTCGACGCGCACCTCGCGCAGCGTCTCGCGGTGCTCGAGCTGCGGCTGCGACAGCGCCTGGCGCAGGCTCAGGATCTCGCCCGAGGGCACGTCGCGGGCGTTGAGCGCCTCCACCCAGTGCGCGGTCTCGCGCGTCTTCAGCTTCGCCTCCAGGAGCGGGGTCAGCGCGTGGCGGTTCTTCTTGCGCGCGTCGCGCTCCTGGAAGCGGGGGTCGGTCTTGAGCTCGGGCACGCCGAGCACGTCGGCGACCGCCTCCCACTGCTCCTGCTTGTTGGCGGCGATGTTGATGAAGCCGTCCTGCGTCGCGAAGCTGCCGGAGGGCGCCGCGGTGAAGTTGTCGTTCCCCATCGGCACCGGGTCCTGGCCGCCGATCAGGAGGTTCGCCGCGACCCAGCCCATCAGCGGCAGGATCGAGTCGAGCAGCGCCACGTCGATGAACTGGCCCTCTCCCGTGCGCTCGCGGTGGTACAGCGCGGCCATCACCGCGAACGCCGCGTTGAGGCCGCCGACCGTGTCGCACACCGGGAAGCCGGCGCGCAGCGGGTGGAGCCGCTCGTCGCCGTTGACGTCCATCTCGCCGCTGAGGCCCTGGATGATCTGGTCGTAGGCGGGCTTGTCGGCGTCGGGGCCGGTCTGGCCGAAGCCCGAGATCGCGCAGTAGACGAGCTTCGGGTTGAGCGCGCGCAGCGCCTCCCAGCCGAGGCCGAGGCGGTCCATCACGCCGGGCCGGAAGTTCTCGACGACCACGTCGGCCGTCTCCACCAGCCGCCGGAACACGGCGCGACCGTCGTCGGTCTTGAGGTTCAGCGTCAGCGACTTCTTGTTGGCGTTCTGGGCCAGGAAGCTGGTGCCCATCAGCTTCTTGTTGTACGCGGGCACGTTGCCCAGCACGCGGGCCAGGTCGCCGCCCTTCGGGTTCTCGACCTTGATCACCTCGGCGCCGAGCAGCGCCAGGTGCAGCGTGCAGAACGGGCCCGAGAGGACGTTGGTGAGGTCGAGGACGCGGACGCCGGTGAGCGCTCCCATCGTTGCGGTCCCTTCAGTGCGCCGCCGCGGGCTCCGCGATCGGGCCCGTGCGGTGGATGCGGCCGGGCAGCTCGTGGCCGAGGAACGAGGCGACCTCGCCCGCGACCTCGAGCAGCGCGCCCAACCGGATGTCGGTGCGCACGCCGGTGCGCTGCAGCGCGTGCACCAGGTCCTCGGTGCAGGTGTTGCCTCCCGCGACCTTCGTGAACGGGCAGCCGCCGAGGCCGGCGACCGAGGCCTCGAAGACCGTGACGCCCGCGCGCCGCGCCGCGTAGCAGTTGGCGAGTGCCAAGCCGTAGGTGTCGTGGAAGTGGCAGGTCCACTCGACGCCCGGGTCGAGGTCGCGGACCCGGCCGTAGAGCTCCTCGACGTCGTCGGGTGTCGCGTGGCCCGCGGTGTCGGCCAGGCTCAGCGCCGGCAGCCCGGCGTCGACGAAGGTCTTGGCGATCTCGACGACGCGCTCCTTCGGAACCCGGCCCTCGTAGCCGCAGCCGAACGCCGACTGCACGGAGACCTGGATGCGCTTGCCCTCGGCGAGCGCGCGCTTCCCCATCGCCACGATGCGGGCGTTGGCGTCGGCGATCGACATGCCGGTGTTCCTGCGGCTGTGCGTCTCGGAGGCCGAGACGCCCATGCAGAACATCTCGACGCCGCAGGCGAGGCCGCGCTCGAGGCCCTTCTCGTTCAGCACCAGCCCCGAGAGGGTGACGCCTGCGGGCTTGCGCCCCGGCGCCGCGAAGTGGGCGAACAGGCGGTCGGTGTCCGCCATCTGCGGCACCTTCTCGGGGTGGACGAAGGAGCCGACCTGGACGACGTCGACGCCCGAGGCACACAACGCCTCGATCCAGCGGATCTTCCGCTCGGTGGGGACGACCTGCTTCTCCATCTGCAGGCCGTCCCGCAGGCCGACCTCGTGGACGACGAGGGCGTTCACAACTTGTCGGCGATCGCCCGGCCCATCTCCATCGTGGTCGAGCTGCCGCCCATGTCGTAGGTGCGGACCTTGCCCTCGGCGATCACCGCCGCGGTGGCCGCCTCGACGCGGGTGCCCATCGCGGTCTCGCCCAGCCAGTCGAGCATCATCTTGGCCGCGAGGATCGTCGCGATCGGGTTGGCCTTCTGCTTGCCCGCGTGCTTCGGCGCCGAGCCGTGGGTGGGCTCGAACACGCCGAGCTTCAGGCCGATGTTGCCGGAGCAGCCGAAGCCGAGGCCGCCGACCATCTGCGCGCACAGGTCCGAGATGATGTCGCCGTAGAGGTTGGGCGCCACCAGCACGTCGTAGTTGAAGGGGTTCTTCAGGAGCCACATGCCGATCGCGTCGATGTTGGCGTCGTCGGTCTCGATGCCCGGGAACTGCTTCGCGACCTTCTTGGCCTCCTCGAGGAACAGGCCGTCGGTCGCACGCACGACGTTGGCCTTGTGGACGATCGTCACCTTCTTGCGGCCGTGCTTCGCGGCGAACTCGTAGGCCGCGCGCACGATCCGCTCGGAGCCCTTCTTCGTGTTGATCTTGCAGGACACCGCGTACTGGTCGCTGGCGAGCCCGTCGAAGGCCGCGAACGGCTTCGAGAGCTTGCGCAGGGTCGCCGCCAGCTCGTCGGGCACGGGATTGAACTCCACCCCCGCGTAGAGGTCCTCGGTGTTCTCGCGGAACACGACGAGGTCGATGCCCTCCTTGTGGTTGAGCGGGTTGCCCGGGTAGGCCTTGCACGGCCGCAGGCAGGTGTAGAGATCGAACATCTGCCGCATGCGGACGATCGGCGAGCGGTAGACGAGCCCCTTGCCGCGCAGCTCGGGGATCAGCTCCGCCTCGGAGTCCTTGACCGGCTTGGAGGTGATGGCGCCGAACAGGGCGGCGTCGACGTTCTTCAGCAGGTCGACGGTGCGGGCCGGCAGCGCGTCGGCCTCCTTGCACCAGAACTCCCAGCCGATGTCGCCGTGGGTGTACTCGGCGTCCAGCCCCAGCCGGTCCAGGACCAGGCGGGTGGCGTCCATGACCTCGATTCCGATGCCGTCGCCCGGCAGCCAGGCGATGCGGTACTTGCCCATGATGTCCCTCTCCCCGGCGCACCTCTTGCGGCGCAGCCGTGCAGCGGCCGAGAGAGCACGAAGCCTGCCAAGCTAGACTCGCCCATGGACCACAGCGAACTGCGGGCGCGCCTGGCGCCGCTCCCCAAGGTCGAGCTGCACCAGCACGTCGACGGGTCGATCCCCGCCGAGGTGACCTGGGAGCTGATGCGGAAGAACCGGCTGCAGCCGGTCGACAGCCTCGACGAGTTGCGGCGGCGGCTCGAGATCCAGCCGGGCGAGGAAGGCAGCCTGCTCGCCTACCTCGACAAGATGCACTACCCGCTGTGGATCACCCAGTTCTACGAGAACATCGTCAAGGTCACCGAGGCGATCCTGACCACGGCCGCGGCCGCGGGCGTGCGCACGCTCGAGCTGCGTTACTCGCCCGTCATCCACACCTTCGCCGGCCTGACGCCGCGCCAGTCGATCCGCGCCGTGCTCTCCGGCATGAACCACGCGAAGAAGCGGCACCCGGAGATGAAGCTGGGGCTGATCGTGATCGCGATGCGCCAGCACGGGCCGCACATCGCCAAGATCCTGGCCCGCCAGGCGATCGCCGAAGCCCAGCACCTGCACGCCCGCACCGGCGTGGTCGGTTTCGACATCGCCGGCCCCGAGCGCGGCAACCCGCCGCGGCTGTTCAAGAGCGCCTACGAAATCGCCCGCCTCGGCCGGCTGGGGCTGACCGCGCACGCGGGCGAAGAAGGGCCGCCCGACTACATCTGGCAGGCGATCGACACCCTCGGCGTGACCCGCGTGGGCCACGGCTGCGCGGCGGTCAAGGACAAGGAGCTGATGCGGCGGCTGGCGCGCGACAAGGTCCTCGTCGAGTGCTGCCTGTCGAGCAACGCCCACACCGGCGCGGTGAAGCCCGGCGAGCACCACCCGATCCACGCCTTCCTCGAGGCCGGCATCCCGGTCGGGCTGTGCACGGACAACACGACGGTCTCGCGGACCAGCGCGCTCGAAGAAGCGGTGCGCGCTGCCGAACTGCTCGGCGCCGATGCCGTGGAGCAGATCCACGGGGCGGCCGGCGAGTGGAGCTTCATCCGCCCGGAGACCGCACTGCCCGAGGGGTTCGACGACTGAGCGAAGACCGTCGATAGAGAAAAGCGATACCAGTTGCGCGCATCCGCTGCGCCGCCTATATTGCGAACATGGCGAAACGCGGCTGGGGCGATGGCCCCATCGACATCGAGGCTCAGGTCGCGGACTTCCGCGTTCCGAAGCCCCCTTCCCCTGCGACGGTCCGGCTGCTGGCGATCGTCGCCGCGGTGGTCTTCGCGGTGGTCACCGGCTACTACCAGATCGAGCCCGACGAGGTCGGCGTCGTCCAGCGCTTCGGCGCCCACGTGCGCACGACCGACCCCGGGCCGCACCTGAAGCTGCCGTTCCCGATCGAGACCGTGCGCAAGGTGCCGGTGCAGCGCCAGCTCAACATGGAGTTCGGGTTCCGCTCGCTGCGCAGCGCGGGCGGGCGCACCCAGTACGGGTCCGACGCCGAGGCGGGCGCCGAGTCGCTGATGCTGACCGGCGACCTCAACGTCGCCAACGTCGAGTGGATCGTCCAGTACCGCATCGCGGACCCGGTCAAGTACCTGTTCCGGGTCCGCGACCCGGAGCTGACCTTCCGCTTCATGGCGGAGGCGGCGATGCGCAAGGTGGTCGGCGACCACAGCGTGGACGAGGTGATCACCATCGGCCGCGAGGACATCGCCCGGCTCGCCAAGGAGGAGCTGCAGGAGCTCTGCAACCGCTACGAGATCGGCATCGATGTCCAGCAGCTCGTGCTGCAGGACGTCAACCCGCCCGACCCGGTCAAGCCCGCGTTCAACGAGGTCAACCAGGCGATCCAGGAGAAGGAGCGCGCCACCAACGAGGCGTGGGCCGACTACAACAAGTCGGTGCCGCGGGCCAAGGGCGAAGCCGAGCAGCTCGTGCGCGCGGCCGAGGGCTACGCGACCGAGCGCGTCAACCGCGCCGAAGGCGACGCCAAGCGCTTCGAGGCGATGTACGAGGAGTACCGCAAGGCGCCGCAGGTGACCAAGCGCCGGCTGTACCTGGAGGCGATGGGCCGCATCGCGCCGAAGCTCGGCCAGCAGGTGGTCGTCGACGAACAGGCGAAGGGCGTGCTGCCGTTCCTGCCGCTCGGCGCGACCGCGAAGGAGAAGCAGCAGTGAACGCCTCGACTCGGCTGATCCTCGTGCTCGTGCTGGTCTTCTGCGGGCTCTCGTCCACCTACACGCTGCAGGAGACCGAGCAGGCGATCCTGACCCAGTTCGGCAAGCCGGTCGGCGGCATCATCGACGAGCCCGGACTGCACTTCAAGCTGCCGTTCGTCTGGGTCGTCCACCGCTTCGACAAGCGCTGGCTGGAGTTCAACGGAGACGCCAACGAGATCCCGACCAAGGACAAGAAGTACATCTGGGTCGACACCTACGCGCGGTGGCGGATCTCCGACCCGCTGCGCTTCTACCAGGCGGTGCGCGACGAGCGCGGCGCCCAGATCCGGCTCGACGGCGTGGTCGACGGCGAGACCCGCAACGCGGTCGCCTCGTTCGACCTGATCGAGCTGGTGCGTCACAGCAACCGCGAGTTCCAGGTCACCGAAGAGCTGGCCGGCATCGGCAGCGCGGAGGCGGCGGTCGAGATCGGCACCGGCCGCGAGCGGATCCAGGGGATCATCCTCGAGAAGGCGGCCAAGATCACGCCCGAGTTCGGCGTCGAGCTGGTCGACGTGCGCTTCAAGCGCATCAACTACGTCGACTCGGTGCAGCAGAAGGTGTTCGAGCGGATGATCTCCGAGCGGCGACGGATCGCCGAGCGCAGCCGCTCGGAGGGCCAGGGCCGCGCCGCCGAGATCCGCGGCCAGAAGGAGCGCGACGTGCTGCGCGAGACCTCGGTCGGCTACCGCACCGCGCAGGAGCTCAAGGGCAAGGCCGACGGCCAGGCCACCGCGATCTACGCGCGCGCCTACGGCAAGGACCCCGACTTCTACCAGTTCGTGAAGTCGATGGAGACCCTGGAGACCACCCTCAACGAGGGCTCGACGGTGGTGCTGTCGACCGACTCGGAACTGCTGAAGTTCCTGAAGGGCCCGGGCAGGAACTGATCACTCCGGAGTCGCGGCGACGCCTTCAGGCGTCGCCGCGCTCCTCGGGGGCTACGTCGGACAACGCAGCCTCCTCCGCCCCCGAACCCCCACTACCTGCGGTCGCGGCCCTGGAGCTTGGCGAGCAGGCGCAGGATCTCGATGTAGAGCCAGACCAGCGTCACCAGCAGGCCGAAGGCCGCGTACCACTCCATGTACTTCGGCGCGCGGCCGGCCGCGTTCTCGATGAAGTCGAAGTCCATCACGAGGTTGAGCGCGGCGATCGCGACCACGAACAGGCTGAAGCCGATGCCGACCATGCCGCTGCCGTGGATCAGCGGGATCTGGGTGCCGAAGAAGCCGAGCACGATCGACACCAGGTAGACGAGGCCGATCGCTCCGGTCGCGGCGAAGATGCCGAGCTTGAAGTTCTCGGTGGCGCGGATCAGGCCGGAGCGGTAGGCGAGCAGCAGCGCAGCCAGCGTGCCCATCGTGAGCCCCACCGCGTTGATCACGATCCCGGGATAGCGGGCCTCGTAGATCGCCGAGATCCCGCCGAGGAACAGGCCCTGGGCCGCCGCGTAGAGCGGGGTCGTGATCGGCGCCCAGGTCTTCTTGAAGACGGTGACCAGCGCCAGCACCAGGCCGCCGATCGCGCCGCCCATCACCGCCAGCGGCGTGGCGTCGCCGAGCCCGCCGTTCCACACGAACGCTGCGGCGAAGAGCAGGACCAGCAGCGAGATGCCGGTCTTGTGGACGGCGCCGTCGATCGTCATCGCCTCGCTGCCGAAGGCGACGCCGGCGGAGCGGAAGGCGTTGTCGGAGAGGGCGGGGTTGGCCGAACGCATCATGGGCGGACTCCTCGTGCCCGCGGGGAAGCCGAACGCGGGGATCGCTTCGATTATAGGGAGCGATTTGCTAGCGTTGCCGGCCCATGTCGACAGAGCCCGCCCCGAGCGCCGCCGGCGCTCCGCCTCTCGCCTGTCCCGCCTGCAGCAGCGAGGAGATCCCGCTGCTGCCGGGGCGCACGCTGGAAGCGGGGGTGGCGGCCGTCGCCATCGCCAACGCCCGCGGCTGGCACCCCGACCAGCCGTTGTGCCTCGAGTGCGTGCAGCGTTTCGCCGACGCGCTCGCAGTGCTCCGGCGGCGCCCCGACTGGCGGGGCGTGCCGATCCTGCCCACCCCGCTGCGGCTCGGCGCCGACCCGGGACTGACGGGCGCGGGCGTGACGATCGCGTTCCTCGACTCCGGCTTCTACGCCCACCCCGACCTCGGCGAGCGGATCGTGCGCTACGTCGACGTCACGCGCCCCGGCGCTCGCCGCGAAGAGCTGCGGCGACCGGACGTCTCGAGCTGGCACGGGATGATGACCTCGGTCGTCGCCTGCGGGGACGGCCACCTCTCGGACGGCGTCTACCGCGGCCTCGCCTCGCGCGCGAAGCTGGTCCTGGTCAAGGTCGGCAGCGCGAAGCGGATCGCCCATGACGACATCCGCAAGGGCCTCGACTGGGTGATCCGCAACCGCAGGCGCTACGGCATCCGCGTCGTCAACGTCTCGTGCGGCGGCGACTACGAGGCCTCCTACCTGACGGACCCGCTCTCGCAGTCGGCGGAGCGCGCCGCGCGCGAGGGCCTGCTGGTCGTGGCCGCGGTCGGCAACGCCGGACTGCACCCGCGGCACCCGGTCGTGCCGCCCGCCTCGGCGCCGTCCGTGCTGGCGGTCGGCGGCCTCGACGACAAGAACCGCCGCGAGGCCGCGGGCTGGGACATGTACCACTCGAGCTACGGCCCGACGATCGACGGGCTGCAGAAGCCGGACCTGCTGGCGCCCGGGATCTGGGTGGCGGCGCCGATCCTGCCCGGGACCCCGACCGCGGATCAGGCCGCGCTGGTCGCCCGCCTGCAGGGCGCCCGCGAGGACGAGCTGAAGGCGATCCTGCGCGAGAACCCGGGCGTCGACGAGCAGCTCGACGCGGCGCTGGGGCTCGAGCCCTACCTGATCCGTCAGCTCGTCGAGATTCGCGCTCGCGACCAGAACGTGATCTCCGGGTCGTACAAGCACGTCGACGGCACCAGCTTCTCGGCGCCGATCGTGTCATCGCTGGCCGCCCAGCTCTTCGAGGCCTGCCCGGGCCTGACCGCGCGCGAGGCGCGGCAGGTGCTGGTCGAAACCTCCCGCCGCCTGCCCCACGTCCCGGTCGACCGCCAGGGCTTCGGCGTCGTCGACGCACGCCGCGCGGTCGAGGCCGGCCGGCAACGGCACGCCCCAAAAAACTGAGGGCGCCTTGGGAAGGCGCCCTCGGGGGTGCGTCGTGGATGATCCCCTCTTTAGGGGGGTAGGATTTTTTAGCGGGGTGTCGATCGAAATCGGATGGGATGTTCAGTAGGAGAGCGTCCCCGCCTTTGCTGTATGACGTCGCGATTATAGACGTAGCAAGCCGTGTGCCGGACGTAGTGTTTCTGTGAATTATTGTCAAAGCGCTGATTCTAAAGGGACTGAATCCGAACGCTGGTTCGGTATTCAGTAAATCCCGCGGGCCTCTGTCGCATGAATGCCACGGCCCTGCGGAAAAATTGCGACGGCCCGGGCGTTTCAGCGCGGGGGTCGGGCCGCCGGCCGGGTCGTCGCCCCTGCCGCCAGCGACGCGGCACAGGCGGCGCAGAGGAAGTCGTCGCCCGAGAGGATGTCGTAGATCTGCAGGCAGTCCGCGCACAGCAGCCGCTCGCAGACGTCGCACTGGAGGAAGCTGTCGTGCGAGACGGTGCGGTCGCCCTTGCGGTAGGCGAGAGCTTCGGGGCTGGCCGGCCGCTGGCACGCCTGGCAGGTCTGTGGAAGTTCGCTCATCGGGTGGAACCGGGTTCGGGACTGCGGATACTATCACCCACGGGGGAAGCCCTCGGCCCGGCGCCTTTGCCCGGGGCGATCATTGAGCGGCAAGTGCTTGACGAGAGAGGACAAAGGCCGATGAGGACGAGGATCGCGGCGCTGCTGGCGCTGGCCCTGGCGATGCCCGCCTGGGGCGACAAGAAGATCGACGACGCGGTCGCCAAGGCCGAGGAACAGCTCCAGAAGGGCAAGGTCGAGGACGCGCGGAAGACGCTCGACAAGCTCGTCTCGCAGAACCCGGGCAACCCGGAAGCCCTGCTCGCCATGGGCCGCTTCCAGCGCCGCACCGGCCAGGTCGCGGACGCGGCCGCCACCCTGAAGTCGGCCGCCGACGCGGCCGGCGCGGCGGCCCCGGCGGTGAAATCCGCCGTGTTCACGGCGCTCGCCGAGACGACGCTGCTGGTCGGCTCCGGCCAGGCGGCCCAGGGCTACGCCGACCAGGCGGTCGCGGCGGAAGCCAGCGCCGACGCCCTGGCGGCCCTGGCCCGCGCGCTGGTCCGCCGGCAGGACCCCGCGAAGGCGCTCGAGGCGGCCGACCGGGCCGTCGCCGCCAACGCGAACTCCGCCAACGCCCACGCCGCCCGCGGCCGGGCGCTGACGGCGGGCGGCAAGACCGCCGACGCGGTCGCCGCCTTCGACAAGGCGCTGGCGCTCGACGCGAAGTCGATCGAGGCGATGACGGGCCGCGCCGCCGCCCTGCTGGCGGCGGGCAAGGTCGCGGACGCGCTGGCCCAGGCCAAGGCGGCCGTGGCCGCCGACGCCAACGCGGCCGAGGCGCTGGCCGTCGAAGGCCTGGCGATCTACGCCTCGAACAAGAACTTCAACGAGGCGATCGCCCAGGCGCAGCAGGGCCGCTTCCTGCAGGAGAACAACCCCGACGTGCTGCTCGCCGTCGGCCGCATCTTCGCGGAGGACGGCAACCTCAACCAGGCCGTGCTCGCGTTCGAGCAGGCCGCGAAGATCGATCCCGGATTCGCGCCCGCCCAGGTCGCGGTGATCGACCTGCAGCTCCGGAAGGGCGAGACCGACGCGGCGCTCGCGGCCGCCCGCAAGCTGGTCGACGCCTCGCCCTCGAGCCCGGCGGCCAAGCTGCTGCTCGGCCGCGCGCTGGCCCGCAAGGGCGACTTCGCGGCGGCCGTGAAGCCGCTCTCCGAGGGCATCGCCTCCGCGCCCAACTCGCACGAGGCGCGCGGCATGCTCGGCATGGCCTACCAGTTCACCGGCCAGAACGACGAAGCGCTCGAGGAGTACAAGAAGGCCGTCGAGCTCGATCCGAAGAACGTCGTCTGGCGCACCAACCTGGGCCTCGTGCTCGGCGTGATGGGCCGCCACGAGGAGGGCGCCGCCGAGCTGCGCAAGGTGGTCGAGACGCCGGGCTACAAGGACGCCGCGGCGTGGGCCAACCTCGGCTGGATCTACCGCAACATGAGCCCGCGCAAGACCGAGGAGTCGGTCGCCGCGTACAAGAAGGCGCTCGAGCTCGATCCCAAGCTGGCGCAGGCCGCGCTCGGCATGGGCTGGGCGTACTCGTACCAGAAGTCGTACGACGACTCGATCGCCGCCTTCCAGAAGGCGGTCAGCCTCGACTCCAAGGTCGCGGGCGAGGCCTACAACGGCATCGGCTGGGCCTACGTCTTCAAGCGCGACGCGGCGCAGGCGCGGGCGGCGGCGGAGAAGGCCAAGGCCGCCGGCCGCAACGACACCCGGCTGTTCGAGAACCTCGACCGCCTCGACAAGGCGATGGCCAGCGGCACCGCGACGCTCAGCGAAGAAGAGCTGAAGCAGATGGAAGCCGAGCGGGCCAAGGCCGAGGAGATCGCGGACCTGCAGGAGAAGATCACCCGCGGCGGCCCGTCCGATCGCGCCAAGGCCGCGCGCGAGCTGGCCCGCAAGGCCGGGGGCGAGTCGGTCGACTGGCTGATCTACGCCCTCGTCAATGACAAGAGCTACACGGTGCGGATCGCCGCCGCCGACGCGCTCGGCTCGCTCGGCCGCGCCGGACGCAAGGCGCTGCCGCGGATCATGAACATCATCAACAACACGTTCGAGATCCCGGTCAACGCGACCCGCGCGGAGCTGGAGGAGGCCGGCGAGTACGCCGACCTGCAGCGCGCCTGCAAGCGCGCGCTCGAGCGCATGCAGTAGACCAGCGGGTTCCGGCGGACGGCTTCGACCTCCTCCGCCCCCCAACCCCCGGCCGTCGCGGCGGGAACGCCGCGGCGGCCGTTCGTCTTTCTGGACGCGGCGCTTCCTTCGCGGCCGGCGCCTCTCCACAATCGACGCATGCTCCGAACCGCGCTCGTCGTCGCCCTGCTCGCGTCCGCCCCTTCGCTCCACGCCCAGCACGCGGCTCCGACCCGCACCGAGGTGGCGTCCGGCGTGCACCTGTTCCAGACCGCGCCCTACGGCGAGGTCGGGCTCGACGGCAACTCGGTCGCGATCGTCGGCAGCGATGGCGTCCTCGTGTTCGACACCAACGGCACGCCGGCGGCAGCGCGCGCGGTGCTCGCGGAGATCCGCAAGCTGACCGACCGGCCCGTGCGCTACGTCGTCAACTCGCACTGGCACTGGGACCACTGGTACGGCACCGAGGTCTACCGCGAGGCGTTCCCCGGCGTGGTGGTGATCGCGCAGGAGCGCGGGCGGCGGATGATGGAGGGCCCGGCGATCGCCTTCAACAAGCCGGGCCTCGAGCGCGACCTGCCGGGCTACCTCGCCTCGCTCGAGCAGCGCGAGAAGGAGCTCCTGGCCCAGCAGCCGCCGCCCGAGGCGGCGCGGATGGCGCGGCTGCGCGAGCGGATCGCCACCGTGCGCTTCTTCCTCGAGCAGAAGAAGAACGTGAAGCACGTGCTGCCGGAGCTGACGTTCGAGAAGCGGATGACGCTGCACCTGGGCGACCGCGTGGTCGAGGTGCGCCACGAGGAGCGCGCGGTGACGCCGGGCGACGCCTACCTGTGGCTGCCGCGGGAGAAGGTGCTGGTCACCGGCGACCTGCTCGTCAACCCGGTCGGCTTCGCGCTCTCGTGCTACCCGAGCGGCTGGCTGCGCTCGCTGGAGGCGCTCGACGCGCTGGACGCCGCGACGATCGTGCCCGGCCACGGCGCGCCGCTGCGCGACGAGGCGCTGCTGCACGCGACGATAGAGGTGTTCCGCACCCTGCTCGCGCACGGGAAGGACGCGCGGGCGCGCGGCCTCGACGCCGACGCCGCGAAGGCCGAGATCCTGCCGAAGCTGGAGCCGCTGCGGAAGCGGATCGCGGGCGAGGACAAGGCGGCCTACGAGTCGTTCCCGACCTACCTCGTCGACTGGTACCTGCACCGCGTCTACGACGAGCTGGCCGGCCCCCTCACCGACGAGATCGCCCCGATCCCGGCTCGCTAGCGGCGCGCTTCGGCGTCGATCACGCGCCAGGTGGCGCGGGAGCGCCACTTCTCCACGAGGCGAACGTGGTTGGGGTGGGTCGCGTAGGCGGCGAGCGCGTCGAGGCCCGTCAGGCGCACGGTGAGCATCACGTCGTAGTCCTTGACGTGCGCCTCGCGGTCGTCGCGGGCCTTCTTTCCCGCGCTCACGGACAGCGCGCCGGGGATCGGGACGAGTTCGCGCAGGACGTCCTCGACCATCTCGTCGACCGCTGTAGCGGGCTCGCCGGGGTTCAGCCGGAAGAGCACGACGTGGTCGAGCACCGGCTTCGCGTCGGCGCCGACCAGGGCCAGTAGCTCGTCGACCTCCTTCGGCACGCCGGCCGATAGGATCTCGGGCTCGCCTTCCGTGATCAGCACCGTGTCCTCGACGCGGACGTGGATGCGCTTGTCGGGGATCTCGAGGATCGGCTCGACCGCGATCACCATGCCCGGGGCGAACGGCGCGTCGAGCGGACCCACGTCGTGGACGGCGAGGCCGACGTAGTGGCCGGCGCCCATCGGACGCTGGTCGCCGAAGCCCCACTTCTCGAAGACCCGCTTGCAGATCTCGGTGGTCTGGGCGCGGGTGGCGCCCGGCTTCATCGCGGCGATGATCGCCTTCTGCGCCTCGAGGCCCGCGCGATAGGCGCGCTCCTGCAGCTCGTCGAAGTGGCCCGACACGGGCCAGGTTCGGGTGATGTCCATGGTCAGGCCGCCGAGCGAGGCGCCGTAGTCCATCACCACCAGGTCGCCGCCCTCGAGCTTGCGGTCGTTGCGGTTGTAGTGCCAGGTGTTGACGTTCGCTCCGGAGCCGACGATCGCCGGGTAGGCGTCACCCTCCGAGCCGCCGAGGGCGAAGGCGTGGCGCGCCTCCGCCTCCAGCTCGTACTCGAAGCGCCCAGGGCGGGTCGCGGCGATCGCGCGGCGGATCCCCTCCGCCGAGAGCCGGCCGTTGCGGCGCAGCACCTCGATCTCGCGCGGGGTCTTGATCACGCGCAGGGCGTCGAGTTTCGGCGCCAGGTCGCGCAGCTCGTAGAACGGGTAGCGCTCGCGCAGCGTCTTCACCCGCCACTGGTCCTCCGAGAGCGCCGCCCCGAACCCGAAGGTCTGGCGTCGCGCCAGCATCAGCGCCTTGTCGCCGCGGCTCTCGTCGACCTCGTCGCGCTCGGAGAGCCGCACCCACAACGGCTGGGGCCCGCCTGCGCCGCGGCGGCGGGCCAGGAACTCCTCGAGCCCGGTCAGGGGCAGGAAGCCGGCAAAGCCGCGCGCCTTCGGGCCGTCCTTCTCGGCGAGCCAGTTGGCGCCGTCGACCCGCACCTGGCGCTCGTTCTGGGCAGGCAGGAACAGCCACGCCTCGCAGCGCCGCGGCTCGATCACGAGCGCCGCGTTCAGGTCCTCGTTGCCGGTCAGGTAGAAGAAGTCGTTGTCCTGGCGGAAGCGCGCGCCGGGCTGCGGCATCGTGGCGCCGAAGAGCAGCCCGAGTCCTTCGCCCATCGCGGCGCACAGCCGCGCGCGCCGCTCGGTGTACTCCTCGGGCGGGAAGCTCGCGCGCTGCGCGGCGGCGGGCAGCGCGCAAGCCAGCAGGACGGCGGCCAGGGGCAGGGGCGACGTGGAGCGCATGGGACCTCCGGGAGGACGCGGGCAGTAGAACGGACGGCTCGCGCGCGGTCAACTCCCGTACAATCGCCGCGGAGGCTTCCCCCGACATGACCCGGACCCTTGCCCTGGCGCTGGCGCTGTGCGCGCTCGCGCGGCCGGCCGCCGCGCAGGCCCCCGATGCGCGCGCCTTGTGGGCCACCCACTGCCAGACCTGCCACGGCCTGAAGGGCAAGGCGCCGATGCGCTACGCCGTCCAGGGCGTGCCGGACCTCAACGCGGCGGACTGGCAGTCGATGCGCACCGACAAGCAGATCCGGGCGCTGATCGCGGACGGGAGCAAGGGCACCCAGATGGAGGCGTTCAAGGCGAAGCTGAAGGCCGCGGAGATCGACGCGCTGGTCAAGCTGATCCGCGGGTTCGCCCCGAAGAAGTAGCGTCCACCGCGCTGGACGCGCTGCAAAACGATGTGGCCCGCGCGCTTCCCCGTTGCGTGCCCCGGGCGCCTGCTCCTAAGTTAGCGGCCGACTCACTTCCATTCGGGGGCCGTGCCGCGGGCGCCGCAAGGCGTCGGCGGGGAGGAGCACATCCATGAAGACGTCTCGACGGGCCGCGGCCCTGGCCCTCGCGCTCTGCGCGGTGCCCGCGGACGCGGAATCGCCGGCCGCGGGCCGCAGCGCGGACGCGCCCTGGCCGCAACTCTGGGGCCCGCGTGGCGACGGCAGCGCGACCGGCACCCGCCTCGCCGGCTCGGCCTCGCCTACGCTGCGCGAGGTGTGGCGGCGGCCGATCGGCAGCGCGTTCTCGGAGCTCACGATCGGCGGCGGCCGCGGCTACACGGGGCTCGCCGACGGCGGCAAGGACTACACCGTCGCGATCGACCTCGCCTCCGGCAAGGAGCTGTGGCGCACGCCGCTGGGCGAGACCTACAAGGGCCACGACGGCTCCCGCGACGGACCAGTCTCGACGCCCACGTTCCACCAGGGCCGCGTGTACATGGTCTCGGCGTACGGCGTGTTCCAGGCGCTCGACGCGACGACCGGCAAGGTCGCCTGGCAGCACGACCTGCAGAAGGACTTCGGCGCGCCCAAGCCGTTCTACGGCTTCGGCACCTCGGCGGTCGCGGTCGGCGACCGGGTCGTCGTCCAGGCCGGCGGCGAGAAGAACGGCCTGATCGCGTTCGACGCGAAGACGGGCGCGAAGGCCTGGAGCGTCTCGCACTCCGCGACCAGCGGCTACTCGACGCCCGTGCTGGCGACGATCCACGGCGTGCCCCAGATCGTCGTGCTGGCGAACGACAAGGTCTTCGCGGCGAGCCCGAAAGACGGCGCGCTGCTGTGGAGCGCCGCGCTGCCGCAGACCCAGGGCGAGTCGGCCAAGAGCCCGCTGGTGCTGCCTGACGGCCGCGTGCTGGCGGCGCAGTGGAACGAGACGACGGTCTACGACGTGAAGAAGGAGGGCGAGACGTGGACGGCGACGATGGGCCCGCGCACGCCGCTGCTGCGCAACACCTACAGCGCCACCGTGTACCACGACGGCCACCTGTACAGCTTCAACAACCAGAACCTGATCTGCCTCGACGCGAAGACGCTGGAGGCGAAGTGGCGGCAGCGGCTCTACGGCGGCTTCGTCACGCTGATCGACGGCCACCTGGTGACGCTCTCGGCGTCGTCGGGAATGCTGCACGTGGCCGCGGCTTCGCCGGCGGGCTACCAGGAGAAGGTGAAGGTCGCCGCGGTCAACGCCGGCGCGATGAACAGCACGGGCGTCTCGGCAGGCGGCGATCGCCTGTACGTGCGCAACGTGGAAGAACTGGTGGCGTTCGAGATCGGGGGTGGCAAGTGAGAAAGCTCGTGCGCCTGCGGGCGCTGCTCGGGGCCGCGGCGGTCGCGGCGAGCGTGCCGGCGTCCGGTGAGTGGCCGCAGCATCTCGGACCCACGGGGCTCGGCATCTCGCCCGCGAAGGGCGTGTTCGCGAAGGGACTGGCGCCGAAGGTCGCGTGGCGCGCCTCGCTGCAGACGGGCGACGGCGCGGTTGCAGTCGCCGGCGACCGGCTGTTCGCAATCGCGGTCGACGACGACGCGGACTACGCGGTCGCGCTCGACCTCACGGGCGGGAAGGAACTGTGGCGGGTCAAGCTCGACGCGCTCCCGCCCAACTCCGCGAACGTCGCGGGGCTGGTCACGCCGGCCGTGAGCGGCGGCAAGGTGGTGACCGTGTCGACCCACTGCCAGCTCCGCGCCCACGACGCCGCGACGGGCGCCGTGAGCTGGCACCGCGACCTCAAGGCCGACTTCGGTGTGCCGGCTCCGCGCGCCTGTACGGGCTCGCCGCTGATCGACGGCGGCCTCGTGCTCGCGACGCTGCCCGGCAAGGACGACGCGGGCTTCGGCGCCTTCGACCTGGCCACCGGCAAGACGGCCTGGGTCGCCGCGGGCAAGCTGCGCAGCCACTTCGGCCAGTCCAGCCTGGCGACGCTGGGCGGCGAGCGCGTCGTGCTCGTCAACCACGCCGTGCTGCCGCCGCCGCCAGCCGAAGGCCAGCGGCCCGCGCGTCCGCGCGGCGGCGTCACGGCACTCCGGGTCAAGGACGGCGCGGTCGTGCTGAGCCACACCCTCGAGGAGGGCTTCGGCTGGGCCGCCCCGCTGCTGCTCACCGCGGATCGCCTCGCCTACTTCACGTTCAACGAGCTGCAGCTGTTCCAGCTCTCGCGCGAGGGCGCCGGCTGGAAGGTCGCGCCGGCCTGGTCGACGACCGCTGTCGCCGAGGGTCACAACCCGCCGTTCGTGCAGGACGGCGTGCTCTACGGCGTGCGCGACGACGATCTGACCGCGCTCGACTTCGCGACAGGCCAGGTACTGTGGAAGCACAAGATGTACTTCGGCGCGGCCTTCGCGCTCGACGGCCACCTGGCGCTGGTGCCGCGCACCGCGGGCCTGCTCCAGCTCGGCAAGGCCACCCGCACGGGCTTCGAGGAGAAGGGCCGCCTCGAGGTGCTGGCCCGCGGGCCGGCGCTCGGCGGCACCCCCGTCTTCGCGAACGGCCTGCTGCTGCTCAAGAACGACGAGGAGGTCGCCGCCGTCCGCCTCAACTGATCCGGCCCGTTCCGCCGCCCTGCCGCTGTGTGCGACCGATCACGTTGTGCGTCGGCTCACGGCAGGGCGGCGCTGGCGGCCCTAGGTTCGGGATCAGGAGGTGCTGCATGCGAGTGACCCTTCTTGCCCTCGTGAGCCTGGGCCTGCTCTCTTCGGCTCCGACCGCCGCGGCCGATCTGCTGGGTGTGCGCACCGGCGTCTACACGAGCGCCGAGAAGCCGTTCCTCGGAGCGGAACTTCTGGTGCCGCTCTCCCGCGCGGTGTTCCTCAACCCCAACGTCGAGTACGTCTTCACCGAAGGCCGTACCTACATGACGTTCAACGCCGACTTCCACTACGACTTCCCCACCCGCAGCCGGACGCTGGTGTGGGCGGGCGCGGGGCTCGGCGTGCTCCACTCCAACCCCGATGGTCCGCGCGGCAGTTCGACGGACGTCGGCGCCAACTTCCTGTTCGGCATCGGGCGGCGCGGGCCGGTCGTGCCCTACGTCCAGGCCAAGCTGATCGCGAAGGACGACACCGAGTTCGTGCTCGGCTTCGGCCTGCGCTTCTAGCGGGCGGACCCGGGGCGCGGGCTGCGCGACGCGCAGCCCGCGTCCTTCATCGCGGGTCGCACGGCCCCGGCTCCACGCCGCCGCCGGGGGCGAGCGAGACGTGGTAGTCGGCGAGCCTCGCCCCGCGCCCGTGCACGGCGCGCAGGCAGAGCCGATCGGCCGTCAGGGACCGGAAGTGCTCCACGCGGCTGGCGGGCAGCGGCAACACGCGCTCCACCTGGATCTCGCCTCCCGGCAGCGCGCGGACCCGGACGCGATCTCCGTCGACGTGCGCCAGATGATCGCCGCCGGAGTCGAAGGCGAGCACGGCCCCCCACGTGCGCGAGGAGCCCGGGAACTCGAGGAGCGGCATCGCACGGGCATCGCCGAGGTCCGCCACGACGACACGGCTTTCCTGGCCCCGTATCGAGAAGACCGTCCAGGCGACTCGACGGGAATCTTTCGCGAACACCGCGGTCGTCGACCAGTCCGACCCGAGACGGCGGCTCGCGCTCCCGTCCGCCCGCACGAGGAACGTGGTGCGACCGTGGAGCCACGAGGCCTTCTGCGTGACCCGCCACTCCCACCGACCGTCGGGCGATGCCACCGCAAGGAGCATCCGACTCGCGTCCGAGGTCCCCTCGAGCGCGACCTCCAGGCGCCACAAGCCGAGGGCCGCGAGCACGGCCACGAGCGGCCACGTGGCGAGCGAGAAGGCGCGATGGGCGTGGAGCGCGTCGCCGCGACCGCGAGCCAGGGCGGACGCGAGGCCTGCGGCGAACGCGAAGGCTGCGCATCCACACGTGAGCGCGACGAAACCTGGAGTGAAGCGGAGGAAGGACGACTCGGCCTCCAGGCGGCGAGCCACGTGGAGCGCGAGAGCGCCGAGTGCCAGCAGGCCGATCAGGTCGAGGCCCAGCCAGCGCGATCGGACCCGGAACGCGACTCCGAACAGGCCCGCGCCAAGCGCGACGACCAGGGCCAACACCGCGACGGTGACCACGGGTCCGGAAACCAGGAACTGGAGCGGGGCCTCGACCACGTGTCGCCCCCACTCGATCACGGCCCCGCGGCGCCCCTCGACGCCCAGCAGGCTGAGGGTCAGCGGCAGGATCGCGACGGCGATCGACAGCGCCAGCAGCGCTGCGGCCGCCAGCGCCTGGCCGCAGAACACGCTGGGCCACGGCACGGGCCGGGCGAAGTAGAAGCCGAGGCGGCGTTCGGCCAGGTCGCGGCCGCCGATCGAGAAGCCCACCACCCCGGCGGCGACGAGGGCGAAGATCGCCCAGTAGACGATCGAGATCACGACGGCCACGGGCTCCTCCGGGCGCGGCAGCGGGGGGTTCTCGCGGCCGAGCGTGGAGGCGATCAGGATCGGCCACACGCCGACGAAGAAGGCGAACGGGACCAGCAGCCAGCGGTCGAGGAACTCGCGGCGGGCGATCGCGAGGGCCGCGCGGGCGCTCACGAGGCCCTCGGCAGCGCGAGGCGGGCGAACGCGGTCTCCAGGTCGAGCGGCTCGTCGCCCTGCCGGAAGCGGGCCTTCAGCGCGTCGATCGCGAGGTCGGCGAACACGGCGCCGTCGTGCAGCACCACCGCCCGCTCGGCGAGGCGCTCGACGAGCGCCAGGTCGTGGCTCGCCATCAGCACCGAGGCTCCGCGCTCGGAGAGCTCGGCGATCAGCTCGCCGAAGTAGGCGTCGCGGGCGATCGCGTCGAGGCCGAGCGTCGGCTCGTCGAGGACCAGCAGGTCTGGCTCGTGGCCCAGCGCCAGCGCCAGCATCACCGCCCCCTTCTGACCGCGCGACAGGCGCGCGAACGGCGTGCGCTCGGGCACCGCGAAGCGCGCGAGCCGGGCCCGCGTCGCCTCCTCGTTCCAGCGCTCGTGCAGCGCGGACACCAGCCGGCACAGGCCGCGGGCGTCGAGTTCCGGCGGCGCGTCGGGCGCGTCCGGCACCACGCCGACCCGGGCCAGCGCGCGCGCCCGTTCCCGCCACGCGTCGAAGCCGAAGAGCCGCGCGCGGCCAGCCGCGGCGGGCATCAGGCCCAGCGCGACCCGCAGCAGCGAGGTCTTGCCGACGCCGTTGCGGCCGAGCAGCGCCACCACCTCGCCGGGCCGCACGTCGAACGAGACGCCCTGCAGCAGCCAGGGCCGGGCGTGGCGAATCGAGACCGCCTCGACCTGAAGGGGGATCGCACTCATCGCTCTTCCTCGGGGTTGCGGGACGCGCGCGGCCAGGCGGACCGCAGCGCGGCTTCGGCTTCTTCGCGGCTCGCCCCCGCGCCGGCGGCCTGGTCGACGTAGCGCTGCGCGGCCTCGCGCAGCGCGCGCTGCCGCTCGGCGCGCGAGGGCAGGGCAGGCGCCGCGGCGACGAAGGTGCCGGCGCCGCGCCGCGCCTCGAGCATCCCGTCGTCGACCAGGCGCTGGTACGCGCGGACGACCGTCGCAGGGTTGACGCGCAGCTCGGCCGCCAGCTCGCGCACGGACGGCATCGCCGCCCCCGGCGCGAGCGCGCCGGTGGCGATCCGGCGGCGCAGGCCGTCCTCGATCTGGCTCCACAGCGGAACGGGGAGGGCGGGGTCGACCCGCAGCGTCGGCATCGCGTCCTGTACCGCTGTATTAGTACAGCGATACAGTCAGGGTGTCAAGTCGATTTCCAGCAGGTAGGTGCGATGGAGGCGCTCGGCGGGCCAGATCACGCCGTCGGTGAAGGCGTCGAGCTGGCTGTTGGCGACGTAGACGAGGCGGTCGCCGGCGATCGCGCCGCAGGTGGGCACGTCGTGCAGCGGGTGGCGCCGCTCGAGCACCTCGACCGCGATCACCGCGTCGGCTGCCGGGGCGAGCATCGCCCGCAGCACCCGCGGCGGCACCCCGCGCAGCCCGTTCTGGATGCCGACGAGCGCGCCGCGGTGGACGTAGAGGCCGTCGATGCCGGCGAGCGAAGCGCCCGCGGGCACCGGGAGCGGCGTCGCCGTGCGGGCGGCCGGGTCGAAGCGCAGCACCCCCTGCAGTGCGTCCGCGAGGAACACCCGGCCCTGCGCGTCGGCCGCGATCCCGTTCAGCAGCAGGCCCGGCGTCTCCATCGCCCGGGTCAGCGTGTGGGCCTCGGGGTCGATCGCCCAGACGCCCTCGGCACCGCTCGTCAGGTACACGCGGCCCCCGGCGAAGGCGAGGTCGTTGAAGCACAGCTTCGCCTCCGGCGCGTAGCGGCGGATCAGGCGGCCGTCGTCGAGCGCGAAGCGGTACACCGCCGCCTGGCCGACCGTCGCCGGCTCCGCCGGCTTCATCGGCGGGTCGTTTCCGATGTTGCAGGAGTTCGCCCACAGCTCGCGGCGGACGGGGTCGATCTTGATGCCGAGCACGCTCCACAGGCCATCGCGGCCCGGCGCCACGAAGTCGCTCACGGCGCCACCGGGTTCGACCCGCAGGATCTTGCGCAGGTGCAGGCTGCCCGCGTAGGCGCTGCCGTCGCGCGGGTCGACGTCCAGGCTCTCGGCGATCAGGTCGCGCTCGGGCAGCACCGCGAACACGCGGCTGCGGCTGAGCGGGCGGGCGTTCTCGGCGAAGCGGCCGGCGAGCGCCTCGCGCGCGGGCGAAGCGGGCAGCGCGGAGAGCGTCGCGGCGTGGGGCTCGACCAGCGCCCCGATCGCGGCCGCGCGCTCGAGCGCCTCCAGCGCCGCGGCGCGCTCCCCGGCGGCCACCGCCGCTTTCGCCACCGCGCCCCACGCCGAGGCGATCTGCGGATAGGCCGCGACCGCGCGGCGGTAGGCGGCGAGCGCCTCGGCGGGCCGCCCCTCCTTGAGCGCCTGCTCGCCGCGACGGTAGGCGTCGAGCCCGCTCTCCTGCGCGTGCACGACGGGCGCCACCAGCAGCGCCAGCGCGAGGGTCCGTGTCTTCATCTTCCGACCTCCGGTCGCCCCCGAAGGCTTCAGTCCGCGCTGCGTTCCACCTGCGCGCCGAGCGCCAGCAGCCGCTCAGAGAGCCGCGCGTAGCCGCGCTCGACGATCTCGACCCCGAGCACGTCCGACTCCCCCTCCGCCGCCAGCGCCGCCGCGATCAGCGCCATGCCCGAGCGGATGTCGCGGCTGTCGAGGGTCTTGCCGCGCAGCGGCGTGGGGCCGGTGACGATGATGCGGTGGGAGTCGCACAGGAACAGGTCGGCGCGCATGCCGGAGAGCTGCTCGAGGGCGAACAGCCGCAGCTCGTAGAGCCAGTCGTGGATCAGGGTGCGGCCCTCGGCCTGGGTGGCGAGCACCGTCATCAGCGACACGATGTCGGACGGGAAGCCCGGCCACAGCCCGGTGGTCAGCCGGCGGATCGCGCGCAGGCGCGAGTCGTAGACGCGCAGCTCGTCGCCTTCGATCTCGCAGTACACGCCCATCCGCTGCATCACGGAGGTGATCGGCTCCAGGTCCTCGGGCCGCGCGCCGGCGACGACCATCTCGCCGCGGGTCACGGCCGCCAGCACCGCCCAGCTCCCGGCCTCGATGTAGTCGCCGTCGATGCGGTGGGTGACGCCGCGCAGCTTGCCGCCGCCGTGCACGCGCAGGGTCGGCGTGCCGGCGCCTTCGACCGGCGCGCCCATCGCGGTCAGGAACCGGCACAGCTCGACCACGTGCGGCTCGCACGCCGCGTGGCGGATCTCGGTGATGCCCGGCGCCGCCGCTGCAGCCAGGAGCGCGGTCTCGGTGCCCGTCACCGAGGCCTCGTCGAGGTAGAAGGACGCCGGCTTCAGGCCCTCCGGCGCCTCCAGCACGTGGCCCTCCTCGTCCATCACCCGCGCGCCCAGCGCGACCAGCGCCTGGACGTGGGTCGAGATCGTGCGCCGGGTCGGGAAGTCGCCACCCGGCGTCGCCAGCCGCACCCGGCCGCGCCGCGCGAGCAGCGCGCCCATCAGCAGCACGGAGCCGCGCAGCCGGCCGACCAGCCGAGGGTCCGGGGCGGCGCCCGCGAGCTCGGCCGCGCGCACGTGCAGCCGGCTGGTGCCGAGCCCGCTCACGCTGGCGCCCAGGTCCTGCAGCAGCCGCGCCATCACGTCGACGTCCTTGATGTGCGGCACGTTCTCCAGCACGCACTCGTCGGACGTCAGCAGGCAGGCCGCGATCAGCGGCAGCGCGGCGTTCTTGTTGCCCGAGACCTCGACCCGGCCCGAGAGCCGGCGGCCGCCCGTGACCCGCAGCGTGGCCATCGCCCGGGCTCAGCGCGTCGCGAGGTGCTTCGCGAAGAACGCCAGGGTGCGGCTCCACGCGAGCTTCGCCGCCGCCTCGTCGTAGCGCGCCGCCGAGGTGTCGTTGTTGAAGGCGTGGTTGACGCCTTCGTACAGGTGCAGCTCGTAGGCCTTGCCGGCCGCCTTCAGCGCCTGCTCGAACTCCGGGATCGTGGCGTTGATGCGCTCGTCCTTGCCGGCGTAGTGCAGCAGCAGCGGCGCCTCGAGGTTCGGCACCTCGGCGACCGCCAGAGTGCGGCCGTAGTAGGCGACGCCGGCGTGCAGCCCGGCGCCGGCCGCGGCCAGGCGGTTGACCGTGCCGCCGCCCCAGCAGAAGCCGACCGCGCCGACGCGGCCGTTGCCCAGCTCGTGCTTCGCGAGGAACGCGACCGCCGACTTCAGCTTCGCCAGCGTGTCGGCGGCGTCGAGCTTGCCGATGGCTTCGCGGGCCTGGTCTTCGTCCGCCGGCGTGCCGCCGCTGACCGCCAGCAGGTCGACGCCGAGAGCCAGGTAGCCCTCGAGCGCGACGCGGCGGGTGACGTCCCTGATGTGGGCGTTGAGGCCGCGGTTCTCGTGGATCACGATCACCGCGCCGCGCTTGCCGCCCTCCTTCGCGCGCACCAGGTAGCCCGAAGTCCCGGGGCCCCCGTAGGCGACGGTCTCGGACGCGAGCCGCGCGTCGTCCTCGGCGACGGTCTGCGCGTGGGCGTAGTCGTTGCGCAACGCCGCGAACAGGGCCGCCGCCGCGGTCGTCCCGCCGGCCACCTTCGCCAGGCGGTCGAAGAACGCGCGGCGCTCGATCGCGCCGTGGGTGTAGGCGTCGTAGAGGTCGATCAGTTCCTGGTCCATCGCGCGGCCTCCGAGGTTCCGTGGGCGCAGTCTCACACAACCGGCCGCCGCAGGGCAGCGAGCCGGACCAGGGCGAGGCCCGCGGGCAGCGCGAGCAGCGGCGCGAGGTACTGGCGCTGACGGATGCCGCCGCTCATCAGCGAGAGCAGGACCACGAGCAGCAGCAGCAGCGACGGCAGGCGGCCGAGGTCGAGCCGCTCGCGCCGGGCCAGCACGAGGCCCGCGAGCGCGAGTCCGAGGAACACGAGGTACGGCACGCCGAAGAGTGCGAACGTCAGCGGCGACGAACCGGCGTGCACGGGTCGCCAGAGGTTGATCACCGAGCGCCCGACGTTGTCGGGCACCGGCTCCGCCAGGCGCTGGACGCGCTGCCTCGTGTCACCCTGACCGAGCCCGCGCAGGTCGCTCTCCACCCGCCGGTCGACCTTCTCGGGCGGGTAGCCGCTGGTCGGCGCGGCCGGGTTGAAGGGGCGGCCGGCGAACTTGAGCACGACCTTCTCCCAGACGTGCGGCCACACCTGCGGCGGCACCGCCGGGATCGCGATCGCGGCCCAGCCGAAGCCGACCAGGAGCGCGGCCCCGAGGTACGCCGCGGTCGCCCGGCGCGACCCGAGCGTCCACAGCCGGCGCAGGCTCCACGGGAGGAGCAGCGCGGCGCCGAACCAGGCGAGCGTCGCGACGGCCATCGCCGCGCCGGCGCCGGCCGCGGCGCGTGCCGTGCGCGCCGCGAGGGCGTCGTACCAGGCCGCGAGCGCCACGATCAGCAGCGGCACCGCGACGCTCTCCTTGAGGATGTAGGGCGTCCAGAACGCCTCCCACGGGTCGAGCGCGTAGAGGACCGCTGCCGCGAGCGCGGCGGGCGGCGGCAGCCAGCGCGCGGCGAGCCGGTGCAGCGCGACCACGGCCAGCGCCCGCAGCAGCGCCTGGAGCAGCCCGAACACCATCACCCAGCCCTGCGGCAGCCCGATCAGGCCGAAGATCGCCGCCAGCCACAGCGGGTAGACCGGCGGGATGGTGAGCGGCGCGGAGAAGTCTCGGGCCAGCACGAAGCCTGCGTCTCCGTCGACGTTGGCGGCGATCGGCAGGTAGACCATCTTGGAGTCTGTGGCGAGCACCCGCCTGGCCAGCACCGGGTCCTGGCTCACGTACACGACCATCGCGGCCCGCGGCAGCAGGGCCAGCAGGAACAGGCCGAGCGCCAAGCGGGCGGCCTTCATCCCCGCTGCGTGCGGGACACGGCGCCCGCGTACGCCGCCAGCCCGACCGCCATCGCGAGCGGCGGTGGCGCCGGCAACGCCACCAGCACGATCGCCATCAGCGCAGCGGGCCCGGCCGCCTCGCGCGCGGCCGCGGCCAGCGCGATCGGCACGCCGCGGCTCGCCGCCACGCGATGGCCCCGGGCGAGGACCAGCAGTTCGGCCAGGGCGCACGTGGCCGCGCCGCCGACGGCTCCGAGCGCCGGGATGACGAGCAGGCCCGCGCCCAGCGAGACGGCGAGGCGGAGCGCCATCAGCCGGGGCATCTCCGCCGCGTGGCCGGCGGCCAGCAGCGACTGCAGGAGCAGGGTGTTGATGAACGCCGGCACGATCGCCAGCGCGAGCACGCGCACGGGGCCCGCGGCGCCCGCGAAGGCCTCGCCCAGCAGCAGGACGACGAGCTCGGGCGCGAACGCGAGCACCACCAGGGCCGCCGGGACGCCCAGCAGCACGACGCTGCGCACCGTGCGCTCGCGGGCCGGCGCCCGCGCCGCCTGCGCCTCTTCCACGAGGTAGGGCATGGCGCCCTGGGCGACGGCACCCGGGATCAGCCGCAGGCCGTCGAAGACGCGCAACGCGCCGCCGAACAGGCCGGTTTCGCCGCCGCCACGCAACGGCAGCAGCAGCCACAGCTCGACGCGGTAGGCGACCAGCGCGAGGGCGGTGGCGAGGCCCACCGGCAGGCCCTCGCGGATCAACGCGCCCACCGGACGCGGCGGCCGCCCTGCTCCGGGATAGGCGCGCGCGGCGAGGCCTGCCGCCACGAAGAGCGCGGGCAGTGGCGCCAGCGCCAGGGCGTACGCGTAGCCCGAGAGCGTCGCGCTGCCGGCGCCGGCCAGCGCGACGGCGGCCAGCGAGCCCGCGCGGGCGAGCAGCAGCACGGCGGCCTCGGCCAGCGGTCGCCGCGCGCTGCGCAGCGCGACGCCGAGGGTCTCGGTCCAGCTCACCGCGACCATGCCCAGCACGAGGAAGCCCAGTGCCCGCAGCCACGGCCGATGGCTCGTCGCCGCGACCAGCAGCGCGGGCCCCGCGACCAGGGCCGACAGCGCCAGCTTCGCGCGCCGCAGGTCGGAGAGGTCCCAGCTCCCTGCGGCCAGGGTGCGCGCTGCCGTGCCGGTGAGGCCGAGGTCCGCGCCCTCCGCGGCGACCCACGCGACGCCGGCCAGCACCGCGAACGCGCCGTAGGCCTCGGGCCCGAGGCCCCGCGCGATCAGCAGCGTCGCGCCGAAGGCGAACCCCCGCCCGAGCAGCTCGCTGACGAGGCGCACGGCACTGCCGCGGGTTGCCGGGTCGGCGCTCGCCACCGCGCGAGTCTAGTGCCGCACGGTGCTCGCCGGCCATGCGCCGAGGCGGGCGATCTCTTCGCGCAGCTCGACGCCGAAGTCCTCGCGCACGCGGCGGACACACCTGGCGGCGAGCGCGTCGAAGTCGGCCGCCGTGGCACCGCCGGCGTTGACCAGGAAGTTGGCGTGCACCTCGGAGACGCGGGCGCCGCCGACCTGCGCGCCCTTGAGCCCGGCGCGGTCGATCAGCGCGCCGGCCGAGGCCGGCATCCCGGGCGGCAGCGGGTCGCGCGCGGGGTCGGGGTTCTGGAAGAAGCAGCCCGCCGACGGCAGGTGCAGGGGCTGGGTGCGCTTGCGGAACGCGAGCGAGGCGCGGGCGGCGGCGCGCAGCGCCTCGGGCTCGCCGGGCCCGACCCGGAAGAGCGCCGAGAGCACGATCTCGCCCGTGCGCTGCACGCGCGAGCGGTCGTAGCCGAACTCCATCTCCGCCGCCGCGACGTCGGCCACTGCCGAGCCGTCGGCCGCGGCAAGGCGCACGGCGAGCACGTGCTCGGACAGCAGCCGCCCCTGGAAGTGTGCGTTGCCGCGCACGCCGCCGCCGACGTTGCCGGGCGTGCCGGCCCACGCCTCGAGGCCGGCGAGGCCGTGGGCCACGCAGTGGCGGACCAGGCCGTTGATGGTGACCGCGGCCTCGGCGCGCAGCTCCGCGTCCCCCTCGGTTGCGATCGCACCACGCCGGCAACGCAGGACCAGGCCGCGCACCCCGGCATCGGCGACCAGCGCGTTCGAGCCGCCGCCCAGCAGCGTCACCGGTGCGCCGTGGGCGGCCGCCAGGCGCAGCGCGTCGATCACCTCGGCTTCGCCTTCGGCGTCGAGCAGCACCTCCGCCGGGCCGCCGACGCGGAGCGTGGTGAGCGGCGCGAGAGGGGCCTCGGCACGGGCCCGGGCGCCGAAGCGGGCGGCGAAGGCCGCGGCGAGAGCGCTCACGCGGCGGCGCGCGCGAGGCGCCCCGGCGGCGGCGCCTGCCACACGCCGGGGATCGCGCGCCCGCAATCGGGGCAGGCTCCGTCCCGCAGCCGGTTGCGGCGCACGACGAAGCCGGTGCGCGCGACGAGCAGCGCGTCGCAGCCCGGGCAGCGCGTGTCCTCGAGGCCGCCGACGCGGCCGGGGCGGTTGCCCGCGTAGACGAAGCGCAGGCCCGACTCGCGGCCGATCTCCACCGCGCGCAGCAGCGTGCGCGCGTCGGTGTCGGAACGGTCTTCCATCCGGTAGTCCGCGTGGAAGGCGGTCGCGTGCCACGGGATGTCGGGCGACAGCGCGGCGAGGAAGCCCGTCAGCTCGCGCAGCTCGGCCTCGTCGTCGTTGAAGCCGGGCACGACGAGGGTCACCACCTCGACCCAGAAGCCACGCGCGACGAGACCGCGCAGCGTCTCGGTCACGCGCTGCAGCGTGCCGCCGAGGTCGCGGTACGGGCGGTCGCGGAAGCTCTTGAGGTCGACCTTGTAGAGCGACACCCAGGGCGCCAGGAAGTCGAGCACCTCGGGCGTGCCGTTGCCGTTGGAGACGAAGGCGCACACGAGCCCCGCCTCGCGCGCGGGGCGGAACACGTCGACGGCCCACTCGGCCGTGATCAGCGGCTCGTTGTACGTGGAGGTGACGATCGGCGCGCCGCGCTCCAGTGCGGTGGCGACCAGCGCCTCGGGCGTGACGTCGCGCGGCGGGGCCACCGCCGCCTCGTCGCGCAGCGCCTGCGACGTGATCCAGTTCTGGCAGTAGCCGCAGTGCAGGTCGCAGCCGAGCATGCCGAAAGAGAGCGCCGCCGCGCCGGGCAGGGCGTGGAAGAACGGCTTCTTCTCCACCGGGTCGATGGCCACGCCGGCGGTGTAGCCCCACGGCGCGCGCAGGGTGCCGCCGTCGTTGAAGCGCACCTTGCAGATCCCGCGCTGGCCCGGCGGCACCACGCAGCGGTGGCCACACGCGAAGCAGCGCACGCGACCCCGCGGCATCGGCTCGCAGAGCGTCGCCGGCCGCGTGCGCCGGTCGAGCGCCTGCGCGAGCGAGGGGGAGTCCACGGCCTGGATTATCGCGCCGGGGGGTTGCGGTCCCGGGAGGCAGAAGGCGAAAATAAAGCGAAATCATGATCCAGCCCGGAGTCGCCGCCCCCAACCTCGCGGCCCGCCTCGGCCAGGAGGACGTCCACGAGCGCTCCGGCGTGCGCTACCGCGAACTCGCGACGAAGGCGCTGCTGAACCGCTGCCCCGACACCTCGCGGATGCCGTTCGAGTGGACGGTCAACCCCTATCGCGGCTGCGCGATGGGCTGCCGCTACTGCTACGCCGCCTACACCCACGAGTACCTCGGCGCGGACGCGCAGGCCGACTCCCACTCGCTGATCTACGTCAAGCGCGGCGGGCTCGAGGACCTCGAGCGGCGGCTGCCCGCGCTGTTCGCGCGCGGCGAGACGCTGGCGCTGGGCACGGCGACCGACCCCTATCAGCCCGGCGAGCCGGCGTGGGGCGTGACGCGCCAGGTGCTGACCCGGGTGGCGGCCGTGCGCGGCGCGCGCCTCGCGATCACCACCAAGGGCGCCGCGATCCTGCGCGACCTCGACCTGCTCGGCCACATCGCGCGCCGCGGCCACCTCACGATCCGCGTGTCGCTGATCTCGACCGACGCGGCGCTGCTGCGCGAGGTGGAGCCGTGGGCGCCGCCGCCCGCGGTGCGGCTCGAGGTGCTGCGGCGGCTGCGGGCGGCCGGGCTCGACGCGGCGCTGGCGGTGTCGCCGGTGCTGCCGGCGCTGACCGACTCCGAAGCGTCGCTCGACGCGCTGCTCGGCGCGGCGGCCGCCCACGGCGTCGCGCGCGTCACCTGGAACCTGCTGTTCCTGCGTTCGCCGACGCGCGAGAAGTACCTCGGGTGGCTCGACGCCGCGTTCCCGCGCTACGCCGAGGCCTACCGCCGCGCCTACGCGAGCGGCGCCTACCTGGGCGGCGCGTACGTCGAGCGGGTCCGCGAGCGGATCACGCGGCTGTGCGCGAAGCACGGCCTGGCCGCGCCAGTCGACGACATCGACGACGAGACCGGGCCGCGGCGCGCCGCTCAGCTCCCGCTCTTCGCCCCGCCGAAGCCGGCGAGGCCGAGCAGCGCGCGGAACGTCGTGAAGTCGGGCGCGACCTCGCGGATCTCCTGCGGCACGCCGACGTAGGGCACCGCCACCACCCGCCACGGCCGCGGGGGCCGGGTGTCGAAGGCGATCAGGTGCGGCCCGCCGTCGCCGCCGATGCCGAGCAGGCCGGGGTAGGAGTGGGGCACGTCGAAGTGCTCGTTGAGCTCGAGCACCTCCGCGGCCGGCCACAGGATCGCGCGGTGCGGGTGGACGGGCAGCGACCCTTCGCCGGCGTCGCAGTGGAGCAGCAGCGAGACGTACGCGGCCGGCAGGCTGCCGCCCCACGCTTCGACCAGCCGCTCCACCAGCGGCGGCCAGGCGGGTTCGCGCCCGCGGAAGGCCAGGGCGGTTACCGCGCGTGCTTGTGCATCAGCTCGACGAGTTCGTCGTACATCGCCTCCGCCTGTTCCGGGCCGGAGCGGATCGCCGCCGTCGCGCAGTGCTTCAGGTGGTTGCGCAGCAGCTCGCGGGACACCGCGCGCAGCGCCTCGTGGATGGCCGAGATCTGGGTCAGCACGTCCGCGCAGTAGCGGTCCTCCTCGACCATCTTCTGCACGCCGCGCACCTGGCCCTCGATCCGGCGCAGCCGCTTGCGGTTGCGCTCCTTGACGTCGGGGTCGACCGCCTTCGCCTTGCGCTCGCCCGGCGCCTCGCAGGCGCAGCCGTGGTCCATCGCCGCTTCCTTCATCTAGAACTCCAGAGTACGCAAGCGCAGGCTGTTCGTCACCACGCTCACCGAGGACAGCGCCATCGCCGCGCTGGCGAGCACCGGCGAGAGCAGCAGGCCGAACGCCGGGAACAGGGCGCCGGCCGCGACCGGGATGCCGACCACGTTGTAGGCGAAGGCCCAGAACAGGTTCTGCTTCGTGACCCGCAGCGTGGCCCGGGACAGCGCGATGGCGGTCACCACGCCCTCCAGCTCGCCACGCATCAGCGCGACGTCCGCCGCCTCCATCGCGACGTCGGTGCCGGTGCCCATCGCGATGCCGACGTCGGCGCGGGCCAGGGCCGGCGCGTCGTTGATGCCGTCGCCGACCATCGCCACCTGGCGCCCGCCCTCGCGCAGCGCGGCGATCGCCTCCAGCTTGCGCTCGGGCGAGAGCCCGGCGCGCACGTCGTCGACGCCCGCGGCGGCACCGATCGCGCGGGCTGTCGCCTCGTGGTCCCCCGTCAGCATCACGACCCGCAGGCCCAGCGCCCGCAGCCGCGCGATGGCGGCCGGGGCCCCCGGCTTCAGCGCGTCGGCGACCGCGAACGCGGCGGCCAGGCGGCCGTCGACCGCGGCCAGCACCACGGTGCGCGCTTCGGCCCGCCAGGCCTCGACGACCACCGTGGCCGCCGCCGTGTCGACGCCTGCGGACTGCAGGAACGCGGCGCTGCCGACCCGCACGTCGCGCCCGTCCACGCGGGCGGCAGCGCCCTGGCCCGGCGTCGCGGCGAAGTCGGCCGCCGGGGTCGCCTGCACGCCGCGGTCCTGCGCTCCCCGCACGATGGCCTCGGCCAGCGGGTGCTCGGAGCGGGCCTCGACCGCGGCCGTCAGCCGCAGCGCCTCGGCCTCGTCCACCCCGGGCGCCGTCCACACGCCGACGACCTCGGGGCGGCCCACGGTGAGCGTGCCGGTCTTGTCGAACGCGACGGTGTCGACGTCGCCGAGCCGCTGCAGCGCCTGGCCGCCCTTGACCAGCACGCCCGCGGACGCCGCGCGGCCGGAGGCCACGAGGATCGCGGTCGGCACGGCGAGGCCCATGGCGCAGGGGCAGGCGATGATCAGCACCGCCACCGCGGCGGCGCCGCCGCGGACCAGCGCGTCCGCGCCGCCGAAGGTCGCCCAGCCCAGGAACGTGAGCGCCGCGGCCGCCAGCACCAGCGGCACGAACACCGCGCTGATGCGGTCGGCGAGGTCCTGGATCGGGGCCCGCGAGGCCTGCGCTTCGCCGACCAGGCGCACGATCCGCGACAGGACGCTGTGGGCGCCCAGCGTGGTCGCGCGGTATTCGAAGCCGCCGGTGCGGTTGACGGTGCCGCCGACCACGGCGTCGCCCGGCCGCTTGGCGACCGGCATCGACTCGCCGGTCAGCATCGACTCGTCGACGGCCGACTCGCCGGACAGGATCACGCCGTCGACCGGCAGCCGCTCGCCGGGGCGCACGACCACGACGTCGCCCTGCCGCACGTCGGCGACGGCGACGTCCTCGAGCGCGTCGCCGCGGCGGACGCGGGCGGACTTCGGCTGCAGATCGCCGAGCGCGCGCAGGGCCGCCAGCGTGCGGCGCCGGGCCCGGGCCTCGAGCGTGCGGCCGAGCAGGACCAGCGCGACGATGAAGAGCGCCGCCTCGTAGTAGACGTCGGGCGCGACGCCGCGGTCGGCGAAGAAGCCGGGGAACAGCGTCACCGCCAGCGACCACGCGAAGGCCGCGCCGGTGCCGAGCGCCACCAGCGTGTGCATGTTGGGCGCGCCGTGGCGGGCGCCCTTCCAGCCGTTCACGAAGAAGCCGCGCCCGGGGCCGGCCAGCACGCCGGCCGTGAGCAGCAGCAGCACCATTTCGAGCGCGCGGCGCGGCACGTCGTAGAGCCACGGCAGCAGGGCCCGCACCGGCGGATCGAGCGCCGCCATCAGCGCGCTCATCAGCGGGTCGGCGGCGACGCCGTGGACGTGGCCCGCGGGCGCCATCAGCGGCATCGAGAGGACCATCGCGGCGCTGGCGGCCGCGAGCGAGACGACGGCGTCGCGGCGCAACGCGACGTACTCGCGCCGCTCGCCCTCCTCGCGCTCGGCGGCCTCGGCCACCGGGTCGGCCTCGGGCTGCGGCAGCTCCGACTCGTAGCCCGCGGAGCGGATCGCGTCGACCAGCGCCGGCGGCGCCGTGAGGCCTTCGTCGAAGACCACGTGGGCGCGCTTGAGGACCAGGTTGACCGAGGCCTCGGCGACGCCGGGCACCTTGCGCAGCGAGCGTTCGACGGCGCCCACGCAGGCGGCACAGGTCATGCCCTCGACGGGCAGCGTGACGGAGACGCCCGTCGGGTTCCGGCGCCGGGGTGAACCCGTCGCCGGTCCCATGGGGGCTACGTCGGACGACTCCGGCCTCCGCCGCCCCCAAACCCCCGTCGGGGGTTCGCTCACGAGCGGACCGCGGTCACCTGGAAGCCGACCTCGTCGATCGCCTTCCGGAACGCGTCCTCCGCGACCTCGTCGGCCGCCTCGACCCGGGCCCGGCCCACCTCGACCCCGCCCACCTTGACTCCCGCCAGCGCGCCGAGCGCCTTCGTGACCCGCCCGATGCAGTGCCCGCAGCTCATCCCCGAGATCTCCAGCGTGACGTTCTTCATGAGCTCCTCTATACCCCCTGGTGGTATTTAATCTAGTACCCCTGGGGGGTATTGTCAAGTCCCGGTGACGGCTCCCTCCCCGATAATCCCGCCCATGACCAGCACCATCCGCCTCGAGAAGACCGACGACGGCCTCGCGCTGCTGCGCTTCGACAAGGGCTCGGCCAACGCGATCGACCCCGCGTTCGTCGAGGACCTGCTCGCGATCACGGCCCAGGTGGCCGACGACGCCTCCGTGCGCGGCGTCCTGCTCTGCTCCTCGCACCCCAAGGTCTTCTGTCCCGGACTCGACCTGCGGGTGCTGTTCGAACTCGACCGCGGCGCCATGGGCGCGTTCATGACCCGCTTCTCGGAGGCCGTGGTCGCGCTCTACGCGCTGCGCAAGCCGGTGGTGGCGGCGCTCTCCGGCCACGCGGTCGCCGGCGGCTGCGTGATCGCGCTCGCCTGCGACCTGCGGGTGCTGAAGCGCGGAGGCGCCCAGATCGGGCTCAACGAGGTCAAGGTCGGCGTGCCGCTGCCGTGGTCTGTGGCGCTGCTGCTCGAGGCCAACGTGGCGCCCACGGCGCTGACCCGGGTCGCCCTGCTCGGCAACAACTTCGCGGACGAGGAGGCGCTCGCCGTCGGCCTGGTCGACGCCCTCGCCGACGCCGAAGGATTCGAAGACGCCTGCCTCGCTCGGCTCCGCGAGCTGTGCGAGCGCGACGCCTTCAGCTACGGCGTCACCAAGTCCTACCTGCGGGCGCAGGCGACCGCCGCGATGCGCGAGCGCGAGGCCGAGCTGCTGCCCGAGTGGCTCGACGGCTGGTTCCAGCCGGCGACCCGCGAGCGCATCCAGAAGACGCTCCTCGCGATGAAGAAGTAGTGGCGGCCGGGGCCGCGCCCCCGCGCCCGGCCGCGGTGTTCGGCTGGCTGCTCGCGGAGCTGCGCCAACACCACGCGGCGGCCGCCGTGCACAGCCTCGCCATGGGCGGCCTGGCGGTGGCGGCGCAGACGGCCGCGCTGACGCTGCTCGCCCGGGCCCTGCGCGGGCTCGAGCCGGGCGCGGTGCACGGCCTCGGACTGCTCACCGCGGGCGCCCTGCTGCTCCTGATGCTGGCCGGCGGCGGCCTGTCCTGGGCCGCCGCCCGGCGCTCCAGCGACCTCGCCGCGGACTACCTCGAGCGCTGCGGTCGGCGCGCCCTCGAACGGGCGCGGCCGCTGGCGCGCGAGGCGCCGCGGGCGGCGGCCCGCGCCGTCGGCCCCGACGTCGCCGCCAGCGGCCAGATCGCCTGCACCGCGCTGGGCGTGGTGCCGCCGCTGGTGACCGTCGCGGCCGGGCTCGTCCTGATGGCATGGCTGCACGCGTTCGCGACGGCGCTGGGGCTGCTGGTGGCGCTGCCGTTCCTCTTCGCGCTGCAGCGCCAGGCCCGGGGTGCGAGCGCGATCGCCCGCGAGATCCACCGCCTGCGCCTGCGCGGCAGGCGCTCGCTGCGCGCGGGTGGCGAGGGACCGGCGGACGCCGACCCGTGGGCCGTGCAGCGACTGGCGATCGGCTCGCGACGCCTGGAGGACCGCGGGCGGCTGACGGCTGACGCCTTCACTGCGGTGGCCCTGGCGGGCGCGCTGGCGCTGATCGCGACCGGCGGCTCGGGACAGCTCGGCACCCTGGCCGCCTTCCTCGTGGTGCTGCGCTCGACCCTCGGCGCGGTGCAGGCGCTCCACGCCGCGGCCGTGCGCCTGGCCGGGCTGTGGCCCGCCCTCGCGCGTCACCACGAGCTGGCGGTGCACGGCCGGCTGACCCTGCCCGAGGGGGTCGAAGACCAGGACGATGAGACGGAACCGGAGGAAGACTGATGGAGCTGCCACCCGACGTGACGGCAATCCGGGACGAGCTGTCGGCGCTCTCCCCGCGGGCGCGAGCGCTGTGCGCACCGCTCGACGACGACGCGCTCCACGCGCCGGCGCCGAACGGCGGCTGGAGCGTGGCGCTGTGCCTCGAACACCTGGTCGTCAGCGCGACCGTCTACCCCGCGCGGATCCGCGAGGCCCTGGAGGCTGCCCGCGCCGCCGGCCGCTTCCGGCGCGGCCCGATCCGCCCGGGCTGGCTCAGCCGGGCGTTCCTTCGGCAGCTCGAGCCACCGGTGCGGCAGAAGCTGACCAGCCCCGCCGCGATCCGCCCGGCGGCAGGGCGAGCCTCGCGCGAAGAACTTCTCGGTCGTTTCGACCGTGCGCACGCGCAGGCGATCGAGCTGCTCGAGCGCAACGCGGACCTGGACCTCGGCGGCATCCGCTTCCGCAACCCGCTGGTCGCCTGGCTGCCGTGGACGACCGGCGTCGGCTTCCGCATCCTCGCCGCCCACGGGCGCCGCCACCTGTGGCAGGCCGAGCAGGCGGCCGCGTCCGTCGGGCGGCGCTGAGACGAGATCAGGCGAGGCCGGTCGCGACGTCCTCCGTGACGGGCGGCGGGTCGGCGAGCACCGCCGGCGCCTGCGCGGCGTCGAGCGCGACCTCGGCCCCCAGCAGCGCGACCCGCAGCGCGCCGCGGGCGATCACGAACGCCTGCTGCAGCAGCGCCAGCGCGACCCACGAAGCACCCGCGGGCAGCGCCTCCGCGAGCGCCAGGTAGCCGGCGAAGGCGGCGAGCAGCGCCAGCGCGTTCAGGCCCCAGGCCCCGAACCACGCGGCCTTGTTCCGCCACACGCGCCCGAGGCCCTCGCGCAGCGCGGTTCGGACCCGGCGCTGATCGGTCCGCACCAGGCGCACGCGGGCCGCGTCCTGGACCAGCAGCGCGACGAGCAGCACGAGGCCGAGTGCGACGAGTGCCGCAGCGTTCGTGCCGTGGGCCATCCACTCGGCGCCCGACTCGCGCCGCAGCCGCCCCCCCAGCGCGAACAGCGGCCCCGCGAGCAGCGCGGCGAAGATCGCCGCCACCGGCAGCACGATCGCCGCCAGGCGCAGGAAGCGGCCGAAGAAGCGGAACGCGCCGCGCCCGAAGCGATGGGCGAACGGCCGCTCGTCGCTCGCGGTCAGCACCTCGAGCGCGCCGCCCGCGAAGACGAGGCCGAAGAGCAGGCCGAGCGCGAAGGTCGATGCCGCGGCGGCCCCGATTCCGGGCAACAGGCCCGGGCGCAGCTCGACGAGGTCCGCGACGACCTCCGCCGAAAAGCGCTCGGCCAGCACGTCGGCGCCGGGCAGCGGTCCCAGCGCGAGGACCAGCGTGCGCCACACGGGATACACCGCGGCCAGCGAGAGCGCCAGCCCGAACAGCCACAGCACGAGCACGAGCCACCGCTCGCGAGAGACGGCACGGAAGCCTTCGACGGTCGCGTGCCACATGGTCACAACCCCGCCAGCGCCAGCATCTGCTGCATCCAGAACACGAGCCGCGCGCTCCAGGTGGTGGCCGCGCGCGGATCGGGCTCGACCCGACGCGCGTCGTTGAGCCGGTTGACGTCCAGCTCGTGGCGGCCCTCGGGGTCCAGCCGCGCCGCGAGCAGCCGCTTCGGCGTGACCACCTCGAGCCGCTTGAAGCGGCCCCGCCACGGCTCGCCGCCGGCGCCTCCCGGCAGCAGCCCGGCGCGCTCGACGTCCACGCTGCCCGCGGGCGGCTCGCCCTCCGCGAGCGCCATCACCTGTGCGTCGCCGCCCTCGAACTCGAGCCGCAACGTCGCCGGCAGCACCACTTCGCCGCGGCGCCGCACGAGCACGGTCGAGCGCCAGAGGCGGCCGCCCGCCGCGTCCTTCTCCCGCGCCTGCTCGCGGGCCTCGCGGGCCGAGATCGTGCGCCGCGCCGGGCCTTCGCCGAACACGCCGCGCGGCGGCTCGACGCGGGCGGAGGTGATCGCCGCGATCTCGTCGTCGAGCACCCCGGGGCGCTCGACCGCCTGCGCGAAGAAGCCGCGCATGTCGCGGCCCGCGATCTCGTCGACCACGGCGTAGAAGTCCTCGCTCGACGGGTGGCGGAAGCGGAACCGCTCGTGGTACGTGCGCATCACCCGCGCCATGGTGCGCTCGCCCAGCAGCCCCTCCAGCGTGCGCAGCGTGAGGTCGGTGCGGGCGTAGGAGTTGAAGCCGTAGTTGTTCGACGACGAGTAGCGCCAGGCCGGCGTGCGCACGCGGTCGAACATGCGCTCCACCGAGTTGCCGAGCCGCGGCAGCTCGGCCGACGACACCCGCAGGCCCAGCACCTCGAGCGTCCACGGCCCGAACGCCTGCCGCATCGCCTTGCCGGTCGCGTAGGAGTTGAAGCCCTCGTCGAGCCACGACTCCTCGAACTCGTTGCTCGCCACCATGCCCTGCCAGTACTGGTGGCCGAACTCGTGGACCGTGACCTCCTCGGGCAGCCGCAGGCGGTCGAGCGGCCAGCGGTTGAACAGCACGGTGGTGCCCGCGGTGATGAACGTCGGGTACTCCATGCCGCCGGAGCCGCGCGCACCGTAGGCGGGATCGACGACCGTCAGCGTCTCGTACGGGTAGCGGCCGTACCACAGGCCGAACCACTTGATCCCCGCCTTCGCCGCGGCGACGTGCCGCTCGGCCTGCCGCATGTGCTCGGGCTGCATCAGGATCGTGACGTCGACGTCGGAGAGCCGCACCTCCTCGAGGCTGCGCCCGAGCAGCGCGGCGGCCTCGGCGTACTCGGCCGCCGTCACGTCCGTGGCGCCCGAGAAGCGCGCCTTCACCTCGACGAAGCGGGGCGAGGCGGTCCACGCGAAGTCGTGGACGTCCGCCTGCTCGAAGACGTGGACCGCGGTGCCGTCGGGGTTCGCGCGCTTCTCCACGCGCTTGCCGGTGGCGCCGACCACGAAGCGCTGCGGCAGCGTGATCGCCACCCGGTAGCGGCCGAAGTCGGCGTAGAACTCGGAGTTGGCGTGGAACTGGTGGCAGTTCCAGCCGCCGCTGGCGCGGCCGCGGGTGCCCGCCGGCTCGTAGACGCCGAGCTTGGGGAACCACTGTCCGACCAGGAAGTAGTCGCGGAAGTAGCCGGTGCGCGCGAACACCCGGGGCAACTGCGCCTCGAACGCCATGTCGAGCTCGATCGTCCCGCCGGGCGGCACCGGCGCCGGCAGCGGCACCCGCCAGACCGTGCGGTCTTCCGCGTTGTCGTCGTCGGGGTGCTCGAAGGTCGCGCCCGCCGCCAGGTCGACGCCGTCGGCCGTGCGGATCGAGGTGACCTCGGTCCAGCCCCAGCCGTCGTCGGGCATCCGGTCGCCGCGGAGCTGCCCGCCCGACTCGCGGACGAACGTGCTCTGGCTGTTGCGGAACGCGTTCAGGTACAGGTGGAACCACAGCTCGCCGACCGCATCGGGCGTCGCGTTGCGCCAGGTCACCCGCTGCCGGCCCGACAGCCGCTGCGTGCCCGGGGTGAGGCGCACCTCGATGTCGTAGGAGGCGATCTCGGGCGCCCGGGCCGGAAGCGGATCGGCGGCGCCAGCTGCCGCCAGGAGTGCGAGCAGGACCGCCCCGATGCCGTGCTTCATGGTGCCCCCCGAGGTGCGGGGCGAGTCTACGCCTTCACCTCGGGTGTCGCAGCGCGCGCCACAGGGCCACGGCGAGCGCCACCGACGTCACGACGGCGACGACGCTCAGCACGTGGTTGAGGACGTCGAGCTGGTGACGCACCGCGTCCCACGAGGCGCCGAGCGCGAGGCCCACCGTGATCAGCATCGCGTACCAGCAGGCCGAGGCCGCGAAGGCCGGAGGCAGCGCGCGCAGCGGCGACAGGCCGACGGCCCCGGCCACCGGCAGCACCGCCGCGCGGAACACGGGCAGGAAGCGGCTCAGGAAGATGCCGAGGACGCCCCACTTCTCGTAGGCGTCGTGGACCGCCTTCTGCGCGTCCTGCGAGACCAGGGCGCGGCCCACGTGCGAGGCGAGGAAGTCGTCGCCCTTCGCGCGCGCGAGCCAGAACACGCCGGTGGACGAGGCGCAGTTGGCGAGCCAGCACAACACGCCGAGCAGCGGCGCGCTGACCTCGCCGCGGCGCGCCAGGAACGCGCCCAGCGCCACCGCGACGTCGGCCGGCACGGGCGGGAACACGTTCTCGATCGCCGAGAGGAGCATCAGGGCGGCGTACTGCCCCGTCGCGGGCAGGCCTGCGAGCCAGTCGAGCAGGGCGTCGATCAAGGGGTCTCCTCGGGGTGGCCGGCGCGCAGCGAGCGCAGCACCAGCTCGGGCAGCGGGAAATAGGGCTCGCCGGTCGCCCGCGTCATTCCGATCTCGCAGGTGCGGCAGGTCGAGTAGCCGGTGGCCCCGGCGGCCAGTGCCGCGCGCGCCTCGCGCCCCTCGGCCCGGGTGGCCGACGCGGTCAGCTCGGGCACCAGGAAGCCGCGGTCGCCGGCGAAGCCGCAGCACTCGGCGGCGGCCGGCACCTCGACCCGCGCCGCGTGGGCGCGCGCCACGGCCAGGAGGTCGCCGAGGCCACCCTGCTTCGTGAGCGTGCAGGTGGGGTGCAGCACGGCGACGCCGACTCGCGCGGGCGGCGGCACGAGGCGCGGCAGCGCCTCGCGCGCCCAGAAGGCCGGGAAGTCGAGCACGCGGAGCAGGCGGCCACTCGCGCGCAGGTGGGCGAGCGCCAGCTCGTGCAGCGTGCCGGCGCAGGGCGATGCGTCGGTGACGACGCCGAGGCGGCCGCCGTCGCTCGCCTGCCACAGCGCCTCTGCGGCAGCGCGTGCCGCGCGCTGCGCCGCTTCGGGATGGCCCTTGCTCTGCCACGGCATGCCGCAGCACAGGCCGCCGATGCTGCGCGGCACCCGCGGCGTGAAGCCGGCGCGGCGCAGGCACTCGAGCACGGCCGCGGCCGACGAACCGCCGCCTTCCGCCGCCAGCAGCCGGGTCAGGCAGCTCGGGAAGTAGACGACGTCGGCGCCCGGCGCGTCCGGCACCGCGGGCAGCGGCGGGGCCGGAGGCGGCAGCGGCAGCGCGGGCGGCAGCCGCGGGACCAGCTCGGGGGCGAGCGCGTGGGCGGCGGCCGCCACGGCCTGGAGCACCGCGGCGCCGCCCGGCAGCGAGCGAGCGCCGCGCGCGAGGCCCAGGCCGAGCCGCGCGCCCGCGTGGAGCGCCGAGACCTGCCCCGCCGTCACCGCGGCCAGTCCCCGCGCCGTGCGCCCGTGGCCGGCCGCGCGCAGCTCCTTCATCAGCGCGCCGGTGTCGATCTTCACCGGGCACGCCGTCAGGCACATCGAGTCGGTGGCGCAGGTCGCGACTGCGTCCCACGCGTAGTCGCGCCGCAGCTCTGCGCGGAGCGCCGGCGCGTCCGCCGCCCGCTCCAGCTCGCGGGCGACGACCAGGCGCTGGCGCGGGGTCAGCGTCAGCTCGCGCGACGGGCAGCGCGGCTCGCAGAAGCCGCACTCGATGCAGCGGTCGGCGCTCTCCGCGATCGCCGGCAGCGCCTTCAGGTGGCGCAGGTGAGCCTGCGGGTCGTCGGAGAGCACGACGCCGGGACTCAGGATCGCGCCGGGGTCGAGCAGCGCCTTCACCTCGCGCAGCAGCGCGTAGCCGTCGTCGCCGAACTCGCGGCGCACGAAAGGCGCCATGTTGCGGCCCGCCGCGTGCTCGGCCTTGAGCGAGCCGTCGTAGCGGCCGACGACCAGCTCCACCAGCTCGCGCATGAAGGCGTCGTAGCGGGCGACGGCGCGCGGGTCGCCGAAATCCTCGGCCAGCACGAAGTGCAGGTTGCCGTCCTTCGCGTGGCCGAACACGATGGTGTCGGGAAACCCGTGGCGGGCGAACAACGCCTGCAGGTCGAGGATCGCCGCGGCCAGCCGCGGCACCGGCACGGCCACGTCCTCGATCACGACCGACGTGCCGCGGGGGCGCAGCGCGCCGACCGCCGGGAACAGGCCCTTGCGCAGCTTCCAGTGGGCCTCGCGCAGCGCGGGGTCGCGGGTGAACGCGACGGGCGCGAGCAGCGGGGCCGCGGCCAGCGCGCCGCGCGCGGCGTCCACGGCGCGGGCGAGCGCCGCCTCGTCGTCGGCCCGGAACTCGACGAGCAGCGCCGCGCAGTGCGGCGTCAGCTCGAAGGGGTACGCGCGGTCGCCCGCCTGCGAGCGCAGCGAGGCGGCGTCCAGGATCTCGATGGCGGCGGCGCCGAGGCCCGCGAGAGTGGGCACCGCGGCCCCCGCGGCGGGCAGGTCGGCGAAGTAGGGCAGCGCGGTCGCGCGGTGCACGGGCTCGGGCACGGTGCGCAGCGTCGCCCGTGCGACGAAGCCGAGCGTGCCCTGCGAGCCCACCATCAGCCGGGCCAGGATGTCGCTCGGCTGCTCGAAGTCGAGCAGCGCCTGGAGCTGGTAGCCGGTCGTGTTCTTGAGCGCGAACTTCTTCCGCAGCCGGGCGACGAGCCCGGGATCGGCGCGGACGCGGTCGCGCAGGGCGCCGAGCCCCTCGTGCACGTCGGGCCGGGATCGGCGCAGGGCCGCGTCGGCCTCGGGCTCCGCGGTGTCGAGGGCCGTGCCGTCGGCGAGCACGATCCGCGCGCTCTCGAGCGTGCGGTAGGCGTTCTCCGCGGTGCCGCAGCACATGCCCGAGGAGTTGTTGGCGAGGATCCCGCCCGTCATCGCGGCGTCGATGGAAGCCGGGTCGGGGCCCAGCCGGCGCCGGTGCGGGGCCAGCACGCGGTTGAGCAGGCCGCCCACGACCCCGGGTTCCGCGCTCACCTGGCGGCCGCCTTCGCCCACCTCGAAACGCTGCCAGTGCGGGCCGATCTCGACCAGCACGCCGTCGGTCACCGACTGCCCGGAGAGCGAGGTGCCGGCCGCGCGGAACGTGAGGTGCTTCCCCCGCGCGGCGACCAGCCGCAGCAGCCGCGCCATCTCGTCTTCGCCCCGCGGCCGCACGACGACCTCCGGCACCATGCGGTAGATCGACGCGTCCGACGCCCGCGCCAGGCGATCGATCGCCCGCGTCAGCACGCGCTCCGGAGACAGCAGCGCGCCCAGCTCGCGCACCAGCGCGGGGTCGGGTGCCTTCAGCGACGGGGCGGGAGCGCTCAGGGCTGGGGCAGGACCGGGACTTCGAACGAGTAGCGGGTGCCGCCGGCGTTGACGGTGACCGTCGCGGACTGCCGCGAGGTGAGCCGGTCGCGGGTCATGCCGGAGGCGTCGGTCGTCAGCACCCGCCCCCGCGAGTACAGCGTCCCGTGGCTGCTCTCGATGCGGACCTCGACGCCGGGGTAGGGGGTGCCGTTGCGCTTGCGGACGCGGACCAGCACCTGCGCCTGGCCGCCGCCCGGCGGCAGCCGTCGCGGCTCCGCCCACGCCGCGACCACGAGTTCGCCTTCGGCCTTCTTCACGCCGGCCTGCGGCTTCGGGGTCGGGGTGGGCGCCGGCGTGGGCGTCGGCTCCGGCGTCGGCGTGGGCGTCGGCGCCGCGGGCGGCGGTGGTGGCGGCGGCGCCGGCCGCGTGGTCTGGCAGGCGGCGGCCGCGGTCGTGAAGACGAGCGCGATCAGCAGGCGGCGCATCGCCCAATCCTACTCCGCGCCTTCGGCCGGCAGCGCGGGCGCGATCAGCGACGCCAGCACGCGCCAGCCGCTGACGGGTTCGACGATCTCGTCGCCTTCGCGCACGACGGCGAGCGAGCACAGCCGTGGCGGCTCGCGGCCGGGGTCGCGCTGCCGCAGGAGCGCGAGCCGGGCCGCCTCCTCGGCGGTGCGCGCGACGCCGGCGGCGAGCGGGGCCGGCCCCAGCAGCGGTCGATGCCCGCGTTCGGTGAGCAGCGCGTCGAGGTCGACGCGCGAGGCCTGCTGGAAGCAGCGGAACGCAGCGGCCCAAAGCGGCGGGCGCGGCTCGCGGTCGAACAGGTAGAAGGCGAGCCGCAGCGGTGCGTCGTCGTCTCGCGGCCGGAACGTGTCGAGCGCCAGGCCGTCGTCCAGTCGCACCGCGCACGGGCAGCGCGGACACGGCGCCAGCGGGCGCGCGGCCGCGACGTCGAGCGGCGTGGCACAGCGGGGACAGCGGGCGAGGCGCAGCATCAACGACCCCGCGGCACGAACAGCGGCCGGTGGAACAGCCGGAACGGCGCGCGCGCCATCCACTCGAGCCAGGTCTCGTCGGGCCGGTTGAGCGGCAGCAGGGACGCGCGCGGGCCTTCGACGCGCCACTCGTGGCGGAAGCGGATGCGGTCCCAGGTTTCCGAGACGAGCGCGGCGATGCCGGCCAGGCCCAGCAGCAGGAAGGGGTGAATGCGCACCGCCGCTTCGACGAAGAAGCGCCAGTGGGGCGCGGGCAGCGCGGCCAGCAGGGCGAGGGGCACGAGCATGGCGAGGGCCGATCCCAGCCGCGCGCTGCGCTCGACCGGCGCACGGGCGAACAGGACGCGGCCGCCGACGCCGTCGACGACCGCGTCCCAGGCGTCGCCGCGGTGGCGGCAGCGCACGCGCCAGAGCGGCACGAACACGATCTCGGCGCGCTCCTCGACGACGCGCACGCCGGGCGGGGGCGGGATCGTGTGCTGGTGCGTGCGCACCGGGTCGATCAGCGCGGCGTCGCCCGCCGCGGGCTCGAAGGGCCGGCGGCCGGGCGCGTCGAGCGCGGCCTCGAGGTCCAGCTCGGCCAGGCCCAGCTCCGGCTTCCAGAACGCCAGCGCGCGGGAGCGCACCTCGACGAGCGGGTCCTCGTCGACGGCGGCCCGCGGCCGCTCGAGCGTGCGCTCCACCTCCCACGCCGCGACGTGCAGCAGCCGCGGCGGCTCGGGGCGGCCCGGGAACCCCGGGGGCGCCAGCGGGTGGCGCCACGCGGCGAGCGCGGCGGCCTGCGCCTGGGTCGGGCTCACCAACGGCGGCACGAGTGAGCGCGTGGGGACGCCGGCCGGCAGCGACGCATACCGGTTCCCGCAAGCGCCGCAGTCGACGGCACCGGGCAGCACGGTCCGGGCGGGCAGCGCGGCCCCGCAGGTCGGACAGGCGAGCTGGACGACGCGCCGCCTCACGCCGACTCCGCGCGCCGCATCGCGGCCCGCACGGCGTCGCGGCCGCGCCAGAAGCAGGCGCCGAGCCCCAGCAGCCCGACCGCGGTCTCGAGTCCGCCGCTCCACACCAGCCGGGCGCAGACGGCCATCGCCAGGAACACGGCCGCCACCAGCGCGGCGTAGCCGACGTCGAGATCGCGCTCGCGGGTCGGCGGCGGCGACTCGAAGAGCACCAGGCCGCCGGCCGCGTCGACCCAGGCCTCGGTCGGCACGACGCGGCCGGGCAGGCGGAAGCGGACGACGTGGAAGGGCACGTGGAGCAGGTCGGCGTCGGGTTCGCCTTCGACCGCGAGCACCTCGCCGTGCGCCGCGAGCGCGGCCGGCTCGAAGCCGCGGCAGTCGCCCGGCGGGTGCCGGAACTCCTCGAGCTCCTCGAGCAGCGTCGACGCGGCCGGCGACAGCCGCGGACCGTGGGGCCCGTCGCGACGGACGAACGGGAAGAAGACGAGCCGCGAGTCCTGGACGTCCGGCACGCCCCCGGCCTCGCGCTCCGCGAGCGTCCGACGCAGCGCGGCCTGCGCCTCGCGGGCGCCGAGCGCCGGCATCAGCCACTCGTGGCGGCGCTCGACCGCGATCACCCGCAGGCTGGCACCGCAGTGCCCGCAGCGGGTGACGCCTTCGTCGGGCGCCGCCGCGAGCGCCGCGCCGCACTGCGGGCAGGCGAGGGGGTCCACGCGCCACACTCTAGCCCGGCCGTGGTAACAAGGGGCGATGGGCTACAACCAGGCCCGGCTCCGCCGGCTCAACGAACAGCCGTTGCGGGCTGGCGGCGAGTACGTCCTCTACTGGATGCAGATCTACCGCCGCCTCGAGCGCAACCACGCGCTCGACTACGCGCTGCGCTGTTCGCGCGAGCTGGGCAAGCCGCTGGTCGTCTACGAGGGACTGCGGCTGCGCTACCCGTGGGCCAGCGCGCGGCTGCACGCGTTCGCCCTGCAGGGCATGGCCGCGAATCACGCAGTCGCGAAGGAGCGGCGGCTCAACTACTGGCCGTTCGTGGAGACGCCGCGCGAGAGCGGGCGCGGCCTGCTGCAGCGGCTCGCGGCGCGCGCGGCCGTGGTGGTGACCGACGACTACCCCTGCTTCGTCGTGCCGCCCCAGTCGGAGGCGCTCGCGCGGGCGACCGACGTCGGCGTGTTCGCGGTCGACGGCAACTCCGTGGTGCCGCTGTCGCTGCTGGGCGCGGCGATCTCGGCCGCCGCCCACCTGCGCCCGCGCATCCACAAGGCGTTCGCCGAGGCCTGGCCGCACCGCGCGAAGGCGCGGCCGGCCTTCGACGAGATCGCCACCAGACGGGTCGGCGCTCCGTTCCCGACCTGGACGCCGCCGCGCGACCTCGCCGCCTTCGTCGCCTCGCTGCCGTTCGCCGAGCGGGTGCCGCCGGTGGCGCAGGCGCCGGGCGGGGCGGCCGCCGCCCGGGAGCGGCTCGGCGAGTTCCTGCGGCGGCGGCTGGCCGGCTACGCGACGGAGCGTTCGCAGCCGCGCTCGCTGGCCGAAGGTCACGCGAGCGGGCTGTCGCCGTACCTGCACTTCGGCCACCTGTCGATCGAGGAGGTCGTCGAGAAGGCGCTGCGCACGACCGGCGACTGGGACGTGCACGAGCTGCGCCTGCACCACCGCGGCAAGCGCGAGGGCTTCTTCTGCGACGACGCCGACGTCAACTCGTTCCTGGACGAGGCGATCACCTGGCGCGACGTCGGCTTCCAGTGGCACTGGCACCGCCGCCGCGACACCGCCACGCTGGAGACTGCGCTGCCGGGCTGGGCCTGGGCCTCGCTGCGCGCCCACGCCTCCGACCCGCGCGCCCACGTCTACTCGCCCGAGGAGTGGGAGGCGGGCGCCACCCACGACCCGCTGTGGAACGCCGCCCAGCGCGAGCTGGTGGCCACCGGCACCATCCACAACTACCTGCGCATGTTGTGGGGCAAGAAGGTGATCGAGTGGTCGCGCACGCCCGACGAGGCGTACCGCACGCTCGTCCACCTCAACAACAAGTACGCGCTCGACGGCCGCGATCCCAACTCGTGGACCGGGATCCTGTGGTGCTTCGGCCTGTTCGACCGGCCGTGGGCGCCGGAGCGCAAGGTGCTGGGCGTGCTGCGCTACATGTCGTCCGACAACACCGCGAAGAAGTTCCGGCTCGAGCCCTACTACCGCTACGTGGAGTCGCTGCCGACGATCGAGTCCGCGCGCAGGCTGTGAATCGCGGCGCGGCGCGGTCGGGCTCGAAGGGCGTGGCAGACTCGCCGTCGTGACGAGCTTCCGCGCGTGGTCGACCAACGTCGCGCTGGCCGGGCTCAGCCTCGCGCTGGCGCTGGGCGCGGCCGAGGCCGGGCTGCGGCTGCTCGCCGCCAGCCCCGAGCGCCACGAACATCCGCGCCGGATCGCCAACGGCAAGCGCACGATCCTGCTCGACGCCTATCCCGACAACCTCCACGGCGAGCTCGACGTCGACCTGCGCGACGCGGCCACCCGCGAGCGCTACCGCGCGCAGGGCGTGCGGCGGGTGGACGAGGCGGCGCGCTTCACGCCGTTCGCCGTCGAACGCCGGACCAACTCGCGGCGCTTCCGCGGCCCCGAGTTCGCGGACAGGCAGCCAGGCCGGGCACGAGTCGCGGTGGTCGGCGACTCGTTCACGGAGGGCATGGGCGCTCGCGAGGACGACGCCTATCCGCGCGCGACGCACGTGCGCCTGCAGCGCGAGGGCGCGCCGCTCGAGGTGCTCAACTGCGGCCGCCGCGGCTACGACCTGCTGGAGATCCGCGACCTGCTCGGCGACGCCCTCCTGCTGCAGCCCGACGTCGTCGTCTACGGCATGGTGCTCAACGACGCCGTGCGCTCTCCCGCGTTCCAGGCGCGGACGAAACACCTCGACGACTGGATCCTCGACCGCGCGGCGATGGAGCGCGGCGACGCGCCGCCGGCCGCGGCGCCGCCGGCGTGGCGGCCGCGGCTCTTCACGTTCTTCGCGGAGCGCGTGGAAGCCGCGCGGGTCGGCCGCGAGACGGCGCAGTGGTACCGCGACATGTACGCCGAGCCCAACGCGGAGGGCTGGAAGCGCAGCCAGGAGCTGATCGTGGAGATGCGCGACCGCGTCCGCGCCCGCGGCGGCACCTTCGCGATCGTGCTGTGGCCGCTGCTCGTCGGCACCGACGGCGCCTACCCGTTCGCCGGAACCCACGACACGATCCGCGCGTTCTGCGCGGCGATGGGCATCCCCTTCCTCGACCTGCTGCCCGCCTTCGCGGGCCGCGCCCCCGAGTCGCTCTGGGTCCACCCGGTCGACCGCCATCCCAACGGCACGGCCCACGGCCTGGCGGCGGACCGCCTGGCGCCCTGGGTCCGTGATCTCGCCGTCGCTCCCGCCCGCTGAACGAATCCCCGGTACGGCGCGCCCTTCCCCGGGCAGCGAATCGACCGGGCCGTGGTCAACCACGCCGACCCGCTGTTCCTGGACCGCGTGGTCCGTGACGCCCGACTGCTCGCGGGCGAAGCCCGGGCCTTCGCGAAGCTGCGACTCGACGCGTTCCACCGCTACCAGGACTTCCGCCGCTACCTGCGCCACGAGGGCGAACACGTCGACCGCTTCGTGGCCGCGCGCCGGGGGCCCTCGTGATCGACGTCGAACTCGTCACCGGGCTGCGCAGCCGGATCGCGCACGAGTACGACGCGATCGATCCCGGGCTCGTGCACGAGGTGCTGTCCGCGGCGGTCGTCGACGTGCGCGACTACCTCGCCGCGGTCCGCGCGTACCTGACTACTGCTGCGGGGTGACGAGCGCCTCGTAGAACGCGTCCGCGATCCGCTGCTGGCCGCGGGCGCTCGGGTGCAGGTGGTCGAAGAAGAGCGCCGCGCCGCCGCCGTCGCGGGCGAACGCCGCCTCCGTGTCCGCGAGCGGGATGCGCTCCGCGCGCGCCCACGCGCGCAGCCGCTGGTTGACCGCGAGGACCCAGTCGCGGCGCTGCGGCGGGGTCAGCGCGGACGCGTCGACGTTGACGGGGGGCACCGTCGCCAGCACCGGCAGGCTGCCCGCCGCCCGGACCGCGGCGACGATCGCGCGCAGGCTGGGCAGCGTGAAGCAGGTCGTCTCCAGCTTCTCGACCCGGTTGCACGGCTTCTTCGTCCAGTCGTTGGTGCCGAGCATCACCAGCGTGTAAGCCGGCCGCACCTCCGCCAGCGTGGCCTCGATCCGCGCTGCGCCCTGGTTCGACTTCTGCGAGCCGACGCCGCGGTTGACGAACGTCGCGCGGCCGAAGCGCTCGCGCAACTTCGCCTCCAGGAACGGCAGGTAGGCGGCGTCGCCCTCGAAGTTGTGGCCCTCGGTGATCGAGTCGCCGAAGGCCAGGTACACGCCGGGCCGGTTGGACCCGATCGGGAGAGAGAGTGGGACTGCGAGCGGGCCCGCGCCTGCCACCAGGCCTGCCGGGGCGCGGTGATACGGCGGCAGCGTCGCCGCGTCGACGATCAGCGCCGTGCCGGGCGCCGCGCGCAGCGTCGCGCGCCCGTCCGGCCCGCTCACCACCCGCTCGCCAGCCACCACCAGGGCCACCCCGGGCACCCGCGCGTCCTCCGTCGCCCCGAGCCGGCCGTCGCCGTCGTCGTCGACGAACACGACGACCTCGACGGCCTGCGCGGCGGAAGGCGGTGCCCCGGCGCAGGTGACGAGCGGCAGGGCGAGCAGGGCGAGCAGGTGACGGGGCGACATCGTGATCCAGTGTAGCGTCGCGCCCGCGCCGCAAGGCTTGTGCGCGCCCCGCGTCTCGCTCAAGCTCGGCCACGATGAGCGGAGCGGGCGCGACGACGACGGGCCGCGGGCTGCTGGTGGGCCTGCTGTGCGGGGCCGCGTTCGGCGTGGTCGCGGGCCCGCGCGCATCGGCGCTGCAGCCGCTCGCCGAGGCCCAGCTCGTGCTGCTCAAGGCGCTCGCCGTGCCCGTCGTCGTCGCCTCGATCCTGACCGGTGTCGGAGGCGTGTCGCTGCGCCAGCTCGGCGGCCTCGGCCTGCGCCTCGTCGCCGCGTACGGGTTGCTCGCGCTGGCGGCGACGGCTGCAGGCGCCGCCGTTGCCGGGCTTCTGTTCGGGGTCGCCGCGAGGCCCGCACTCGCCGCCGGTGACGCGGGTCCTGGCGTCACGCGCCGGCCGCTGCTCGCGGGATGGGCGGACGGCCCGACCCTCGACCACGCGATCCCGATCGCGCTGCTGGTCTCGCTCGCCCTGGCGCTCGCGACCTCGGCGTGGCGCGAGCGGATCGGCCCGGCGGCGGGCCTGGAGAGCGCGTTCCGCCACTTCCACGCGCTCACCGATCGCGCGCTGCAGGCCGTCCTGTGGCTGCTCCCGCTCGGCGTCTTCGCGCTGGTGGCCGTCGCGGTCGGCAACGCGAGCCTCGATACCGCCCGCCGGCTGGGCGTGGCGCTCGTCGCCGTCCACGCGGCGCAGGCGCTGGTGGCGCTGCTGCTGCTGGCCCTCGCTCCTGCGCCACGGGCGTTGCTCGCCGCCGCGCGCGAGGCGCTGGTCACCGCCTTCGCCACCGGCAGCAGCGCGGCCAGCCTGCCGGTCGAGCAGCGCGCGGCCGAGGCGGGCCTCGGGCGCGACGCCGCCGCTGCCGCGCTCGCGCTTTCGCTCGGAGCCAACGTGTGCAAGGCCGGCACCGCGGCGTTCCTCGGCGCGCTCTCGGTCGCGGCGTTCACGCTCTCCGGCCGCGAGGCGACCGCGGGCGAGCTGGGAGCCGTCACGCTGATCGCGACGGTTGCCGCGATCGCCACGCCGCCCGTGACCGGCGGCGGCTTCGTGATGCTCGCTTTCGTCGCTTCCCAGGTCGGCCTGCCGCTCGACCTCGTCGCGGCGCTGCTGGCGCTGCCGCTGGTCGGCAAGGCCAACACGCCGCTCAACGCGCTCGGTCGCCTCGTCTGCGTCGTGCGGCTGGTGCCCGCGCGGGCACCGGCTTCCGTATAGTCCGCGCGATGCGGCGCGAACTCCTGCTCTCGGCCGGCGCTTCGCTCGTGGTCCCGGCGCTGCTGCTGGCCGCCGAAGGGGTCGCAAGGCTCGTGTCGCCCTCGCCCTGCCCGCAGGCCCGCGCCGACGAGTTGATGGGCTGCCTGCACGTCTTCTCGCCGCACTACGGATGGGCGCTGCGGCCCGGCATCCGGCTGTGCCCCGCCGCCGGCTGCGTGTCGGTCAACGCCGACGGCAACCGCGGGCCGCGGGTGCCGCGCGAGCGTGCGCCCGGCGGACCGCGCCGGGTGCTGGTGCTCGGCGACTCGGTGGCCTTCGGCATGGACGTCGCCGACGGCGAGAGCTGGCCCGAGAAGCTGGCGCGGCCCGGACTCGAGGTGGTGAGCCTGGCCGTGCCCGGCTTCGGCACCGATCAGGAGCTGCTGCGCCTGGAGCGCGAAGGACTCGGGTACCGGCCGGACGTGATCGTGGTCGGCTTCTGCCTCGCCAACGACCTCGTCGACAACGCGCTCGACGCGTTCCTCTACAGCCGTGCGCACCCCAAGCCGCGCTTCGAGCTGGGCCCCGGCGGCGACCTGCGGCTGCGTCGGGAGGCCGTCGACCTGCCCGCCGCGCGCCGCGCCGCGGTGTGGCTCGGCGAGCGCTCGGTATTGTGGAACGCGCTGTTCCGACGCGGCGGGGCGCAGACCGCGAGCGAGCAGGAGGAGCACTGGCAGACGACGTCGAACGCGCTGCTGGCGCGGCCCGAGCCGCTCGTCGAGCTCGCCACCCGCCTGCTGCTGCGCATCCGCGGGCGCGCCGCGGAGGTCGGCGCATCGCTGCTCGTGGTCGCCCACCCGACGCGCCGCTCGTACCAGGGCGAGGTGCCGGCGTGGGAGGCGGCACTTCGCGAGCGCTTCACACGCGAAGGGCTGCGCTCGCTCTGGCTGGCCGACGCCTATCGGGCGCAGGAACTGGACTGGAAGGACTTCGCGGTCGACGGCACCGGCCACCTGAACGCGCGCGGCCACGCGCTGACGGCCGAGCACGTGGCCACGGCGGTGGGTCGCTAGCTAGCGCAGCAGCGCGGGGGCGATCGCCTCGGCGGCGAGGCGCTGCGCCTTCTCGTTCGGGTGCATGTCGACCGGGTGCACGAACAGATCCCCCGTGCGCTGGCCGCGCAGCGCCGGCAGCAGGTCGAGGAACTCGATGCCCGCCGTCTTGCAGAAGGCGCCGATCGCGGCGTGCTGCTCCTCGAACGGGTAGCGCCCGTCGAGGCCGACCAGCAGCGGCCACAGCGCGACCAGGAAGCGCCCGCCGCGCTCGCGCGTCTCGCGGTCCATGCGGGCGAGCGCGTCGCGGGTCTGCTGCCAGCCGCCCGCGTTGGCCGCTCCGTACATGTCGCGGTACCAGCGCGCGGTCTCGCGCGAGATGCGCCAGCCCTCCCACGCGTCGCGCGCGAGCCACCACAGCCGCGGAACCAGCGGCGACGGCGGCGCCGCGTCGTCGGCGTCCTCGAGCACGCGGCGGCGGTCGAGGATCCAGTCGTTCACGTACTGCTGACGAGCCTGGAACTCCGGCGAGCGCGCGCCGTCGTTGAGCACCATCGCGTAGACGACGACGTCGGGCTCGAGCGCCAGCGCGTCCTCGAAGACCTGCAGCAGGTCCGGCAGGTCGTGGGCGCGGCGCCCTGCATTGAGCACCTCGAACCGGCCCGGGGCCCGCGCCTCGAGCAGCGCGCCGAGCTGGCGCGGGCTGGTGTCCTCTTCCTTGACGCCCTGCCCTTCCGTGAACGAGTCGCCGACCACCACGACGCGAGCGCGGCCCGCCTCCTTCGGCCCCGGCTCCGGCCCGCGGAAGCGGAACGAGTTGTAGCGGCACTCGACGACCCACGGCGCGCGCTGGGCGATCCTGTCGATCCGGCGCGGCGCCAGCGAGCGGAAGCGCTCGCGAACCGCCGGCTCGCGCAGGTCGAGGTCGAAGTAGCCGCGCGGGTTGGTCGGGTAGCCGTCGAGCAGCACGTCCTTGCGCGGCGAGACCACCCGCGCGGTGTTGGCGAAGCGCTCGGGCGAGAGGCCCAGCAGCCGGACCCCGATCTCGGCGACGAGCAGCAGCGCGAGGCTCGTCAGCGCGAAGACGATGACGCCCAGGAGCCGCTCGCGGCGGCGCGGCGGTGCTGTCATGCGACGCGCACGCTACACGCGCGGGGCGAGGGCCGGCAAGCGACCATCCCGACCGATCGGCCCGGCAACAGGCCGGTCGCGTCGCGCGTCTCCCTGGTCGCGCGCCGGTCCGTGCGATTCTGCGGGTCGTCGATGTCGAATTCCGGCGGGCCCGGACGACCAACGGGTGTCGGGAGCGCTTTTCCCCGGCGAAGGAGAGAACGATGAAGTACCTGTGCCTCCTCTACGGCGACCAGGAAAAGATGGAAGCCATGCCCCGGGCCGAGTTCGAGGCGCTCGTCGCGCAGTGCCGCCCGTTCGACGAGGAGCTGCGCCGGAGCGGCCACGTCGTCCTCGTCGAGAGCCTCGAGTGGGGCACGACCACGATCCGGACCCGGGGCGGAAAGACCGTCGTCACGGACGGCCCGTTCGTCGAGACCAAGGAGAAGGTCGGCAGCATCCTGATCCTGGAAGCCCGGGACCTGAACGAGGCGATCCGCGTCGCCTCGATGCATCCGGCCGCGCGCCTCGGGGAACAGGGTGGCTGGGCGGTCGAGGTGCGGCCGATCGCCGAAGGCTGTCACCAGTAGATGTCCGAGGATTCGGCGGGACGCGCCCGCGAGGCAGCCGACGCCGTCTGGCGCGCCGATTCCCGCCGCATCCTCGCCACGCTGATCCGCCTCCTCGGCGACTTCGACCTCGCGGAGGAAGCCCTGCACGACGCCTTCGCGGCGGCGCTCGAAAGCTGGCCGAACAACGGCGTGCCGGCGAACCCGAGAGCCTGGCTGGTCTCGGCCGGCCGCTTCCGGGCAATCGACACGCTGCGCCGCCGCGCCCGCTTCGACGCCTCGGTGACCGAGATCGCGCAGCGGCTGGAGGCCCGGGCGCGCGAACAGCCCGGCCCCGACGAAGACGGCATCGAGGACGACCGGCTGCGCCTGATCTTCGCCTGCTGTCATCCCGCGCTGCCGCCCGAGGCCCGCTGGGCGCTGACGCTGCGCGAAGTCTGCGGCCTGACGACCGAGGAGATCGCCCGCGGGTTCCTCGTCGCGCCAGGGACGCTGGCCCAGCGCATCGTGCGGGCGAAAACGAAGATCCGCGAGGAGCGCATCCCCTACGAGATTCCGGCGCAGGCGGAACTCCTGGAGCGCCTCGACTCGGTCCTGCGTGTGATCTACCTGGTGTTCAACGAGGGCTACTCGGCGTCGGCGGGCGCGTCGCTCACGCGCCAGGACCTCTGCGCCGAGGCGATCCGGCTGGCGCGGCTGGTCGCCCTGCTGCTGCCCGAGCCCGAGGTGGAGGGACTGCTCGCGCTGATGCTGCTCCACGAGGCGCGCCGCGCCGCCCGCTCGACGCCCGCGGGAGAGCTGGTGCTGCTCGACGACCAGGACCGCTCGCTCTGGGACCGTCAGCAGATCGAAGAAGGCGCGGCGCTCGTGGAGCGCGCGCTGCGCTCCCGGCGTTTCGGGCCCTACACGCTCCAGGCCGCGATCGCGGCCGTGCACGCCGAGGCCCCGGACGCGACGGCGACGGACTGGCCCCAGATCGTCGGGCTCTACGACGTGCTGGTGCGCGTGGATCCGTCGCCGGTCGTCGAGCTCAACCGCGCCGTGGCCGTGGCGATGCGCGACGGCCCCGCGGCCGGCCTCGCGCTCGTCGACGCGATCCTCGCGGGCGGCGACCTCGCGGACTACCTCCCCGCCCACGTCGCACGGGCGGATCTCTGTCGCCGGCTGCGGCGGAATGCGGAGGCGTGCGTCTCGTATCGGCGGGCGCTGGAGCTCACCCGGCAGGAGCCGGAGCGGCGCTTCCTCGAGCGGCGGATCGCCGAGCTGGCCTGACCGGGCCAGCGCTCGTTCAGGGCCCCGGTCCGAGTTCGGACCGCGGGGCGCGGCGGATCTGCGGTCACGGGGCGTCGTCGTGGTTGTGGTTGTGGACGGGGACGACGGGGCTGCAGCCTTCCGGCCGCGCGGCGACGCACGGCTCGTACAGCTCGCGGCCGACGAACAGCGAGCCGCTTGGGGAGGCGACCTCCATCCGTTCGACGCCCGCCGCGCCGATCAGCTACAACAAGCAACGACGCGATCAGTCCAGCTCGCCGGCGACGCACCGGCCGCCGCAGCGTGTCGCGGAAAGGTCGAAGTCACGGCAGGCGCGTTGGTCGGGCGAAGCGCACGCGGGCTTTCTTTCCGCCTACTCGCGACGGTACTAGCATCTCGGGGTGGCCCTGGATTCGAGACCGTTGGGAGTGAGGGCGGTCGTGCTGACGGCCGTGCTGGTCTGGGCACCCTGCTGTGCGCCTGGGCTTCCCGCGGTCCATGGGCAGGAGCCGGGCTCATCGAAGGGTCGGGAGCCGCTGTTCTCGAGGCCGACCGGAGCCCAAGGCCTGGAACTCGAGGTACTGGACGACGGAGCCCTTTCCGTCGCGACGGGTCCCGACTCACCTGCCTGCCCGGAGACACTGTTCGAGGACACACCGGTGCTCCGCAGGGAGGAGCAGAGCCAGACCTTTGGCGGGCCCTCCGGAGCGCGGACGATCCAGTTCGTGTTCCACCGCTGTGTGTACGGACCCGACGGGCGAGGTCGTCTGCAGGTCTACGTCACGAGATCCGAGCCCGATCACGCGACCACCTGGAGGCTCTTCGGTAGCGACACCCTCGGAGACGAGATCGTGGCGGTCGGTTTCGCGGGTTTCCCGGACGCGGACGACAACCGGCACGAGCAACGGCTCCCAGCCGTTTCCGAAGTGCCGCACGCCCCAGGCCTGTTCACCCTCGCCTTCCTCCGAAAGCACGTGTCGAATCGCTACGCGTGGGTCCTCGAGGAGTGGTTGATCGACCTGCGTCCGGAGATCCCGCGTGTCGTGGCTCGAGTGTGGTGGTGGAACTACGCCGGCTGGACGAGTGGCAGCACTGAAGAGGACTTCTCGTGTTCGTGGTTCTCCAGCAAAGGAGACTTCCAGTGTGAGGAGCGTGAGGGGAGGCTGGCCCGCCGGTTCTGGCTCCTGTCCGGCGAGGCCATCGATGCGAGTCTCGAGAGCACCGAGCCCCTGGAGACGGCAGTGCCTGGATCGCTCGTCTACGTTCCCGGGATCGGTCGGTCGCGACTGGTCGCCAGTCTTGGGCCCGCGACTCGCCTCGTCGGGCCTCCCTTCGAGCTCGTCGAGCGCAGCACGACGGGCTGGAGGCGTCCGAAGAACTTCGACCCACGTCCCAAACTGGGCTGGTTGGAGGCCACAGACGCGCCGAGCCTCCGAGTGAGAGAGTTCCCTCGCGCCGGGCGCGAGGACCTCTGGGATCGGATGTGGGAGGTGGAGTCGGGCGACGAGCACTACCTCGTGGCCACACCCGGGCCACACAGCCTGCGCATCGGCATTCGGATGGACATCGATCCGCTCAACTTCGTCGGGCTGGAAGACGAGGTTCTCGCCCTCCACCCACGAGGAGACAGTTTCGAGGTGCTCGTGCAGCCGCCCGCGCGCATCGGTGGCGACCTGCAGCTCAGCTTCGACGTCGATGGGGAAGGCGATTCGCACAAGGCTTGTGCATACACGGCGGACCTCAGATTCGACCGCCGCGATGGCTTCGGCCTGACGCGTCGGCCAGAGCAACGGGCATGCGATCGCCCGGTGCTTCCGCTGATCCCGAGGCCCCGGTTCGGTCGCATGGATGTCCTCTTCGGAGATGGGATGGCCACCGGGGGCTGGGCCTTCAGCGTCCGAGGCGTAGGCCCGGTGACCACGGTGCTTCTGGACGGTGGCCTGGCCGATGCCTGGTGGGGTGAACTCGCTCTCTCACTCCCGAACGGCACCGAGGTCCTGCGCGTGAACGAAGGGGACCTCGTTGATTCCGTCCCCGCGGCTCTGGACGCCGTGTCGGCGGATCAGTGGGCCCTGGTGAGTTTCGGCGCAACGGCGGCCGCCGCGCCCAGCCTGCTTGGGTCGCTGCCTCGTGCCCCGCTCACGATCGTTCTCGTCGAGCCCCGAGGAATCGACCCCGGTCTTCTGGGCTGGCTTTCACAACGAACGCGCGTCGTGAGTCGAGACCCGGAGGAACTCCGCAGGTGGCGTGACGCGGGCGCGATCGCCACGCCGCTGACGACTGATACGAGGTCGGCCGTCGAGCAGGCGGTACGCACCGCTGGCTCGCAGTAGCGGGATGCTCGAACTCCGCTCCGCGAAGACCGGGCAGCAAAGACCGTTGACTCGACCGATCAGGCGGAGCCCCGGACCCGCCGCTGAGCGAAATGGCTTACCTGTTCGACACGGATGCCATCTCGGAGGTGCTGAGGCCGCGCCCGGCGGCCGGGTACGCGAGGTGGCCGGGAACGTGAAGCACTTCGGCCGCATCCCTGGACTGCGGGTCTCGCTCGTGCTGGCGGAGGCCCGGGCCGGCCACTGAGCCGGCGAACGCGGTCAGTCCAGCTCGCCCGCGACGTACCAGCCGCCGCGCAGGGTGTCGCGGAAGATCCGCCACACGCCGCCCGCCACCGCCACGTCCCACTCCTCGCGGCTCCAGGCCTGGTCCCACCAGTCGCCGGACGCGCGCCACGGGCCGGCCCGATCGCTCACCGCGCCGCGCACCACCGCCGAGTCGACGCGCACGGGCACGCCGCGCTCCTGTGCGACTTCGGCGGCGACCGGCGGCCGCAGCGCGCGCAGCGCAGCCTTCGCCCACAGCGGGGCGCGGATGCGGCGCGCGGAGTCGAGGGGCCCCGGCGCGAAGGGGCCGAGCACGAAGGCGTCGGGGCGGTGGCTGTCGCGCAGTTGCGGGGCGCCCGCGCGTCCGGACGCGGTGAACGGCGCCAGCCGCGCCAGCGTCTCGGCCAGCCGCTCGGGCGCGGGCTGGGCGGGGTCGAGCAGCGAGAACTGCACCGCCCGCGCCGGCGTCGGCAGCGCCTTCACGTGCACGCCGAGCGCGGCGGCGCCGGGCGGTCGCGCCTCGAGGTCGAGCAGCAGCAGCGCCCGCCACGCCTTCGGCTCGGCCGACGGCGCCGCCATCCGCAGCGCCCTTTCGTCGAATCGGCCATCCGCGAGCCGAAGCGTCAGGGTCAGCTCGATCGCCTTGCGGCCGCGGGCGCGCAGGCCGCGGCACAGCGCGTCGAGCACGCGGGCGAGCAGGAACGACAGCGGCTCCAGCCCCTCGACCGGCCACTCGACGTCGAGCGAGGCCTCGAACACGTCGGGCGCCGCTTCCGGCGCCAGCGGCCGCTCGTCTTCGCCGCGCGCGCGCCGCCGCAGCCGCGGACCGTGCTGGCCGAGCCGCTGCGAGAGGCCGACCGCCGGCAGCCGCTGCAGCTCGCCGAGCGTGCGCACCCCCCACAACTCGAGCGCGCGGCGGGTCTCGTCGTCGAGCTCGAGGCAGCGCAGCGGCAGCGGCGCCAGCGCCTCGGCTTCGCCGCCCGGCGCCACCAGCGTCAGGCCCGCCTTCGCCAGCGCCAGCGTGCAGGCGGCGGTGCGGCTGAGGGCGATCGCCACCCGCGCGTCGGCGAAGTCGCGGCCGGCCGCGTCCGCGAGCAGCGCGCGGCCCAGCTCGGCCGGGTCCTTCCACAGCCGGCCGAGCCCCGCGAGCGAGAGCACGACGAGGTCGGGCCGCGCCGTTTCGACCCGCGGCGTGAACGCGCGGGCCAGCGAGACGATCTCTTCCGCCCGCGCGCCTGCGCCCGGGGCATGGAGCGCCGCAAACATCGGCGTGCTTCAGTCGAAAGCCGCAGCGAGGTGGAACGGCGGCCGGCCCGCGACGCTGGCGTCGAGGCCGCGCAGCAACCGGCCGGGCCCGCTGCCGCTCCAGCGCGGGACGGACGGCGCGAGGGGCAGCGTCACACCCGGGGCGCTCTTCGCGACGTGCTCGCGGCCGAGCAGCAGCACCGCGCACGCCGTCGGCTCCACCGCGCGGCCGAGCTTGACCCAGCTCGCCGCGGGCAGGCGCCGCACGTCGGCGGCCGGCGCGCCGGCGAGGTCGAGCACGACCAGGTCGAACAGGCCCGAGCCGGCCAGCACGCCCAGCGCCGAGAGCGCCTCGGGCAGCCCGGGCCGCGGCCGGTCGGGCGCGCCCGCCGTCGCGCCGCCACGCAACCAGAGGAGGCGATCGAGGTCGACGCCGGCGCCGGCCGCGGAGGCGGGGTCGAGCCGATCGCCGGGGTCGACCCAGGCGACCAGCCCGCCCTCGCGTGTCGCGTGGGCGGCGAACGCGAGCGCGGTGCCGGTGCGACCCGAGGAGGCGGGCCCGAAGCACTCGGACACGGCGCCTCGCGGCAGCCCGCCGCCCGCAACGCGGTCGATCTCGGGCAGCCCCGAGAGCAGCCGCCGCGGCCGCAGGTCGTCGCCGCGCAGCGGCGGCGCCTCGCGCTCCAGCTTCTTCGCCCGCAACAGCGCCTGCAGCGCCGCCTTGCGCGAGCCCGGATCGAGCGCCAGCGCGCCGATGGCGGCTCGCGCCGGGAGTGAATCCCGTCGTTCGGGCCGCTGGGCTCCGTCGCTTCGCTCCTCCGCCCAGACCCGGGGACCCGCGACGGGCTCTGCCCGGCATCGGAATCCGTCCAGGGACGGCAGGGCCTCTTCGGAGAGAGCGGTGGTGGCGGACATGGCTGCGGGCCTCCGTGTATTTTCGCCTTTTATTCGCCATCATGGTGCCGCAGCAGGTCCGCTGTCAACGGGTTCCCGTTCCTGTCGGGCGTGGTCGGCCGGCCGCAGGGCGTGAGATACACTGCCTCTCGTGCAACTGTCGCGGGACGAACTCGCCGAGATGCTGCGACGAGCGGACCTCCTGGTGACGAAGCTGCGCCGCTCGACCCTCGAGCTGGCCGCACTGGGCGACCACCTGATGGCACTCCGTCAGGAACGCCGTGAGAATCGACCTCACTGACCCCATCGCCGTCCTGCTCGCGGTGCAGGCGGCGTTCGAGCGGGCCGGCCTGCGGTTCGCGGCGTACGGCGGCCTGGTCGGGGCCATGTACGGACGGCCGCGGGAGACGCACGATGCCGACCTGGCCGTGTCCACCCTGTCGTGCGCGGAGGCCCGCGCGGCGCTGGTGACCGGGGGCTTCGACGCCCTGGAGGCGTTCGCCGACGTGCGCTTCGGTGGCTGCACGCTGAGCCGACTGACACTGGTCGGCGGCAGCGAGCTCAACACCGTGGACCTCGTCCGCCCCCGCTCCGCGCGGTTCGCCTCGATCGTCATCGACAGAGCCGTCGTCGGCCCGCTGCGGTCCCAGGAGATCCGGGTCACGACGCCCGAGGACTACATCCTGCTCAAGGTGCTCGCGACCCGCGATCGGGATCTCGAAGACGCGATCGGCGTCGTGGAGAAGCAGCGCTCGCGGCTCGACTGGCCTCTCCTGGAACACGAGGTCCGGACGCTCGCCCGCGAGATCCCCGACCATGACGTCGCCGGCCGCTTCGCGACGGTCTCCCGATAGCCGGCCTGGAACAGGGGCGCTGGCAGCAGCCAGCCGGTGGCGCTCCCGCATCGTGCCCGGCGCCGAGCCCGACGACGAGCCTCGGAACGAGCGCCGACCTATCGGGCGTGTTCGGCGAGCAGGGCGTTGACCGCCGCCGGGCACTCGATCGGGGCCGCGTGGCCGGCCGGGAGTTCGACGAAGCGGGCGCCGGGGATCGCCGCCGCGAGGGCGCGGCCGTAGGCCGGCAGCGCGATGCGGTCCGCGCGGCCCGCCACGACCAGGGTCGGGACCCCGGCCAGCTCCGCGGCCCGGGCGCTCTCGTCGTAGCGCCCCATCGCCCGCAACTGGCGCAAAGCGATCGGCGGCCGCTCGGCGAGGTCGTGGCCGAAGACCTGCGCCCACTCGGCCGCCAGCGCCTCGGGGTCGCGCCCGCGCCGGAAGTCCGCGCTCGCCACCAGCTCGAGGAACGCGCGGCGGCGGGCGCGGCGCGGCCCCAGGTGCATGCGCAGGCCGCTCCAGAACAGGCCGGGAGTGAAGCGCGCCCCTTCCGCGCCGCGGGTGAACGTGCACAGGAGCGCGAGGCTGCGCACCCGGCCGGGCGCCGTCAGCGCCAGCCGCTGCGCGATCAGGCCGCCCATCGAGTGGCCGACGACGTGGACGCGCCCGAGCCCCAGCGCGTCGCACAAGGCGAGCGCGTCGTCCGCCATCGCCTCGATCGAGAGCCGGCCGTCGAGGACCGCGCTGCCGCCCAGCCCGCGGTTGTCGAAGCTGACGCACTCGAAGCGGTCGGCGAGCGCGTCGACCTGTGGCGCCCAGGCGCAGCCGCGGGTGCCGACGCCCTGGATCAGCAGCAGCGGCGGCCCGGACCCACGGCGCTCGCAGGCGAGGCGGGCTCCGGGCACCGCGACCAGGGGCATGGCGGCGACGCTCGCACGCGACCCCGGCGCCGCGCAAGCCCGGGCGGAACCGCTGCGGCCTGCGGGCACATACACTGCGGGGCATGGACGCCCCCCCCGACCTCGAGCGCGGCCTCGCGCAGCTCGGCTACGACGCCTTCCGGCCCGGCCAGCGCGAGGCGATCGAGGCGCTGTTCGAACACGGCCGGGCGCTGCTGGTCGCGCCGACCGGGGGCGGCAAGAGCCTCGTCTACCAGTTGCCCGCCGTGCTGCTGCCGGGCACCACGCTCGTCATCTCGCCGCTCGTCTCGCTGATGCAGGACCAGGTCCGCGCACTCGAGGAGCGGGGCGTCGCGGCCACGTACCTGGCCGCCACGCTCGACGCCGACGAGATGCGGCGGCGGCTCGCGCGGCTGCACGAGGGCGTGTACCGGCTCGCCTACGTCGCCCCCGAGCGGCTCGCCTACCCGGGCTTCCGCGCGTTGTGCGAGAAGCTGCAGCCGCCGCTGGTCGCGATCGACGAGGCCCACTGCATCAGCGAGTGGGGCCACGACTTCCGGCCCGACTACCTGCAGATCGGCGCCCTGCTCGAGGCGCTGAAGCCGCCGCGCATCCTCGCCTGCACCGCGACCGCGACGCCGTTCGTGCGCGACGAGATCCTGGCCCGGCTCGGCCTGGGCGAAGACACGCCCCAGCTCGTGCGCGGCTTCGCGCGGCCCAACCTCGGGCTGCGCGCGCAGGCGGTCTCGGGGGCCCGCGAGCGCGACGACGCCGTCGACGCGGCGCTGCGCGAGGCGCTCGACCGACCCGGCGCGGGACGCGGCGCCGCGATCGTCTACTGCCCCACCCGCAAGTCGACCGAAGAAGAAGCCGACCGCCTGCGCGCCCGCGGCTGGGCCGTCGACGCGTACCACGCGGGCCTCGCGGGAGCGCAGCGCACGCGGGTGCAGCAGGCGTTCTCGGATCGCACGCTCGAGATCGTCGCGGCGACCAACGCTTTCGGCATGGGCATCGACCGCGCCGACGTGCGGGCGGTGATCCACCTCGCGCCGCCGGGCTCGATCGAGGCCTACTACCAGGAGGTGGGCCGCGCGGGGCGCGACGACGAGCCCGCGCTGGGGCTGATGCTGCACACCGCCGCCGACCTGCCTCTGCGCCGGCGCCTGATCGAGGCCGGCGACGGGCGCGTCGAGCCCGCGGTCGTCGAGCACAAGTGGGGCCTGTTCCTGGAGCTGATGCGCTGGGCCGAAGGCGGCTCCTGCCGCCACGACGCGATCCTGCGCTACTTCGGCGACGAAGCCGAGACGACGGGCGGCTGCGGCCGCTGCGACGTGTGCCGCGAACTCGACGAAGGCGGCGACGCGCAGGACGAGGAGGAGGCGACGCTGGTCGTGCGCAAGGCGCTCTCGGCGGTTGCCCGCATCCACGACCGCTTCGGGCTCACGGCGGCGGTCAAGCTGCTGCGCGGCGAGGCCGACCCGCGGCTCGAGCGCAGCGGGCTCGACCGCACGCCCACCTTCGGCGTGCTGCGCGAGCGTCGCGAGGAATGGCTGACCCAGCTCCTGCGCCGCTGCGTCACCGCGGGCTTCGTCGACTTCTCGAGCGGCGAGCGCCCGCTCGCGCGGCTCACGGCCGCCGGCCGCGCGGTGATGCGGGCCGAGCGCGCGCCGCGGCTGAAGCTGCCGGCGGAAGCGGCGGCGCCGCGGCCCCGCAGCGCGCCGGGCTCGCGGCGGGCGAAGCCGGCGGCCGCGGACGAAGACGCGCTGTCCCCCGCCGAGCAGCAGGCGTTCGAGGCGCTGCGCTCCTGGCGGCTCGAGACCGCCCGCGCCGAGGCGGTGCCACCGTACGTGGTCGCCTCCGACCGCACGCTGCGCGATCTCGCCCGGCTGCGCCCGCGCGGGCTCGGCGAATTGCAGCAGGCCCACGGCATCGGGCCCGCGAAGGTCGAGCGCTACGGCGCACGACTGCTCGGGGTGCTGTCCGGGATCGCCGCGGCCGAGTGAGTCAGCCGACCCGCGCGCACTCGCCGCGGGCCGGCTTCTTGCCGCCGCCCATCGAGAGGGCCGAAGCGCCCTTCATGCGCAGGCTCGTCTTGTAGGGCCGGGCCGGGTTCGGCCCCTTGCGGTCCATCACGGTGCAGGCCCCGCTGAGCCGGAAGCGGTCGCGGCCTTCGGCTTTCCAGGCCCCGTCGCACAGCCGTCGCCGGCCGCGGCCGAGGTCGCTCTCGAGGCGGAACGAGCCGCCCGAGAGGATCGTCAGGAGCGGCGCCTCCTGCGCCCGCTCGCGCACCGTGCAGCGCCAGGTGCCGACCGGCGACGCTGCGGTCGCTGCGGTCGCTGCCGCCTCTCGCCGACGCTCCGGCCGCGCCGCGCTCGCGCGGGCCGGGCGTTTCTGCCCCGGGTCCCGGCGCGGCCCGCCCGCCCACTCGCCCGCCCCGCTGCCCGCCCCGCCGCCGCGGGGGCCGGGGCGGCGCCCGATCTCCAGCGGAGGCGGCAGCGCGGCCGGCGCTTCAGCCGGGCCGGCGCGTCCCACGACCCGCTCGACGATCGGCTCGTGGCTGCGCGTCGCGAACAGGACCACCGCGCCGAGCGCGGCCACGCCGGCGAGCAGCAGGGCCCGCGCCGGGGAGCCCCGCGTGACGCGTGGTTCGTCCAGCGTCTCGGCCAACTCCTGCGCCGTTCGATACGACCGCCCCTCCGGGTGCTCGCTCAGCGCCCGCACGGCGCCTTCGCCCCCGGTCCACTGCTGCAACAGCGCGAGCAGCGTCTCGAGGTCGCGTCCGGCCGCGTCCGGGTCGGCGGTGGGCGGCGCGGCCAGCAGGCCCGCGAGGGTCAGCCGCGGTTCGCCGGTGGCCGTCCACTCGACGTGCTCGGGCGCGATGCCCCCGCGGACGAGCCCCGCGGCGTGCAGCGCGGCCAGGCCCGCGGCGAGGCGGTGGGCGAAGTCGACGGTGCGGGCGGGACGCTCGCCGGCGCGGGTCACTCGCGCGGCGGGCTCGAGCACGA
>JAANMY010000241.1_pt1 | contig 80302 bp, 68 predicted proteins | sample 7279691 | NCBI WGS metagenome assembly JAANMY01 (sample SAMN14094543, study PRJNA606508) | bioreactor metagenome | isolation source: A lab-scale SPAN reactor treating ammonium-rich wastewater day 388 | place: Ireland: Galway | collected 2018-02-07 | reverse complement strand
TGATCGCCGAAGTGGAGATGCAGGATGAGAGCCTGCCGCTGGAAAATCGCCACGACCCGCTTGGCGACTGTCGGTTCGCTCGGATCGTCTTCCGCGCCTTGCACTCTTAGTTGTATCTCAACAGGTACCAGTTCGAGACTGACATCCGGCCTTATATTCTGCAGCCCGCTGCGATTCTTAACGCCAAGCGCCCACCTTCGACTTTGTAGCGAAGGCCTTCCTTACCCCGATGAATCTCTACTCACTCACCTTCGGGGCTTCATTCGATGAACAATCAGGGAAGTTGCCTCATCCGGAATGAAATGTGCAGTTTCCACCAAGTATTCGTTTGGACGAATCTCGATAGAAAGGTGCTTCTCGTTGAGTACGTCAATACCTGGTATCGCTGAATCGAAAAGATATAGGGTGTGGTCTTCCACATGGAAGATTACAGCGGGGGAGCCAAAGCCTTTATCGGGTATTTGACTAATGTACGCGGCCACTGACGCATCGTCGTTAGCGTAAACCCATCGAACGACTAGAATCGTGTCATCCGAACCACTGCGAAGCAAAGTACTTTGCAATGGCTCATCTCCGAGAACGACAATGTCATACCTATCCACTCTTATGACACCTAGATAATCAGCTATTTGGCATGCCCTAGTATAGTCTGTTGGCAAGCTCTTATCACGCAGGATTCCACTCCAGTGTTTCAACGCTCGTTCTGGCGCCAACAGCAATGGCCCGCCATATGAAGCTATCCACTTCATATCCCAACTCCAGTTACACACGTCCTAGCTCATTGAACAATGGCGCGAATCTCGCCCCCTTGACGCTGGCTACAACCAAGACAGTGAGGGTAAAGTGATTGAGGTGTGCCTGGGGGAACCAAGGCGCTTGGGGGCTGATGATCCGGAACGAAGTTCCCGGACTTTGTGCCAGGGTCTTTTGTGCCACAAGTGTGACAACCGTCTCTTTTCCCAATCTGATTGATCCGTTTCCGTTCCTCAGCGTTGAAGTTCCTTTCAGGCCCGCGTGCTTTGATCGAGTCTCCGGCATACGGTCCGGGTTTTGTTGTAGTACGTTTTCGATCTTCCAGATAATCCGCATTATGTGCCCATACCTCGAACCCCCAGTCATCCCCCACGAAGTACGTATGGTAATCCGCGATGCGGAGGTTGTAAACGGTCTCTTACTCGCCGGTGTCCAGCCGGTCGCTGAGCATCACCCAGCCGCCATCCTCGGACTTGCACCAGTCGGGCCGGGAATTGGTCGGGACACCAGGCCACAACAGAACCGGGATGGAACGCGAAACAAAGTTTCGCGATGAGGGCGTGCCCAAACAGAGTTTGGGCACGAGGGGAATCGTTGAGAAAAACAAGGCCAGGCGGTTCAGACAGGCAAACGGTGGTGCGTCGGCCGTGGTGAGATACACGGCCGACGGAGGTCCACCATCGTGGTTCGGCAAACCGAACCAGTTAACTGAATCCTTATTCCTGCAAGTTAGCCTGCCAGAACATTTGCTTTTGAGTATAATGAAAATTTGGAATTTGCTTGAATCCTGGCAAGAGCACGAAGTGAGAGTCACAGCCGACGGTGTTCCATTTGGGGGCCATTTCAAAAGAGGAGATTAATTGAGGGCCGAATCGCTCACTTTTTTTTGATAGAGAATCATCATGGGTCGAGGAAAGAAGAAAAAACCTGAAACTGGTCGAAGTAAAAAAGTGTTGAATTCCTCCTCGGATACGCTGCCTCATGAAAATGGGCAAGATATTCAAAATGATACTGATATTGACGTTTATCCCTATTCACAATATCTTGAAGAACGCAGGCTACTGATTGAGATTGGTCAAAAAAGCACAGAGCAACAAGACAAAGCGATTTTGACATTGTCAGCAGGTGGTCTATTAGTTTCTCTGACATTTTTGGAAAAGATCGTACCTGAGCCTTCAATTAACACCCTTTTTCTATTATACTTTGGCTGGGCATCTTTTATAGGTAGTTTAGTAGTACTACTTTTCTCATTCGTAAAGAGTACTGATTCAATCGATCGACAGATAGAAATTAACGATTTAATGTACGATAAACAAGACAGACTTAATGCTACTGAAATGGAAAATAAATTTACATCAGCGACCAAATCTTACACCTTAGGGTCATTTATACTATTTATTACTGGTTCACTTTTTCTTGTTTTATTTAGCGGTTGGAACCTCTGCATCAGGTGCAAAAATACAGCAATCACGAATCCTGTAACAGCCACGAATCCATTAGAGGCGAAAAAGCTGCCCTAATTTCCATATCAAGGGAGATTTCATGAGCAAGCCAAATCGAAATCCACATGAAAAAAAGCACGCTGCGTACGTTCCAAAAAAGCCACCACTGATAAGAAAAAAACCAAAAGGACCAATTCGACCTAATCCTCCGAAGCAGACTGATGGACCATCTGGTCCTAAAAAAAAGTGAACCCCTTAATGAAACTTCTCCCTCGTGCCCAAACTCGATTTAGGCACGCGAAGAAGTCAGCAACAGCATTTCCCTGGGTCGTGACTGCTTTTTTGAACAGGATTTGCAGCCACCGAAACCATCTTCCCCAGGCAGAGAGGTCAGCTCATCATGATGACGCCCAGGGGTACTTCGCCGCGGCAAAAGGCCTCCCGATGCTGCGGGTTGCTCAGTTCGATCTGGAAAGGAATCCATTGGCCGTCCTTGAGGACCGCCATCCACCATGGCCCGGCCGCATCGTCCCCGAATTGCCAGAGGATGTGGAAACCCTCTTCGTTCGAAAAGCCTTCGCCATCAGCCTGGATGATGCCGCCGACTTGTTCGCGGATCGCCTCCTTGACCTGGCCCAGGATCTCCCAGCCGCCCTCGACGTCGACGCCGCTGAGAAGCTGAAACGCATAGATCGTCTTGACCGTTGGCAGGTAGTCGACCAGCCAGGCGGCGGCGCTGCGCGGCTCTCCCTCCTCCGCCTCGATCAGGAACTCATCCAGTTCGTTGGCGGCCACGTCGCTGGCATCGGTGGTGCTGCGTTCAATGTCGGTGATCTCGATGTCATCGGCGTGGGAAAGCAGCAAACGCTCCCAGGCCTCCTCGGGGCCGGCTTCCAAGGTCAGCTTGGCGGGCCAGTTGCTCCGGACCAGGGCTTCCTGAAGCTTGGCCAGTGAAGGAATTCGCAGCGATGGCGAGAGCACCCGAATGTAATAACCCATGAAAATAACTTAATCACTTGCCTGGGTGCATGCCAGTGGATTCAAGCTCAACGCAAGGGGAATACATCGGCCTTGGCCGCGAGGGTCGCAGGGCGGTTCCGCGGCGACAGCGGTTGCAAACACAAAGCCCGCGAAGAGTGGCACTTCGAGGGCTTCGTGATTGAAACAACGATAAGCGGCCAAAGTGCGGCAGCGCCGCGGCTTACGCCCCGGCGGGGTCCTTGCCATCGACCCAGGGGCCGGCCAGTTTTTGATAGGCTGGCGGCGACAGCGTGCAGCCGGCATCGCCTGCTTCCCAGCCCATGATGTGGTTGGGTTTGCCGCCGCTGCGGCTGCGGTTTTCCCAGCCGGCGGCCCAGTGGCCGTTGCCGGGCACGACTTTGTTTTGCTCCTTGTCCCAGCCCATGACCTGGCCTTCGCGGTAGCTTTGCACGCCCAGGGCGACGGTGGTGAAGGCGGCGGCGCCCAGTTCGGGGGTGGAGAGCGTTTCTCGGTTGCGCGACCGCACGCATTCGAAGAAGTTTTCCCACAGGGCTTTCGTATCGCCGTCCCAGCCTTGCGGCGCATCGCACTTGACCATTTCGCCCTTGATGCGGTCTTCGAGGCGAGCGGGGATGCCCGCGCCGCCGGCCGGGTTGTCCGGGATGATTTCGAACCCGCCCTTGACGAACTTGATCGTGCCGAGCCGGCCGCGAATGACCTCCTCGATGGGATAGCGGTTGATCATAGTGGCGGTGATGATGAGCTGGCAGCCTTCCTCATAATCGGCGACGACGGTGGCGACGTCGGGCACGTCCCGCCCGTCATATTCGAGGAAGATGCCGCCCGCGCCGACGACCCGGGCCGGGTAGCGGACGCCCATGGCCGCGATCAGGTGGGTCGTCTGATGGACGAAGAGGTCGGTGAACATGCCGCCGCCGAAGGGCCAATAGCAGCGCCATTGCCCGTAGAGGGCGCGGTCGAAGTCCATCTTCGGTCCGATGGGAACGCCTTTGACCACTTCGAAGGCATAGCCCAGGAACAGGTCCCAATCGATCGTTTTGGGGTTCATGTCCTTGGTGAGCTTGTAATAGCGCCACTGGCCGACGGCGGAGTTGCGGTAATAGCTGGTCTGCGCCTGGGCGACGTGGCCGATCTTGCCTTTCTTGATGTAGTCGTAAGCGGTCATCCAGGTGGGGTCGGCCATGGACTGCACGCCCACGGTCATGACGCGGTTGTATTTTTTCATCGCCTGGACGACGGCCTGAGCTTCCTCGATGGTGCGCGTCATCGGCTTTTCGCAGAAGACGTCCTTGCCCGCGGCGGCGGCGTCGATGGACATCTTGGCATGCCAATGGTCCGGCGTGGCGATGCAGACGACGTCCACTTCCTTCAATTCGAGCAGCTTGCGATAGTCCTTGGTGACGTGCTTGGCGTCGTCGGGATTCAAGCCGCAGGCCTGGGCGGCGGGGTAGAGGCCGCGTTTGACGTCGTCGTTGCCATTCCAGACGTCGCAAACGCCGACGTGGTCCACCGGTTTGCCCGCTTCCTTCATGCGGGTGATGATGGGGATGTGGCTATTGCGATCAAGCATCCGGCCGCCGGTGCCGAGGTAGGCGATGCCGATGCGTTCGTTGGCCCCGAGGATGCGGCCATACGCAGAGGCGGGCAAGGCGATGGCGGCGGCGGACAGGGCGGAAGCGCCGAGGAAGCGGCGGCGATTGGGTTGCGACATGGAAACCTCCCATGGAGTAAGACAAAGGCGGGACGAAGGACCCGCTCCCGGGTCCGAGGCATGGCTCATTATCCCAAGTGCGGCAGGGAAAGCCAAGTAAGAAAGCAGAGGGAAGCGAGTCGAACGACCGGCCCTGAGCGCGGCGGACAACCCGGCAATAAATGTCCTTGACCCCTTTTCCTGGGCCCCACCATAATGAACGGGCTTTTCATATGAGCCAATAACGGGGGAGATCGACCATGGTCATCGTTCATCGACAGGTCTGGCGGCTCGGCGGGGTCATGGGGAGCTTGTTCGTCCTCCTGGCTGGCACGCTTTCTGCCGAGGGGCAGGATCAAAAGGAACAGCAGAAGTTGGCCAAGATCGTCCTGGCTCGGGACGAGCACGTGGGGCACACGGGGCTGACCTCGAAGAACAACGTCTATCACCTCAAGGCCAAGGAAGAACAGACGGTGTTTCGGACGCGGCTGCGCTTCAAGGCACGCGGCGACAAGAGCACCGACACGGCGGGGGAAATCATGGTCAGCATGGACGGTGTGACGTGGCGGCGGGCGGGAAACTGGACCAAATACAGCATGCAGATTGCGGCCAAGAAGGAAGATTGGCATCTGCTGCAACTCAGCTCGCTGCCGCGCACCTGGAAGGGCAATGAGATCATGGTGCGTTTTTCCTACCGCGAGGGCAAGGATCAACTCAACATTTATGAAGTGATTTGGGAGAATCCCGAGCTGGCCAAGGAAGATAAATGACGTTTGGTCGTGAGTGGCAATCCGCTCAAACGGACAAGATGCAGATAAGCGGCACTTCATTTGCTAGAGTGAATAGGTTGATGCGGGGGTCGGCGCCGAGGAGCACTAGGAACATGACTTTATGAATTGGCTACAACGCTATCGACTGCGCCGCTATCTGAGAAATTCCATTTGGATCGAGCCGACCTTGGCCGTGGTTTTGGCCATTCTTTCAGTCCAAGTCTTGCACGCCGTCGATTCCGCCTGGGGCTGGCAAATGGACGCCCAGCCCGAGAGCGCGCGCTCCATTTTAGGCGCCCTGGCCGGCGCCATGTTTACCTTCATCGTGTTTGTGTGCTCCTCGCTGCTTCTGGTCGTGCAATTGGCCAGTGCGCAATTGACGCCGCGGGTCATCGGCACGATGTTTCGCGACCGGGTCACGAAGGTCGCCCTCTCCATCTTTGTGTTTACTTTCACGTTCGTCCTGTCCGCCATGATCCGCATTGAGCAATCCGTCCCCCTCCTCACCACGCTGCTGGCCGCTTATGGGTGCGCGGCTTGCATCGCGATGTTTCTTTACCTCATCAATCACATCGGGCTCTTGCTTCGGCCCAGCGGCGTGTTCAAAGTCGTCACGGCCGAGGCGCATCGCGTGATCGACCAGGTTTACCCGCAAAGGGAAGCGGACCGCGGGGCGGCGGCGACCTCCGTCGATGAGTTCCTGGACCATGAGCCGAGCCATACCCTCTACAGCAAACAGGGCGGCGTGGTCTTGGCGTTCGATCGGGAGGGGCTGATCAAGCTGGCCATGGCGCATGACTGCGTGATCGAACTGGTGCCGCAAGTCGGCGATTTCGTGGCGCCGCGGGACCCCTTGTTCCATGTCTTTGGCGGCCAGGCCGCATTGGATGAGCCGCTGCGGCAAGCCATCGAACTGGGGGCGGAGCGAACCCAGGAGCAAGACCCGGCTTTTGCTTTTCGCATCATCGTCGACATCGCCTCCCGGGCGTTGTCTCCCGCCATCAACGACCCCACCACGGCCGTGCTGGCCATCGACCAATTGCATCACTTGCTGCGCCACGTTGGGGGGCGCCGGTTGGACATCGAAAAAATGCGGGATGCTTCGGGCCGGGTCCGCGTACGCTATCGCACCCCGGATTGGGAGGATTTCGTGCAATTGGCCGTCACGGAAATCCTGCAGTTTGGCGGCGGCAGCATCCAGGTCGTCCGCCGCCTCAAGGCCATGTTGGAGGATCTGCTGCGTCATTTGCCGGATCAGCGCCACGAGCCGTTGCAGCAAAAGTTGCGGCTGCTGAAGAAAGCGTCGGAGCGCAGCTTTCTTGAACCGGAAGATCGCGTCATGGCCGAGGAGAGCGACGCCCAAGGCGTGGGCGGCACGAAGCCATCGACCCTGCCGCGCTTGCAAAAGGTTGCGCCCAGCGACTCCCCGCCGCGGCACGAGGGCCGATGAACGTCGTGCTCAGGCGCCGCCGCGGACTGCCTGCGAACCCAGGTCATTTATCTTGTGGAGTGAGTCAAGGAGAAACCCGCCGTGTCCAAGCATCAAGAAGACGAACCGAAAACCATGAAGCGCAAGGAATACGAGAAAGAATTGCGGAAGCTGCAAACGGAATTGTGCCGCCTGCAGGATTGGGTCGTTCATAAGGGGCTGCGCGTCATCATCGTGTTCGAGGGGCGCGACGCAGCCGGCAAGGGCGGGACGATCAAGGCCCTCATGGAGCGGGTCAGCCCGCGCGTCTTTCGCCTGGTGGCCTTGCCGGCGCCCTCCGATCGTGAAAAGACTCAGATCTATATCCAACGCTATTTTCAGCACTTCCCCGCCGCGGGGGAAGTCGTGGTGTTCGACCGCAGTTGGTACAATCGCGCGGGCGTGGAATACGTGATGGACTTTTGCACGGAAGCCCAATATCAGCGGTTCATCGATCTGTGCCCCCGGTTCGAGAGCCATCTGATCGGCGCGGGCGTCATCTTGATTAAGTTTTGGCTGGAGGTGGGGCAGGAAGAACAAGAAAAGCGCTTCGCGGCGCGCATCGAAGACCCGATGCGGCAATGGAAACTCAGCCCCATGGACCTGGAATCCTTCAAACGCTGGTACGCCTTTTCCCGCGCGCGGGACTTGATGCTCCAGGCCACCGACACGGAGGAATCCCCTTGGCACATCGTCCGCTCCGATGACAAGCGCCGCGCCAGGCTCAACTGCCTGGCCCACCTCTTGAGCCTCATTCCCTATGAGAAAGTGCCCAAGGAAAAGATCAAGCTGCCGAAGCGTTCTTCCAAGGGGGAATACGACGATCAAGCCAGCATGCAAGGCCGCCGCCTGATTCCCGAACGCTATTGAGCCGTCCCTCGGGAGCGTCGCCGATTACTTGCGCAGGCGTTCATGAAAGGGCAGATGGGCGTTTTCGAAATCGTCGCGTCATGAGCCGTCCCCCGCTTCGTGTTCGTGGCGCGAACATCGGCTCCATTGTAACCCCGCCACCTCGCCGGGCAATGAAAAGGTCGAGCTCGATCAGATCATCCACGAAGTCACGGTCAGAAGGGCATCCCTTCAGAAGGCTGCCTGCATCAACAAAAAAAGCACCTCTCCCTCCGGGGTAACGAAGAGAGAGGCGCGGGTGAGGAAGGTGGACGGCCTTCCATCAAGAGCAACGGTCGGCGGCGCGGCGCGGTCGGACCCGCCGCTGGCGCCACAGCCAGGCGGCGCCGGCGGAACCCGCCGCTCCGGCGAGCAGCAGCGTGCCCGGCTCGGGGACGGCGCTGATGCGGAAGATGCCCCCCTGCGACAGCGAGGTGACGTAAACGTCGCCATAAGGGCCGACGCGGATGTCGGTGACGACGCCGAAGCCGGTGCCGAAGACGACTTGATTGACCTCGCTGGCGTTGTCCGCCACCAGGTCGTCCAGCCCCACGCCTCCGGGCAAGGCAAAGCCCGTGCGCGTTTCATTGAGGCGGAACAGGTAGAGCCGGCCCGTGTTGTTGTCGCCGACGAGGACGGCGTTGTCGTAGCTGGGTCCCCAGTTGGAGCCGTACAAGAAGCCGATGGCCGTGATGCCGACGGGATTGAAGAAGGAAAATTCGGGATCGCTGTAGGTGGAGGCGGCCCCCAGATTGACCAGGTCGCCGGGTGTGAAGGCAGTCCGCGAAATCGGGCCCATGACGCGGTTCCAGCCGGAGTTGAAGCCCAGCTCGACGCGGTTGATTTCGTCATAGGAGGAAGGGCCGTTCTCGGTGATCCAAAGATCGTTGGTGACCGGGTCGAAGGCCATGCCGAAGGTGTTGCGGTTGCCATAGCTCGCCCATTTGTGGAACGCGGCATTGGCGTGGCCGGCGAAGGGATTGTCCACCGGGATGGAGCCGTCGAGATTGAAGCGATAGGTGCCGCCCGTCAAGGCCGAGTTCGCGGCCTGGGCGGGGTTGTTTTGCTCGGCCCGATTGCGATTGAGGTCGCCGGTCGCTCCCCAGATTTTGCCGTCCGGCCCGATGCGAACGGGGCCGCCGTTGTGGTTGGGGCCGTTGTTCTGGGCGGCGTCGCGCGGGAAGGTTTGCAGGACGGTTTCATTGCTTAGCGTGGTGCCGTTGAAGGTGAAGCGCGACAGGCGGTTGTCGGTCCAGTTGGCGTCGAGGTTGCTGTCCGAGCCGCTGCTGTCCCGGCTGTAATAGATATAGACGTGGCCATTGGTCATGAAGTTGGGATCGACGGCGATGCCCAGGCCGCCGCGTTCGCTCAGGGTGTTGACGGGCAAATCCAGGACGATCGAATTGACGCCGCCGATGCGGGCGCGAACGAAGCCGGTGTTTTTCTCGATGACGAAAAAGTCCGTGTTGTAGTGATTGAGGAAAGACATCCCCGTGGGCAGCGATCCGGTCGCGCTGAAATTCGTGAAGAGATTGGGATCGTTGAGCGTTTGTGCGGAGAGCCGGGGCAGGATGAACAGGCAAATCCAAAAGACGAAAATGGCTCGGCGCATGGATCAACCTCATAGGCCAAATGGGCGCGGCACGAGCGCCGCCTGGGTGGTTTCCCTCCCATACTCCGCAGGTTGGTCGGTGTGACCGAAAAATTGCAGAAGTGATGCCAAAGGTTCACGAGCGAGCGGTCCCGCCAATTTTTTCAACCATCGACGGATAATGAGTTGTATTTCCCCAATGCGATGGACAGAATTGTGTTCTATTCATGCCACTTCGACGTTGAAGGGCTGTTCTTAGATGAGCTACTCTCGGAATGGCATGCAGGTTTACTTTCGATGGCGAGGAATGATTCAATGCCTTTGATCGCATGTCCAGCTTGTGGTAAACAGATCTCTAGTCAAGCCCCTTCTTGTCCTCATTGCGGTCATCCAATCGCTTTCCGGCTTATAGAGAATTCAGGCGAAACGATTTTGCAGTCAACAGACCGCGGTAAATCAAAAATCGGTTGCTTCTTGATTGCCCTCATTGTTGCGGCTGTTCTTGCATTCCTCAATCCTACGGAAGCTGAAATGCGTCAGAAGATTGGTCAAGACGGCTGGGTGCCAGTTGCTTTTGAGCGGACCAATTTGATCCTTTTCAATTGGGTGAGCGTCTCTGGATTTACGGGAGCAACGGCAAAATACTTAGGCATCGCAGGAGCAATTTTCAAAATTGGGTGATGTTGTCAATCTGTAGCGCGGTGCCACTGTCGGATGGTGCCACGGGCCGCAGGCAGCTTGTCCGCCTGTGCCTGACGAGCGCGACTAAATCTTCACGGTCGCCTTGCGGCGATCTTCGATCCGCGGCGTGGACAAGCTCAGCGCATTGTCGGGGTCATGCTTCCCCGCCGCCACGGATTTGATGTGCGCCGTGATGGCGGCCTCATTCCGCTGCACCTGCTGGGCGATCTGCTCCCCGGCGTATTCGCTGAACTTTTTCCCGGGTTCGTAGGCATAGGGCGAATAGGGGTAAAACGCAGGGTAACCCTTGTGGCCGCGCACGGCGGCGTCGAACAGGCCGATCGGCGTGTTGAGCGCCAGGGCCGCCGCCTGGCTCTTAATGGAATTGTCCATGAATTGGACGGAGATGAGGTGGTGCTGTGCTTGCCAGGCATGGGCCAATTCGTGCACCAGGTCGTCGCCGGGGGGCGTGAGCGAGCCCATGTTGAGCAAGATGGTCGTCGGGCCGTTGCTTTTGCAGGGGATGGCCACGGTGAAGGGGCGATTTTGCAGTCCCGATTTGTCGGTAATGAAAATGTTAGTAAGGTCCAGGCTGGTTCCAAAGCGATTGATCGCCATGGCTTCTTGCATCGGGTCCAGCGGCTGCACCTGCACGCCCGCGATGCTTGCCGCCGGCGTCGCGGCGTTGGATCGGTGGCTGAAGCCGAACAGGTTCCGCAAGCCCTTGGGGGATTGATCGATGATGGGCGAGAAGAGGGAACGAATCAGCATCACGTTGCCTTTATTTTCCGGCAGGCAGTTGGCACACTGCAGGAAGCTTTCCGGGGGGAATTGCAACGATTCGTTCAGCATACCCTGCGTCTTGGGGCCGACGATGCCGTCGGCGGCCAGTTTCTTGTCCTTCTGAAATTCCAGCACGCGGCCCTGAGTCTTCTTGCCGAACAGCCCATCGACGGTCAAACGGGGCAACATCGTCGGATGGCAATTGAGCTTGGCTTGCAAATCGAACACGGCAGGCCCCTGTGAGCCAAGGGCAAGCAGCTTGGACATGGGAATCTCCTTCATGGACGGGTCTAGCTCCATAGGCACGTTGTCCGCCGATTTGTGCCCACAGATTCGTGTGAATTCAGGGGCGGACGATGATCAGCGAGGAGTGGCTTGTGCTGTAAATTTAAACTGGTCAACGGGTTAAGCACTTCGACCCAGAAGAAAGAAGCCAGTCTCAGATGCCGCCGATGGGTTGCCCGGTCGGCATGAAAGCAATCCGTTTATTCGCATCGTGCGTGACGGTGAAGAGCCAAGTCGGTCGGGGGAAGCTATTTTCTGATCGACCGCTGGGTGGGGGAGGCCGGTATAATGGCTTCATGTCTCATTTGCTCGAACTCAAGAACATCACGCACCGCTACGGCCCGCACGTCGCCTTGAAGGAGGTGTCGCTGTCCCTGCCCACGGGCGCCATCGGCCTCCTGGGACCGAACGGCGCGGGCAAATCGACGCTGCTCAAAATCATCATGGGGTTGATCCAACCGAGCCAGGGGAGCGGCGTCGTCCTGGGGCTGCCCCTGGCGGGCAACCATCTCACCCTGCGGCAAAAGATGGGCTACATGTCCGAGGCGGATGCCTTGATTCAGGGGCTGGAGGGCGTGGAATACGTTACCCTGGCGGGGGAGCTGATCGGCATGAGCCGGCGCGATGCCCAGCGCCGCGCCCATGAATTGCTCACCTTCCTGGGGATGGAGGACGCCCGCTACCGCAAGCTGGAGGAATATTCCACGGGCATGAAGCAGCGGATCAAGCTGGCCCAGGCGTTGGTCCATGATCCGCCCTTGCTGCTGCTGGATGAACCGACAAGCGGACTCGATCCGGCCGGCCGGGAGTCGATGCTCAGCCTGCTGGAGACGTTCTGCCAGCAATATCGCAAGTCGGTCATCCTTTCGACCCACGTCCTGGGCGACGTCGAACGCGTCTGTTCAACGGTGGTCATCATCGACCGTGGCCAGGTCCTGCGGCAAGGCCGAACGGCAGACCTGAAGACGATTCGGCAAGACCACTACCGCTTGCAATTGGAGCCTGTGCACAAGGTGCCGGTGTACATCGAGGAGTTGAAGTCGGAGGGCGTCGACGTGCTCGACGTCGATCGGCAGCAGACGCTGTCTGTCCGCGTGCCTTCGGGATGGAGTTCGCGGAGCTTCTTTGCCCTGGCGGATAATTTGGGGATGGCGATCCGGGGGCTGGAGCGAGACGATGAAGACCTGGATCAACTGTTCCAACGGTTGCTGCGCAGCCCCGCGGCCGGAGCCGCCCGGCCCGCCCTGGCCGCCAACGGTGTGGCCGCGCCATGAATGGGGAATCGGAGCGAAAGTCGAGCATCATGAAGGAAGAGGCAACGAAAACGAATATGGATGGGCACCTTGACGGTGTCGCCGTCGACTCGCTGACGCCGGCTGCGCCGCCGGCGGAGCGGAAGCAGCCGATCCAGCTCCTCGATGGCAGCGGCTATCGCCCCTGGCAGGGGCGCTTGCGGCCGCGCTGGACCTCGCCTTGGCCCGTGGCGCGGGTCGCCCTGCGGATCATGCTGCGGCAAAAGCTGCTCTGGGTGATCTACGCGGTGAGCTTGCTCACCTTCTTCGTCTACTTCGGCGGCATCTACCTTTTCGCACAGATCGACCTCGAGTCGCTGACCCAAGGGCGCGCCACACAGGCGCAAGTCCGCATGTGGACCGATATCAAACTGAGCCTGCAAAAGAATCTTAAACTGACGGGAGACGCCGAGACCTTCCGCAATTACTTCTGGTTTCAAGGTTACTTCGTGATGGCGTGCCTGGTCCTGGCCGGGAGCATCGTCATCGGCAACGATTTCCAACAAGGCAGCTTGCCGTTCTATCTCTCCAAACCGCTGCACCGCTGGCACTACCTGGCGGGCAAGTGTCTGGTCGTGGCCCTGGTCATCAACCTGTTCACCACGCTGCCGGCCCTCTTGCTCTTTCTGGAATGCGCCCTTTTGGAAGTGGAATACGCCTCCGGGCAGGGGCGGGTGTTCGTCGGCATCCTCGGCTACGGGCTGACGCTGACGATCCCCCTTTCCCTGCTCATCGTGGCCCTGGCCAGTTGGCTGCGGAAAACGGCGGCCCTGGCGATGGTCTGGGTGGGGCTGCTCTTTTTCGCCCGGCTCATGGGCAACTTCCTCGTCGACGGCATGGGCTTCTCCCGGCAATGGCGTTTGCTGGACCTGTGGAACGTCATGTACGTCGTCGGCTCGCGCTGCCTGGGCGTGACCGCCGAGCTGAGCCGGCCCGAATCCCGCGCCAGCGGCATGCCTTCGCCGCCGCGGCTGCAACCCGATTTGACGTATGCTCTCCTGGTGCTGGGGCTGGTTGTCCTCGTCAGCCTGTTCTTTCTCCACCGCCGCATTCGGGCCGTGGAAGTGGTCCATTGAATCCGTCGTTCCTCTAAATATCCGTCGTTCCTCGTGACCTCCATCGTTCCTCGTGCTCCCATGCTCCGATGCCGGCAACCATGACCTCCTCGACCTCCTCCTTGCTGCGATTCGACCAGGTCAGTAAATGGTACGGTCCGGTGATCGGGCTGAACGAGGTGTCGTTGGATTTGGGGCCGGGCATCACGGGGCTGGTCGGGCCGAACGGCGCAGGCAAGAGCACCCTGATGAAGCTGGCTACGGGGCAGCTCCGGCCCGACCTGGGGACCGTGCGCATCAAGGGCCATGCCGCCTGGTCCAGCCAGGCCAAGCGTTTCCTCGGTTTCTGTCCCGAATCGGACCGCTTCTACGAGGAGATGTCGGGGCGGGCCTTCGTTCGCTGCATGGCGCGCCTGTTCGGTTTTTCCCGGCGCGAGGCGCGGCAGCGCACGGAAAGCACGCTCGCCCTCGTCGGCATGGAGGAGCGTTCGGAGCGGGCCATTCGGGGGTATTCCAAGGGCATGCGGCAGCGGATCAAGCTGGCCCAGGCGCTGGTCCACGATCCGGACCTCTTGATCCTGGACGAGCCGATGAACGGCATCGACCCGGTGGGCCGGCGCGAGTGGCACGATCTCTTCCAGAGATTGGCGGACCAGGGCAAGTCGATCCTGCTCTCCAGCCATCAACTCGAGGAGCTGGAAAAGATCACCGACCGCATCATCGTCATGGCCCGGGGGTTGCTCGTGGCCCAGGGAACGGTGGCGGAGATTCGCGATTTGTTGGAAAACCAGCCCATGGCCGTGCGGATCGATTGCGATCAACCGCGGCGGCTGGCGGCGGCCCTGCTGCAGATGCCCTCGGTCCTGGGCGTGGAATTGGCCGAGCCGCACGGCGTGCTCACCCGCGCCAAGCATCCGCGTCTCTTTTTCCCGGCCCTGACCGCCCTGGTCGTCGAGGAAGGATTAACCATCGACCGCATCGAAGCCCTGGACTACTCGGCCAAGGCGATCCTCGACTACTTCGTGAAAGGGGGGCGTTGATGGGGATGACGGGCTTTTGGCCCCTGTGGCGCGCCTGGTGGATGATCGTCCGGCTGGGGGCCAGCCGCATGATTTGGTCCATGCAAAGCCTGGCGGCCATGGCCATGGTGGCGGGAATGGCCGTCCTCGTCTTGATCGTGCGGCTGATGTTCGAACAGCGGCAGGAGATGGAGTTTCACGTCGTCTTCTTTGGCCAGCGCGTCCTCGATTTCATCTACCTGCGCTTCTTACTGCCGATGCTGTGCCTGTGTTACGGCACGCAGAGCCTGGGCGGCGATTGGGAGGAAAAAAGCCTGGTTTGGCTGCTCACTCGACCGGTGCCCCGTCCCTGGATCTACCTGGCCAAATACGCGGCGGCGCTGCCATTGACTTTGGGGTTGTCGCTGGGGGGGTTATTTTTGTTGGGGCTCGCCGGGGGGACGGCGGGCATGACGGCGGCCCTGGCCTTCTGGCCGGTGGTCGTCTGGGGATGCCTGGCGTACCTTGCCCTGTTTCTTTTCCTGGGGAGTTGGTTTCGCCGATCCACGGTCATCGCCGTGACCTACACCTTCGTCATCGAGGCCATTCTGAGCAACATGCCCGGGCTGGTGAAGCGCATCTGCATCTCGTTTTACAACCGCTGTTTGCTTTACGACATCGCCAAGGAACGCGGCTGGGACACGCACCGGGACGGCTACGGCATCACGCCGGACCGCATCGGCTTTTTCCTTCCCGTGGACGGCACGACGGCCCGCTGGGTGCTCGCGGGTGTGACGGTCGGGCTGTTGTTGCTCGGCATCTGGGCCTTTTCGCGCCGGGAGTATCAGGATTTAACCTAAAGGCTAGAGCCAAACCCGGGTGCGTGTGTTAATCTGAATGTAGACGACGAAGCTTGAACGAGGCCCCGACATGAGCCATACTCCCCTCCCCATGGACCTCAGCTCCACCGAAGCTCCGCAACATGGCTTTCGGGGCGAACGCGAAGCGCCGAGCGATCGCCCCCTGTTGCCGCAAGCCTTGACGGTGGCCGTCAGCCGCGAATCCGGCTCGCGCGGCATCCTCATTGCCAAGCGCGTGGCCAAGCAGTTGAAGTGGCCGTTTTACGACCAGGAAACCCTGGAATACACGGCCCAGGAAGGCCACCTGACGCAGCAGATCTTCAATCAACTGACGGTACCGCAAATGGACTGGGTCGAGCAGCGGCTCGAGCAATTGATCGCCTCGAAGGGGATTAGCGACAACCAGGCCATCCATCAACTGGCGCGGGTGGTGCTGGCGATCGGCGTGCGGGGAGAGGCGGTCATTCTGGGGCGCGGCGCGGGCTGCCTGCTGCCTTCGCCCTCCACGCTCTATGTCCGCGTCATCGCTCCCCTGGCGGATCGGATCGCCTTTCTCAGCCAGCTCGAACGGTTGACGCCAGAGCAAGCCGCGGAGCAAGTTCGCTTGCGGGATGAGCGCCGCAGCCAATTCGTCTACGCCCATTTCCGCCGGCAGCACGTGGACCTGTATCAGTTCGATCTGCTGCTGAATTCGAGTCAATTGGGCGAGGAGATCTGCTCTGCCGTCGTGGCCGAGGCGGCCCAGCGGAAGCAGGCGGCCTGGCTGTCGTCCGCTCAAACCCCTGATGATATGGAACCGGACTTGCTGTAGATCAGGCTCATTGCAGAGCCGTTCCTTCCCTCTGACGGTTCGACCATGCCCGACCTTGCCGCCTTGCTATCGCGACTCGCCCAGGCCCCGCCCGACGCGGCGCTGGTCCTGGGGTCCGGTTTGAGCGTGCTTGCCGAGGGCATGGACGTGCTTGATGCCTGGCCCTTCGCCGAACTGCCGATGCTGGTCGACACGAGCGTGGCGGGGCATAAGGGCCGGCTGGTGTACGGCCGCTGGGCCGGCCGGCCCGTTTTGGTTTTTGAGGGCAGGATTCATTACTACGAAGGCAACGGCTGGGAAGCGACCCAGGGACCGGTGCGCCTGGCGGCCAGCTTGGGCGTCAAGACCCTGCTGCTCACGAACGCGGCGGGCGGCATTCGCTCGGACCTGAAGCCGGGCGCTTTGATGCTGCTTCGGCATCATGTGAAATGGACGCAGCCGCACTTTTGGCGCTATGGCGTGAATAAAACCGACACGATGTTTTACGATGACCGCCTGAACGATGACTTGCGCCGGGCGGCGGCGGCCGCGCAGGTCCCGCTTGCGGAAGGCATCTATGCAATGCTGACCGGCCCCTGCTATGAAACCCCCGCGGAAATTCGCGCCTTGCAAGCCATCGGCGTGGATGCCGTGGGCATGTCCACGGCCGTCGAGGCGGAGACGGCCTATCGGCTGCAGCTTCGCTGCGCGGCGATCTCCTGCATCACGAATCAGGCCGCGGGGCTGAGCGACACGCCCCCCCATCACGAGGAAGTGCTCATCGAATCGCGCCGCGCAGCCGATCGGATGCGGCGGCTGCTTTCAGCCTGGCTGCAACCGGCTGCTTAATCGGTCGGAGCTTGCCGCACTCCGATCCACCGGCCATGGACCGAACCGCGCTCATCTGGCCAGGTAAAAAACTGGCAAAGTCCCGCCGCGAACATTAAGATCGGCCACGATGCGGCGAAAAACTCATAGAGTAATTGGCATCGTCCAGTTCATGGATGGATCAGCCCCCTTTGTCGAGAGGAGTGAGAGTGGTCCATGGATCCAAACACACAAAAACCTGAGCAACCGCCGAAGGCGCCCCCGCCTCCGAAGCCGCCCGAATTGCCGCGCGAGATGATCATTTACGGCCATTCGTCGCTGTTCTACTGGTGGCCTGTTTGGCTCATCGGCTTCATCTACATGGGCATCAGCCTCATGAGCAGCGGCCGCGTGGCCATCGTGGATTCCTATGCCGAATACGATGAGGAAAAGCAAGTGATTCGGCTGCCCGAGGAGAGGCAAGGCCGGAAGTTGGTCTTGAACGACACCCTTACCCAAAAGGAGGGCGGGAAGACCACCTTCTTCGAACGCATGCACCCCACGAAGGGATTGGGCGTCAGCTACATCTTCCTGGTCATCATGGTGATCCTGATTACCAACGTGCCTCTGCGCGGCGTCGCCTCGGCCGTGGCCGTGGCGGTGATCATGGTCGTCATCCTCAGTTTTGCCCTCATGGGCTGGTGGGATGACATCCTATCCTGGTTCGGCCGCCTGGCGATCCACATGAACGCCGGGTTCTATGGCTTCTTCTCCGGGGTGCTGTTCATTGCCTGGGTCATGACGACCTACGTCTATGACCGCATGAACTACTGGCGCGTCACGCCGGGGCAGATCACCCATGAATATGTCTTCGGCGGCGGACAAATCTCGTTCGAGACCGAAGGCATCGCCTTCAAGAAGCTGCGCGACGACATGTTTCGCCACTGGATTCTGGGCATCGGCTCGGGCGACTTGATCCTCTATCCCTTGCAAGCTGGCACGGCCACGCGGGAAGAGTTGACGATGCATAATGTGCTCTTCGTCGGTTCCAAGCTGACGCGCGCGCAAAAATTGATCGCCACGCGCATTGATAAATAAGCGGCATGGCCGAGCCATGACCCGACAAAAAAGCCAAGGCCCGGTGCATCCACACCGGGCCTTGGTCTTGAATCGGCGCTCGGATTACTTGGAGTCGGCCTTTTCCTTCTCCTCGATCGGTTCCTTGATCATCTGCACGAAATGCGTGCTCTTCTTGTCGGCCGTGAGCTTGGCGGCCAGGGCGACCGCGTCCGCCTTCTTGGGATAGTCGAAGCGGGCCACGGGTTGATGCGAATTATTGAAGACCGTCCAGACGGCCCGCATCCGCGTCAGCTTCACCGTGCGCGTGCGCTTGGCAGGCTTCTCCTTGACGACCTTTTTCTTCTTCTTTTTCGGGGTTTCTTCTTCCGCTACCTCTTCTTCATCGCCGTTTTCCTCGTCCTCGGAATCGGCGTCCTCATCGGCTTCCTCCTCATCCTCATCGTCCAATTCCTCATCCTCTTTCCGACGCTCAGCGGCCTCGGCTGCATCTCGAAGTGCCCGACGATTTAACGTGCGACGCGCCATGGCATGCTCCATTCCTAATTGCGGGGCCAGGGAAATCGGACCTGCGGGCCGCGGATTTCTCCCGTTCCGGACATTCACCTTTTGACGTTCTCCTAATTTATTGATTAAATAGGGATATTGCAAGGAAAACCGCGGAATATGCCCCGGTCAAACTTTTTAGATTGGACCAAAAACATGGGCGATGGTCGACGTTCGAAATGGGTCGGTTTATTGCTTGGCTTGATCATCCTGGGGCTGGCTGGTGGAGCCCGGGGCTGGTACGTCCTTCACGGGACCGATGCAACAGCGGGCGATGTTTGGCACGTTCAAACCGCGTCCATGACGCCCGATGGCAAGCAAACGGAAGTCGATGCCCTGGTCGATTCCTTAAAGGCCAACGGCCCGATTCACGGTTACAAGGGGCATGGCCCGCTTGGCGAACTCGAAGCCACCGGCCACATCGCTCCGGGATATCCGCTCTTTCGCTACCTGGTTGAACATCATTTGGCGGGATGGGTGGGCTTCAGCGAACAACCGATCTCCTTAACGCGCTGGGTGCAGGTCGGACTAGGCGCCCTGACCGCGCTGTTTTATTTCGTCATCGCCAAGCGGGCCTTCGCCAGCGTCGTCGTGGGTTTGCTGGCGGGACTGGCGGCGGCGTGCCATCCCTATTGGGTCGTTAACTGTGCCGAACTCCGCGACGGCACCCTGGCCACTTTCTTCGTGGCGCTTGTGCTGCTCCTGGGGGTGCGGGCGGGGTTGAAGGGAGGAGCGCTCACAAGTCTCTTATTGGGGCTGGCCCTGGCGCTCATGGCCCTGACGCGCGCCGCGCTGCTGCCCTTCGCCCTGGTCATGTTGATGTGGTTCATGATGCGCAGCCGCCGCTTGCAGCAAGGTTGGCTGTGCGCTCTGGTGGCCTTTTTTGGCTTCTTGTGCGGTTTGTCCTCCTGGGCGGTGCGCTGTTATCAGGATTTGGGCGAACCCGTACCCATCGTGACCACGGCCTGGTATCACCTTTGGGTGGGCAACAACCCCCGCGCCACGGGCGGCGCCGCGAATGAGGAAATGCTCGCACAGCTCTCAGAGGAGCGGAAAAAAGAACTTGCAGCTTTACCGCAGGCCAAGCGCTATCAGAAGCTGTCCGGCGACGTTTATCGCTTCGCCACCGAGGAGCCTTTCAAGAAAATCGAATGCCGGGCCAAGGCCTGTCTCTACTTTTTCCTGGGCAGCACCGATCCCCAGCGAACCAGCCTGCTCGACGCCAGCCGGGCCGGGGCGATGCCGGACGTGTGGGTGACCAATGTGCTCGGCGGCGTCTTGGCGGGGTTGTTCATCCTGGCCATTTTAGGGTGGCGTTGGTCCTATGGTTGGAAGTATCGCTCGCAACCCCTGGCCTTGGCCATCTTTTGGATCCCGCTGCCCTATCTGATCACGCACGCCGAGGCGCTGCATGGCCCGCGCTTGCCGATGGATGGTCCGCTGCTGTGCCTGGCGGCTCTCGCCGCGGCCAGTTTCATTCCCGGCATCGGGGGTAAGTTGTTCGCTGGTGAAGCCCCCACGTTCGAGAAGGCCTGATGCGTTCAGCAGGATTGACAATCCAAAACGGAGAGGCCGCGCGGCTCTCCGTCTTTTTGCATTCTCATGGCACCAAGATGGCATTCACCCCAAAGGCTTGTTACAAGGCTGTTACAGAGGACATGCCCTAGATCGGCTATAGTGGGATCGTTGTGTTTTTTGAAGCAAGATCCATGTTTGGAGGTGAGCCATGAAGCGAACCGTTTTTACTGGTTTTTTGTTGGTGGGCGTTGTGGTTGGTTTCACGGGATGGAATCCCTTGGCCGCACAGGATAAGGACAACCTGCAAGTGAAAATCACGAATCATGGACGCGTCTTGCAGATTGCGGACGAGGGAGCCTATCTTAACGTCACGTTGGTGCCGCTGGCCAGCGAGGATCAGATCACCCGCGTGGTGAGCCATCGGGTCAGTGATTTTGGCGTGGCCATGGTGGCGGAGATCCAGAAAGCGGGAACGAAACAGTTTCATTATCGATTGGTGGTGGCCCGGGCGCCGCGCTGTGCCTATTCCTTCATGCGGGAAAGCAAGACCATCGAGCTGACCTCGACGGGATTGCGCTACGAAACGTTGACGGTCGCAAATCCCGAATCGGACACGGTGGAAGTCAATCTCGCACCCGCCGGCGGGGTGCAAGAAAAACCCTTCCGCTATTACAATGGCTGCACGAAGGGCTGGTTCATTTTTCCTGTTGATTGAGATGTGCACCTTGTCAAGGGGAGGCCGCGCGTGACCTTGACACTGGATACTTTGTGGTTTGAAGTCGCGTTGGTTTCCACCCTGGTGGCGTTGGGCCATATTCTGCTGGGGCATTTCGAGGTAAAGACGCCCACGTGGCGCAAGATCGCCAAACTCTTCATCGCCATCGGCTTGGCGGTGCTGCTATCCGCCACCTTGGGGCGGGTTTGGACGTTCGCTCTTTTTGGCAGCCTTTTGCTGGCAGTCTTTTGGATTCACGCCTGGTGGCTGCCGCGCCATGGCATCAACGGCTGGACGGCTGAGCCGAAGGAAAAATACTATGCCCTGCGCGGCTGGAAGTATCCATGACCAGTCTCAAGGATGAGTCCATCAATGAAAAAAGCGGAATCCTTGGGATTCCGCTAGAAGTTTGTAATGGACGAAAGCCAGTCGCTTACTTGCGACTCTTGGCCTTACCCAGACGTTTCTTCCTGGCGAACAAGACCGTGCCGGCCAGGCCGACGCCAGTCAAGACCATGGTGGTAGGTTCGGGAATGGCGGCCAGGTCGACCGTGAAACTCCAGGAGGCCACGGTGCCGGTATCGCCACCCGCATTGTCGGAAACGTTGAGGCGCCAAATCCCTTCCACCGACAATCCGTCAAAGAGGCCATTCAGGTTAACGATGGTTTCGCCATCGAAGGCCGGTCCAACTGAACCGGTCAAGGAGTTGTCCGTGGGGCGGTAGATGCCATTGGGGATCGCTGCACCGGCGGCAACGCTGGCCGCCGCGTCGATCAACCTGGGGAAATTCACATCGGTGAGCGTCAGGACATTGGAAAAGGTATAGTTGCCAATCAAATCGCTGGAATCGCCAAAGGTGCTTCCGGAACTCACGCCGGGCCGCACATAAATGGGAATTGAGGCGATATCAAAGCTGTCGCTCGGATCACGCAAGATCAACCGAGCGATGGTATCACCCGCCCAGGTATGGTCCGACCATTCGATGTTCACGGAAATGAACGACGTGATGATGTCGGTATCCGTGACGACGATGTCCATGTCGACGCCACCCGGTGTATTGTCAGGAATGCCGACCGGGCCACCCGTGAAGGTGTAAGTGGTTTGTGCATTGGCGAGTGTTGCCCAACCAATCAGTGCGGCAACCGCCAAGCCGAAAACTCGCAATCGCATACACGTCCCTCCTAACCCATGAGTAAAATGTGAGATCATAGCATTGGGGTAAAGTATAGGGCTTGGGACAAATGGCTGCAATACCCTAGAACAGGGTTTGCGAAGATTTCATGAATTGGGTCTGGGATTTATTTTGACACGAAAATGAGAAATGACCACTAAGCGGCTTTCTCACCCGGTAGATGCCAGTCCGTCCTATCTTCCGCTCGAAGAAGCATACCGACCGGTTCAGGCAGTTGGGTGGGGCCGATCGGGCTGTGAGCCTGGTCAGGTTCCCAGGCATGTCGCTGCATGTGATCCACGATTTGCGTGGCCAGTCGAACCGCCCTTAAGCCGTCGATGCCGGTGACTTTGGGCTGCGATCCCGTTCGCACGCAGTCGATGAAATGTTGCAATTCCATCGTCAGTTGATCCCCGTCCTTCAGATTCAACTCGCGCCGTTCGATCACCTGGCCAAAAAGCCGTTCCTTCAATTGGGCCAAACCCGCCGCGTCAAGCTGGCGCGGGTCCACTCCCTGGCGGCGCATCTTGGCCGAGGGCTGCAGCAGCAGCGCCTGGCGCTGGGCGAAGTCCAAACAAGCCATGCCCTCCGCGCCGATGAGCCGCATGGTGCGGCTGGGCTTCATGCTGACGCGGCTGGCCGTGACCGTGGCGATGCAGCCGTTGGCGAAGGTGAGGCGGGCATTGGCCAGGTCCTCATGGCGGCCGAACAGGCTCGCGCCGACGGCCTGGATGTGCGTCACCTCGCTGCGGACCATGGCCAGGATCAGGTCCAGATCGTGAATCATCAAATCGAAGACGACGCCGACGTCCAAGGCTCGGCCGCTGAAGACGCCGAGCCGTTCGGCCTCGATGTACTTGGGGCGCAAGGGGCGTTTTTCCAAATCCTGCACGACCGGATTGAATCGTTCGATATGCCCCACTTGAAGCATGACGCCATGGCGGCTGGCCAGGTCGACCAGTTCCTCAGCTTCCGGCAGGGAGGCGGCCAAGGGTTTTTCGATGAGGCACGGGACGCCCGCGCGAATGAAGTCGCTGGCGACGCTGCGATGATGCGACGTGGGCACGACCACCGAAACGGCATCCACCTGGCGCAGCAAGTGGCGATGATCCGTGAAGGCCTCGGTGCGGCAGCGCTGGGCGATGGTTTCGGCTTGGGCGGGATTGGCGTCCACGACGCCGATGAGTTCGACCTCGGGCAAAGAAGACAGGATGCGGGCATGTTCCTTGCCCAGATGCCCGACGCCCACGACCGCCATTCGCAGCTTCATCATGTGGTGGTTCCTTCGCTTCGTGGAGAGGATTGCCTTGGCGAGCGCTACCCCGCGCGTTCCATGGCCGGCGGCTCAGGCCGCCAGGCGAAAGGAAAGGGGCTGGCAACCCCTCATTTCCTCCAGCAGGCTGCGGACCAGCATCACGTTCATGGCGTGGCCCGAGCGATAACCAATCACGTGTCCCGCCAGGTCGCAGCCGAGCAGGGCCAGGTCGCCCACGATGTCGAGCACCTTGTGCCGGGCGGGTTCATCCGCATAACGGAGTTCATTGCCGATGGGGCCGCGCGGGCCAAAGATGAGCAGGTCCGACCAATCGGTGCGGCTGCCGATGCCTTGCGCCCTGAGGGCCAGGGCTTCCTGTTCCAGCAAAAAGGTCCGCGTGTCGCACAGGCCGTTGATGAAGTCCATCGGCGTGATGCAATGCGTGTGGCGTTGCCGGCCCAGGGCGGTCTGGTGGCCGTAATCCAGGCCGTAACTGACTTTGAGCTGGGCTTCATCACTGGGGAAAATGGACAGCGTGGCTTGGCGATCCGCGATCACGATGGGCCGGTCCGGCGCGAAAATGGGACATTCCGCGGCCTGGGTTTCGATGCCCGCCAGTTCAAGAGCATGGACGAAGGCGTCCGCCGAGCCATCCAGTCCGGGCGGCTCGGGAGCGTTCAACTCGATAAGGCAATTGTCGATCCGCATGCCCGAGAGGGCGGCCAGGACGTGCTCCACCAATTCGACCTGATCCGGGGCCTGGCCCAGAATCGTGCGCCGATTGGCGCCGGTCACTCGATCCACGCAGGCGGCGAGGTAGCCTGCGTGCGGCCGATCCAGGCGATGAAACAGCCGGCCGGTGTGGGGCGGGGCGGGTTTGAAGCACAAATGAACCGCGGCGCCGGTGATGAAACCGATGCCGGTCACGCTGATCGGACGGGCGATGGTCCTTTGTGGTCGACTGCCGATCCTTCGCATCATGCGGCCTTCCCTGGCTCGAACCAAGGCGGACACAGCGCGGGCCGTGTCCGCCTCTTCTAGGTTATGGTCAACATCGCGGCCTGGGGAACGTCCGCTTCCCGATCACGCCGCGATCAACGTTACTTATTGCCGCTCGTCTGGATCACGCCGTTGGGAGCCGGGGCCACGCCCGCGTTGGCGAACTTGCTCTTGAGGATATTCGAAACCTGGCCGGTGATGTTCAGACTTTCGTCATAATACATCGGCCAAACCGGCATCGACATCCGCCGCACCACGTTCTCCGGCTTCCAATAGGTGTCCGGCGACGCCCAATCTTCCGTAAATCGGATCACCATGTCAATGCCATTGGCCTTGGCGTATTCCACAACGACCTGCTGCACTTCCTTGAAAATCTGGGTCATGTTTTCGTCGTGGTACTTGATCAGTTCCTTCTTGGCTTCCTGGCTGACGTTTTCCATGTCCACCCGAATGATGCGGGCTTCGTTTTCGATCTTCGTGCGGTCCTGTTCGCTCGTGCCTTGGGCCTGATATTTGGTCTGCAATTCCTTGAGACGATTGTCCAGCGCCTTCAACTTGTCGGCATAGACCTTGTCGCGCTGCTTGAACGCTTCCTGGAAAGAAACGTATTTGGGGTAGGCCTTGATCACTTCCTGCAAATTCATGACCGCCACCCGCGTCCGGCTGACCACGGCGGGATTCGAAGCCCCAGGCGTGCCCTGAGCGAACACTTCATTCCCCACGTAGGCCCCAGCGAGAACGGCACTAAAGCCCAAGGCCAACAACATCCCTGTCTTGATTTTCACTTTGGTTCTCCTCGGTAAAAAACACCGAGCTGCCGCTCCCTGTCCCGAAGTCGGCGCGCTCTTCTCTTTGGCGGCCCCGTCGGATCGGAGTCCCTTCCAGACCCCGACGTGGTTTCACGCTCGAGACGCGGATATACCGACGCTCGCCCCGGGGGTCAAGGCGAGCTACCGCTCGCTGGGACATGATGATTGATCGGCGCTCCGGGCGAGGTGCATGGGGAAATGGGAATGCCATCGGTCGATGTTCAGCCAGGAGGTTTAGGGAATCCAGGCAGGAGCACAAGCCCCGAACGCGATGAATAGACAAGCCCCGAGTGCGAGCGCGGGGTAACGCAGGGGGGGCTTACGCCACCCCGCTCGCCGACTCGGGGCGCTGATGCAACCCCGCTCTTATAAAAACCGCAACCCCGCTCATGATGGGACTGCGGGTCATACAATCTCACGAAGGCGGCGGCGCTGTTCCTGGCCAGGAGATCGTTCATGAAGCGCATCGGATTCGGCATCATTGGCTGCGGCATGATCGCCTCGTTTCATGCCAAGGCGCTCATGGAAATCGAAGGCGTGGACGTCGTGGCCTTGCAGAGCCGGCGGCGCGAGCGGGCCGAGGCGTTGGCCCAGTCGCTACCCCAACCACCCGCGGTCTATACCGACGTGGAAGCGATGCTGCGGCTCCCCGGCTTGGACGTTGTTTGCATCTGCACGGCCAGCGGCGCCCATCTGGAGCCGGCCATGGCGGCGGCGCGGGCGGGCAAGCACGTCATCGTCGAGAAGCCGCTCGAAGTCACGCTCGAACGCTGCGATGCCCTGATCGAAACATGCCGACAAGCGGGGGTCCGGCTCGGAGCGATCTTTCCCTCTCGCTTCGCCGATGCCAACCGTGCTCTCAAGGAAGCGGTTTCGCTTGGCCGCTTCGGGCGCTTGACCATGGGCGTGACGGCGTGTCCCTGGTGGCGGACGCAAGCCTATTACGACGAGGGCGGCTGGAAGGGCACCTTGGCCCTGGACGGCGGCGGCGCGCTGATGAACCAGGCCATCCACAATGTCGACCTGTTGCTCTGGCTCATGGGGGACGCCGCGAGCGTCATGGCCATGACGGCCACCTTGGCCCATGAGCGGATCGAAGTGGAGGACACGGCGGCCGCGTGCGTGCAGTTTCAAAGTGGAGCCTTGGGGATCATTCAGGCCGCCACCAGCGCCTATCCGGGCTGGCCCAAGACGATCGCCCTTCACGGCGACCGCGGCTCCGCCCTGGTCGAGCAGGAGGACGTGCTCCGCTGGGATTTTGCCGAGCCTCGGCCCGAGGATGAAGCGCTGCGAGCGCGGTTCGCTCACAAGGCGGCGGCTTCGGGCGGAGCAAGCCACCCGGCGGCGATTTCCCATGAATATCATCGCCGGCAGTTAGAGGATTTCGTGCAATCTCTGCGGACCGGGAAGCCGCTGGCCGTGGATGGCGCGGAAGGCCGCAAGGCCGTGGCTTTAATTGTGGCGATCTATGAATCAGCGCGTACGGGGCAGCGGGTGGCGTTGGCGTGACGCCGAGCGGCCAAGGCACACCATGCGTCATTCCTTTTGCCGCTGCATTTTGAGCAGCAGATACATTTCACCTTGATGCTTGGCCTCGTCGTGCAACCCATGGAGCACGCCTGGCAACAGGGGCCAACCGTTGCGCGGGTTGCGCTGTCGATCCGTCCAGCGAGCTTCCGGCGTTTGCCGGACAGCCTCTACCCATAGTTCCAATTGCCTGGCCAGAAGAGCGTCCACCTCTGCGGGCGTGGGCCAGTCGACGGCGGCCGCCAGCGGTCGGCTATGTTGGCCAAACAGTTCCCGCCAACCCGAGGGGAGATAGCTTTTCCCCGTCATCGGCTCCAGACCCAGGACGTCTTGCAGCCACAGGGCGTGCCCCGCGTGCCAGAGGAGATGGTTGCTGGTGCCGGGCGGGGACCAGGTCAGATGGCCGGTCGGACAACTGCTCAGATAGCGGCGCGTGTCGCCACGGATGCTGTTCGCCAAAGGGATCAAGACGTCTGCCGTGGCCATGGCCATCCCCTGGGGAATCGATGACGGATCAAACTTCCACCTCGGCCCGGATCAGATCGGCATACGTTTCGCGGCGACGGATCAGCCGAGCCGAGCCGCCGTCAATCAGCACTTCCGCGGCCCTGCAGCGGCCGTTGTAATTGGAGCTCATGGCCATGCCGTAAGCGCCGGCGCTGAAGACGGCCAGGAGGTCGCCGGTCTGCATGGGCGGCAGCCAGCGGTCGCGGGCCAGGTAGTCGCCGGTCTCGCAGATGGGGCCGACGACGTCGCACAATTGCGTGCCCGGCATCGCCGCTTCGAAGTCCTCGGGCGGGCAGGGCAGTCCCGGAGCGGGCTGCACGGGCCAGATGCGATGAAACGCATCGTACAGAGTCGGCCGGATGAGGTCGTTCATGCCGCCGTCCTGAATGATGAAATGGCGGCCGCCCGATTCCTTGGGGAAGATGACCCGGGTGACCAGCAGGCCCGCGTTGCCGGCGATGAAACGGCCCGGTTCGAGGATCAGCTTGCACCGCGCTTCCTTGGCGGCGGGCATGATCACCTTGGCAAAGGCCTCGGCGGGCAGGGCTTCCTGTTTGCGATAATGGATGCCGAAGCCGCCGCCGGTGTTGAGATACTCCATGTCGTGCCCCTGGGCGCGCAGTTCCCGGATGAGGGGAACGGCCCGCTCCAGGGCGCGGGCATATGGTTCGGTTGTGAGAATGGGCGAGCCGAGATGCATGTGCAGCCCGCTGAGTTTGATCCAGCGGTTGCCCAACAAGCGGCCGGCAATGGCCGCGATGCGGTCCCAATCCATGCCGAACTTGGTGCCGCGCTTGCCGGTCGTGGTCTTGGCGTGGGTCTGGGGGTCGACGTCGGGATTAACGCGCAGGGCAATGCGGACGATCTGCTGCCGCTCCGAGGCCAGGCGCGCCAGCGCGGTCAACTCGGCGTCGCTCTCCACGTTGAACATCAAGACCTTCGCCTCCATTCCCTGGCGGATTTCGTCGTCGGTTTTCCCCGCGCCGGCAAAGACGATCTTGTCTCCGGTCCCCCCGGCTTGCAGGGCGCGGAACAATTCGCCGCCGCTGGTGACGTCGAAGCCCGAACCGAAGGTCTGCATCAGCTTGCAGATGTGCAGATTGGCGTTGGTCTTGATGCTGTAGCAAATCAACGGCTCCACCTCGGCGAAGGCGGCTTGCAGTTCGTGCAAATGCCGCAGCAGCGTCTTTTGGCTATAGACGAACAGCGGCGTGCCGAAACGCTCCGCCAGCGACGGAATGGCAATGTCTTCGCAGTGGAGAACGCCTTCACGATATCGGAAGTAGTCCATCGTCCATTCTCTCAATCGTCATTCAAGGTCGGGTCCATGCCAGCAGGCGGAGACCCACTACGTTGCAGTTTCCGTATCCTGGCGGTCGGATGATTCAAGTCGTTGTTGCCAATCCCGCAAACGGTTTGCCACGAGCTGAGGGGAGGAGGAACCCTCGCTTTGCAACGACCGGAGCGCGGCCGCGGCCCCCATACAAGGCCTCAACTGTGCGGCCAAACCGGGACGCACCGCATCAAACACGGCATCAGGCAGCATGGACAGCGTCTTCCCCTGTTCGATGCACAGGCGAATCCATTGCCCCACCGTTTCATGGGCGGTGCGCAGCGGCAGTCCCTCTTTGACCAGGGCTTCCATCACCGTTGTGGCGTCGAGAAAACCCTCTTCGAGCCGGCTGGCGATCACCTCCCGGCGCAACCGGGTTTGCTCGATCAGCGGGATCGCCACGCCCACGCAAGCGCGGACCGTGTCGAAGGCGTCGAAGACGGCTTCCTTGTCCTCTTGCAGGTCGCGGTTGTAGGCCAGGGGCAGCCCCTTGACCAACGTCATGAGCCGTTGCAGGCTGGCCGTCACTCGGGCCGACTTGCCCCGGATCAGTTCGAGCACGTCCGGATTCTTTTTGTGCGGCATCATGCTCGACCCGGTGCAGAAGGCGTCGGGCAGGTCGAGAAAGCCAAATTCCACGCTGGCCCAGAGAATCCACTCTTCCGCCCACCCTGACAAATGCAGGGCGATCAGGCTCAAGGCGAAGGTGGTTTCCAGCAGGAAATCGCGGTCGTTCACGGCATCGAGGCTGTTGGCGGCCAAGCGATCGAAGCCAAGCTCGCGCCGGACGAAATCGCGGTCGATGGGGAGCGAGGTCCCGGCCAAAGCCGCGCTGCCCAGGGGCAGTTCGTTGAGCCGTTTCCGCGCATCGGCCAGCCGGCCGCGGTCGCGGTCAAATTTTTCCACGTAGGCCAGGGCATAATGGCCGGCCAGGATCGGTTGTGCCCGTTGTAAGTGAGTGTAGCCGGGCAGGATGACGTCGCCCTCGCGGCGGCCCAGGCCGAGAAAGGCCAACTGCAAGCGGCGCAGCTCTTCCGACAAGGCATCGACGGCGTCCCGCGTCCACAACTTCATGGCCGTGGCGACTTGATCGTTGCGGCTCCGCGCCGTGTGCAGCTTGCGGCCCAGATCGCCCAGACGCTGGATCAGGGCTTGCTCGATATGAGTGTGGATGTCTTCAAGCTGGGTCTGGAGCGGGATGCGGCCCGCTTCGAAATCGTGTTCGATGGCTTGCAAGGCAGCCGTGATCTGATCGGCTTCCGCGCCGGTGAGCAGGCCCGCCTGGGCCAGCATCCGGGCATGGGCCAGGCTGCCGCGGAGATCATGCCGGTAGAGCCGATGGTCGAAGCGGATCGATTCGGTGAACTGTTCGACGAGCGCATCGGTGGGGGCGGAGAAACGTCCCCCCCATGTTTTTCCTGAACCCTCTGCAGCGGCTGCCCCCGCGGAATCCATGGCATATTCCCGTGCGCATCGGCTCGATAGCCTGGTCGTATGACGTGTTGTGACTATCGGTCATTGTCGGAATTTCGGCACGACAAAGCAACGGGATTCAAGTCCGACCTAGCGTGCCATCGCTGGGCCATGGACGAACGTCCTGGGGTTTACTCACGAAGGTTTCTTGTCCCATGGTGCCCAAGGGGACTAGGCCGCACAGGGCAAGGCGCCGCACGTCGTTGCACGGATGGGCCGACCCGCCAGACGATTAGTTCGGGCGCGTGCTGGACGGCGGGGTTTGCACGGTAACGCCAGTCACTTGATCAGGCTTCGTGTCCGTCAACGTGACGGAAGGATAGATGACCTTCTTGTCGCAACCGAGCGACCCCAGAATCAAGGTGAATGCGACCAAGCTGAGCATGACCACGCGCGACATGGCGAACCCCTTTTTAGAAAAATGGCGAGATGAAGCATGGGACGCAACGTCCCTTTTCCTGTACGATGCGCGCGAATGGCTTTTATTCCCGCATGGATCGCACGATGTGCCGAACATCCGCATCAACGCGGCCGCTAAACGCGAGCTTGATGGCGTGCCATTGAAAGGGTTTGGCGGTGTGATGACAGGGAACGCAGCACCATTGCGAGGACAGCTAAAAAAAATAGCGCCGGCAAATGTGTCTAAGGTTTATCGATCTCCGCCATGAGCTTTTGAAAGTCGGCATGCTTGTTCAAGGATTGTAGAGATTCATTTTCTTTGAGGAGCCGAACGTGCTCCGGATGTCGGAAATGACCCTCGGCCTGGGCTTGACGCAACAGCTCCAAGGCCCGGAGGACGTAGCGATTGGCGAGCGGCGCGTCGGCCTCTTTCACAAAACAAGCGGCCAAGGCAAAGACTTGGGCCGCATTGACCAGATTGTCCGCATCCACCGGTCCGTCATTGCGGAGCAACTCTTCCGTTTGGCGCGTGGCCTGGGCATGCTCGCCCATTTGCGTTAAAGCCACGGCCTTCATGAGACGGTAGTAATGGCGATATTCCGGCTCGTCATTATACTCCGCCGCGACCTCCCAGGCAGACACGGCCTCGGGGTAGCGCTTCAAGGCGTCCAGCATTTCCCCTTTTTCTTGTTGAACGTTGCGAAAGTAGCGACGAGCCGCCCTGTGGCGCGGTTCCCGGCTCAGCACGGTGCGCAGCGACTTTTCAGCTTCTTCCAGCCAGGGCAGCGCTTCCAAGAGGAGGCCGGAGCGCCGCCGCGCATTCGACAAATTCAGGCAGCAGCCGCCGCGAAACAAGTGCATTTGCATCAGATCAGGAAACTCCTTGACCAGGGCGTCGAGGAGGTCGTAAGCCGCTCGGTAAGCCGCCTCCCCCTCCTTGAATTCCTCCAGGTCCGTGCAGACGTTGCCCAGGTTGATTAAACAAGCGGAACACTCATGACGATACTCGGGGGGCACGTTGCCCAGGCTGAACAATTCCTGAAACAAGCTGCGTGCCGTTTCGTAATGAGCCTTGGCCTCGACCTTGCGTTCCGAATCCGCCAAGAGCGCGCCCAGATTGATGTGCGTGCCGGCGAGAAAGCGGCGCGGTTCAGGCTCGTTTGGCTCGAGCTTCGCCAAGGTCTGCAAGATGGGCTGGGCCTTACGCAGCAAGTCCTCCGCCTCGCTGGTTTTTTTGGCGCGGGCCAACACGTCGGCCAGATTGATGTGGGTCACGGCCCAATCCTGGCGATGTTTCCAATCCGCGCCGGGACGCGTCGCCATGGTCTCAAAGAGGCTCCGTGCTTCGCGCAACCGCTGCTCAGCTTCGTCGAGTTGGCCGATGGCTTTGTGCAAGTTGCCCTGGTTGCCTAGGGTTCGCGCGAGAACGTGCTGGTTGTCCATATCGTCGGGATCTTGCGCCGCGAGGCGGCGACCAATGGCTTCCGCTTGCTGATAGTTGGCCAATGCCTTGGTGACCTCGCCGAGGTCGCCGTAGAGGTGGCCCAGTTTCAAATAGGCCTTGGCCTGGGAAAGTTCCAGACGCGCATCGCCCGGCTTCTCGGTCACGAAGCTCTCATAGAACGGCACCGCCGATAAGAGTAAATCCCGCCTGAGCGTGAGGAAGTTGGATTGTCGAAGTCTCAAGTTGCCAGCGACCTGAGTCAGGTACCTCTCCACGGCCTGAAACGCCTGTTCCAAGCGCTGGTCGGCGCGGCGTTGTTGCCGAAGCGCTTCGTCGCGCTGAAGCTCGGCCGCGAGGCGGTGTCCTTCCGCTACCCGCCATAACCCGGTCAGGCTGCTCAAAGCTCCAAGGATCACGACCATCAGCAGCGACAACAGGGCCGCCACGGCCGGACGCCGCCGCGTCCATTTGGCCAGGCGCTCCCAGGTGCTGGCGGGCCGGGCCAGGATCGGCTGGTGGTTGACGAAGCGGCGGAGGTCTTCGGCCAACGCCGCCGCACTGGCATAACGCCGTTCAGGTTCTTTAGCCAAGCATTTCAGAGTGATCGTTTCCAGGTCGCGCGGTACCATCGGCTGCAGCCGCGAAGGCGGGATCACATCGAGCGTGCTGACTTGCAGCAGCGTTTCCATCGGCGAGGGGGCTTGAAAGGGAGGCCTTCCGGTGAGGCACTCATAGAGGATCGCACCGAGGGAATATACGTCCGCCAGCGGGCCGACCGCCGCGCCGGACGCGGCCTGTTCCGGCGCCATATAGCAGGGTGTGCCAACGACCATGCCTGTTTTGGTGTGCGTGGGGGAGGCTTCCTCCACTTCGAGATGCTTGGCCAGGCCAAAGTCGGTGATCTTGGGTGAAACGAAAGGACTCGCCGTACCGGGAGGCGGCGCGCCGTCGCTGGGTTGCGGTGGCTGTTCCGTGGCCGTGTCACCCTGGACCAAGGTGTCAGCGGCTGATCCTTGTTGGCTGATCAATGACAATAACACATTGGCGGGCTTGAGATCGCGATGCACGATGCCATGTTGATGGGCGTAATGCACGGCGTCCGCCAAGGTGGCCAAGAGTTTCGCGGCGGCGTCCGGCTTCAGGGGATGCTGCGACACGAGTTCATGCAAGCTGCCGCCAGAAACATATTCTAGTGTCAGATACGGACGTCCTTCATGCCGGCCAACTTCAAAGATTTGCACAATGTTGGGGTGTTGGAGTTTGGCCAAGGTGCGGGCTTCGGCTTCAAAGCGGGCCAGGTCGTTGGCGTTGGCATGAGCGCCGAGCAAGATCACTTTGAGTGCGACCAATCGGTTCAAGGACTGCTGTCGAGCTTTGTACACCACGCCCATGCCGCCGCGTCCCAATTCGGCGAGAAGGTCGTAACCTGCGATCACGGGTGGCGGCCCATCCTCCATGTCGCTAAGCTGCGCTGCTCGCTGAACGTCGTCGCCCTCGAACAGTTGCAGCCAATCCGCGGACCGAGAGGTCAGTGAAGGATTCTCTATTACCGTAGCTGGTTCTGGCGTTACGGCGGTCGGCGGTTTGCTTGAATGCTTATCCATCGGCGATGGAGACATGGGCCACCTCTCGAAGCCAAGGGGAACATGCATTATCGCCCAGAACCTCGAGTGATGACAAGAGTTTGCTCGTCGTTTATGACGTGTTTCGTTCAGCCTGGCCTGGCCATGAATGATGCCTTGTTTCAATGTCCCTTTCGTGGAGAAGATGCCGCCCATTCAGCACAGCCCGCATTTCTCGACACACTGTCTAACTGGCGCATGACTTTCCGTCACAATCTGCGTGAATTGTCTGGTTTACTTGGTTATAAAGATTGACGCCACTGTGTCAAACTCGCTGGATAACTCAGCTTAGCTATTCCATCGTCTTTCCAAATGAGCGGAACCATCGACATGACGACTTTAAATCGCGGCCGTGGATTGACTTACGTCCTGATGTTCCTGATGGCAGGCTGGGGCGTGGCTATTGCGTGCAGCTTCACATCTTCTCTCCAAGCCAATCCCATGAAGACTGGCCCTGCTCAGGTGCTGGCGATGCATGCCGGCGCGATGAGCAAGGATCAGGACGTGCCGCTCGGGAATTTAACCTTTCGCAACCTTGGGCCAGCCGTGGGCGGACGCGTCTGCCGGGTGACCGGCGTGCCAGGCCAGCCTCTGATCTACTATGCGGCGACGGCGTCGGGGGGCGTCTGGAAATCGGTGGATGGCGGCATTCATTGGGACCCGATCTTCGATGATCAACCCACGTCCACATGCGGCTCCATTGCCGTGGCGCCCTCGGCTCCACATGTGCTCTATGTGGGCAGCGGCGAGGCCAACATCCGCGGCAACGTCATGCCCGGGAACGGCATCTACAAGTCCACCGATGCCGGGCGGACGTGGAAACACGTGTGGAAACAGAAAGGCCAAATCGGCACCCTCATCGTCCACCCACAGAATCCCGACGTGGCCTTCGCTGCGGTCCTGGGGCATATCTCCGGGCCGAACGGCGAGCGCGGCGTCTTTCGAACCAAGGATGGCGGGAAAACGTGGAAGCGAGTGCTCTTCGTCGACGCCAACACCGGCGCCAGCGACGTCTGCTTCGATCCTTCCAATCCCACGATTCTATTTGCCGGGATGTGGCAAACGCGCCGCATGCCCTGGCAGCTCACCAGCGGCGGCCCGGGCAGCAGTTTGCACGTTTCCCGCGATGGCGGCGACACCTGGGAGAAACTCACGGGCAACGGCCTGCCGGACGGCATTTGGGGCCGGGTCGGCGTGGCGGTCGCCCCATCCGATGGCGATCGGGTCTATGCCCTGATCGAAGCGGAAGAGGGCGGTCTGTTTCGCTCCGATGATGGCGGCAAAACCTGGCAGCGCATCAACGATGATCGCCGGCTGCGGCAGCGGGCCTGGTATTACTCCACCCTGACGATCGATCCCAAGAATGCCGATGTGCTGTACTGCCCCCATGTCTCCCTCCTCAAGAGCATCGACGGCGGCAAATCCTTCGAATCATTCGGCGGCCGGGGTTTCTATCATGGCGACAACCACGACCTGTGGGTCGATCCGCACAATGCCAAGCGGATGATCGTCGGCAATGACGGCGGCGTCAACGTCACCACGAACGGGGGCAAACAATGGTTCGCCCCGTGCCTGCCCATCAGCCAGTTTTACCGCATCGCCGCGGACCATCGGCTGCCGTACCACGTCTCCGGGACGATGCAAGACATTGGCTGCGCGGCCGCCCCCAGCAACAGTCTCAGCTCCGGCGGGATCCGCCTCGCTGATTGGTACAGCGTGGGCGGCGGCGAAACCGGCTACGTCGTGCACGATCCCAGCGATCCCAACATCGTCTATGCCGGCGAATACATGGGCATCATCACGCGCTTTGACGGCCGCACCCGAACCGCCCGCCACGTCGGCATCTTGCCCGACAACGCCTCCGGCCATGGCGCGGAAGCCATGAAATATCGCTTCCGCTGGCCCGCGCCCATCGCCGGCTCGCCCCATGATCCCAAGGTGATCTACCACGGCGGCAACATCCTGTTCCGCACGGCCGATGGCGGACAATCCTGGAAAGCCATCAGTCCGGACCTCACCCGCAACGACAAGAGCAAACAGCAATGGTCGGGCGGACCCATCACCGGCGACAACACCAGCGCCGAGTTTTACTGCACGATCTCCGCGGTGGTTGAGTCGCCCAAGGCCAAGGGCGTCATCTGGGTCGGCAGCGACGACGGCCTGTTGCATCTGACCCGCGACGGCGGCAAAAACTGGAAGAACCTCACCGAGCGTCTGCCTGAATTCCCCGAGTGGGCGACCGTCACCAGCATCGAAGCCTCGCCCTCCGACGCGGGCACGGCTTACGTTGTCATTGAAGCTCACTTGCTGGACATCGATCGGCCCTATCTGTTCAAGACGACCAACTTCGGGGAAACCTGGACGACCCTTTCCAAGGAAATACCCCAAGACGTTTACCTTCATGTCGTCCGCGAGGACCCGGCCAATCCAAACATCTTGTACCTGGGCACCGAGCGGGGACTGATGATGAGCCTCAACGGCGGCAAACAGTGGCAGCCTCTGAAGCTCAACCTGCCGACCGTGCCGGTGCATGATCTCATCGTCAAGAACAACGATTTGGTGGTGGGCACCAATGGCCGGTCGATGTGGATTCTCGATGATCTGACCCCCATCCGCCAATGGTCGAGCGCGATCGCAGCCAAACCCGTGCATCTATTTCCCTGTCAACCCGCGATCCGTTGGAACATCGCTTCCAGCTTTGGCTGGCATGAGATGGCGAATTTTCCCAACCCGCCCTATGGAGCCGTGCTCCACTATCACCTCAAGGAGGATGCCGCGGGGCCGGTTCGCATCGAGGTGCGGGACGAAGAGGACAACCTGGTGGCCAAACTCCGCGGGGGCGATCCGAAGCCGCCCATGGGCGATGAGGAGGACGAAGAGGGAACAGACGACGCCGAAGATGAGCCGGAAGTGTCGCGGAAAGCGGGGCTGCACCGGGTCGTTTGGGATTTATCTTACGACGGCGCCAAGCCGATTCAGAATGCGGTGATCGACATGGGCAACGTGCAGGCCGGACCCAAAGTGAACCCCGGCGTCTATCACGTCCATTTGATCGTCGGCGAGGAAACCATCGTCGCGCCGGTCGAGGTCAAGCCGGACCCGCGGCGGCCGATCAAGCCTGCGGACCTGGACGCCCAGCGCGCCCTGGCCCTGCAGATGCGCAAGCAAATCAATCAGCTCAGCGAGACCGTCCATCTGCTGCGCTCGGTGAAGGAGCAGCTTGAGCGCCGCAACGAACTGTTGAAGCACGACGGCGAGGCGGACCGCTTCCGGGAGCAATCGCAAAATCTGATCGACAAGCTGGACCGTTTGGAAGAAAGACTGCACAACCCCAAGGCCAAGATCGCCTATGACATCCTGGCCTTCAAGGGCGGAGCCAAGCTCTATTCCCGCTTCGGGTTCCTCTATAGCTTCCTCGTCGATGGCGATGGCGCGCCCACGCAAGGCGCCAAGGAAGTGCACGCGGAACTGACCAAGGAACTGAAGTCTTGCATGGCGGAGTGGAAACGCTTGACGGAAAATGATCTGCAGGCGCTCAACCGCCAGGCCAAGCGCAAGGATTGGCCGGTCGTGCTGATCCCCAAGCAGAGATCGGCAGATCGTTGACCCCGGCATGGACCCGGTCAAGCTCGCATGGCCCCCGGCGGCCCCGGTTGCTTACAATAGAGGCAGGGAGACCTCGTGAACCTGGCGGCTGGGTGCATGTCCATGATCCTGCTGATCGATAATTACGACAGCTTCACTTACAACCTCGTCCAGCGTTTGGGGGAGCTTGACCCAGCGCTGGACCTGCAGGTCGTCCGCAACGACCGCATCTCGGCCAAGGAAGTTCTGGAGCGGCGGCCCACGCACGTCATCATCTCGCCCGGCCCCTGTTCGCCCCGCGAGGCGGGAGCCTCCAACGACATTATCCGCGTCTGCGCTGGGACCATTCCCCTTCTGGGCGTCTGTCTGGGGCATCAGTGCATCGGCCACGTCTTCGGCGGCGACGTCGTCCGCAACGTCCGCATCATGCACGGGAAAACGTCGCCCATTCACCACGACGGCACGGGCGTCTTCGCCGGCCTGTCGAATCCCTTCGAGGCCACGCGCTATCACAGCCTGGTCATCGACCGCTCGACCTGGAAGCATCCCGATTTCGTGGTCAACGCTTGGACGGCCGAGGGCGAGATCATGGGCGTGCGCCACGTGCGGTGGCCGCTTCATGGCGTGCAGTTCCATCCGGAGAGTTTCTTGACGCTCGAAGGGCCGCGGTTGCTGGGCAATTTCTTGCGGATGTCAATCGACCCGGCGGCGTCTCCCACGGTTCCTCCCTCCCTGGCCACGGCGTGAGGTTGTCCATGCTGAGCGTGCCCCAGGCCCAGACGTTGGTTCGACAGCATGCAGCGCCGCGCGAGCCGGTCGTCATGTCGTTGGGTCCATCGGCCTTGGGATTGATCCTGGCGGAGTCGATCGCAAGCGACATGGACATGCCGCCTTTCGATAAGGCCTGCGTGGATGGCTATGCGGTGCGGAGCGCGGACCTGGCTGAGGGGGCGCCGGCATCGTGGATCGCCTTGCAGGTGGTGGAGGAAATCCACGCCGGTTACGTCGCCAGCCGGACCGTGGGCCAGGGGCAAGCCGCACGCATCATGACCGGGGCGGGAATGCCGGCGGGAGCAGATGCCGTCGTCATGCAGGAGAAAACCCGCTCCCTTGCCGCCAATCGCATCGAAGTCCCGGCGGGAGCGCGGCCGGGACTGAACGTCATGCCTCGGGGCCATGAGATGCGCGCCGGACAGGTCATTCTCGAAGCCGGCATGCGACTGCGACCGCAGGAGTTGGGACTGCTGGCCAGCGCGGGGGCAGCGCGGTTTTCCGTCATTCGCCGTCCCAAGGTGGCCGTGCTCTCCACGGGCGATGAACTGGTCCCTCCGGAAGCCAAGCCAGGCCCGGGCCAGATTCGCAATTCCAATTCCACTCTGCTCTGCGCCTTGATCCATCGGGCGGAGGCCGAGCCTATACCGTTAGGGCAGGTGAAGGACGACCCGGAAGCGTTGCGGCGGCAGATCGAGCAGGGATTGCAGCATGACATGCTCCTTCTCTCCGGCGGCGTGTCGGTCGGCCAGGCCGACTTGGTGCCCAAGACGCTGGAAAGCCTCGATGTGCAAAGTCTGTTTCACAAGGTGGCCATGAAACCGGGCAAGCCGGTCTGGTTCGGCCGGCGGGGGGCATCGCTGATCTTTGGCCTGCCGGGCAATCCGCTCAGTTGCATGGTGGGGTTTGAGTTATTCGTGCGGCCGGCGCTGCGCGGCATGATGGGATTGACTGCTGCCTGGCCGGCGGCCGTGCCGGCGGTGCTTGAGGAGGCCTATGCGCTGCGCTCGGATCGTCCCGCCTACTACCCCGCGCTGCTGGCCTGGGCCGACTCCGGCTGGCGGGTGCGGGGCTTGCCCTGGTCAGGGTCGTCCGACTTGCGGGCCGCGGCGGGGGCGAACGCGCTGATCAGCTTGCCCGCCGGGGAGCATGACTGGCCCGTCGGTTCCCAGGTCGATGTGATTCCCTTGTTCGAACTTTCCTAGTCAGGAGAATCAGGGATGCATTCTCCCTCCATGGTTCAAACACGTTCCTGGCATTTTCCGTCATGGTATCCACCGCCGCCCCTGGCGGCGGCCGTGCTCGCGGCGGGGCTGCTGTGGCTGAGTTTCTACCCGGTGAATTGGGGTTGGGTCGGCTGGTTTGCCCTGGTTCCGCTGCTGACCCTCATCCGTGTGGAGCGTGTCGCCGGCACGAGCGGCCGCTGGGGCGTCCTGAAACCCTGGCGGTATGGGCCGATCGGCGCCGCCTACGCGGGCGGTTTGATCTTCTGCCTGGCCGCCTTTCAATGGATTCGCCTGGCCAGCACACCCATGATCGCCATCTGGATCGGCCTGGCTCTGGCCATGGCCTTGCAATACCCCATCTTTGTCTGGATAGTGCGGCGTTGCGAGCGGTGGCTGCGGCTGCCTCTCTGGTTGACCGCCCCCCTGGCCTGGACGAGTCTCGAATGGTACCGGGCCAACCTCCACATCGGCTTCGCCTGGTACTTCATGGGGCAGACGCAGCACGAACAGTTGACCTTGATCCAAATCGCCGATCATTTTGGCGTCTATGGCGTGAGCTTCCTGGTCGTCCTGGTCAACGTCGTGCTCTTCGAAGCTCTGGAAGCGATTCTGCTGCGGCGATGGCGGCTGTCGCGGTTGGTCATCGGTCCCGGCGTGGCGGCCCTGGCCGTGGCGGGCAGTCTGTGGCATGGTCACCGGGTTTTGGAGCAAACGCAACTCAAACCCGGCCCGCGCATCGCCATCATCCAGTGCAATCTCGAACAAGATATCCGCAACGATCCGAATGAAGCGGACACGACCAATCGGCATCTTTACCATTTGCTCCAAGAGGCGGCTCGACTGCGGGCCGATCTGATCGTCAGCCCGGAAACGTCGTTGGCGTTTTGGTGGATGCGGATTCGGCCCGAAGCCGGAACCGAACAGATCACTCCCAAGTGGCGCGAAGAAGATCGGCAGACCATGGCCGTGGCCCGGCGCCTGGCCGAGGATGCCGGGACGGAAACGCTGTTCGGCATGGTGGCGGTCCTGTTGGAAGCCGGGGGCGAACGCCGCTGCAACGCCGCCGTCCATCTGGATGCCCAGGGGCGGGAACTGAATCTGTATTCCAAAATGTACTGCCTGCCCTTCGGTGAATACATTCCGCTGGAGGAGACGCTTCCCTTCTTGAAATGGCTTTCGCCTTACGACTACGATTACAGCACGACGCCCGGCATGGAGCGGACGATCTTCGAACTCAAAGGGCATCCCTTTGCCGTGCTGATTTGCTATGAGGACACGGTGCCGCATCTGGCGCCGCAGTTCATGCGTTTAAGTCGTCCCCCCGCCTTTTTCATCAACATCAGCAACGACGGCTGGTTCAAGGGCAGCGAGGAGCATGAACAGCATTGGGTGACGGCCAAGTTTCGGGCCATCGAATGCCGCCGCGCCATGGTGCGGTCGGTCAACATGGGCGTTTCGGGCGTGATCGACAGCGTTGGCCGGACCGTGGCCTTGCCCGATGGGGTCGGCACGCTCTCCGAGGCCAAGGCCCGGAAGGCGGCGTTCGCCGCCGAAGTGCCCATCGATGATCGAGCCAGTGTCTTCGTCGCCTGGGGAGAACTATGGTCTATCGGGGGTTGGATTCTCCTCCTCGGGGGATTACTGTTAACCGTCGTTCTAGAAAGGGCCGAGGCTCGACGTGGAACTGCCGCCGCTGTCCATCCTGTATGAGGATAATCACTGTCTGGCCGTGAACAAGCCGGCGGGCGTCCTCACCACGGGATACACCGGCGGGGAAGAAACGCTCGATCGGCAAGTCAAGCAGTACCTCAAAGAGAAGCATCAGAAACCGGGGAACGTGTTTCTGGGGGTGGTCCATCGTTTGGATCGGCCGGCCACGGGGGTGCTGCTGTTTGCCCGCAATAGCAAGTCAGCGGGGCGGCTGGCGGAGCAATTTCGCGAAGGCCAAACGACGAAGCTGTACTGGGTGCTCGTGGCGGGCCAGGTGGAACCGCGGCGGGGAAGCTTCGAGGATTGGCTTTGGAAAGACCACATGACCGGTTATGTGCAGGTGCTCTCCCGTGCCGCCCCGGAGGCGAAATACGCCAAGCTGGACTATGAGCGGCTCGGCCAGGTAGAGCAGGGGGCCTGGCTGGCGGTGCAGTTGCATACCGGACGGACGCATCAAATTCGCGTTCAGTTCAGCCATCGCGGCAATCCCGTTTGGGGCGATCAAAAATATGGATCGGAGCGGCCTTTTCCCCTGGGGATCGCCCTGCACGCCCGATCGCTGACGTTTCTCCATCCCATCCGCTATGAGCCGATCACGCTGACGGCGCCGCTTCCGGAGAGTTGGGAAGCAGGCAGAAAAGCGGGGTTCGATCTTCCGAAGGAGGAGGCGGCGGATGGTCCCCAATGAGCAGGCAGCCAGGCAAACCTTGGATCGGCTGCGGCAAGCGATTCAGATCGACCCGGGGCAGCGCGGCCTGGGGCGCATCCCCGGGGCGAATCTGTTCACGCATGGTCCGGAGGACTTCACCGAAGCCTGTCTGCATCTGTCCCGGACGCCGAAGCCCGAAGTGGCGATCGTGACGGGATTTCACATCCTGGCGGCGGATGCGCCGGAAACGGATGGCCCCTTCGGCGCGGTCAAGCTCGCGGAAATCTTGCACGCCATCGGCGCGAACGTGCAACTGTTCAGCGAATCGGCCTGTGCCGGGGCGATGGCGCATGCCTTGCGCCGCCTTGGACTGGATGCCATGATCCCCGTGCACGTGGTCCGTCGTCCGGGCGAGGGCGAACTGCCGCCTTGCCCACCCGGACTGACTCACTTGATCGCCATCGAACGTCCTGGCCCCAGCCATACGCCGGATTCCTTAAGACAGCAAGCCGGGACGACGGCGGAGCAGATCGAGCGGTACGTGCAGACGGTGCCTCGCGAGGAGTGGGATCGCTATCACAATGCCAAGGGGCTGGACGTGACCGCGTATCACGCGCCGCTGCATCGCTGGTTCGATGAACCGGAGCGAACCTGCACCACGATTGGCATCGGCGACGGCGGCAACGAAATCGGCATGGGCCGCGTGCCCTGGGAGCTGATTGAGCGGAACATTCCCGGGGGCGGCCGCCTGGCCTGCCGCGTGGCCGCCGACTGGACGATCGTCGCCGGGGTGAGCAATTGGGGCGGCTATGCCCTGGCCGCGGGGATCGCCTGGCTGCGCGGCCTGAACGGCTTGGCTCGGTATTTCGACGCCGAGCAGCATCGTGATCTCTGGGCAGACGTGCTACAATCCCACCGGCTGGTCGACGCCGGCTCCCGCGAGTGCCGATTGCGCGTGGACGGTTTGACCTGGGAGGATTATATTCGACTTTTTGGTTTTCTCGTGGCAACGCTCGACAGGGGATGAGTGGGTCATGTCCTTTACCGAATACCACCTCTATTTCGATGACGTGGAAGTCGGCCAAAGCTGGGCATCGCCGGGCCGCACCCTGACCGAGGCCGACATCGTCAACTTCGCGGGCTTGAGCGGCGACTACAACCCCATGCACGTCAACCACGAGTATGCGAAAGCCACGCCGTTTCGCCGACCCATCGCCCATGGCCTGTTGGGGCTGGCCATCTCCAGCGGCATCAGTCTCTACAGCCCCCCCATGCGAACGTTGGCCTTCCTGGGCATCAAGGATTGGCAATTCCTCCATCCGATCTTCATCGGCGACACGCTCAGCGGCGAGAGCACCGTGCTGGAAAAAGAGCAGCGTTCCCGGGGGCGCCGCGGCGTCATCACCTGGAAACGGCAATTGGTCAATCAGGAAGGCAAGGTGGTTCAGGAAGGGATCACGCTCACCCTCGTGGAGGGACGCGGCGTGCTCAGGGAATCGGTGCCCGCAACCCCCAAGACGCCTCCCGCTGCGCCGCTCAATCCCGCCTAGGAAAGGATGGCTCATGTCGGTTCGAACCCGGTTTGCCCCCAGCCCCACGGGCTACCTCCACATCGGCGGCGTCCGCACGGCGCTTTTCAACTGGCTCTTCGCCCGGCGGCATGGCGGCCAATTCATCCTCCGCATCGATGACACCGACCTGGAGCGCAATCGCCCTGAAGCCTTGCAGCCCATCCTCGATGGCTTCCGCTGGCTGGGCATGAACTGGGATGAAGGCCCCGACGTCGGCGGGCCGCATGGGCCGTATTTCCAATCGCAAAAGTTGGACCGCTACAAGGAAATGGCCCATCAGCTCGTGGCGCAAGGCCGCGCTTATCCCTGCCTGGCGACCAAGGAGGAACTGGACGCGGCCCGCAAAGCCGCCGAGGCCGCCAAGCGGCCCTACATTCACCGCGGCGCCGAACGGGACATGCCCGCCGAGCAAGCGCTGGACATCATCCAAACGAAAGCGGTGCCCATTCGGCTCAAGGTGCCCATCGGGGAGACCTTGCTGCTCCACGACCTCATCCGCGGCGAAGTCGCCTGGCAAACGGATATCATCAGCGATCCGGTCATCCTGCGGCCCGACGGACGAGCCTTGTACAACTTCGCCACGGTCATCGACGACGTGGACCTGCGGATCAGCCACGTCATTCGCGCCGAAGAGCATTTGACCAATACCAACGTCCAACTGCTCGTTTACAAGGCCCTGGGGGTCGAAAGGCCCGCTTTTGCCCACGTTCCGGTCGTGAATTACAAGGGCAAGAAGATGAGCAAGCGCGCCTTGCCGCCCTTGACCGCCGAGGAGCGAACCAAGCTGAAAATGCTCGGCTGGAGCGATGAGCAAATCCAAGCGCGGGATGACCTGAACATCGCCACGGTGGCCTTTTATCGCGAGCTGGGTTATCTCCCCGCAGCCTTGGTCAACTACCTGGGCCGCCTCGGCTGGTCGCTTGATGAGAAAACGGAGTTTATTCCCCTCCCCGACATGATCGCCCACTTTAGCCTGGAACGCGTGATCAGTTCGCCGGGCAACTTCGACGCCGACAAGCTTTTCTGGCTTGCGGGGGAGTACATGCGGCTGCTTACGCTGGAGGAGAAATGTGCCGGGGTGCTCCCCTTCATGCAGAAAGCGAAGCTCATCGCCGATCCGCCCGAACCAGCCGCCCTGGATCGGCTCAAGCAAGTGGTCCAGGCTTGCGGAGATCGGATCAAGCTCTTCTCCGACATCCTGACCTATGGAGCCTTTTTCTTCACCCAAGATCCCGCCTATGACCTTGCCGCGCTCAAGAAGCGGGTCCACAAGGAAGGCGTCCCCGCGATGCTGGCCGAACTGATCGAACTTCTAAAAGTCTGGCAGCCCTTTGACAAGGCGACCTTGGAACAGGAACTGCACGCCTTTTGCCAAGAGCGGAACCTTAAAGCTGCCGATGTGAATCATGCCCTGCGGGTCAGCGTCACGGGGGTTCCCGTCGGGCCGGGGTTGTTCGACTGCCTGGTCATCCTCGGCCGGGAGGAAACGATCCGCCGCATCCAATTGGCCATGCGGACCTCCCCTGCCTGATCGTTCAGCCGCGGGGCAACGCTCAGGCAGCATGGTCCATGGCGGGTATGTGCTTCGACGTCCAAGCGGCACGTTTGCACCGCCGCTCACCTACACATCCGCCAGGCAGCTTATATCCTCAACTGAGGTTCTTCTTTCAACGATCGTCAGGAGAAACTTGGCATGGCGTCCGTTCTGGTCGTGGGCACGGTGGCAATCGATACCATTGACACGCCGTTTGGTCAGGCCCCGAACGTGCTCGGCGGATCGGCCACGTTTTTTTCCTGGTCGGCCAGCTTTTTCACCCACGTCCACCTGGTGGGGGCGGTCGGCCACGATTTCCCCGCTGAGCATCACGCGCTCCTAAAGCAGCGCGGCATCGACACCACGGGCCTGGTCACGCGCCCGGACATGAAGACGATGTTCTGGCGCGGCCGCTATTTTGACGACATGAATCAACGGGAAACGCTGGAGTTCCAGGCCAACGCCATCGTCGGCTTCGAACCGGTCGTGCCCGCGCCGGCGCGGGGGGTGCCTTATGTCTTCCTGGCCAATAGCGACCCCAACGTGCAGGCCAAGGTGCTGGATCAAATGACGCAGCCGGAACTGGTCGTGGCCGACACCATGGACTTCTGGATCAACACGCAAAAAGATGCCTTGCTGCGGCTCCTGCCCCGGTTGGATGGCCTGGTATTGAACGATGGGGAAGCCAAGCTGCTGACCGATGAGCCGAACCTGATCCGCGCCGGGCAGAAAGTCCGCGAACTGGGGCCGAAGTTCGTTATCGTCAAGAAAGGAGAACATGGCTCCTATCTGCTCACCAAGGATGGCCCCTTCCTGCTGCCGGGCTTCCCGACGCCCAAGGTCATCGATCCCACCGGCGCGGGCGACAGCTTTGCCGGCGGCCTGATGGGCTACCTCGCCGCGGATGGCTCCCATGCCCCTGGGTCGCTCCGTCGGGCCATTGCCTATGGCTCTGTGGTCGCCAGTTTGACCGTCGAGGACTTTGGGCTGGACCGTCTCAAGCTGGCGACGCGGCAGGAGATCGATCATCGGCTCGAAGAATACCGCAAAATGTTGGCCTTCTAATGCCCCGCACCCGCACCTTCATCGCCGTCCCCTTGAGCCAGGGCATTCGCGACCGCTTGCTGAGCTGGCGCGTCCAATGGGGTCGGCAAGCGCAAGACGTGAAATGGGTGGAACCCGACAATTTGCACGTCACCCTCATCTTTTTGGGGGAAGTGGATAATCGGGAAGTTCCCCAGGTCTGTTCGCTCACGGAGGAAGCCGTGGCCCTGGCGGAACTGTCGGCGTTTTCCATGAAGGTGAAGGGTGTCGGCTGCTTCCCGAACGTGCGCCGGCCGCGCATCATCTGGGCGGGAGTGGAACAGGGCGCTGAGGAACTGATCCGCGTGCATGACGCCCTGGAAGCGACCTTGGAAACGCTGGGCTATCGCCGCGAGGAGCGGCGCTTCACTCCGCACATCACTCTGGGACGAACCCGCAGTGACGGCCCCCTGACACAGCTTGGCCAATGGTTGACTGAATCCGCCGCGGCGGAGGCGGGGGAGATGACCGTCCAAGAAATCCACGTCATGGGCAGCGAACTGACCCGTTCGGGGCCGCAGTACACGGTCCTGGGCCGCGTCCCGTTGGCCTGACCCGTGCTGCCTGGTCAAGTCGTCAAACTTTGCCGCAATAGCTCCATTTCCTCGAAGGCATGCAGGTCATTTTGGATGCGGGCCTGTTGCATGCCTTGCTCCAAGAGATGGACGGCCTCGCTCGTTCTCGCCATTTGAGCCAAAAGCTGGCCCGCTTGCAAATAAGCGGGGACGTAATCCACATGCATGGCAAGGAGTTGCTGCAATTGATCGAGAGCCTTTTCGACTTGATTCTCGCTGATCCATTCCATGGCCAGGGCGTAAAGCAAAAAGGCGTCCTGGGGGTCTTGCGCCAGCATCTTTTCGATCTGTTCGCGCCGTGCGGGGGGGCTCATGAGTTTGTCTCCCCATGCAAGTCAGGGGTACAATGAAATGCCCGTGAAGGGCCTCTGGAAATTGATGCAATCCGGTTAATCGGACCGTTTCGCTTCATCTGATCATTCGGATTCAGTCTCTTGGCTGTCACGCTTGGATCGATCCGCATGGGGTCGATTTTAACTTAGGAAAAAGATGTCAAGGTGGCTGAAGGGGAAGACGCGGGCTGGTCGAAATGGTCTTCAGGTTCAACTTGATTCAACCCCGGTCCTAGCCAGATGTTGGAGCACGCATGCGTCGGCAACCATGGTGGATTTACAGCGTTTGCCTCCTCTGGATCATTCCGAATGCTCTCTGGGCCAGCGACGCGGCCATCCCCTCGGGGCGACGCACTGCCATCGTGCAAGTCGTCGAACGCGCCAAGACCTCCGTGGTCAATATCCACAGCGAACGCATCACCTACCAATCCACGCCCAATGGCGTCTATTCCACGCCCATCCAAAATCGCTCCAACGGCATGGGCACGGGCATCATCATCGACCCCCGCGGCTACATTGTGACCAATCACCACGTCGTCGATGACGTCTCCTCCTTGCGCATCCGTCTGCACGACGGCAGCACCTATTCCGCCAAAGTGATCGTGAAGGAAAAGGACAAGGACCTGGCCTTGATCAAGATCGACGCCAACAAGGAACTGCCCACGATTCCCCTGGGAACCTCCTCCGACCTGATGGTGGGGGAAACGGTCATCGCCATCGGCAACGCTTTTGGCTACGAGCATACGGTCAGCGTGGGGGTCATCAGTTCGCTCAATCGCGACGTCGCCCTCAACAAGGAAGTCTCTTACCGTTCCTTGATTCAGACCGACGCCAGCATCAACCCGGGCAACTCGGGCGGCCCCCTGCTCAACATCGACGGGCAGTTGATCGGCGTCAACGTCGCCATTCGGGCCGGGGCCCAGGGCATCAGCTTCGCCATCCCGGTCGATCAGATGCTGGGGGGCGTGAGCGAAATGCTGGCCAAACGCCGAAGCCAGGAACTGCCCATCGGCTTCAACTACCGCGATTGGATTGACGTGCGGCGCAATCCCATTCACTGCCTCACGGTCGAGCGCGTCATGCCGAATACCCCGGCCGCCAAGGCGGGGTTGAAGCCGGGCGACGTGATCGTGCAAGCCGGGAGCGTCGACGTCAAAACCAGCCTGGACCTGGAGCGCGCCTTGCTGGACATGCCAACCAAAGATCGCCTGCCGCTGAAGGTCAAGCGCGGGGACGAGCAAGTGGACTTGGCGTTTCCACTCAAAAGCACCAATGAACCAAGCGAGGTGTCGGGCGACCTGGCCTGGCGCCGGCTGGGAGTGAAGTTGGCCATGGTCTCCAAGGAAACCGTGCGCCGCGAACAGCCGCATCTGCAGGGCGGCCTGAAGATTCTGGAGGTTCGCCAAGGCAGTCCCGCTGACAAGGCCGGCTTTCAGCCCGGCGACGTGCTCGTGGGCTTGCACATTTGGGAATCGACGCAACCCGATCACGTGGCCTTCGTGCTTAATCACGCGGATTTGCGCAACTTTCTCCCTTTGGCCTACCATCTGCTGCGCGGCGGCCAAATCGAAAAGGGCCACTTCAGCTCCTTGGACGATTAATCATCCACCGGCTGTGATGACGCAGGCTCGGGAATAAAAAAGACCCGCCGAGATCTCTCGGCGGGTCTTTTTTGATTGCTGTCTTCAATCGCATGCATTATGCGGGCGCCACCTCGGTCGCGGCCTTCTCAGCTTCAGCCTTGGCGAGCTTGGCCTTGCGGCGGCGATGGATCGCGAATCCCGTCAGGCCAACAAAGCCGACCAGGGCCAGCGTGGTGGGTTCGGGAATCTGTTGGATATCCGCGCTGAACACGCCAGTGCCCGAAGCCGTCCAACTGCTCATGAAGCTGTCAATGATTGAGAGAGCGGGCTGAACGTTGGTGAAGCTGAGCGAGAAGCTGCGCTGCGCGGCATTGTTGAAGTAAACAAAATCGGAAGTGAATATGGTGGTATTCACGGGCGTGGTCGAGGTGAAACCTGCGGAGTTGCCGCCCGCGGGGCCGGACATGTTGCCGTTAAAGGAAGCGTCAAGTAGCCGATCCAGGCCGTCATATTGCGTGGTGGAAACGATGCTCAAGGTGCCGGTGGGGTTGCCCATGGGTTGGTCGATGTTGCCGCCTGAAAGATTCGCGACCGTGTTCGTGGAAATGTTGATGGTGAGCGTGGCGGCGATGGCTCCCGAACCGGGGAACGATGGAGCCACGAATTGAGCGCTGGAGCGATACAAGGCGCTGGGAGCGAAAAAGATCGGTGTAGACACCGTGAAACTGGCCGACGTCGGGCCATTATTCGTGAAGGTGAACGGCGTGGCTGAGATGTCCTGCTGGAAGATGCTCGCAAAGGTAGCCACTTGGGCCTGTGCCGAGCGGGTGGTGCCCAAGGCAACCATCATGACCAGCGACGCGGCCAGCATGAGCTTTCGGAAGGAGCGGATCATATGTTTCCCCCTGAAGAGGATAAAACGATGGAACGTATAAAGAGCGCAATCTTCGCTACGTAAGGCATAGTTTATATGTTCACGTTCCTGTGTCAAATGAAAAAGGGGAAAAAATAGCCCTTCAATCCCCTTGATTTTGCTCACTCATGAAATCTTCAAATGGATTCTTGCAATTGCATAACGGCCTAGGCATTGATCTCAACTCGGGGTGAACGATCTCCACTTTTGGGCATCAAACCTTTTAGCACTGGCACTGCATCGCCAATAGGCTTCACGCCGCAAAAATTCGCCTTTCCTGCCGATTCGATAGGCGTGCTCCTTCATCGCCACGACTTCGAAGTGAGGCGTGAAAGATTTAGCTAGTTCCTCCAGGGTTTCAAAGTATTGCAAGTGATCGCCGCCTTCATGTCCCAGGCTTTCCGAGCCGACAAAGATGCCATCGGGAGTCAAAACGTTGCGGATCTTTTGCATCATAAGGGCTGTTGTCTCCGGTGGAAAGTGGCCAAGGGCTCCGTCCCAGATCACGACGTTATAACGTTCCCTCGGAAACGGGGACTGAACGGCGTCCATCAAATGGTAAGTGATTTTGTCCAAGGCCTGGTGGCGTTTGGCGGTCGCGATGGCGCTGGGTTCGACGTCGAGAGCATCCACTTGAAAGCAGCATGGGGCGAAAAAGCGCCGGGTCGTAAAGCCATCACCGCAGCCAATGTCGAGAACGACGTCGGAGTCGCGCAGGATTTCAGCATTGTAAAAGCAGCGCGACCAGTTCAGCGGACTGAAGGCTGATTGTCCAAAACCAAATTGGAAACAGGTCGCTCGGAAGTCAGTGTAATGTGGCGGTTCCTTGGATAAGGCCCACTCGCGTCGGATCTTTTCACAATAGTAGCGGTTGAACAGGCGGATCAAAACGCGTTCCCTTATGGCCGAGCCTCCCACGACCAGGCTCGCCAAGCGGCGTACTCCGCGATTCCAGCGGTCATAGCGATCAGCTCCGAGCGCGCCCTGAAGCCAATGTCGAACAGACTCCTTAATGGACAAGTCAATACCTCCCATTGCATGCCGATGTGCTGAGATTGACCAAGATTGAATCTCAACAAGTTTGACCCGTGCTTGAGACTTGAATTAGCTTACAAAAAATAGCGCCACCGAACGGGCCAGGCGGGAGAGCGGCACGGCCGGCGCGTTGGCAGCATGGGAAGACGGTTCATCGAACGAGTCAAAGAAAACAGTCCGCGCCGAAGCGCGGACTGCAGGGGGGGGAAATCGCGTGGAGTTGGGATCGAAGGTTTAGCGGCCGTACCAATAATTGGGAGCGGCTTGCCCCATCGCGCCGCCATGGAAGTACGAAGCGCCGCCCGCGGGTTGACCGGCTGGGGCGCCATACCAGGCCGCGCCTTGGAACGAGCCATAAGGGGCAAAGTTGTAGCCGGTGTTCTGTGTTTGCGGAAACGAGGTGTACCACGGCTGGCCGCCGTTGTAGCAGTTCATTTGCGGGTTGCGTTCGCAGTAGATGCGAACGTGCGGGAGAAACACGGGGATGCGGAGTTGCGGAATGCTGATGCACGGTCTGTAGACGTCGATGCAGGGGTTGATGCCGCAGCCGCCGGGGCCGCAGCCGCCCTTGCCGCATCCGCCGGCCATGGCAGGGCTTGATAGACCCGCCCATGCCGCCAGCGTAATCAGGCTCGCCAGGAACACTTTCTTCATGTTGCTCTTCCTCAGTGGGGGTGAATCCAATCGCCCAAACGCTCGCCCATGGGCCAGCATGCAACTATGCGCGATGGCAAGCCGCAACATCGTTCCAAAACCTTGGATTCGTGGAAAAACGCCCCGGCCCCCGCAGCTAAGAATGGTAAATCGGCTAGGGCCTTCGAACTCGCTAGAACAGGTCGAATCCTGCGGAAAAATGGCGCTTAGGGCGGCGAAATGATTCAAGTTCGGCTCAATCCCATTCCACCTGCACCCATTGGCATTCCCAGCCGGACAGCTCCAGCGACACAGCATCCCCCCGAACGGCAAGGTCTTGCTGTTCTCGGCCCCAGGCATTGATCACGGACGCGCGCTTGGGATCGCGGCAACAGAGCAGCTTGCCCGACGTGTAAACTCCCAGGGTCTCGGCGATGAGCAGTTGCACGGCGTTGGGCTTGGACGCGGGGCGAACCTGCAGGACCACGAGGTTAGGCCGATCCACTTGCATGAGCCAGGCCGAAGGGCCGATCGCCGACGGCCCGCGATCCACGGGCGCCACCGCCGCGGGCTGCGCCCAGTCCCACCATGCCTGGTCCGGTTGTTCCATCTCGCATGCCAGGGCGGCACGGAAATGGCGCTCCTTTTCATGCCCCGCGATCAAAAGGACGTCCAACATCCTTGGCCCGATTCGTTGGGCAAATGGCAGACTGGACGTGAGCAGCAACGTGCGGGTTGGTCCCACGAGCCATTCGATCCAGCGCGTTGCCTCGAACTGGCGTCCCCCCACTGTTTGCGCGGTCCAGCCGCAGTTGCGCTTCAGTTCGGCCGAGGCGTCCCGCCAGGCCAGCCTGAGGGCGAAGTAGTCGTTCCACGAGTGGCCGCCGGGAGGATGGCTGGGCGTTAACTCCACTTGCAGGTCCAAAAAAGGCCGGCTCCACCAGAGGCGGTATTCGATCTTGAACGACGCTAGTTGATGATCGTGCTCATCGTGCAGAAACCCCGTGGACTCGATGGCGGCGACCACGGGATTGACCGTGGCCACGCGCACTTGCTCCGCCCGCATCGTGCCCCCGCGGGCGAACGCCAATTGCAAACCCATGCGGCCGATTTTGCGGTGCTGATCGCGGATTTCCTTCAAACCGCCGGTCGTGGGATCGATCTCGGCTTCGAGATACTCGTTGCGGAGCGTCCACTGCTGGACCAGCGGCATTTTCGGTTGGAGGATTTTGGTGCCCGGGGAGATGGCCCGAGGCAGCCAGGCAAACCCAAACGGCGGCAGTTCGACGATGGCCGTTGTTTGTGATGCTTCAACGTGAGAGGCCTTGGCGGGGGGAGGCATGGGCGTCGTCGCGCCAGGGAGATCGACCGCCACCTTGCGCGTCATGCCCAGGGGGTTGAGGATCATGAATCCGGGCTGGTTCGCCGTAGCCGAGGCGAGTAATCGCTGTGCCAGGGCAGCCGCGGCGGCGTCCAGTGCGTCGCTGGGAGCAGATGCCATGTCATGCGGCGTGGTCGCGGTTGACGCGGTCGAACCGGTCTCCTCCCGCTGCCCGGCCGCACAAAGGAGCGCGGGCCAAACCTCCTGAACGTCCTTTTTCAGTTGTTGTTGCTGCCGAATGGCCCACCGGCTGATCGGATCGTCTTGCCCTTGCTCGCTGACGTCGTGCAGGGCATTGGTCAGGAAATCGTCGGCGGGCAGCGTCGTCGGGTGTTCGCTGGCGTAACTGTTGGCGATATAGTCGCTGAGGAAAACCGCCTCTCCGAAGATATTCCCCAGCCGGTGCAGCGCCGTCCAATCCGCATAGGCGTCGCAGGGCTGCCCCTCGGTCATGTGCGTCAGAATGGCGGAATAATCCTCCATGATCGTTTGATGCAGCCGGGGGACCAGTTGGAAGATCGCCGCGGCTTGATCGATGCTCGTGGGCTTGCGGGCCAGAATGGTGATCGAGGGGCCATGCGGACTCGGCCATTCGACCAGGGGACCTTTGAACGAGGGCACCGTGCTGGTGCCCCCCAGGGGAAACCCCAGGGCCGACTTGACATCCAATGCCAACAGCAAGGCTGGCGTGATCGGACTCAAAGTTGCGGCTGGCCCGCCATAGGTCTTGGGACGTTCGCCCAAATGCCGTTCAAAGAGCGCGAGCCCTTGTCGCAGCCGATCGACTTGTTCCGTGATGGGCAGCAAAGATGAGTCTTCCTCATCCCATGCGCCGCCGCACAGTTCGATCCGCTGTTGCTCCAGGGCTTCTTTCCACGACTGCAACAGTTCTGGTTGCCGATCAGCCAAGAGGGACAAGGTCTTGCCATCGAGGATGGGATGGCCTTTGGCCAACATCGCCCAACCGGGGAAGCCATGTTCTTTGAGCGCTGGTTCCGTGACATGCAGAAATTCAACGACATGGATCGTTGAGGGATAGAGGACTTCGCGGGCTTCTTTGAGCTTCTGAGCGGCGGCGGCCAAGGCTTCTTGCCTGGCATCAGAATCGGTGCTGGCGGCGGCTCGCTGCACGTCGGACCAAAAATCGGCGGTCGACAGCGGCTGCAAATGGTTCATCGCTTCGGCCAGCGCATGCAATATCAGATAGCCCAATCCCAGGCCGAAGAACGGACGGGCCGCCTCATCCTCTTCGATCGGGGTTTGCAGCGCGTCGGCAAGCTGTCGAAAAGTCTCCTTCCGGTCGGGTCCAGCTGAGAAACGCACGGCCCCCGCTTGCTTGACCCGCTCCGGCCAATCTTCGGGCAAGCTCGGAAATGGCCCCTGCGTCATCGCGAAAAGCTGACTCGACACGGGCTCCTGTCCCGCTGCAGCATCGATGATCTTGGGCGGTTCGCTTGCCCCGGCCAAGACCGCCGGGTGCCACAGGGCCGCGTAGCCGTTCAGGAAAGAGGCCATCTCCTCGGCGGACAGTTCGAGGGGCTTCGTCGTGGGCAATCGATGAGGGCTGAGTAGCAGGAGTTCGCGGTGGCTCATGCTCTGGATGTATGTGAAGAGGGGGGGAAAAGCAACGCTTGCACGGTCAGGGCCAGGTCATTCACTTCCGCCATGGCGCCCATGCCGACGTCGCCGCAGGCCAGCTTTTTGCTGATCGGGCCGATGACGGCCAGAGTGCGTCCGTGCTGATTGATCCATGCCACGAGTTCATCCGCGGAGGCGCCGGCCGGGGCGGCAGGCAGCCGGTATTGGTCGATCAGTTGCCGCCAGTGCTGGGCGGTGAGGGGATGCTCCCACATCAAGGTGTTCATGGCGGGGGCGAGGAGAACGGGCTTGTGCGGGTCCCAGGCCCGGTAGACGCAGGTGAGCAGATTGTCCGACAGGCCGCAGGCCAGTTTGGCCAGGGTGTTGGCATCGAGCGGCGCGATCAGCAGCACATCCGCCCAGCGCCGCAGTTCGATGTGCAGGACCGGGTCCTCGCGCTGATAGGGCGTTCCCTGGTCCCGCCGCGGCCACTCATCCGCATTCACATGCAACACGCCTTCGGGGAGTTCTCGCCGATCGAAAAAATACAAAGCCGGGTCCGTGGCCGCGACCTTGACCTCGAAAGAGCCGCTGAGGGCTTGGTACAAGGCGGGGGTTTTCAACGCCGCCACCGAACCGGTCACGCCAAGGAGGAGATGTTTGAGCATCCGCGAAGGACCATCACTTTCGTTCGCTCAAGCGTTGTTCGATGCGATCCAGCAGGAAGGCCGCCAGTTTGAGCCGGGAGACATTTTCGTATCGGCCTTCCGCGCCGGGGCCTACCAAGGCCCATTTGCCCATGCCTTCCAAGGTGTTGGCAACCATGAAATCGGCGCTGGATTGACGGCGCGAGGTTTCGGCCGTCTCTTGCAAGGCTTCCGGGGTTAGACCCACCTCCAGCTTAAACTTGACGAGGATGCCCGTGAATCCCCAATCGCCCCGAATCCGATCCACCAGCTTGGGCGTCGGCGTCATTCTGAGCCATACCTCGGGGTGATGACTTTTCACTTTCCCGGCCCGCGCGTCGTCGAAAAAGGCCCGCGGTTCGCTAGCCGCTTCCGGCCAGGGCAGCGCTTTGGGCACCAGGATTTCCTCGACCCGGTAGTCGCTGACGGCGGCCACGTGCACGATCGCATCCAATCCAGGCTGGCCCGGAGCGAAGGGGATCAGCCGCGCCATCAGTTGATGCAGCTCATCAAACGTCCGGTAGGGGTGCACCTTCCAATCCGGACCTTCGGTGACCTTGCCGCCGGCAATTTCCTTCACCACCTCGGGATGCGAGGTCAACAGCGTCACCGCGTGGCCCCGGCGCCGCGCCTCGCAGGCGATCCGCGTCCCGGTGCGGCCCGAGAAGACGTTGGTGATGCAGCGCACCTGATCGATGGGCGTTTGCGTGTTGCCCGCGGTGACGAGTACCCTCATGTTGTCCCTTCCGCGTTGATGATTTCGGCGAGTCAGATTTGCGCCGCTAGCTGCTCGGCTTGGGTCACCATGTCGTCCAGCAATCGCAGTCCCAGCTTCCAAAAGCCCGGATCGTTGATGTCCACGCCCAAGCGCCGCAGCAACTGCGGGGGCGATTCCGAACCCCCTCGGCGCAACAGGTCCAGATATTGTTCCACGAAGGCGGTCCCTTCTTGCTTGTATTTTTGCACCAGCGCCAGGACAAGCAACTCGCCGAAGGAATAAGCGTAGCAGTAAAACGGCACATGAATGAAATGGCCGACGTACAGCCACCACCAGGCATAGTTCGGCGTCAAGGTCACGGCCTGGCCATGCATGGGCAGATTGGCCTGGATCCACAAGTCGTTGAGCTGTTCGGTGGCCAGTTCGCCCTTTTCCTGTCGGGCCTGGTGGGCGGCTTCCTCGAAGCGCGTCATCACCACTTGCCGGAAGGCCGTGGCGAAGCTGTCCTCGATCTTGCCGCAGAGCAGGCCGAGCCGGATGCGCGGCTCGGGGTAGCGGTCGAGCAACCGTTCGAAAGTCAGCATCTCGCCGAACACGCTGGCCGTCTCGGCCGTGGTGAGGGGCGTGTCGCATTGCAAATAGCCGACGTCGCGGGAGAGGTATTGATGCAGGCCATGCCCCAGCTCATGGGCGAGCGTCATCACGTCGCGGAGCTTGTCCGTGTAATTCATCAGAATGTAGGGATGGGCGCTGGGGACGGCGCTGCTGCTGAAGGCGCCGCCGCGCTTGCCGGGGCGGGGGTCGGCGTCGATCCAGCGGCGCTCGAAAAATTGATCGATGATCTGGCCCGCCTGGGGGCTGAACTGCCGATAACTCTCGCGCACCAGAGCGGCCGCCTCGTCCCAGGGGCAGCGGGGCAAGTCGGCGAACACCGGAGCATACCGGTCATGATCGTGCAGCACGGGCAGCCCCATGAGTTTGGCCTTCATGCGGTAGTAGCGCTGCACCGTGCCGTGGTAGGCTTCGATGCTGGTCATGAGGGCATGCACGGTCGCGGCGCTGATTTCATTGGCCAGATGCCGCGGCTCCATGGGGTTCGCGAAGCGCCGCAAGCGCACGTCCACCTGATGATCCAGGATCACGGTGTTGAAGAGAAACGTGAGCAGCCGCGATTGTTCCTTGAGGGACGCAGTGAGGGCGTTCGAGGCCGCCTGGCGCACCGCGGCGTCCGGGTCGTACAGCTTCGCCAACGTTTGCTGGATGGTCAGCTTTTCGACGCCGTTTTTGCCTTCAAAGGGACAGGTCATCAGCGCCGTGGTCTCATCGAACAGCCGCACGAAAGCGGCCCGCCCCGTCACCTGTTTTTCCTCCAGGATCTTCTCTTCGGGTTCGCTCAGGTAATGGGGCTTCCAGAGTCGTTTCTGTTCGAGGTAATGGCGGAAGCGGGCCAGGAGGGGATGCTCAATCAGGGGCTGTGCGACGGCGTCCGGCAAGGCAACCCAAGCCAGGTCGAAAAAGATCAGATGCTGATTGATGGCCGTGCGGGCTTCCCGGGTCTTGGCGAGCAAGGCGCCGCGGCTTGGATCATTGGTTTGCGCCGAGTGCATGAGCATGGCGAAGATGAGCGGCTTGTCCATCTGCTCGGACAGCGCTTCCAATTCGGTGAGAGCTTGCTGCAAAGGCTCCGGCGCGGGGCCTTCTGGAGCTTGCAAAAGACCACGATAGGTTTGCTCGAACCGTTCGGCTCGCTGCTTGGCCTGGGCCAGGTCCTCTTCGATTTTGGGGTCGGCAAGTCCTTGATACAGGTCGCCCAGGTCCCAGGCGATCCCTTGGGCGCTGCTGAGCGGGAGCACGGGTTCGCTGGATTTTTTCTCGGTGGGGGCGGTCGTGGTGGTCATCCGCTTCATTTCTCCTTGAAGGCGCCGATGAAAGCCAGGGGCCGCCGCTGACATCGGCTCGCTGGATTGCTAGGGTATCAGCGTGGCATCGTTATCCTACAGGGTCCAGGCTCAACGGGGGATACGCGGCATGGCCGAGTTTCGCACGGTGGCGCGACTGAGCGAAGTGCCCGTGAACACCGCCAAGGTGGTGCGGCATGGGATGAAGATGGTGGCCCTGTTCAACCGGGAAGGAACCATCTTTGCCATCGAGGACACCTGCCCCCACATGGGCGCCTCGCTCGCCGAGGGAACCGTCCACGACGGCGTCGTCGCCTGCCCCTGGCATGCCTGGCGGTTTCGCCTAGCCGATGGCACGTGGGTGGACAGCCCCAAGCTCAAAGTCCCCTGCTATCCCGTCCGGATCGTGGGCGATGACATTCAGATCGAAATCTAACGCCTGCCAATTCCACTTATCCATCGGTTGATTGTGTTCAATGCCATCTTGTAGCGGTCCGCGAACCGCGTGTCCAGGGAACCTACTTAGAAGACACTCATCCTGGCAGCCGCTTCACAAAAATGGAAATCCAAGTCAACTTTTCAGAAATCTCGTCACATTCGAATCTTGATTTATGCTACACTCGAACGGAAGGATGAATCAAACTAGTCAGCGGCTCAGGCTGATTTATGATAGAAGGAGGGACAGGCGGCCAATGGATGAGGGGATGGGTTCCATCCCAGGATGAATTTTATCGTTGTTGTTCCCTTATTCACGATTCCCGGCATCCAACTCATCAGCGTCGCTGATCATGGCATTGTCATTGAAGTGAGCCACTTTCATGCAGGCGTTTGATCTACGCAGCCTATCGACCTTCTTGGTGCAATCCAAGCTGGTCACGCAAAGTCAATTGGACGAAGGTCAAGCCGAGGTCACCGCGTCGCCGCCCGACGACGTGGATGAATTCCTCGCCATCATGGAAAAACGAGGCTATTTGACCTCGTTCCAAACGGACAAGCTGCGGAAAAACGACCGCGGCGGCTATTTCCTTGGCAACTATCGCTTGCTCTACAAAATCGCTTCGGGCAGCTTCGGCCGGGTCTATCGAGCCGACGACCCCGCTTCCGGGCGAGTGGTCGCCATCAAGGTGCTTCGGAATCGTTGGTCCGAGAACAAGGACATCGTCGACCTCTTCGAGCGCGAAGGGCGAGTGGGCATGTCCCTGCGCCATCCCAACATCGTTGAAATCATCTCCGTGGGCAAGGAACCGGGGTCGCTCAGCTACTTCATCGTCATGGAATTTGTCGAAGGGGGCAATCTCCGCGACATCCTGGCCATTCGCAAACGGTTCGACGTCGTCGAAACGCTGAAGATCCTCGAAGACGTCGCCTCCGCCCTGGCCTACGCCTTTGCCCGGGGCATCACCCACCGGGACATGAAACTTTCCAACGTGCTCATTTCCTCCTCGGGGGTCGCCAAGGTGGTGGATTTCGGCCTGGCGCAAATCTTTTCCACCAAATTCATCTTCGACGACTCCGCCACGGAAGTGCAGCGCACCGTCGACTACGCCGGCTTGGAAAAGGCGACGAACGCACCCTTCGGCGACGTCCGCAGCGACATTTACTTCATGGGCTGCATTGCCTATGAGATGCTGTCCGGCCGGCCGCCCTTGCTCCTCAGCAAGAACAAGATGGAACGCATGAATCGGGAGCGCTTTCTCCGGGTGCGCCCCTTGCGGCCGGATGAGATCGATGGTTCGCCCCTGGTGCTGCGGCTGCTGGAAAACATGATGGCGGTGGACCCGGCCAAGCGGTATCAGACGCCCAACCAATTGCTCGACGCCATCAAGAGCATTCGGGCCGAGGTTCTGTCCGGGCAGCGCGCCAGCACCGATTCCGTGGGACCCCGCTTCGCGCCCACGGTCTTCGTCGTCGAAAGCGATGAGCGGCTGCAAAATGCCTTGCGGGAAAAGCTCAAGAAGTATGGCTATCGCGTGTTGCTCGCTGGGGATCCCGCTCGGGCCGTGGATCGCTTTCGCCAGCATCCCTTCCACATCATCCTGGTGGACGCCGACACCACGCGCCGCGAGGGTTTATTGGCGGTCAATCAGGTCCTTGGTGCGGCTCGTGCTATGTCGCTCAAGTGCGATGGCGTGGTCATCACGTCGGAGCCAAACGAAGTGGAGGCCGTGGTCGATCCGCAGTATCGCGTGCGCACGTTGACCCGCCCCTTGAACATGGCCCAGTTGCTCGATCATTTGAACAGTCTGGCCCCCACGCCTTCGCTCTCCGTCAAATAGACAGTGCACGTCGCAACGACGCCTAGGATGCCGTGCCGGGGCCGCGCAGCTTCGCGCCGGCCATCTTCTCCACGCGACTGACGATCTTCGAATGCACCTTGGCGATTTCCTTCTCCGTCAGCGTGCGATCCTCAGCCTGGAAACATAGGGCAAAGGCCAGGCTCTTCTTGCCGGGGGGCAGGTTTGGCCCCTGATACACATCGAAGAGACGAACGCCGCGCAGGAGTTCGCCGCCGCCTATCCAGATGTGCTCCGTAAGCTGCGCCGCGGGCAGCCCCTCGTCCACGATAAGGGCGATGTCCTGCAGCACGGGCGGGAACGTCGAGATTGGCCTGGCCGCATGGCTGTCCGGCATCAGGGCGATGATGCGCTCCAAGTCGAACTCCCCCGCCAGCACGATGCGCTGCCCGAGCATGAACGGCTCGTGCAGCCGGGGATGGAGCCGTCCGAAATGACCGAGGCTCTGCAGGCCGCTGCGCGCCTCGGCGGCTTGACCAGGGTGTAGATAGCCAGCATTGCTCGGATGGTAACTGACGTCGCCAAGATGCAAGCCTTCCAGCCAGGCTTCGACGAGGCCCTTCAGGTCGAAGAAATCCACCGGGGCAGGGGCGTCGAGCGTGTCCCAATGTTCGGGCTGCCGGGGGCCGGTCATGACGATGGCCAGGCGCGGGCTTTCTTTGGGCAGCGGCTCCCCGGCGACAGGTTCATAGATCGTCCCCAGCTCGAAAAGTTGCACGCCGGCGCGGTCGCGCAGATTCCGCGCCGCGGCTTCCAGCACGCTGGCGAGGACGCTGCGGCGCATCACAACGCGCTCGCTGCTGATGGGATTGGCGAGCCGAACATATTCCACTGCCGCACCATGCAAGGGAGCTTCGCGCTCCGGCGTCGTCAAGCTGTAGTTGCGGACTTCCTGCAAACCCAGGTCAGCGAGTGCATCCGCGATTCGCTCCTCAGCCATAAGGGAAACGTTGTTCCTTTGCCGGGGCAGTTGATCGCTGAGCAGCGTCGCCGGCAAGCGGTCATAGCCATGAATGCGGGCAATGTCCTCCACCAGGTCGCTGGGGCCATGTTGGATATCGAGCCGATGTTCCGGTTGCTGGACCAGCCACTCGTCGGCGCCCGCCTGTGAAACGCCATATTCCAAGCTGCGCAAGATGCGCACGATCTCCTCGGCCGGGATGGAGAAGCCCAGCAAGCGATCGACATAGGCCTTCGAGAGGCGAATCGGATCGCGATGGATTGGACCCGGGTAAACGTCCAGGGCGTCTCGGGACATCGTCCCGCGGGCGAAACGCTGCATCCACGCGGCGGCATGCTCCGACGCGGGCCGGACGATCTCCGGGTGAATCCCCCGACTGAAGCGGAAGCTGGCCTCGCTGGGCAAGTCGAAATGCCGGGCCGTCTTGCGGATGCTGACGTAATCGAAGCTGGCCGTTTCGAGCAGAATCCGCCGCGTTTGCGGCGTGACTTCGGTGTCGGCTCCGCCCATGACCCCGGCCAGGGCAATCGGCCCCGCCGCGTCGGCGATGAGCAGATGGCTGGGATTCAGCTTGCGATCGACGCCGTCCAGCGTGCGCAGACTTTCCCCTTCCCGGGCCGAGCGAATGGTGATCACCGGCATCCCGCCGCCGGCCCGATCGATGAGCCGGTCGAAATCGAACGCATGCAGCGGCTGCCCCCAGACGAGCATGACGTAATTGGTGACGTCGACGATGTTGTTGATCGGCCGCATGCCCGCCAGGCTCAGGCGATGCTGCATCCAGGTGGGCGACGGTCCAATTTGAACGTCGGTGATGAGTCGAGCCATGTAGCGGCCGGATCGCTCCGGTTCGAGGATGTTCACGTCCACCTGGCCGACGATGCTGGGGCCAGTCGCTTGGCCGTCGATGGCGGGCCGCTTGAGCGCTTGCCCCGTCAGGGCGGCGACTTCACGGGCCACGCCGATCAGCCCCAGGCACCGAGCCATGTTGGGGAGAATGTCGATCTCAAGGACGAAATCGCCGAGATAGTCCGCCAGGGGCATCCCCACCGGCGCCTCCGGATCGAGCAGAATGATGCCCTGATGCTCGTCGGCGATGCCCAGTTCCTTGGCCGAGCAGACCATGGCGTCGCTCAGGATGCCGCGGATTTTTCCAGGCTTCAGTTCCTTGAGGACTTTCGTTTCGGCGTAGCCATCGTAGAGCACCGAACCCGCCAGGGCGAGGATGACCTTTTGCCCCCGGTCGCCGACTTTGAGGTTGCTGGCCCCGGTGACGACTTGCTTGGGTTCGGGCTGGCCGTAATTGAGACGAACCAGGGTCAGGCGGTCGGCGTCGGGATGCTTCACGACTTCCTGCACCTCGGCGATGACGATCTTGTCGGCCGCCCAGACCGGGCCGCGTTCCTCGATCTTCGCCTTCAACCCTTCCGGCGCGGGCAAGCCAATCGGCTTGATGCTGGCCACTTCCAGACCGGCCAGGGTCAGCCTTTCGACCAGTTGCGGCAAGCCGATACTGGAGACGTCTACGAAATCGTTCAACCACCGCAAGGGAACACGCATGGTTGGGGAAACCTCAACAGGAAAGGATTAGGTTAAAACGGCCGGCAGGGCAGGCCGCCAGGGAGACACACACATGTTCCGATGGCGGCTGATCCCTCGCTTCAACTAAAACTGTTCAAGGAAACGCAAGTCATTTCCCCAGAAGAGCCGAATGTCATTGATGCCATACTTGACCATGGTCATGCGCTGCGTGCCCAAGCCAAAGGCGAAGCCGCTGTAGACGTCAGGGTCGTAGCCGCCGTTGGCGAGCACCGTGGGGTGGACCATGCCGGCGCCCATGATTTCGAGCCAACCGGTCCCCTTGGTCAGCCGTTCGCTCGCTTCATCGACGACCGGCCAGGAAACGTCCACCTCGATGCTCGGCTCGGTGAACGGAAAGTAGCTCGAACGAATGCGAATCTCGCGCTCCATGCCGAACATTCTGCGGGCAAAGGCGAGGATGGTGCCCTTGAGGTCGGCCATGGTGATGTGCCGGCCGACGACCAACCCCTCGACCTGCTCGAACTGAATTTCGCTCCGCGTCGTGATCTGTTCGTAGCGGTAGCACATGCCCGGCAGGACGACCCGGATCGGCTCGGGGCAAAACTCGCGCATGACGTGGATCTGGCCCGGCGAGGTATGCGTGCGCAGAATCACGTTCGGCGTGGTCGTGTGAAAGGTATCCCACATGTCGCGCGCCGGGTGATGGGGCGGCATGTTGAGCAGTTCGAAGTTGGTTTGATCGTCCTCAACCTCGCGGCTGCGATAGACCTGGAAACCCATATCGGCAAAGAGGGCAAGAATGCGCCGCATCATTTGCGTGGCGGGATGCAGCCGGCCGCGCCAGCGGGGGCGGCCCGGCAGAGTCACGTCAACGCGATCCTCCCGCAAGCTCCGCTCCAGTTCCGCCTCGCGGACGTCCTTCTCCTTGGCTTCGGCGGCGTCGGCGAGCTTGAGCTTGAGTTGATTGACCTGCTGGCCATAAGCAGGGCGCTCGGCGGGGGACAAGGCGCCGACCTTTTTCAGCGCCAAGGTCACGGCGCCGGCTTTCCCCAGGTATTTTCCCTGCCATTGGGCTAGGCCAGCGCCGTCGCGGCATGCCGCCAGGTCGGCGAGGGCGGCCTGTTCGAGCTGTTCGAGTTCCGTCATGATTCTGTCGCTCCGCACAGCGTTTCGGGTCAGCGTGTCGGGATCGCTCCCCGGGGGAAGAAAGGGCCAACAAGAAAGCCCACGGTGTTGGCCGTGGGCTTGAAGTCCGACTGTTTTGGCAAGGCTCAAGCCGGGCTTGAGATCAACGGGACTTGGCAACCGCGGCCGCGGGCTTGGGCGCGTGCTTCTTGGCTAACTCCACCAGTTGATCAAACGTGGCCGGATCGTGGATGGCGACCTCCGACAGCATTTTGCGATCCAACTCCACGCCGGCGCGGATCAGGCCGGCGATGAAGACGTTGTATTGCACCATGCGCAGCCGGCAGGCGGCGTTGATGCGCGTGATCCACAGGCGGCGGATGTTGCGCTTGTGCTGGCGGCGATCGCGATAAGCGAAGACGCCTCCGCGGATTAGCGTCGTTTTCATCTGCCCCCAAAGGTTGCCGCGGCTGGCGCGGTAGCCCTTGGTCAGTTTCCGCATCCGGGCCCGTTTGCGAAGCACCGTTTTACCACTGCGGGCACGCATCGATCCGACTCCTAACGTGTTGTTTGAGAGGTTCCGCGCGGGGGAGAGGTTCGCTCCCCTGGCGGTTTATTTTCCTAAGATGGCGGCGACGATTTTTTTACCCAACTTGTCGTCATGAGTCACGTTCTCGCTCAGACGGCGCATGTGTTTGCCGGTCTTGTGGCTGTTCAGATGCCGCTTGCCGACGCGCTTGCGCTTGAGCTTGCCCGTGGCCGTGACGCGAAATCGTTTCTTGGCGCCTTTATGGGTCTTTTGCTTCGTCATGACTGATGGCCTTTTTGGCTAACAAATCAAACGGCCCGCGCGGCAGGCGCTGGGCCGTTGTTTCATTCGGAAGAGCCATTCTAGAAATCCGTTTGAACCGGGGCTAGTCCCGCGCGCGGATTTCGCTATTTCGGGGCCAGCAGCGCCGTCATCTGCTTGCCTTCCATGCCGGGAGTCTTCTCCACCTTGCACAAGTCGGCCAGACGATCGAGGATGTGCTTCATGACGCGCTGGCCTTCCTCGACGTGCTGCATTTCCCGGCCGCGAAAACGAACCTTGACCAGGACTTTGTCGTGATGCTCGAGAAAACGCCGCGCCTGGTTGATCTTCGTCTCTAGGTCATGATCCCCGGTCACGGGGCTGACGCGGATTTCTTTGCGCTTTTGCTGCGCTTGCTTGCCCTGTTTCTTGGACTGCTGATAGCGATATTTGCCAAAGTCCATGATTTTGCAGACCGGGGGACGTTCCGTTGGCGCGACTTCGACCAGATCTAACCCCGCTTCTCGGGCCTTCTCCATGGCCTGGGAGGTGGGCAGCACGCCAAATTGCTCCCCTTCGGGGCCGATGACTCGGACGGGGCTGATTCGAATTTGTTCATTGATGCGTGGACCTCGATCCGCGTGGCCCCCACTACTCCGCTCGACAACGATTGGCAGTTCTCCTTCAGCTAGGTCGCAGGACAAGGGTTTCTTGGGACATCGCGGAACCGACGCTGCGCCGTGGGTTCCGTTTGATGACGGAGCTATTTCTGAATCATTCATCTTTAACGACTCAAACACAAGCCGTCAACGGGATTATGCCTTTTCTTGGCCAAATTCCGGCGGCTGACTCTTGGTATGCACGCTCTTTGAATTGGCTTGGATGTGAATGATTGTCTTGCGGAGAGAAACATGCAGAACCTATTTCCACAAATGGCGCTATGGTTTCCTCACGTTTCGTCCTTCAGAAAACACGATGCGACATTTCACTCAAATTCAAGTATGCATGGTCTGCATTATTGTGCCTATCCACCCGCCGTGGTCGCGTTTTCCCATTCTTTTGCCGATAGCCAACTTTCTTTGAACGATCCGTACCGTTAAGATCGAAGGAAGCTCTGTGCCGCATCAAAGGAACCTAGCCTTTGGATCGCCCCATGATGAATCCCGAATTGACGCCCGCCGCGGAGCGCGCCTTGCAAGCCTCACTGACCTGGGCCAGCCGTCTCGGGGCGCCGGAGGTCGAGCCGGTGCACGTCCTGCTCGGGCTGCTCGAGGAGGAGGAAGGTCAGCCAGCGGTCCTGCTCCAGAAACAAGGGGTTATTCTGGAAGACGTGCGGACGGCCCTGATCGGCGCTCAGCCCATTTTCCCGCTTCCCGAAGACATGGCCAACGGTCAACCCCATGCTCACGCGGTGATCCGTCAGTTGGTCCATGCCGCCCGCTTGCTCGCCCTCGATTTGGCCGGCGAACGCATCGCCTCCTCGGTCCATCTCATGTTGGCCGCCTTGGAGCAGGACATCGACTTGCGGAGCCAATTGGCGGGTCTGGGGTTCAACGCCGAGAAAGTCCGCGACGAGTTGATGGGCGATTTTGCCGCGCCGCTCAAGATGGATGAACCCCTTGAACTCCTGGAAGTCACCGACGAAATCGACGTCGCCCGGATTCTCGACGCCAACGCCAACCGGGCCAGGGAAGGCATGCGGGTGCTCGAGGATTACGGCCGTTTCGTGCTGAACGACGCTTATCTCTGCGAAGCGTTCAAGCAGATGCGTCATGAGTTGGTCGAAATCATGCGGACGCTGGGCGTCGATCTGCTTCTCTCCGCCCGCGCCACCGATGCGGACGTGGGGACGAGGCTCTCCGTGCCTGGCGAAGCCCACCGTTCTTCGCTCCGGGGCGTGGTGGAAGCCAACGCCAAGAGGCTTGGCGAATCCCTGCGGGCGCTGGAGGAATACGCCAAACTACGCTCGGTCGAGGGGGGCGCTCGGCTGGAGTCCCTGCGCTATCGGGCCTATGTCTTGGAAAAAGCGCTGCTGCATGGCGGCCACGCTCGCGGCCGGCTCAAGGACGTGCAGCTTTACATGCTCGTGAGCCGGGCCGGATGCGCGGCGTCCCTCGAGTGGACCATCGAAGAAGCCGCGGCGGGGGGCGTGCAGATGGTGCAGTTGCGTGAAAAGGAACTGCCGGATCGGGAGTGGCTGGAGCGCATCCGCCGGGTCCACAAGGCTTGTCAAAAGGCGGGCGTTCCGCTCATTGTCAACGACCGCGCCGACCTGGCCCGCTTGGCGGGGGCGGAGGGCGTGCATTTAGGGCAAGAGGATATCGACGTTCATGAAGCCCGCCGCCTCCTGGGCCATCAGGCCATCATCGGCGTCAGCACCCATGATCTCAACCAAGTGCATCAAGCCCTGCAAGCCGGCGCGGACTACATCGGCGTCGGTCCCTGTTTCCCGAGCCAAACCAAGGGCTTTCAAGAACATCTAGGGACGGCCTTGGCCAAGCAAGTCGCCGAACAAACGTCCCTCCCGGCGTTTGCCGTGGGCGGCATCACTTTGAACCACGTGCCCGAAATCGTCAAGGCGGGGCTGCGCCGCGTTGCCGTGGGTATGGCCCTGACCCAGGCGGATGATCCCCGAAAAATGGCGCAAAAAATGCGCCAGGCCCTGGGACCGCTCCGCAGCCATGAGGTAAAATCAGAATAAGCCGGTTCATCATCCGTCGAGGTGTGCACGATGAAAGCAACGCGCCGCTGGACCCTGGTCTGCCTGTCTGTCTTAACCTTGGCCGCGTGCTCCCGGGCCGATGATCCACCCCCCGAGGCCGAGCGTCCAGCGCCAAAAAAGAACACCACGATCTACCGTGTGCCCTATCAGCTCACGACGACTAAGCACGTTCTGGTTCGAGTGAAAATGAACGGCAAGGGTCCGTTCAACTTCGTCCTGGATACCGGAGCCCCCGCGCTGTTCATCGGCACCGACGTGGCCAAAAAGGTGGGCGTTGAACCTGGCAAGGGCGGGATGGGCGTGTTCGAGCAGTTTGAGATCGAAGGCGGCCTCAAGCTGCAAAACGTCGAGGCCAAATTGGAAGAGCCGTTCCAAATGGCGGGGATGAACAAGCTTAACATCACGGGCATCCGCCTGGATGGCTTCATGGGTTACACGTTGCTCGCCAAGTACCGCATCACCTATGACTTCACCGATCCCCATTTGTTGTTCGAAGAGATCGATTGGGAGCCGCCGCCTCCGGTCGGCTTGCGGCAAATGGGCGGCAAACCGCCAGCCAATGTCGAGGCGATGGGCAATCTGAGCAAGTTCGCCGCCGGGCTGTTGGGCCGCCGGCCCGACCCCGTGATCCAATATCGCGGCTTCATCGGCGTGGAGTTGGAAGAGGTCAACGATGGGATTCGCGTGGTCCGCGTGCTGCCGAATTCTCCCGCCGCTCAGGCCAAACTGCAAGCGGGGGACATCATCCTGGAATTCGCGGACAAGGAAGTCTCTTCGCTGACGGGTCTGTATCGCCAGGCCCTCAAACATGCCAGCAGCGAGGAACTCGAAATAAAAATCAAGCGCGGCGACAAGGAATCCTCGGTCACTCTTCAACCCATCAAGGGGCTGTAATCATGACCTCCCTCGTATCCATGCTCTACCTCATGACCTGGACCCCAGCGCCGCTGGCACTCCCCGCGGTCCTGGCACGGGCCCATCATCTAACGTCGGATGAAGCGATCGTCGTGCCGTTCGAGATTCTCGCCAGCAAGCACATGGCCGTGCAGATCATGGTCAACGGTCAAGGCCCCTTCCGCGTCATCTTCGATACCGGAGCACCGTTCACGCTGCTGAGCAACAAGGTGTCCAAACAGGCCAAGATCACGTTCACGAAAAACCAGGGACGGGCCAATCCGATGATGATGGCCGGCTCCTATACCGTCGATGAATTGCAGATGGGGGAAGCCAGCGTCAAGAAGATGCCGGTGATGGTCATGGATCATCCGACGGTGGTGGCCATCGCGCGCTTCGTCGGCCCCATTGAGGGTCTGCTGGGCTTTCCCTTCTTCGCCCGCTTTCGCACCACGATCGACTATCAAGCCAAGACGATGACGATGATTCCCGTCGTCTATGAGCCGGGCAATGTGCTGCAAGACATGACGCGCATGCTCATGGCCCCAAAGAATCAGAAGGTCATCAAAACCCTTGGTTCGGGCGGGCTGTGGGGTTTTGACGTCGCCAAACAGGAGGGGGACGAGGAAGCGGGCATCGACGTGGTGCAGGTTTGGCCCGACAGTCCGGCGGCCACGGCTGGCCTGAAGAAGGGCGATCGCCTCTTGACCCTCGATGGCACCTGGACGGAAAGCAGCGAGGATACCTGGCGGGCGGCGTCGCAGGTCAGACTCGGACAACCCATCGAAATGACGGTGCGGCGCAACGGCGAAGATCTCAAACTCACCCTCACGCCGCGAGAGGGACTGTAGCCTTTTCGTCGCTCGCCGATGACCGCCAGGGTCGGAGCCTTAGTCGAACCCATCTCGTTTACCCTGGGTCTTTTCATAAAATCGACTGCAAGCGGTGGCCTGGCCACCGCTGGTCGTTTTTTGCTTAATCGTTCAGACCTTTTCGTTACTTACCGGCTCGACCCAAGGAGCAGCGCGGCGATGCCAGCCTATCATCCGCAGTCCATTGAACCCAAATGGCAAAAATATTGGGAGGATCATCAGACCTTCCGCACGCCGGACCGCTCGGATCGGCCCAAATTTTACATCCTCGACATGTTCCCTTACCCCAGCGGGGCGGGGCTGCACGTCGGCCATCCCGAAGGGTACACCGCCACGGACATCCTGGCCCGCTATCGCCGGATGAAGGGGTTCCATGTCTTGCACCCCATGGGCTGGGATGCCTTCGGCCTGCCGGCGGAGCAGTATGCCATTCAGACGGGGGCGCACCCCGCCGAAACGACGCAGAAAAATATCGACACGTTTCGCCGCCAGATCAAGTCCCTGGGTTTCAGCTACGATTGGGAGCGGGAGATCGACACGACCGATCCCCGGTATTTCAAATGGACCCAGTGGATTTTCCTGCTGCTGTACGACACCTGGTACGACGTGGAGCAGAAAAAGGGCCGACCTATCGCAGAACTGCCGATCCCCGAGGAGGTGCGGGGGCGGGGAGATGCGGCCGTGGCAGCGTTTCAGGACCTGCATCGGCTCGCCTATCAGACCGAAGCCCCGGTCAATTGGTGTCCCGCCCTGGGCACCGTCCTGGCGAATGAAGAAGTCATTGATGGTAAGTCCGAGCGCGGCAACCATCCAGTCGTTCGCATGCCGCTCAAGCAATGGATGCTGCGCATCACCGCCTACGCCGAACGCTTGCTGCATGACCTGGAGCCGCTGGATTGGTCCGAGGCGATCAAGGAAATGCAGCGCAACTGGATCGGCCGCAGCGAGGGCGCGGAAATTCGCTTTGCCTTGGCCCACCCCCCGGCGACGCTGTCCGAAGCGGAGTCGGCCATCCGCGTATTCACCACCCGGCCCGACACGCTCTTCGGCGCGACCTACATGGTGCTGGCTCCCGAACATCCCCTCGTCAGCCTCATCACGACGTCCGAGCAGCAGGCGGCGGTCCGGTCCTATCAGGAAGCGTCGGCCCGCAAGAGCGACCTGGAGCGGACCGATCTCATCAAGAAAAAGACCGGCGTCTTCACCGGCGCCTTCGCCATCAACCCGGCTACGAAGACGAAGATTCCAATCTGGATCGCGGATTACGTCCTGGCGAGTTATGGCACGGGGGCGATCATGGCGGTCCCCGGGCAAGATCAACGCGACTGGGAGTTTGCCGTCGTGTACAATCTGCCCATTGTCCGCACCGTGCAGCCGCCCAAGGATTGGACCGGTGAAGCCTATCTGGGCGACGGCCCCGCCATCGAGAGCGGCTTCCTCAACGGCTTGTACGTGGCCGAGGCCAAGCAACAAATCATCGCCTGGTTGGAGGAAAACGGCCTGGGGCAGCGCCGCGTGCAATACAAGCTGCGCGATTGGCTCTTTAGCCGCCAGCGCTACTGGGGCGAACCGATTCCGCTGCTCCACGAAGTAGACGATCAAGGCCGGCGGACGGGCCGCATCGTGCCCCTGTCGGTGGAGGAGCTGCCGCTGCGGCTGCCCGACATGAAGGACTACAAACCCAGCGGCCAGCCGGAACCGCCCTTGGGCAAAGCCGTCGATTGGGTCCACGTCGAACGGCATGGCAAGCGCTATCAACGGGAAACCAACACCATGCCCCAATGGGCTGGCTCCTGCTGGTACTATCTGCGCTTCATCGACCCGCGCAACGATCGGATGCTCTGCGACCCGGAAAAACAGCGGTATTGGCTGCCCGTCGATCTGTACGTCGGCGGGGCGGAGCACGCCGTGCTGCATCTGCTCTACGCCCGTTTCTGGCACAAGGTCCTTTTCGACCGAGGCTATGTCTCCACCGCGGAGCCGTTTCAAAAGTTGGTCAATCAGGGCATGATCCTGGGGGAAATGGAGTTCACCGCGTTCCGGTCGAAGAAGGGTCATTGGGTGTCCGCCGAGCGCGTGGACGCCGATTCCGCCGCGGACAAGGACACGGAGGAGCCTTATGAGCGCGTCAAATTGAGCGAGGAGCAGGTGGAAAAACACAGCGAGGGGTTCGTCCTCAAGGACGAGCCTGGCGTCCGCGTCGATGCTCGGGCCTATAAGATGTCCAAGGCGCGGGGGAACGTCATCAATCCGGACCAGGTTGTGGGGGAATACGGCGCGGACAGCATGCGGCTCTATGAAATGTTCATGGGGCCGCTCGAGGCGACCAAGCCTTGGAGCATGCGCGGCGTGGAGGGCGTGTTCCGCTTTCTCAACCGCGTCTGGCGGGTGATGATGAGCGAGGAGAGCGAAACGCCCAAGCTGGCCGACGCCATCCAGGACGTTGCTCCCGAGCCGGAGACCGAACGCTTCGTCCATCTGACCATCAAGCGCGTCACCGACGACCTGGACGGCATGCGGTTCAACACGGCCATTTCCGCGATGATGGAGTTGACCAATCATCTTACCAAGCTGACCGTCCGCCCCCGCTCGGCCGTGCAAACGCTGGTCCTGCTGCTTGCGCCGTTCGCTCCGCATTTGGCCGAGGAGTTGTGGGAGCGGCTCGGCCATCAGGCCACCTTGGCCTACGAGCCATGGCCGGTCTTCGATCCCGGCAAGCTGAAGGCGGATCAGATCGAGATGGCCGTGCAAATCAACGGCAAGGTGCGGGCCCGGATCATGGTCCCCGCCGAGCATGATGCCGAGCAATTGACTCAGGCGGCTTTGGCGCACGTCAATGTGCAGGAACACCTCAAGGGAAAGACGATCAAGAAAACGATTGCCGTGCCCAACAAGCTCATCAGCTTCGTTGTGGCGTAAGGGGTCATGGGGCCATGTACGACCAAGCCCAAGCCTGGAGCAAGATCGCATCGCGGTACGAGCAGGAATTCATCGACCCCTATCGGGGCGACGTGCACAACCCGATGCTGCGGGCGCTGCGCCAGATGCGCGGGTTGGATCGACTCACCGCGGCGGACTTCGGCTGCGGTTTGGGGCCGTTGCTGCCCTTTCTGGCCGAACGGTTTCAGGCCGTTTGGGGGGTGGACTTCGCCCCGGAAATGATCGCTCAAGCCAGGCAACGCTGCGCCTCCTTACCCAACGTCCGCTTCCTCGAACAGCCTTTTGGCGATCTGTCTCCCTTGTACGGCCAGATCGACGTGGCCACCTCGGTCAACAGCCTGGTCTTGCCCGACGTTCGGCAGTTGGATGAAGCCCTGGTGCAGATTCGCCGCTGCCTGCGGCCTGGAGGGAAACTCTTCGGCATCGTCCCCTCCCTCGATGGCGTGCATTACCACACCATGCTGCTTCTGGACCGGGCCTTGCGGAGCGGCAAACCCCTCGACGCGGCCCGCATGAACGCCGCCTCCCTGGCCGAGCATGGCTCCTACTGCTTCGCCTTTGGCCGGTTTCACTTCCAAGGCATCGAGCAGCATTTTTGGCAACCCTTTGAAATCCCCTATCGGCTCAAGCGCGCGGGATTCAAACGGGTGCAGATGCGCAAGACGCTGCTCTCCTGGAAACAGTTTTCCGGCTGGAAGGAACTGCAGGATTACCCGCCGCCCTGGGACTGGTGTTTCCTGGCCCGAGTCTGACCATGGAGCGAGCGTCGATCCGTGCCGCTGTACCACAAACGCTGGAACGATCCCGCCGAGCCGACCGATGGTTGGCGGCTGCTGATCACGCGCTACCGCCCCCGCCATGTGAAGAAGGAAGAAGAGACCTGGGACGATTGGTACCCCCACCTGGGGCCAAGTCCGGAACTGTTCGCCGCCGTTTACGGCAAAAACGGGCCGCCCATTTCGTTCGAGGAATATGCCCGGCGCTATGTGGAAGAGATGCGGAAGCAGACCCAGGCCATCGATGAGTTGGCTGCCCGGGTGCGCTTTGGCGAGTCGATCACGCTGCTCTGCTCCTCCGCCTGTTGGGACGCGGACCGCTGCCACCGCACGCTGCTGTGTCAATTGATCGCCGACCGCCTCGCCGCTTGGGAGCAGCGCGACCGTGATTGAATCCTGGCGATTCACCGTGCTTCGCAGAAATCAGCGCCAGCCAGTTTGCCTTGAGGCGATCGCCTCGGACGACGGCCGTGGTGGAAGCGATGGTTCATCACCTGCAGCATTGACGCGGCAGGGCGGGTCGGTTAGCGTCAGACAGATGCATTTTACGGTTAGATGGAGATAGCTCATGCGATCTTGGTTGATTCCCGGCGTGTTGTGCGGCGTCATCGGGTTGGCTTCATGGAGTTGGGCGAATGGTTTGCGTCCTCAGTCCGCTGAACAGGACCAGCGGGTCTTTGAGCTAAGGACTTATCACGTTGCCGAAGGCAAGATGGACGCCCTACAAAGGCGCTTCCGCGACCACACCAACCGGTTGTTGGAAAAGCAGGGCGTGAAGTTGATCGGCTTTTGGACGCCGAACGATCCCAAGCTGGCTTCGAAGCAATTGATCTGGTTGATCGCCCATGAGAGCCGGGCCAAGGCCGACGCATCGTGGAAGGCTTTTGTCAACGATCCCGAGTGGAAACAGGCGTTTGCCGAGTCGGAGAAGGAAGGCAAACTGGTGGACGAGATTCATCGGGTGTATCTCGATCCGATCGATTTTTCTCCCTTGAAATAACGAGGTTGCCGTGCAACATGGGGCTTGGGCGGGTCTGATCCTATCGAGTTTCATCGCCATGGCTTGGCAGGACGTGGAGAGCCTCTGGCCGCGGTTTCGCGGTCCGGACGGCGCGGGGACAAGCGCTGTGGCTTTGCCCGTGGAGTGGCGCACGGCAAACATGCTCTGGAAGCTGCCGATTCCAGGGCAGGGCAACGGTTCGCCCGTCGTCTGGGAGGACAAGCTCTTTCTCACCTCCGCCAGCGCCGATGGCACGGAGCGTTTGCTTCATTGCGTCCACTCCGGGACCGGACAGTTGGAATGGACGCGCCGCCTGCCCGGACGCAAGGCCCCGCATCACCGCAAGAATTCCCTGGCCTCCTCGACGCCCGCGACGGATGGACAGCGGGTTTACGTCTGCTCCTGGGATGGCCAGGACCTGTTGTTGTCCGCCCATGATTTTCAAGGACAAGCGGCATGGCAAGTCTCCCTCGGCGGCTTCACGGCCAACCATGGAGCGGGCCATTCACCCATTGTGCATGATGGAACGGTCTACTTGTTCAAGGACCATGACGCCGGCTCCGATCTCTTCGCCTTCGACGCCGCCACGGGCCAGAAGCGCTGGCAGCAAAAGCGGCCCGTCTTTCGGGCCTGCTATTCCACGCCGCTCATTCACGAAGCTGAGGGACGCGCCTCCGAGTTGATCGTCGTGAGCACGGCCGACGTGGCCGGGTACGATCCCAAAACGGGCAACCAGCAATGGTTTTGTCGTTGGTCGTTCGACAAGGAGCAACTCCGCACCGTGGCTTCCCCATTTCTGTGCGGCGACCTGGTGATCGTCTCCAGCGGCACGGGCGGCGGCGAACGGCAAGCCATGGCGGTGCGCCTAGGAGGCAGCGGCGACGTCACCAGCACCCACCGAGCCTGGCGGCTCACCCGCGGCGTGCCTTACGTGCCGACCATGATTGCCCACGGCGACTGGCTGTTTTACGTCAACGATCAAGGCGTGGCGGGCTGCCTGGAAGCCAAGACCGGCAAGAGCCTCTGGACTCAGCGGCTGAGCGGCAACTTCACGGCTTCGCCGGTCTGTGCGGCGGGGCACATTTACGCGGTGAACGAAGAAGGCGACGTTTTCGTCTTCGCCGCGGAACCGCGTTGGAAATTGGCGGCAAAAAATCATCTGCACGAGGCGGTCATCGCCTCGCCGGCCGCCGTCGGCGGCAAGCTCTACCTCCGCGGCCAAGACCATCTGTTTTGCATCGGCGAATCGCGGTAGAATAGGGCCGTTGGCCCATCGCGGGCGGATGAACAAGGGCACAACCATGGGGAGTGATACAGGCATGTGGCCGCGATTAAACGGAAAGCGAATGGCGATGATGCTGGGACTTGGCCTGCTGCTGGCCGGGTCGATCGCAAGTTTGCCCCTCTGGGCTGGACGCACCGAACCGCCCGCGGCCGAGCCTGGTCCAACCGTGCCCATCGGGTCGAAGATCGACCGTTTGACGTTCAAGGACATTCGCTATCTGCCCCGGTCGCTGGACGAACTCGGCGAAGCCAAGTTCATCGTCCTGGCGTTTCTCACGACCTCCTGCCCCGTGGCCCAACGCTCCATCCCGACGCTGAATCGCTTGGAGAAGGAATATCGCACTCAGGGCGTTCGCTTCGCCGCCGTGAACGTGGGCCAAGAGGACACCATCCGCGACATGGCCAAGCAGGCCCTCGATTTTCAAATGGTCATGCCGATGCTCAAGGATGATGGCGGCGCCGCGGCCCGTAAGCTAGGCGTGCTGCGTACGCCGGAGGTCGTCATCCTCGATGAACAGCGGGTGCTGCGCTACCGGGGACGCATCGACGACCGCTATCGCCTCGGCGGCTCCCGCAGCGAGCCGACGCGCTCGGACCTGAAGGAAGCCCTGACGGAACTGCTGGCGGGACAAGAGGTGAGCGTTCCCGAGACCCCAGTGGATGGGTGCCTGATCACCTTCCATGTTCCAAGCCCATCGAACCAAACCGTGACCTATGCCGAGCACATTGCCCCGATCCTGCGCCGCCACTGCATCGAGTGCCATCGACCGGAGACGGCGGCCCCCTTTTTCCTATTAACCTATGAACAGGCCGCCCAGCGCGCGAACACCCTCGCGGAAGTGGTTCGGGAGGAGCGCATGCCGCCCTGGTACGCCAGCCCCGAACATGGCCAGTTTGTCAATCGCCGGGGTCTGAGTGCCGAGGAGAAACAGCGGATCGCCGATTGGGTGCGGCAAGGCAAGCCGGCCGGCGATCTGGCGAAGCTGCCCCCCTTGCCTGAAGAAGTGGTGAAACCTTCCTCCAAGTGGCTCATCGGCGAGCCGGACCTGGTGCTCAACGTCACGGAGCATGAGATTCCCGCCGAGGGCGAAGTGGCTTACAAGTACGTCTTTCTGCCCTTCCTATTCACTGAGGATACCTGGATTCAGGATTTACAAATCCTGCCAGACAATCCAAGAGTCGTTCACCATGCCAACCTGGCCTATCTGGTGGTGGGAGAAGGCTTTAAGATGAACAACTTCATCACCGGCTACGTCCCCGGGGGCGAACCGATGCGGTTGACGGATCAGGTGGGGTTCAAGATTCCCAAGCGGTCGATCATCGGCATCCAGATTCACTATGTAACGACGGGCAAGCCGGAGCGGTGCCAGATCAAGATTGGCATGCGTTACGCCCGGGAAGTGATTCGCAAGCAGTTGCGGTTCAAGCTGATCGCCGACTATCGGTTCGCCATCCCGCCGGAAGCCCCGGCCCATCGGGTCGAGGCGCGCCGGCGGCTCGAAGAGGAAAGCGTGGGCGTGGGCCTATTCATCCACATGCATCTGCGCGGCCGCGACATGACCTTCCTGGCGCGGCGGCCCGACCGCAAGGAGCCGGAGGTATTGCTCGTCGTCCCCAACTACAGTTTCGATTGGCAGATGCCCTACCGCTGGGCCAAGGACGCCATGCGCTTCCCGGCCGGGACGGTCATCGAGTGCATCGCTCATTACGACAACTCCTCCTTCAACCCCTATAATCCCGATCCCAAGGCCACGGTCCGCGATGGGCAGCAGACCAAGGACGAGATGATGAACGGCTTCTTTTTTTATACCTTGGCGAATGAAGACCTCAACTTGACCATCAACCCCAAGAACGGCCACGTCGTGGCTCCGAAGGCGGAGACCAAGCCATGACGCCGGCGGTGATCGAAGGACTGCCACCGCGGCGCAACGTCGAAATCAAAGCCCATCTGCGCGACGTGGAGCTAGCGCGAAAGCAAGCGGCACGGATCGGCGCCAAACCCATGGGTTTCCTCCGGCAAGTCGATACTTATTTCCGCGCCGCACATGGCCAGTTGAAACTCCGCGAGACGCTGCATGAGCCGGCCGTGCTCATTTGGTATCATCGACCCGCGGACCCCAAGAGCCGTTTGTCGGAATATCTGCTGACGCCCGTGGCCGATCCGGAAGCCATGAAGCAGACGCTGACTTTGGCCCTGGGCTGCCGGGGGCAGATTGTCAAAACCCGCGAGCTGTGGCTGTATGAAAACGTGCGCATCCATCTCGATGACATCGAGGGGCTGGGCCATCGTGTGGAATTCGAGGCGGTGCTTCCCGCCGAGTCGAGCTTGGATGCGGGCCATGCCATCGTCCATCGGCTGCGCGACCATTTCGGCATCCAGCCCGGGGACTTGATCGCCGAGTCGAACGCAGCCTGGCTGCCGCCGTGACGAGGTGGAGATGATCGACCTCAATGCTGATCTGGGTGAAAACGGCCTGCACGACGAGGAACTGTTCCCGCTGATCTCGTCGGCCAACGTCGCTTGCGGCGGCCACGCCGGCGACCCCATGACCATGCTGCGAACCCTGCGGCTGGCCCGGCGCTTTGGCGCCCGGGTTGGCGCCCATCCCGGCTTTTGGGACCGCGAGCATTTTGGACGGCGTGAGTTGCCGCTTGGTCCGGAGGAGATTTTCGCTTTGGTCCTTTGTCAGATCGCTGCTTTGGATGCCCTGGCCCGGCATGAAGGGATGAGCCTGGAATACGTCAAACCGCATGGGGCACTCTACCATCAGGCACATCGGGATCGGATCGCCGCCCGGCCCCTCGTTGAAGCGGCCCGAAAGTATGCGTTGGCCGTGATGGGTTTGCCCGGCGGCGGCATGGAACAGGCAGCCAAGGAACAGGGCGCTCCATTCATCCCCGAGGGATTCGCGGATCGCCGATACTTGCCGGATGGACAGCTCGTGCCCCGCGGCGATCCCCGGGCCATCATCACGGATCCGGACGAAGCCGCGGATCAAGTCCAACGGTTGATCGACCGCGGCCAGGTGCAAACGATTTGCATCCACGGTGATCACCCTGACCCGGTCCCTTTCTTGACGACCCTGCGTCAAAAGTTGATGTCAAAGATATAAACGGCGAGGTGAGGCGAGATGGGCTTTCGGGTCGTTCGCCCTGGAACATTGAGCCTGCTGGTGGATCAGGGGCAGCCGCATCGGCGCGCCGTGGGTATGCCGCTGGGTGGACCGGCGGATGCAGCGGCGTTCACGCTCGGTCAGGCGCTCGTGGGCAACACCGCTGAAGCCGTCGCCCTGGAGATGACTTGTCTGGGACCGGACCTTGAAGCGACGGAGCGCCATGGCTGCGTGGTCATGGGGGCGCCCTTCTTGATCAAGCTGCGCGGCGACGTCATTCCCGTGGGGACGACGTTTACCGTTGAGCCTGGCGACCTGCTGCAGATGGCTTCGACGGGGCAGGGGTGCAGGGCCTATCTGTGCGTTCGGGGCGGGTGGAGCCAACCGCCGAAGTTCAGTCCTGCGGGTGGTTGGCAACCGATCCAGAAAGGCGACATCTTGGAATGCCCATCCAGCCGTATCCAGCGCCGCTGGGTTCCCGATTTGCCGTTGCTGCCGGTCGATCTGGATCGCCTGCGCGTCGTGACGGGGAGTCATCTATCGGCGGATCAGCGGAGCCGGCTTGCCGCCTCCAAACTGCGGGTTCGGCCGGAATCGAACCGCATGGGTTTGCGTTTGACGATCGATCCGCCCTTGCCGCCGTTTGAGGGAGGCGAACTGACCTCCGCCCCCGTCGCTCCGGGCACGCTCCAGCTTCCTGCCTCGGGTCAGCCGATTTTGCTGGGCGTCGATGCTCAGACCATCGGCGGCTATCCGCGTCTGGCCCACGTGATCACCGCGGATTGGCCCAAGATGGGGCAACTGGCTCCTGGCCAAGAAGTGCATTTTACATGGGTCAACCACCACGATGCTCGTGAGGCGCTGGTTCAACAACAAACATGGTTGAAGGAGCGCGTTCAGAGTATGCTCGATTCGCTGTTTTAAATGCCGCGGTTTGACGGATATCAAAAGCAGTCGACCATGCCATGCCTGGCAGTAAAAAGGAAAAACATCGCCATGAATAGATTCAGTGCCTTGCTGTGGAAGGGGTTGGGAGTCTGGGGACTCGTCGCGGGCTTCACCTGCCCGGGAGCAGTCTTGGCCCAGGCGGAACGCTATGAGTTGGGCAAGCGGCTAATCGAATTCGAAAAGTGTTGGGATCAGCATGCTGATGCCGAGCGCCGAGCCAAGGCGTGTGAGAAGCTCGATCAGGCCGTGAAACTATTTTTCGGTGCTCGCTTGGGCCAGGCGGGAGAAGCCATCGAAGAAGCCCGCCGGCTGCTCGCGGGGGAATCCCAAACGCCCGCGCAGCGCTGGGCTAGATCACTCTACCTCAAGGTGGAGCGCCGCTTCCTCGAATCCCTCCCCAGCGAGAACGGCCAAGGATTCGTTGCCAGCGAAGTGGAGATTCGGCTGCAACCGTTCTATCAGGCCAACGAGCCGATCCCGGAGAACGCACGTTTGCTGATCTCGGAAGCACTCTTGCCCTTGGGGCAAACGAGCCAGCAAGAGGTGAGCCTGCCGATCCGCGATTGGCCGCTTGTCCACAAACATCGGTTCACCTTGGGTCAATCGGCGGACCTCGATGGTTACCTGCACTACCGCATCCTGGTGGGAGAGAAACCGGTGCTTTCGGGGACGGTGGCTCTCTCCGCGGCGCGGAACCTTTCAAAGCGGTTGGCCGTTCTACAGGACAAACTGGATCGTGAAACCGAACCGGGCCGCTCGGCTGATGCCCTGACCTTGCGGGACCGGGTTCGGCTGCTCAAGGTGCTTGCCGATCAACGCAGCCCCGAGACGGATTATCCCGCGGCACGCTTGCTCGCCGAGGCGGAAGCCCTGGCACAAGCGGTCCAAGAAGGCAAGCCGTATTTCGGTCAAGGGCGGGCCGGAATGTTCTGGCTGACCCTGCCTCAAGCATCGTCTCCCGTTCAGGTTCGGTTACAGGCACCATCGGCGGCGCGGGAGCGCAAGCCGCTCCCATTGGTCCTGGCCCTGCATGGCGCTGGCGGTAGTGAAAACATGTTTTTCGACACCTACGGCCATGGTCTGGCGGCGCGGCTGGCCGGCGAGCGGGGCTGGCTTTTCGCGGCGCCGCGCGTCGGCCTGGGCATGAACTTAGCGGGCTTGATTGATGCCATCGACGCCCTGTACCCCGTTGACCGCCAGCGCGTTTTCGTCGTGGGCCATTCCATGGGCGCCGCGGCGGCCTTGACTGCGGCCGGCCAGTCGCCGCGCTCGTTCGCGGGCATTGCCGCCCTGGGTGGCGGCAGGGCCATTCGGGTTCAAGAACCGATGAAATCCTTGCCCTTTTTTGTCGGCATTGGCGACAAGGATTTCGCCTACCGCGGCGCTCAGGGATTAGCGGACGCCCTGAAGAAAGCCGACGTTAAAACCGTCGAATACCGCGAGTACCCGCGCATCGAACACCTGGCCATCGTTCAGGTGGCCTTGCCCGACGTTTATGCCTTCTTCGACCGGTTGAGTCGCCAGTAGGAAAAGTTGATCGGTCTACCGTCCACGCTTGGCTTCCTGCAGCCGACGCGTCGCTTCGGGATGATTGGGGATGCGAACGAGAGCGGCCTCGAAAGCCTTCACGGCTTCTGCATTCTTTCTTTCCTGCATGAACTGTTGGCCGGTTTGCATGAACTGGTTGAACTCGGCCATGTTTAGAGCGGCTTTGGCGCGCGGATCGTTGGGGACGGCAGCTAAAGCAGCCTGATACGCGGCGATGGCTTCGGCCCATTTCCGTTGCCGGTCCATTTGCTGACCTAGCTGCATCTGCCTGGCGTATTCTGCTTGATTGGGATTTTGACCCTGAGCGGGGCCAACCGGTGGCCGAGGGTCGGGTCGGCTTGGCTGCGTGGGCTGGCCTGGCGGCCTCTTCTTCGAATCCTCAAGGGCCTTCTTGGAATCGTTGAGGGCGCGGTTGGCCAGCGGATCGCGGGGGTTGAGTTGGACGGCGGCCGTGTAATGCTGGACCGCTTCCTCGTACTTC